>OJST01000124.1_pt1 | contig 21301 bp, 16 predicted proteins | sample 1599491 | NCBI WGS metagenome assembly OJST01 (sample SAMN04436635, study PRJEB24849) | human gut metagenome | biome: human gut; feature: NICU; material: stool | host: Homo sapiens | place: USA: Saint Louis, MO | collected 2010-02-10
CCACCAACCGTCCCGGTACCTGGCAGGAGCTGCAGGCGCAGGCGCACCAGCCCGCCAGCAGTCCGCACCCGCAGAACCGCCGCGCCGGCGAGCGCACCTCGCGCTGGCTGCGCCTGCGCTGCGGGACTCAGGCCTATGCGCTGGAACTGCTGAAAGTGCAGGAAGTGGTGTTGCCGGTGCCACTGCTGCCGTTGCGTGGCACGGCACCGGCGATGCTCGGGATCATGAACCTGCGTGGCCAGGTGGTGCCGGTGATGGACCTCGGCCTGCACCTCGGCGCCGCAGCGGCAGAAGACGATGCCCTGACCCGCATCGTGGTGCTGGAAGAGGACGGCGAGACCATCGGCCTGCGCGTGTCGGCAGTGGAAGATGTCGCCAACCTCACCGATTCACAGATCGAACCCCCGGATACCGCCCGCATCTGCCAGATCTCCAATGATCTGTTCCGCGGCGTCGCCCGGGTCAGCCAGCGCCCGATGATCCTGCTGGACGCCACACGGCTGTTGAGTTGATCTGGAAAAAAGGGGACGGAGGGGATTAAGTCGCAAGTGGCTCGGCGCTTTGCGCCGACGCGGTACCTGTCGGGGACGCAAGGAGTTGATCCGTTGGATCAACACCTTACGTCCCCACTGCGCGGTCGCCGTTGCCGAGGGGGCTGCAGTAGAGCCAGGTCGCTTGCGACTTGATCCCCTCCGTCCCCTTTTCAGCTGCGACCGAACCGACGCACCGCGTCGATTCCTCTAAAGAACCCCGCCGGGGTGCCGTTATGGATCACGGAACCGTTTGTCCGGAGCAACGATGAGCACTGTCGAACTGGGTGAGGATCTCGGCATCGAGAGCAGCACCGAGCTCAAGAACCGCCTCGCCCCGCTGGTGGCGCAGGCAGGCGAGCTGACCCTGGATGCAAGCCAGGTCGCCCGCATCCACACGGCCGCCGTGCAGGTGCTGTGTGCATTCGTGCAGGCCCGCCGCGAGGCAGGCCTGGGCACCGGCTTCCACGGTTGCACCGCAACCTTCCGTGACGCCGCGCGCCTGCTGGGCGTCACCCAGGCCCTGGGCCTGGACGTAACCCATGACAACCTGAAATCTGTGGAGAACGCTGCATGAGCGCACGTATCTTGGTGGTGGACGATTCGGCGTCGATGCGCCAGATGGTTTCCTTCGCCCTCACCTCGGCCGGTTTTGCCGTCGAAGAAGCCGAAGACGGCGCGGTCGCGCTCGGTCGCGCCAAGGGCCAGCGCTTCAACGCGGTGGTCACCGACGTCAACATGCCGAACATGGACGGCATCGCGCTGATCCGCGAACTGCGCCAGCTGCCGGACTACAAGTTCACCCCGTTGCTGATGCTGACCACCGAATCGGCCGCCGACAAGAAGTCCGAAGGCAAGGCCGCCGGTGCCACCGGCTGGCTGGTCAAGCCGTTCAATCCGGAACAGCTGGTCGCCACCGTGCAGAAAGTGCTGGGCTGATCGCCCCGCACCGCTCCCCTTCTTCGCTTCCGGACCACCACTGCCATGAGCATGGACCTGCAACGCTTCCACGCCACCTTCTTCGAGGAGAGCCGCGAAGGCCTCGACGCGATGGAGGCTGGCCTGCTGGCCCTGGAATCGGGGCAGCAGGACGCGGAGATCATCAATTCGGTGTTCCGCGCCGCCCACTCGATCAAGGGCGGCGCCGGCACCTTCGGCTTCGATGCCATCGCCGGCCTGACCCACGTGCTGGAAACGCTGCTCGATGAGCTGCGTGCCGGCAAGCGGGCCCTGGAAGGCCATGCCGTCGATGCCATGCTGTCCTCGGTGGATGTACTGCGCGCCCTGCTGCGCGAAGCCGAACATGGCCAGGCCGCAGACCCCGCGGCGGTCGCCGCAGTGAAGGCGCGCCTCGAAGCCGTTCTCTCCGGCCAGGCCGCACCGAGCGCGCCGGCCGCTGCCGCAGCCAAGGTGGACGATACGCCGGAAGCCTGGCAGATCGGGTTCACCCCGGCACCCTCGCTGTTCATGAGCGGCAACGACCCGTTGCGCATCATCCGCGAACTGGAACACCTCGGCTCGCTGCAGGTGGCCGCGCGCATGGAACGCCTGCCGGGCTTCGCCCAGCTCGACCCGCTCGAGGCCCACCTGGCGTGGGACCTGGGCCTGGTCGGCAAGGTGCCGCGCAGCAAGATCGAAGACACCTTCGCCTGGGTGCTGGACGACTGCGAGCTGGACATCCGTCCGGCAGCGCCGCCGAGCCTGGCAACTCAGGCGCCCGTTGCTGCATCCCCTTCCACACCTGCTGCCGTCGTGCCGGCAGCGCCTGCTGCGCCTGCCGCCGGCGGTGCTGCCACCCAGGAAGCCGAAACGTCGATCCGCGTCAGCGTCGACAAGGTCGATGCGCTGATCAACCTGGTCGGCGAACTGGTCATCACCCAGGCCATGCTCAAGCAGGTCTCGCACGCGCTGGACCCGGTCCACGCCGAGAGCCTGTTCGCCGGCCTGGACCAGCTGGAACGCAACACCCGCGATCTGCAGGAAGCGGTGATCGGCGTGCGCATGCTGCCGGTCGACGCGGTGTTCCGCCGCTTCCCGCGCCTGGTCCGCGACCTGTCCAGCCGCCTCGGCAAGCAGGTGCGCCTGCGCACCGTCGGCGAGGGCACCGAGCTGGACAAGGGGCTGATCGAGAAGATCGCCGATCCACTGGTGCACCTGGTGCGCAACTCGATCGACCACGGCCTGGAAATGCCCGACGTGCGTCGCGGCGCGGGCAAGGACGAAACCGGCACGATCACCCTGGCCGCTTCGCACCAGGGCGGCCATATCGTCATTGAAGTGAGCGACGACGGCCGCGGCCTGGATCGCGCCAAGATCCTGGCCAAGGCCACCGAACGCGGCCTGGCCGTACCGGACAACCCGACCGATTCGCAGGTCTGGGACCTGATCTTCCAGCCAGGCTTCTCCACTGCCGATGCGGTCACCGACCTGTCCGGGCGTGGCGTCGGCATGGACGTGGTTCGCCGCAACATCCAGGCACTGGGCGGTGAGGTCCAGATCGAAAGCAGCCTGGGTACTGGCACCCGCACGCTGATCCGCCTGCCGCTGACCCTGGCCATCCTCGACGGCATGACCGTGGCGGTTGCCGGCGAAACCCTGATCCTGCCGCTGGCCTATGTGCTTGAGGCGTTGCAGCCGCAGGCCGAGGACATCCGCAGCATGGCCGGCGAAGGCCGCGTGCTGCGCGTACGTGGCGAGTACCTGCCGATCCTCTCGCTGAGCGAGTACTACGGCTACGGCAACCGTGCGCCGGGCAGTGAATCGCTGGTGGTCGTGGTCGAAGGCGATGGCCAGAAGATCGCACTGGAAGTGGATGAACTGGTCGGCCAGCAGCAGGTGGTGGTGAAGAACATCGAGAACAACTACCGCCGTATCGGCGGGGTGTCCGGTGCCACCATCCTTGGCGACGGCCGCGTCGCGTTGATCGTCGACATCGGCGGACTGGTGCGCTCGTTGCGGATGCCGCAGGCCGCCTGATCCACGCTGCATGCGTGTACTGGACCGCCGCCCTTCGGGGCGGCGGTTTTTGTTTGTGCGCGCTCTGCCAAGGGGGTCGGATCCCTTTCCGCAGGAAAGGGATCCGACCCCATCCCTTCTGTGAAATCCGTCGCCATGATGGTTGCGGGCGCAACTACTTCATCCAAGCGAAAGCACGCCGCTGCAACGCTTTCGCGCTGTCATCCCTACGCAACCGAATGTGATCTGCGTCCATAAAGTCCACGCGGACGGCGCCGTTATTTCGCAATGACGGTCGTCACCGAACCCCACCGGGCACCCCCGTTCGCTCTGCAACCACCCCCGAACCGGCGCACAGACGCCGGCACTCTGCCCACCTGGAGCACCCTGCATGAAGTGGTTCCAAGATCTGCCCATCGCCCGCAAGCTGGCCGTGGGGTTCACCCTCACCACCTTGATGACCCTGATCCTCGGCGCCTTCGCACTGCTGCGCCTGAGCGAAGCCAACGCGCAGTTGCGCGAGATGGCTGGCAACGACATCCCCTCGGTCCAGCACCTGGGCGAGGCGCGCTCGCAGCTGGGAGAATTCCGCACCTATGAACTTGCACAGCTGAGCATGCTCGACCAGCCGGAGAAGGTCGCCGACTACAACAAGCGCATGGACGACACCGCCAAGGCCGTGCATGACGAGCTGGCCGCTTACTCGGCGCTGCCGGCGCTGGCCAAGGAGCGTGAACTCTATCGCGCGGCCAGCGCACAGCTGGACCGCTACTTCGCCGCCAACAAGGCGATGCGCGACGCCGTGGCCGCCGGTGATGGCGCTCGGGCACAGCAGATATCCGACGAGCAGTCGCGCCCGGCGCGTCGCGACCTGTTCGCTGCGATGAAGGCCCTGGGCACCCACATCGCCGGCCAGATGGACGGCAAGATCGCCGACGCCAACGCCACCCATCGCAACAGCATGATCGCCATCATCGGCTGCATCGTCCTGCTGTCCCTTGTGGCCGCTGCGCTGGCCATCGTCATCTCACGTGCAGTGACCGGCCCCCTGGGCAAGGCCGTGAACGCCATCCAGGCCGTCGCACGCGGCGACCTCAGCGTCACCACCCAGAGCACCGGCAAGGACGAGGCTGGCCGCATGCTGGCGGCCACCGCCGACATGACCGCGATGCTGCGCCGCTTCAGCGAACAGACCCAGTTGATGGCACAGATGCATGCCGGCCCGGACATCAGCCACCGTATTCCGGAAGACTTCCCGGGCGTCTACGGCCAGCTGGCCAGCGGCATCAACACGGTGATCTTCGAACACCTCGATGCGATCGTCGATGCCATTGAAGTGCTCAACCAGTACGCCATCGGCAACCTCGCCCCGGACGCCCGCCGCCTGCCCGGCAGCCGCGCGATCCTGCACGAGTCGATGGACGCGGCCAAGGCCAGCCTACTGGCCATCAACACACAGATCCAGCAGCTGGCCTCGGCCGCCGCCGCCGGCGACTTCAGCCAGCGCGGTGATGCGCAGCGTTTCGATCACGATTTCCGCGTGATGATCGAGCAGCTCAACAGCATGATGCAGGTGGCCGACGGCAACCTCGGCCAGCTCTCGCAGCTGCTGCAGTCGATCGCCGCCGGCGACCTGACCGCACGCATGGACGGCCAGTTCAACGGCGTGTTCGCGCGCATGCGTGACGACGCCAACACCACCGTCGCACAGCTGACCCAGATCGTCGGCCAGATCCAGGCCAGTGCCTCCAGCATCACCCTCGCCGCTGGCGAGATCGCGTCCGGCAACAGCGACCTGTCGCGCCGTACCGAGCAGCAGGCCGCCAACCTGGAAGAGACCGCCGCCTCGATGGAGGAACTGACCTCCACCGTGCGCCAGAACGCCGAGCACGCCCGCCAGGCCAACCAGCTCGCCATCGGCGCGCACGGTGTCGCTTCGCAGGGCGGCGAGGTGGTCGGCCAGGTGGTCACCACCATGTCGGCCATCGAAGCCTCGTCGAAGAAGATCGCCGAGATCATCAGCGTCATCGACGGCATCGCGTTCCAGACCAACATCCTGGCGCTGAACGCCGCAGTGGAGGCCGCGCGTGCCGGCGAGCAGGGCCGTGGTTTCGCCGTGGTCGCCAGCGAAGTGCGTACCCTCGCCCAGCGTTCGGCTGCGGCGGCCAAGGAGATCAAGGGCCTGATCGATGATTCGGTCGGCAAGGTCGCCGAAGGCTCCAGCCTGGTGCACCAGGCCGGCAGCACCATGGGCGAGATCGTCGCCTCGGTGCAGCGCGTGACCGACATCATGGCCGAGATCTCCGCCGCCTCGCAGGAACAGTCGGCCGGCATCGAGCAGGTCAACCAGACCGTGGTGCAGATGGACGAGACCACCCAGCAGAATGCTGCACTGGTGGAAGAAGCCACCGCCGCCGCACGTGCGATGGAAGACCAGGCCGCGCAGCTGGCCGACGCCGTGGCGATCTTCCGCCTCGACAACCAGGTCTCGGCCGCGGTGAAGGCTGTCGCCGAACGCGTGGAACCGGCGCGCATCACCACCGTGGCACGTCCGCAGCCGACCAGCACGCCCACGCCGGTACGTCGCAGCAGCAACGCCAGCACCTTCGCCGCCAGCGACAGCGACTGGCAGGAATTCTGAGACCCACCCGCGGCGGCTTCGGCCGCCGCCTCTGCCGATGGACACGTCCCCCGTGCAAAGTCCTACTCCCATCGTCACCGGCCCGCGCGAGTTCGAGTTCGCCGACCGTGATTTCCGCCGCGTCTGCGACCTGATCTACCAGCGCGTGGGCATCGCCCTCGCACCGGCCAAGCGCGACATGGTCTATGGCCGTCTGTCGCGCCGCCTGCGCACGCTGGGCATGCGCAGCTTCCAGCAGTACCTGGACCATCTTGAGCAGGAAGACGGTGACGAGTGGCAGGCGTTCACCAACGCACTGACCACCAACCTGACCTCGTTCTTCCGCGAGCCGCACCACTTCGACAAGCTGCGCGAAGAACTGCAGCAGCGTTCCAGCCGTGCGCCGCTGCTGCTGTGGTCGTGCGCGGCTTCCACCGGTGAGGAACCCTATTCGATGGCGATCACCGCCTGCGAGGCCTTCGGTACGCTGAAGCCGCCGGTGCGCATCATCGCTACCGACGTCGATACCCAGGTACTGGCCACCGCGGGCCGCGGCGTCTACAACATCGACCGTGTCGCCAATCTCGACCCGGACCTGCGCCGCCGCTACTTCCAGCGTGGCAGCGGTCCCAACGAGGGGCAGTGCCGCGTGCTGCCGGCGCTGCGCGAGCTGATCGAGTTCCGTCCGCTGAACCTGCTCGCCCCGCGCTACGACGTCGGCGGCCCGTTCGACGCGCTGTTCTGCCGCAATGTGATGATCTACTTCGACAAGCCGACCCAGCGCGCCATCCTCGGCCGCCTGGTGCAGCACCTGGCCGACGATGGCCTGCTCTACACCGGACACTCGGAGAACTACCTGCACGCCGCCGACCTGATCCAGCCCTGCGGGCGCACCCTGTACCGCCGCGCGGCAAAGGCCGGCTCATGAACGCCTCACTGCGTACCGACGACGTGATGCGCTACCAGGATGCACGCTTCCAGACCCTTGCCGCCAAGCTGCTGCCCACCCAGTACCTGGTGGTCGATGACACCACCGCGCTGACCACCACCCTGGGTTCGTGCGTGGCCGCCTGCCTGCGCGACCCGGTGCTGAAGATCGGCGGCATGAACCACTTTCTGCTGCCCGAGGGCAACGCCGGCGACGGCGCGCCCGCGCGTTACGGCAGCTATGCGATGGAACTGCTGATCAATGACATGCTCAAGCGCGGCGCGCACCGCAAGCGCATCGAGGCCAAGGTGTTCGGCGGCGCCAACGTACTGAAGGGCTTCACCAGCAATCCGGTCGGTACCCGTAACGCCGAGTTCGTGCGCCAGTACCTGCAGGCCGAGCATATTCCGATCATCGCCGAGGACCTCTGCGGCATCCATCCGCGCAAGATCTGGTTCTTCGCCGATACCGGCCGCGTGGTGGTGCAGCGCCTGCCGCACGCCCACGAGGCCGAGGTGGCTGCCACCGAATCGGCAGTGCGTGCGCGCCTGTCCAAGGCCCCGGTCACCGGTGGCGTGGAGTTGTTCGAATGACCCTGACCGGCAACGCCCCCTGCCGGGTCCTGATCGTCGACGACTCCGCCGTCGTGCGCCAGATGCTCACGGAAATCCTGTCCAGCGATCCGGCCATCGACGTGGTCGGCACCGCTGCCGACCCGCTGCTGGCGCGCGAGAAGATCAAGCGTCTGGCCCCGGACGTGATCACGCTGGACGTGGAAATGCCACGCATGGACGGCCTCGCCTTCCTGGAAAACCTGATGCGGCTGCATCCACTGCCTGTGGTGATGATTTCCTCGTTGACCGAGCGCGGCGCCGATACCACGCTGCAGGCACTGGCACTGGGCGCCGTGGACTTCGTCTCCAAGCCCAAGCTGGACGTCGCACGCGGCCTGCAGGGCTACGCCGACGAGATCATCGCCAAGGTGAAGATGGCGGCGCGCTCGCGGGTGCGCCCGCTGGTGCGTGCTGCCGCTCCGAAACTCCTGCTGGAAGCAGCTCCTGCAATGCGCCCGGCTGCACCGCAGTTCCGCACCACCGACCGCCTGATCGCGATTGGTTCTTCGGCCGGCGGCACCGAGGCGCTGCGCGTGGTGCTGGAAGGCATGCCGGCCGATGCGCCTGCCGTGGTGATGACCCAGCACCTGCCTGCCAGCTTCAGCAGCGCCTTCGCCGAACGCCTGGACCGGCATTCCGCGATGGCCGTGCGTGAGGCCAGCGACGGCGAGGCAGTGCTGCCTGGCCATGCTTACCTGCCACCGGGCGGCAAGCACCTGCGGATCATCCGCGACGGTGCGCGCTGGCGATGCCGCGTCGACGATGGCCCTGCAGTGAACCGTCACAAGCCCGCGGTGGACGTGCTGTTCCGTTCGGTCGCGCAGAGCGCGGGCGGCAACGCCATCGGCGCCATCCTCACCGGCATGGGTGACGATGGCGCGCGCGGCCTGCTGGAAATGCGCCAGGCCGGCGCGCCGACGCTGGTCCAGGATGAAGCCACCAGCGTAGTCTGGGGCATGCCCGGCGCTGCCTTCAAACTGGGAGCGGCCGAAGAACAGGTGCCATTGGAACGGATCGCCGAACGACTCTTGGCGCTCGCCCGCGGCTGATCGTCCGCGGCATCGCACCGCCTGATTCCCTCTTTCAGATGCCGGCCCCGGAAGGGCCGGCACGGCTGTCGTGTTTTCCAAGGAGTTTGACCATGGCCCTGCGTCTCTTCCGTTACCAACCGTCACTGCTGGCGGCCGCTCTGCTGGCTCCGCTGGCAGCCACCGCCGCAGGCCACCCCGGGGCTTCCCCCCGCCCCCGTCGCGAAGGGCACCGCCTGGACCGATCGCGTTCAGATCCAGAGTGGTCCGGATACCGCATCGAAGCGCCTCCACGCACCCGACGTGGCGTTGCGCATCGTCACCCCCGATGACAGCGAGTCGCTCACGCCAAAGGGCCTCGCACTGCTCTTCAGCGGCAATGAGCCGGACTACTTCCGGCGCAACACCCTGCCCGGCAGCATCGTCGAGAGCCAGGCGAGCCCCGCCACCACGCTGATGCCCAACGTAGCCAGGGCGCTGGTGGGTGGCTACTTCAGCTATGCGCCCGACGCGCTGCCCAACCAGAGCAGCACTCTGCGTTTCAGTGCAGACACCTGGGCGCTGGTGCACCAGGGCAACACGCGGAAGGATCCCCTTTACCGCCTCAACCACGTCAGCACGATCGAGCAACGCCGTGCCGATGGCACCCTGGCTGAAATCATCAGATGCAGTGACAGCGACGACCGGGCGACCCTGGGCGAGTGGCAGGCCAATGACTACGCCAGGCTCAAGATTGCCGCCCAGGTGATCACGATGAAGTGCACCGAGCAGCTCATCAAGCGAATACCGGCGATGTACCCTCGCCCGCTTGCTGCTGAAGATCTCACGGCCTACGCAGGCGGTGCCGTGCCGCCGGCACGGGTGCGCATCTATGCCAGCCTGGGGCGGACCACCACCCTGTACACCGACGCCGCCTGCCGCGAGGATTACCGTGACAGGATCGACGTCAAGTACAACAACGCCGGTGACAAGGGCGTGCTCGGCATCCCCGCCACGGAAACCCTGCGCAGCAAGGAGAACGAGCGGTTCTCCATGCTCAGCTACCAGGAGTACGAAGTCGCCGGCGGCAAGCCGCTGATTGTCGAAGCGCGCTTCGACGCATCAAGCCGCATGTACTGCGACGGGCAGTTGTCGGGTCAGTTCGTGGCCAGGCCCGGACAGGACTACGAAGTGGAAATGGAAGTGGCCGACAAGATGTGCCGCCTGCATCTGCGCCAGGTACACGCCGATGGCAGCACGACGCCACAGGTCGCACGCAAGACCCCCAGCACCTGTGAGGGCACGCGTGCGCCGGTCCGCATTGAACCGCGGCAGGACATGCAGGTCCTGCTGTTCAGCCCAGGCCAGCTGCAGATCCAGGATGCCCGCCAGGGCGGCGCACCGGAACGGTTGACCGACGACGCGGGCAGCACCGAGGCACTGCGGAAGATGCTGCAGCAGGCCAGCAGCAATCCCGGCACACGCCTGTGCGTGGTGATACCGGCTACCGATTACAGCAGCGCCCTTCACGATGCCGTGCGCGAACGCGTACTGGACGCACCGCAGGTATTGCCCAGCCTGTGGGAAGAGGCGGCCACGGTGAACAGGCGCCGCAGTGCCGCCGCCGATGCTCCGGTCGACATCGCCGCTGCGATCGCCCATTGCAATGCGTTCCCGATCAGGGAGTTCGCGCCGCGCTGAGCAATCGCTCCCCTACCTTCGGCTTTCGCCGGGCATCAACCACCAGAGCGCGCACAGCGCCTCATCTTCGTTTCCCCAAGGAGTACTACCGTGGCATTACGCCCAACCTGCCTCACCGCCGCGATCGCGGCCACCCTGCTGCTGGCGCCGTCGGCCTACGCCAACGACGAAGCACCCACACCCACGCCTGCCGTGGCTTCCGCAGTCACCAGCGGATCAACGCTCGATCCAGCAACGGATGCGGCGACCGCGCCAGACGCGGCGCACGCCCCCACCGCGGCCGATCCGGCCATCGGGAATGTCACAGCCGCCGTGGCACCTCCTGTCGACTACAGCAGCCTGCAGCACATCAAGGTCACCTCCGGACTGGGTGCAGGCCCCAACGGCAATCGCGTGGGCGATCACGTGCTGCGCCTGGTGATGCGTGCCGATACCGCTGCCGTCACCGCGGCCAAGGTCGGCCTGTCTGCTCTTGCGTTCGTCACTGGCGTGGGTGACATCGGTACCAGCAACAGCTTCAGCAAGAACAACGTCCGTGGCGAGGACATCCACTCTGTGCCCAGCCCGGCCTTCGGCGCATTGCCCGGCATGATCCGCGAGCAGCTGGCACTCTATTTCGCGGCCCACCCCGGCGCCATTCCCAGCGACGAGCGCACCGTGGAAGCCAGCGCCGGCCAGTGGTCGCTGGTGTACCAGAAGCTCAGCGATGCAGAGACCCCCTACGAGCTGCGCCACGATGTAACCATCGGCTTCCCGGTGGTGCGCAAGCTGTTCCGCAGCGCCAGTGGCGGCCAGGGCGTGCACTGCCGGGACGAAGCACGGGTTGCCCCGCTGCAGGAATGGCAGGCAGACGACTATGCGAAGGCCAAGGCGGCGTCGCGTGAGTTCGCCGAGGCCTGCATCGCGCGTTTCGTGGCTGAGCTGCCCCGCCTGTTCCCCGACCATGGCGCTCTGCCGCAGCCTGCGGTGGAAGCCGAGCTTCCGGCGGAAACGCCGGCCGTGACCGAGGAAGCGGCGGCCGTTACCCAGGCCTGAACCTGGGTACGCCCCCAAACGAAGAACCCCCGGCTCTCACCGGGGGTTCTTCGTTTCAACGGCATGCCGGCCAGCGGCCGGCACTACCGCATCAGGCAGCGACCGTGTTGGCCACGTCCTGGTATTCCTCGATCTGGTCGAAGTTCATGTAGCGGTAGATCTCCGCACCATTGGCGTTGATCACGCCGATGTCCGCCATGTACTCCTCCTTGGTCGGGATGCGGCCCAGACGCGAGCAGATCGCGGCCAGTTCGGCCGAACCCAGGTACACGTTGGTGTTGCGGCCCAGGCGGTTCGGGAAGTTGCGGGTCGAGGTCGACATCGCGGTGGAGCCTTCGCGGATCTGCGCCTGGTTGCCCATGCACAGCGAGCAGCCCGGCATTTCCATGCGGGCGCCGGTGGCGCCGAAGGTGCCGTACACGCCTTCCTTGGTCAGCTCCGAAGCATCCATCTTGGTCGGCGGAGCCACCCACAGGCGGGTCGGCAGGTCACGCTTGCCTTCCAGCAGCTTGGCAGCGGCACGGAAGTGACCGATGTTGGTCATGCACGAACCGATGAACACTTCGTCGATCTTGGCGCCAGCGACTTCGGACAGGGTCTTCACGTCGTCCGGATCGTTCGGGCAGGCCACGATCGGCTCGTGGATGTCGGCCAGGTCGATCTCGATGACAGCGGCGTACTCGGCGTCGGCATCCGGCTCCAGCAGCTGCGGGTTGGCCAGCCACGCCTCCATCTTCTCGATGCGACGCTGCAGCGAACGCGGATCCTGGTAGCCCTCGGCAATCATCCACTTCAGCAGGGTGATGTTGCTGGTCAGGTACTCGATGATCGGTTCCTTGTTCAGGCGCACCGAGCAACCGGCCGCCGAACGTTCTGCCGAGGCGTCGGACAATTCGAACGCCTGTTCGACCTTCAGCTCCGGCAGGCCTTCGATTTCCAGGATGCGGCCGGAGAAGATGTTCTTCTTGCCAGCCTTGGCCACGGTCAGCAGGCCCGACTTGATCGCGTACAGCGGGATCGCGTTGACCAGGTCACGCAGGGTCACGCCCGGCTGCATCTTGCCCTTGAAGCGCACCAGCACCGACTCCGGCATGTCCAGCGGCATCACGCCGGTGGCCGCAGCGAAGGCGACCAGGCCCGAACCGGCCGGGAACGAAATGCCCACCGGGAAGCGGGTGTGCGAGTCACCACCGGTACCCACGGTGTCCGGCAGCAGCATGCGGTTGAGCCAGCTGTGGATCACGCCGTCGCCCGGGCGCAGCGAAACGCCGCCACGGGTGGAGATGAACTCCGGCAGGGTGTGGTGGGTCTTCACGTCCACCGGCTTCGGGTAGGCGGCGGTGTGGCAGAACGACTGCATCACCAGATCGGCCGAGAAGCCCAGGCAGGCCAGGTCCTTCAGCTCGTCACGGGTCATCGGGCCGGTGGTGTCCTGCGAGCCGACCGAGGTCATCTTCGGTTCGCAGTAGGTGCCCGGGCGCATGCCCTGGCCTTCCGGCAGGCCACAGGCGCGGCCGACCATCTTCTGTGCCAGCGAGAAGCCCTTGCCGGTGTCGGCCGGCTGCACCGGCAGGCGGAACAGGTTGGTCGGGGCCAGGCCCAGCGCTTCGCGCGCCTTGCCGGTCAGGCCACGGCCGATGATCAGCGGAATGCGGCCACCGGCACGCACTTCGTCGAACAGCACTTCGGACTTGACCTGGAACTCGGCGATCACTTCACCGTTCTTCAGCGCCTTGCCTTCGTACGGACGCAGCTCGACCACATCGCCGTGCTCCATCTTCGACACGTCCAGCTCGATCGGCAGTGCGCCGGCATCTTCCATGGTGTTGTAGAAGATCGGGGCGATCTTCGAACCCAGGCAGACGCCACCGGCGCGCTTGTTCGGGATGAACGGAATGTCATCACCGGTCCACCACAGCACGCTGTTGGTGGCCGACTTGCGCGAGGAGCCGGTACCGACCACGTCGCCGACATAGGCAACCAGGTGGCCCTTGTCCTTCAGGTCGAGGATCTGCTGGATCGGGCCGCGCTTGCCGTCTTCTTCCGGGGTGAACGGCGCGTCGTCGCGCTTGTTCTTCAGCATCGCCAGGGCGTGCATCGGGATGTCCGGGCGGGTGGTCGCATCCGGTGCCGGCGACAGGTCGTCGGTGTTGGTCTCGCCAGGCACCTTGAACACGGTGACGGTCAGGCTCTGCGGCACTTCCGGGTTGCTGGTGAACCACTCGGCATCGGCCCAGCTCTGCAGCACGGCCTGGGCGTTGGCGTTGCCGGCCTTGGCCTTTTCCTGCACGTCGTGGAACGCGTCGAACACCAGCAGGGTCTTCTTCAGGCCGTTGGCGGCGATGGTGCCGACGCTGGTGTCGTCCAGCAGCTGCACCAACGGCGCAACGTTGTAACCGCCGAGCATGGTGCCCAGCAGTTCGGTGGCGCGCTCGCGGCTGATCAGCGGGTTCTGCTCGCTGCCCAGCGCGATCGCGGCCAGGTACGAGGCCTTGACCTTGGCTGCGTCATCGACGCCGGCCGGCACGCGGTGGGTCAGCAGGTCGAGCAGGAACTCGGCCTCGCCCTGCGGCGGGTTCTTCAGCAGTTCGATGACATCGGCCGTCTGCTGCGCGCTCAGCGGCAGCGGCGGGATGCCAAGCGCAGCGCGCTCGGCGACGTGGTGGCGGTAGGCTTCCAACATGACAACTCCCGGGTAATGCGTAGGTTGAAATAACAAAGTGGGCTCAGGCTTGCGGCACGATCAGCTTCAGGCCCTTGAAGTAGTCGCGGTAAAACGTGTCGTTCCAGGTGATCAGGCCGTCGCACTGCAGCAGTGCGTGGGCGCCGACCATGAATTCGTCCAGGCTGCGGCGGCTGCCGCCGCGCTGGCGATGACGGCGGTGCATCTCGCCGGCGCGCAGTGCCGACTTGGCTTCCATCGGGTTGAAATGCACGCCCATCTCTTCCAGCGCTTCGAGCACTTCGGCACCGCCGCGCAGCGAAGCGCAGACTTCGGCCAACGTCGCGCCACAGACCACCACGCGGCCGCCGACCAGGCTCTGCCGCAGGATGGCTTCCACGGCATCGGCCTGCGGACCATTGCTGAGCAGCTCGACCAGCACCGGTGAATCGACGGCGATCATCACGGCTTACTCCTCGTCACGCACCGCGCGCACCGCCGCGTCGGACGATTCGAAGCCGTCCAGCGCGAACTTGCCGCGCGCCCGTGAAATGGCATCGTCAACACTCTTGCGCAGGATGATGCGGCTGCCGTCCAGCTCGACCTTCAGCAGCGTGCCCTTGGTCAGGCCGAGGGCATCACGCACCGCCTTGGGCAGGGTGATCTGTCCGCGTTCAGCAACGGTGGCTTCCATGGGGGTACGCCTCAAAAAGTATGCATGAATTATACATACTCGCAGTATCTGGAACAAACCCGCCCAATCCGTGACCGCGATCCTGCGCTGGTCGCATCCGGGGGTTAGACTGGCTCCGCAGCGACCTGCTGCGGCCCCGGGCTGGACGCACCGCGTGCCGCCCGCACCTACCCGCCATAAAAGGATGTTCCATGCGCGCCTTGACCCTTGCCCTGATGCTGGCTGCCCCGCTGGCCCTTTCGACGACGGCAGCCCACGCCAATCCGTTCGGCGCCTACACCACCGGCGTCGAGATCACCCAACAGCAGATGGACACCCTGGAAGTCGGCAAGACCAGCCAGGACCAGGTCCGTGAGAAGTTCGGCGCACCCGGTCGCCGCGAACAGCTGGGCGACACGCAGGTCTGGTACTACGACTACGTGAAGATCAAGACCTTCGGCAAGAACATCCAGGAAGCGACCGTCCTGGAATTCAACAAGCAGGGTGTGCTGACGGCCAAGTCCAAGAGCAACGCTGTTGGCAAGACCGGCAATCCGCTGCTGGATGCCGCCAACGGCAAGTAAGTCCTGCTCGACACGCACTTCCGGACGGGGCGCCCATGGGCGTCCCGTCTGCGTTCTGGCCAGCGGGCGACGACCGCACGCGCTGACACGAAGGCTACACACACCGCTGTAACCTTGCGTTCCAAGCCAGCCGGGTCATTGCCGGGCGCTGGATCGCCGATACTGGGCAGGATCCGGGGCCGGAATGCCACCGGCGACCGCAAGCAGGCCCCTGCACGCACGGGCCAGAGCAAGCCATCCGCAAGAAGGAGTTACCCCGCATGAGCGATTCGTTCTCCACCCGCAGCCAGCTGAACGTCGGCGGCAAGACCTACGACTACTTCAGCCTGCCCACGCTGGGCCAGCGCTTCGATATCTCCCACCTGCCCTACTCGATGAAGATCCTGCTGGAGAACCTGCTCCGGCACGAGGACGGCGGCATCACCGTCGGCAAGGACCACATCGAAGCCGTGGCCCGCTGGAATCCGGCGGCAGAACCGGACACCGAGATCGCCTTCATGCCGGCGCGCGTGGTCCTGCAGGACTTCACCGGCGTGCCCTGCGTGGTCGACCTGGCCGCGATGCGCGATGCGGTGGTCAAGCTCGGCGGCTCGCCGGAGCAGATCAACCCGCAGATTCCCTCCGAACTGGTCATCGACCACTCGGTGCAGGTCGATGTGTTCGGCAAGCCGGACGCACTGGACCTCAACGGCAAGATCGAATTCCAGCGCAACCAGGAACGCTACGGCTTCCTGCGCTGGGGCCAGAAGGCCTTCGACAACTTCAAGGTGGTGCCGCCGAACACCGGCATCGTCCACCAGGTGAACCTGGAAAACCTCGCCCGCGTGGTGATGACCGCGGAGAAGGATGGCAAGGCCGTGGCCTACCCCGATACCGTGTTCGGTACCGACAGCCACACCACCATGATCAACGGCATCGGCGTGCTGGGCTGGGGTGTGGGCGGCATCGAAGCGGAGGCCGCCATGCTCGGCCAGCCATCGTCGATGCTGATCCCGCAGGTGGTCGGCTTCAAGCTGACCGGCAAGCTGCCCGAGGGTGCCACCGCCACCGACCTGGTGCTGACCGTCACCCAGATGCTGCGCAAGCTGGGCGTGGTCGGCAAGTTCGTCGAGTTCTACGGTGACGGCCTGCAGCACTTGCCGCTGGCCGACCGCGCCACCATCGGCAACATGGCCCCGGAATACGGCGCCACCTGTGGCATCTTCCCGATCGACGCCGAGTCGCTGAACTACCTGCGCCTGTCCGGCCGCAGCGAAGAGCAGATCAACCTGGTCGAGGCCTACGCCAAGGCGCAGGGCCTGTGGCACGAGCCGGGCAGCCCGCACGCCCAGTACAGCACCACGCTGGAACTGGACATGGGCACGGTGAAGCCGTCGCTGGCCGGCCCGAAGCGCCCGCAGGACCGCGTGCTGCTGGAAGACGTGCAGAAGAACTACCGTGAAGCCCTGGTCGGCATGACCGCCAACCGTGACAAGCGCAGCGACGACGTCTCCTCGTTCGTCAACGAAGGCGGCGGCGCCGCGGTCGGCAACGAGCAGCTGGCCAAGGGCTTCGCCGACATCGAGATCGAAGGCCGCAAGGTCCGCCTGAAGGACGGCGCGGTGGTCATCGCTGCCATCACTTCGTGCACCAACACCTCCAACCCGGCGGTGATGATCGGCGCCGGCCTGCTGGCCCGCAATGCGGCCGCCAAGGGCCTGAACCGCCAGCCGTGGGTGAAGACCTCGCTCGGGCCGGGCTCGCGGGTGGTCACCGATTACCTGGAAAAGGCCGGCGTACTGAAGGAGCTGGAAAAGATCGGCTTCTACGTGGTCGGCTACGGCTGCACCACCTGCATCGGCAACTCCGGCCCGCTGCCGACCGAAGTCAGCGCCGGCATCGCCACCGGCGACCTGGTGGTCACCTCGGTGCTGTCGGGCAATCGCAACTTCGAGGGCCGCGTACACCCCGAAGTGAAGATGAACTACCTGGCCAGCCCGCCGCTGGTGGTGGCCTACGCCATCGCCGGCACCACCGACATCGACCTGACCACCCAGCCGCTGGGTACCGGCAGCGATGGCCAGCCGGTGTTCCTGCGCGACATCTGGCCGAGCAACAAGGAAATCGGTGACGTCATCGCCGCCACCATCGGCCCGGAGATGTTCAAGCAGAACTACGCGGATGTGTTCAAGGGTGACACCCGCTGGAACACCATCGCCTCGCCGGACGGCAACCTGTACTCGTGGAGCGATGCGTCCACCTACATCAAGAACCCGCCGTACTTCGATGGCATGACCATGCAGACCGGCAGCATCGACGACGTGCATGGTGCGCGCGTGATGGGCCTGTTCGGCGATTCGATCACCACCGACCACATCTCCCCGGCCGGCAACATCAAGAAGGACTCGCCGGCGGGCCGCTTCCTGCAGGAACGTGGCGTGCAGCCGGCCGACTTCAACAGCTACGGCAGCCGCCGCGGCAATGATGACGTGATGGTGCGCGGCACCTTCGCCAACATCCGCATCAAGAACCTGATGTTCGGTGGCGAGGAAGGCGGCAACACCCTGTACTACCCGGCCGGTGGCGGCCAGCCGGAAAAGCTGGCGATCTACGATGCGGCCATGAAGTACAAGGCCGACAAGGTGCCGCTGGTGGTGCTGGCCGGCAAGGAATACGGTACCGGCTCGTCGCGTGACTGGGCTGCCAAGGGCACCCTGCTGCTGGGGGTGAAGGCGGTCATCGCCGAAAGCTTCGAGCGCATCCACCGCTCCAACCTGGTCGGCATGGGCGTGCTGCCGCTGCAGTTCCGCAACGGCGAGAACGCGCAGAGCCTGGGCCTGGACGGCTCGGAAGTGATCGACATCACCGGCCTGCAGGATGGCGCCAGCAAGCGCGCCACGGTCACCGCGACCAAGGCCGATGGCACGAAGAAGACCTTCGAGGTGTCGGTGATGCTGCTGACCCCGAAGGAAGTCGAGTACTTCCGTCATGGTGGCCTGCTGCAGTACGTGCTGCGCCAGTTGGCCAGCAAGTAACGTTCCGCTCTCGGTAGAGTCGACTGCTAGTCGACTACCCAACAAAAGGGCCGGATCCTCGCGGATCCGGCCCTTCCTGTTTCTCTGCAGCCAGGCATGGCCTGGCTCTACCGCATCTCCGGCGGCACCGGGATGGGCGCCAGGTGCGCGCTCAGCGGCGCGGCGCGTCCGGGTCGGTGCGCAGCGCCTTCAGCAGGCCCCACATGTAGAACGCCAGGGTGAACGAGAACGGCAGGCCGCACAGCACCACCGCCGTCTGCATTGCGCTGAAATTGCCGGCCAGCAGCAGCCCGACGCTGGCCACGGTGATGCCGACGGCCCAGAACACGCGCAGCCAGATCGGCGCGTCATGGCCGTCTTCCACCCCATCGTCAACGCGACGGGTACACAGGTTGGCGATCATCAGCGTGCCCGAATCGACCGGGGTCAGGAACAGCACGAAGCCGATCACCACTGCGGCACCGGCCACGTACGGCGCGGCGGGCAGGTATTCCAGCAGCTTGAACAGCGTCATCGCCGCATCGTGCTGGGCCACGTCACCCAGGATCGCCTGGCCATGGTTGAGCACCAGGTCGATGGCGGTGTTGCCGAAGATCGACAGCCACGCCAGGGTGAAGCCGAGCGGGATCAGCAGCACGCCCATGATCACTTCGCGGATGGTGCGGCCACGCGAGATGCGTGCCACGAAAAGGCCGACGAACGGCGCCCAGGCGATCCACCAGGCCCAGTAGAACAGCGTCCACGAGCCCATCCACTCACGGCCCTTCGGGTCGTTGAGGTACATGTCGAAACTCTTGCGCACGAACGCACCGAGGTAATCGCCGGTGTTCTGGATCAGGCCATCGAACAGGTGCAGGGTCGGGCCGGTGACCAGCACGAACAGCAGCAGGCCGCACAGCAGGCGCACGTTGAGGTTGGACAACCAGGCAATGCCCTTCTCCACACCGGCGACCACGCCGATGGTGGCCACCACCATCATCACCAGCACGATCGCCACCAGCACCTGCGGCGTATCCGGGATGTGGAACAGGTAGACCAGGCCGGACTGCACCACCAGCGCACCGATGCCGAGGTTGGTAACCATCGAGATCAGCGTGGCGAGGATACCGAAGCCATCGACCATGTCGCCGATGCGGCCATGGATGCGCTCTCCGAAGATCGGGTACAGCGCCGAGCGCAGCGCCAGCGGCAGGTCACGGCGGTAGGCGAAATAGCCCAGCGCAACGCCGACCAGCGCATACAGCGCCCAGCCGTGCAGGCCCCAGTGCAGGAAGGTCAGCACCATCGCCTCGCGGCCGGCGGCCACGGTGCCGCCGGGTTGCCCGGGCGGATGCAGGAAGTGGTCCAGCGGCTCGTAGGCGCCGTAGTACAGCAGCGCGATGCCGATGCCGGCCGAGAACAGCATCGAGACCCAGGCGACGTAGCCGAAGGCCGGCGATTCCTCGTTGTGACCCAGGCGGATGCGGCCATACGGCGAGAACGCCAGCCACAGCACGAAGCCCAGGCACAGCACGATCAGCAGCATGTACCACCAGCCGAACGCGGCCGACACCTCGGCCTGCGCCCATTGCAGCCAGTGCTCGCTGCCTTCGGGATAGAGAACGGTGAGCAGCCCGAGGATGCCGATCGACACCGAGGAGCTGAAGAAGACAAAACGGTTCAAGCGCAGGGGCGAACGCTTGGGATGAGCCAGGGAAGACATGGGGTCGTCTCATCAAGTCCGAGGGAGCACATGGGCGGGGCCGGACCGGTAAACCGGGCCCATGGCGTGGGGCGCGAGCGCATCCTAGGGTTTATTGATTGAACGTTCAATCAATAAAAAGCATAATGGCGGGCAGCCCGATCCTTCGGGTCGCAATCCGTGGAGAGACAATGCCGAAGAAAGGCGTGGAACCGGTACGGCGCGAACAGCTGATCCGGGCCACTTTCCAGACCATCGACGAGATCGGCATGGCCGATGCGACCGTCGCCACCATCGCGAAGAAGGCAGGGCTGTCCAGCGGCATCGTCGCCCACTACTTCGGCGACAAGGACGGCCTGCTCAATGCTGCAATGCGGCAGATCCTGCGCGAGCTGAAGGACGCGGTCGCCCGCTACCGCGCCGACGCCAGCGACGACCCGCGCGAGCAGCTGCGCGCCATCGTCGACGGCAACTTCGACGACAGCCAGATCAACGGCACCGCGATGCGCGTCTGGCTCACCTTCTGGGCCGCGAGCATGCACCAGCCGGAACTGGCCCGGCTGCAGCGCGCCAACGACCAGCGCCTGTTCTCCAACCTGTGCCACCAGTTCAACCGCCTGCTGCCCCACCCGCAGGCCCGCCTGGCCGCCCGCGGGCTGGCCGCGATGATCGATGGCCTGTGGCTGCGCGGCAGCCTGGTCGGCGGCCAGTTCAACGCCGAGAAGTCCCGGCGCATTGCTTACGGCTACATCGACTTCCAGTTGCAGGCTGTCGCGCTATAAGCGCTTCAGCACCCGCCCCCTTCCAAGGAGTACGCCCCATGACCACCCTGCCCGTCCAACAGCTCTACATCCACGGCCAGCGCGTCGATGCCACCAGCGGCAAGACCTTCAAGACCGTCAACCCGGCCACCGGTGAGGTGATCGCCGAAGTGCAGGTTGCCAGCCAGGCCGACGTCGAGCGTGCCGTGCAGAGCGCGTCCGAAGGCCAGAAGGTGTGGGCCGCGATGACCGCGATGGAACGCTCGCGCATCCTGCGCCGCGCCGTCGAGATCCTGCGTGAGCGCAACGACGAACTGGCCCACCTGGAAACCCTGGACACCGGCAAGGCGCTGGCCGAAACCACCACCGTGGACATCGTCACCGGCGCCGACGTGGTCGAGTACTACGCCGGCCTGGCCACCGCCATCGAAGGCATCCAGCTGCCGCTGCGCGAATCGAGCTTCTTCTACACCCGTCGCGAGCCGCTGGGCGTGGTCGCCGGCATCGGCGCCTGGAACTACCCGATCCAGATCGCC
>OJST01000125.1_pt1 | contig 21057 bp, 18 predicted proteins | sample 1599491 | NCBI WGS metagenome assembly OJST01 (sample SAMN04436635, study PRJEB24849) | human gut metagenome | biome: human gut; feature: NICU; material: stool | host: Homo sapiens | place: USA: Saint Louis, MO | collected 2010-02-10
CAGCATTTTTAGCGTATTTGATACCATCTACAAGTGCATTATTGTCAAATGCACCGGTGCATCGCCGCGTGCTGTTCGCGATGAATGAACTCAACGCGCACAGCAACAAGCCCTACTTCAAGTCGGCGCGTATCGTCGGTGACGTCATCGGTAAGTACCACCCGCATGGCGATCAGTCGGTATACGACACGCTGGTGCGCCTGGCACAGCCGTTCTCGCTGCGTTACATGCTGGTCGATGGCCAGGGTAACTTCGGCTCCATCGATGGCGACTCCGCCGCGGCAATGCGATACACCGAAGCGCGCATGTCGCGCCTGGCGCATGAGCTGATGGCGGACATCGACAAGGAAACCGTCGATTTCCAGCCCAACTACGACGAAAAGGAACTGGAGCCGACGGTCATGCCGACCCGGTTCCCGAACCTGCTGGTCAACGGTTCGGCCGGTATCGCGGTGGGCATGGCGACCAACATCCCGCCGCACAACCTGAGCGAATCGATCAACGCCTGCATCGCGCTGATCGACAACCCGGAAATCGACGTCGACGGCCTGATGGAGTACATCCCGGGCCCGGATTTCCCGACCGCCGGCATCATCAACGGCACCGCCGGCATCGTCGCCGGCTACCGCACCGGCCGTGGCCGCGTGCGCATCCGTGCCAAGGCCGATATCGAAGTGGCCGACAACGGCCGCGAATCGATCATCGTCACTGAAATTCCTTACCAGGTGAACAAGGCGCGTCTGATCGAGAAGATCGCCGAGCTGGTCAAGGAAAAGAAGATCGAAGGCATCAGCGAGCTGCGCGATGAGTCCGACAAGGACGGCATGCGCATCTACATCGAGATCAAGCGCGGTGAATCTGCCGAGGTTGTGCTTAACAACCTGTACCAGCAGACGCAGATGGAATCGGTGTTCGGCATCAACATGGTGGCGCTGGTCGATGGCCGCCCGCAGTTGATGAACCTCAAGCAGATGCTGGAGGCGTTCGTCCGCCACCGTCGCGAAGTGGTCACCCGCCGTACCGTGTTCGAGCTGCGCAAGGCGCGCGCCCGTGCCCACGTGCTGGAAGGCCTGACCGTCGCGCTGGCCAACATCGACGAGATGATCGAACTGATCAAGACCTCGCCGAACCCGAACGAAGCACGCGAGCGCATGCTGGCCCGCGTGTGGGAGCCGGGCCTGGTCGGTGCGATGCTGGGTGCCGCCGGCGCCGAAGCCTCGCGCCCGGAAGACCTGCCCAAGGGCGTGGGCCTGATCGAGGGCGGCTACCAGCTGACCGAGATCCAGGCCACCCAGATCCTGGAAATGCGCCTGCACCGCCTGACCGGGCTGGAGCAGGACCGCCTGACCGATGAGTACAAGCAGCTGCTGGAAGTGATCGCCGGGCTGATCCACATCCTGGAAGATCCCGACCGCCTGCTGCAGGTGATCCGCGAAGAGCTGGTCAGTGTGAAGGCCGAATTCGGCGACGAGCGTCGTACCGAGATCCGCCACAGCGAAGAAGACCTGGACATCCTCGACCTGATCGCGCCGGAAGACGTGGTGGTCACCGTGTCGCATGCCGGTTACGTGAAGCGCCAGCCGGTGAGCGTGTACCGCGCGCAGCGCCGTGGTGGTCGTGGCCGTAGTGCGGCGGCGACCAAGGAAGAGGATTTCATCGAGCAGCTGTGGCTGGTCAACACGCATGACACGCTGCTGACCTTCACCAGTTCGGGCAAGGTGTTCTGGCTGCCGGTCTACCAGCTGCCGGAAGCGGGCTCCAACGCCCGCGGCCGTCCGATCATCAACTGGATCCCGCTGGAACCGGGTGAACGCGTGCAGGCCGTACTGCCGGTGCGCGATTACGCCGATGGCCAGTTCGTGTTCTTCGCCACCAAGAACGGTACGGTCAAGAAGACCCCGCTGGGTGAGTTCGCCTTCCGTCTGGCGCGCGGCAAGATCGCGATCAACCTGGACGAGGGCGACGCGCTGGTCGGCGTCGGCCTGACCGACGGCCAGCGCGACATCCTGCTGTTCGCTTCCAACGGCAAGACCGTGCGCTTCGGCGAGGACAAGGTCCGCTCGATGGGCCGTACCGCCACCGGCGTGCGGGGCATCAAGATGCCGGCCGGCGAGGAAGTGGTCAGCCTGATCGTGGCCGAAAGTGCCGGTGGCATCGAGGACGAGAACGAGGACGACAGCGGTGTCGAGGAAGCCGTCGGCAATGGCGATGCGGTGATCGAAGGCGCCGACGACGCCAGCGTTCAGTACATCCTGACCGCCACCGAGAACGGCTATGGCAAGCGCACCCCGCTGCCGGACTATCCGCGCAAGGGCCGTGGCACCCAGGGCGTGATCGGCATCCAGACCACCGAGCGCAATGGCAAGCTGGTCGCCGCGGTGCTGATGGGCTCCAGCGACGAAGTCCTGCTGATCTCCGATGGTGGCACCCTGGTGCGTACGCGTGGCTCGGAAATCAGCCGCGTCGGCCGCAACACGCAGGGCGTGACCCTGATCCGCCTCTCCAAGGACGAGAAGCTGCAGGCGGTGGAGCGCATGGATGCCTCGATCGACGAGGACGAGGACGAGGTGGCTGCCGCCGCCCCGGCCACGACCGACGGCGCACCGGCTGCTGCCAGCAGCGAGGACGCCGCGCAGGAGTGATCCTGCCGCGAGCCTGAGGTACCCGACGACGCCGGCCCTGTGCCGGCGTCGTCGTATCCGGGTGCCACGCATACGCGCGCGCTTCACGCAGGCGGTGGGATAACGGCGCATGCTGCCCCCGGAGATCGACGATGTCCGCCACGCCGCAGTCCGCTCCTGCTCCCGTCCGCGCCTCCCGGCATCCCCTCGTCACCGTGCTGTCGCTGCTGCTGGTCGTGCTCGGCCTGGTCATCGGTGGCCTCGGTGGGTGGCTGCTCAGCCTGGGTGGCTCGGCGTACTACGCCATCGCCGGGCTCGGCCTGCTGGCCAGCGGAATCCTGTTGTTCGGCAACCGCCGCAGCGGCGCGCTGCTGTATGCGCTGGTGTTCGTCGGCACGCTGCTATGGACCTGGTGGGAATCGGGCAGCGACTACTGGCGCTGGGTACCGCGGCTCGGGCTGGTGACTGCGCTCGGCATCGTGCTGGCGCTGCTGGCGCCGACACTGCGCGAGCCGGTTTCAAAACGCCTGTCGCGCAGCGTGGCGGGCGTACTGATGCTTGTGTTCGTGGCCGCCTTCGGCCTGGCTTTCGCGCCGCATGGTGAAGTGGATGGGCATCAGCCGTTCCCGGAAGGCGCGGTCAGCGCCGGACTGGAACCTACGCGCGATACCACGGGCCTGCAGCCGGCTGACCAGCCCGCCGAGGGCGACTGGCCGGCGTGGGGCCGCAGCAATGCGGGTACCCGCTATTCGCCACTGCAGCAGATCACCCCGGCCAATGTGGCCACGCTGCAGCCGGCCTGGCAGTTCCGTACCGGCGATATGCCGAAGAAGCGCTGGGGCGCGGAAACCACGCCGCTGAAGATCGGCGATCGGCTGTACCTGTGCACCGCGCGCAACCGCCTGATCGCGCTTGATGCTGGCAGCGGCAAGGAACTGTGGCGGTTCGATCCAAAGGTGAAGGATGCCTCGATTCCCTATACCGCTGCCTGTCGTGGTGTGAGTTATTACGAACAGCCCAGCACGCCGACCCTTGCCGACGCGGCATTGGCCGATGTTGCCGCTGATCTGGCGTTGCCGGAACCGCCTCCCAGCGTCACCCGCAGCGCTGCACCGGGCAGTCGACCGGCGTGCTGGGCGCGCATCATTGAAGGCACGCTGGACGGTCGCATCATCGCGGTGGACGCGGACAGCGGCCGCCCCTGCGCCAACTTCGGCAACAACGGCCAGGTCGACATCACCCTGGGCATGGGCGAGGTGCCACCGGGCTACGTGTCGATCAACTCGCCGCCGGCCATCGTGCGCGGCGTGATCGTGACCGGCCACCAGGTGCTGGACGGGCAGCGCCGCGATGCGCCGTCGGGCGTGATCCAGGCGTACGACGCCATCACCGGCAAGCTGCGCTGGGCGTGGGACATGGACCAGCCCGAGCGCAGCGGTCTGCCGCCGCGCGAGCAGACCTACACGCGGGGCACGCCCAACATGTGGACCACCGCCACCGGTGATGAGGCGCTGGGCCTGGTCTACCTGCCGCTGGGCAATGCCGCGGGCGATTACTGGAGTGGCTCGCGCACGGAGAACCAGAACCGCTACGCGACCTCGCTGGTGGCGATCGACGTGGCCACCGGCAAGCCGGTCTGGCATTTCCAGGCGGTGCGCAAGGATGTGTGGGACTACGACCTGGGTTCGCAGGCCAGCCTGATCGACTACCCGACGGCGGCGGGCAAGGTGCCGGCGATCCTGCTGCCGACCAAGCAAGGTGACATGTACATCCTCGATCGCCGCAACGGCCAGCTCCTGACTGCCGCCGAAGAGCGCAAGGTGCCGGTCGGCGGCGTCGAACCCGAGCAGCGTTCTCCCACCCAGCTGTTTTCGCTGTACCACACGCTGCGCCGCGAACATGACCTGACCGAGCGTGACATGTGGGGCATCACCCCGATTGACCAGCTGGTCTGCCGCATCCAGTTCCGCAAGGCGTACTACGAAGGGTTCTACACGCCGCCGAGCAGCGAGCGACATTCCATCGAGTATCCCGGCTACAACGGCGGCTCGGACTGGGGCAGCGTGTCCATCGATACGCGCCGCGGCGTGATCGTGGCCAACTACAACGACATGCCCAACTACAACCGGCTGGTGCCACGCGCGGAGGCCGACCGGCTGGGCTGGCTGCCGCGCGAGAAGGTCTGGTTCGAGAAGGGCGGTGCCGAAGGCGCGGGCGACCCGCAGGTGGGTACGCCCTACGCCATCCAGGTCAACGCCGGCTGGCGGCTGCCGTTCACTGGCCTGCTGTGCAAGCAGCCGCCCTATGGCGGTATCCGTGCCATCGACCTGCGCACCGGCAAACTGCTGTGGGACCGTCCGTTTGGCAGTGCGCGCGGCAACGGACCGTTCGGCATCCGTTCCGGCCTGCCGATCGAGATCGGCACGCCGAACAACGGCGGTTCGGTAGTGACCGCCAGCGGCCTGATCTTCATCGCCGCCGCCACCGATGACCTGCTGCGCGCCATCGACCTGAAGACCGGCAAGGAGCTTTGGCACGCCAAGCTGCCTGCCGGCGGCCAGGCCAACCCGATGGTGTACGAGCAGGGCGGGCGCCAGTACGTGGTGATCATGGCCGGCGGCCACCATTTCATGGAAACCCCGAACGGCGATTACGTGATGGCGTTTGCGTTGCCGAGGTAACCGCAATGGGGGCGGTGGGCCGCCTCCATTGCACGACACGGGATTACACCGTGACCACCACCTTGCCGATTTGCTCGTTCGATTCCAGGTAACGGTGTGCTTCCTGGATCTGCGCAAACGGGAACACCTTGGCAATTTTCGGCGCCAGCGTGCCCTTGTCCAGGCCATCGACGATGAATGCCTTGGCACGGGCCAACGCGGCATCGTCGGAGACGATTTCCGAGTACAGATAGCCCTTCAGCGTCAGCGACTTGCCCAGCACATTGAACAACGGGAACGGCGTGGGTTCACTGCTCAGCGCGCCGTATTCCAGCAGGATGCCGCCACGCGCCATCGCTTCGGTCAGCGGAACGAACTGCGGGCCACCGATTGGATCGAACACCACGCGGGCACCGGCACCGCTGGTGATGCGTGCCACTTCGGCCACCAGATCCTGCTCCTGGGTGGCGATGACGTGGGCGGCGCCGGCATCGAGCAACGCCTGGCGCTTGCCCGGGCCACGGGTGACCGCGATCGGCGTGGCGCCCACCGCGTTGGCGATCTGGATCGCGGCTAGGCCGACGCTGCTGCTGGCAGCGGTGATGATGACGAAATCCCCGGCGGCCAGATGTGCCTGTTGCAGCAGCGCGCCCCAAGCGGTGACGTACTGCATCCACACCGCGGCCGCCGTTTCGAAGCCCAGTGCCTGCGGATGCTTGACCACCAGTTGCGCGGGCACGTTGGCCAGCTCGCCATAGGTGCCCCAGCGCGCGATGTCCAGCGGCGGTATCACGCTGACCGCATCGCCTGCAGCGAAGCCGCTCACCGCACTGCCGATGGCTTCGACCACGCCGGCCGCTTCGTAGCCCAGCCGGCTGGGGAACTGCGCTTCCTGCAGATAGGCGCCGTTGCGGAACATCACCTCGGCGCGGTTCAGGCCGATCGCCTTGACCCGGATCTGGACTTCGTCGGCGGAGGGGGCGGGAACGTCGATATCGTCGATGCGCAGCACATCGGCGGTGCCATATTCGTGGATGCGGACAACCTGGCTCATGGGGGGCTCCGAGAAAGGGCCGACGAGGGCGCCGGCGAAAGGGTGACCGCTACTGTGCGCGTAGTCTGCAACCAGAATAAGGGGTAATCTGGCGTTTCATTGAAAAGCAATTTTTTGCAATGGACCTGATCGTTCCCCTGCGGACCTTCGCCAAGGTGGCCGAGGTCGGCTCCTTCGCCGCCGCTGCCGAGGCATTGGACGTGTCGCCGCAGCTGGTCGGCAAGCACATCCAAGCGCTGGAGCAGCATCTGGGCGTGCGCCTGCTCAACCGCACCACGCGAAAGCAGAGCCTGACCGACTTCGGCCAGGCCTACTTGGCGCGGGCGCGGGTGATCCTGGAGGAAGTGGAGGGCGCCGAGGAATTGGCGGAAGTGGCGCGTGGACGGCCGATGGGGCGCCTGCGCATCAGCGCGCCGGTCACCTTCGGCGTGCACGCGCTCGGCCCGGCGGTGGTGGCTTACATGCAGCAGTACCCGGATGTGCAGGTCGATCTGAACCTGTCCAACAGCCTGGTGGACATCGTCGAGGACGGCTACGACCTGGTGTTCCGTACCGGTGACCTGGCCGACAGCGGGCTGGTGGCACGGCGGCTGGGGCCGTATCCGCTGGTCCTGTGTGCCTCGCCGGACTATTTGGCTTCGCGCCCGGCCATCACCCATCCCAATGATCTGAGCCGGCACGAGTGCCTGGGCTTCGCGCATTCGATCATCCGCACGCGCTGGAGTTTCCGCGATGCCGATGGCAGCGTGCTTACCGTCCCGGTGTCCAGCCGCTTCATGGTCAACCAGGCCGAGCCGCTGCTGACAGCGGCCGTGGGTGGTCTGGGGTTGATCCTGCAGCCCTACGAAATGCTTGCCGCTGCGCTGGCACGTGGTGAACTGGTGGAAGTGCTGCCGGACCATGTGCCGGTATCGACCTGGATCAACCTGGTGTATCCGCGCGACCGCCAGCTGACCCCCAAGCTGCGCAGCTTCCTGGACTTCTGCGTGGCGCGTTTCACTGAGCAGTCGATGGCACGGCGATAGCGTGGCATCGATCAGTATTCCCGTGTTCCCATGCGAAGGACTCGCCCCGTGATCTCTCTCCCGTTGCCGCAGCATGCCACCCGCTTCCTGCTGCTGGCGTCCTTTTCCAGCGCCAGCGTGCTTGCGCAGCAGATACCTGCGCAGGCGTTGGCCGAGTGGGAGGTGCAAGGGCGCACGGACGGCCTGGCGCGACCTGATATCGAATGCCAGGATTTCCTGCAGGCGATGGGCCGGAAGCCTCCGGGACTGCAGTATGTAGGTTGCAGCCAGGATGACGCGTCCTACATCAAACCCATGGAAGCCCACTATCGTGTTTCAGGTGCCCAGGCGGCGCAGGTGGAAGCCTATCTGCGCGAGACATTTGGCATGCCTGCATTGCGCTACGTCTGTTGCGGCTGGAGCAATGGCGCGCCGTACTACTGGCGCGACGGCCCGGATACGGTGCGGTATCAGATCGGCATGGGGGTGGAGTCGCTGCCGTACGAACGGGACGAATGGCCGCGCATCGAGGCATTCAACGTCACCGTCGAGGTGTTGCGGCAGAGTCCCTAGCGTGGATGCGGCGGGCCGATCCATCGTCTAGGATGCGCCCAGGGATACCCGCAAAGGAATTGCCATGAAGGCTGTTGGACGCCTGTTTCTCTGCAATGCGTTGGCCTGTTTGATCCTGGGTGCCACGTCGGCGTTTCCGGCAGTTGGCGCAGCATCTTCCGAGCGCGAACATCCACGTGCGCAGGATGCCATCGATGACTGGCTTGCGGCCTTCAATGCAGGCAGCCTCGAGGGGTTGCAGGCATTTGCCGACAGATATGCGAAGCAGGAGGGCAGCACTCCCAAGGACTATCTCGAGTTCCGCGAGAGCACCGGCCCGCTGAACGTGCTGGAAACACTCGAGCGCGCGCCCAGCCAGGCGAAGCTGCTGGTAATGGGCCAGCTGAGCGAACGTGCGATGTGGGTGACGGCGGTCATGGACCCGGCCAACCCGTCGCACGTGAAGCAGTTCCAGATCGAGGGCACTGATACGCCGGACAAGTACAAGCCGGAACGGGTTGCTGTGCCCGCGCTGATGGCCGATGCCACAGCAAAACTGGAGGCGCTGCGGGCTCAGGACGCGCTGTCGGGTGCATTGCAGGTGGCACGGAACGGCAAGGTGCCGCTGGACTGGCGCGGTGGCGAGGCCGATCGTACCGCTGGCATTCCAGTGGGCGTGGATACGCAGTTCCGCCTTGCGTCCTCCAACAAGATGTTCACTGCAGTGGCCATCCTGCAGCTGATGCAGGAGGGCAAGCTCAGCCTTGATGACACGATAGGCAAGTTCCTGCCGGACTATCCGAACAGGGTGGTAGCCAACAGCGTGACCGTACGCCATCTGCTGTCACATACCAGCGGTCTGGGTGATTTCTTCGGCGACGATTTCGAGCAGTATTCCGCGTCGTTGAAGACGCTGGATGACTACGTGCAGCGCTTTGCCAAGGATGCGCCGCAGTTCACGCCGGGCAGCCAGGACAGCTACTCCAACTATGGCTTCATCGTATTGGGGCGCATCATCGAAGCGGTTTCGGGGCAGTCGTACTACGCCTATGTGGACGAGCACATCCTGCGCCCGGCGGGCATGACCGGCACCGGCTTCGAGCCGGAATCAGTGAACGTCCCGCAGCGAGCCGTCGCCTACTCGAAGAAGGATGGGCAATGGGTCCGTGAAACGAAGTCGCTGCCCTGGCGCGGCATGTCAGCCGGTGGTGGCTACAGCACGGTGGCCGACATGGTGAAATTCGCCGGGGCACTGCAAAGCGGAAAGCTGGTCTCGCCCGCATTGCTGAAGCAGGCCACCACCGCGCAGAACCACAAGGGCTGGTATGGATTCGGCTTCGTGGTGCAGGGCGAGGGCAGGGAACACCAGTATGGCCATGAAGGCGGTGCGCCCGGATCGAACAGTGCCATCGTGGTGATGCCCGCACTGGGCTATGTGATCGTTGGCCTGGCCAATGTCGATCCGGATGCGATCGGCAACGTGGTCAACTACATCGCGCGTAGAGTGCCGCTGTGAACGCGGCAGGTGCCGGTCATTCCGGTACCCGCACCATCTTCGTCATCAAGTGTTCCACCACACCCGCAGGGTCCGCCGTGCGGCCCACATGCGTGCTCGACATCTGCACGATCGAGCTGCGCTTGGCGGTAAGGAAGTGGAAGCGGGCACGCGCGGGCAGTTGCGCGATCGGCCCGGCGCTGGCGTCGCCGCGGCAGATGGCCACGATCGCATCCAGCCATGGTTGCAGCGCCTCCTGGTCCAACGCCGGCGCGAAGGCACGCAGGCGCGCAGGATCGATCTCGATGGCCGCTTCCAGATGGCGCGCGCCAGGGCAGGAGACGATCACCCCGACGTTGATGAACTCCTCGCGTTCCACCCGCGGTACCACGCGGATGACCGCATAGTCATACGTGTGCAGCGTGGGCACGGATGGCCTCCTGCACGAACACCGCACGCACTTTCAGGCGGTGCTTGAGATAATCGATGTAACCCTGGCGGTAGGCTTGGGCGCTGTCGAACGCCGGCTCGTTGACCAGCCAGCTGTCCGGCACCAGGCCGACGATGCGTTCGATCTCGGCATCGGTCAGGCGCGCGGCCAGCTCGGCATCCACCTCGGCGATGCGACTGGCGAACGACAGCAGCACATGATCGCGGATCAACACGAACGGCTTTTCGCAGGCATCGCCGGCGTTGGCCCAGTCGTGATGGAAGTACATGGCCGCACCGTGGTCGATCAGGTACAGCTTTCGATGCCATACCATCAGGTTGGGGTTGCGGGTGGTGCGATCGACATTGCTGGTGAACGCATCGAACCAGACGATGCGCGAGGCGAGGTCTGGATCCACCGGCATTGCCGCCGGATCGTAATTGATCGCGCCGGGCAGATAGTCCAGGCCCAGGTTCAGGCCCTCGCTGGCGCGGATCAGCTCCTGGATTTCCGGGTCGGGCTCGGTGCGGGCGAACTCGCGGTCCAGCTCGACGAACAGGATTTCCGGAATCGGCAGGCCCAGCGTGCGTGCCATCTCGCCGGCGATCAGCTCGGCGATCAACGCTTTCGGGCCCTGGCCGGCGCCACGGAACTTCAGCACGGCCATGCCGTCGTCGTCGGTCTCGACCACGGCCGGCAGGGAGCCACCTTCCCGCAAGGGCGTGATGTAGCGGAGGGCATGTACGGTGCGCATGCGTGCATTCTAGCGTGGGTGCAGGCGCAACCCTCTGACCGGCGGGGACCGATTTCGGCCTTCACCTGTCCCTTCCGCCTGCGATGGCAGCATCCTGCTGCAGGAACCCTTGGGTTCATGGGCGTACTGGCACTCTCGATGCAGAGGCTCCAGGCTGGGTACCTGCTCGGCTGCCAGCGACGCGCACTGCGAAGCGGAAACCTCATCCACGATGTCCTGCAGGCTACGGAGGTGCACCGATGAGCGACGAATTCACTCCCATTCTGCCGACCTTGGACGATGCCAAGGCGGAAGAAATGATCGGCAAGGTCGTACTGGTCGGGGTTACCCGCTATGGCGGCGACGGTCAGGTAAAGGGGCTGGAGCAGTACGCCGGCACGGTGCTGCGCATCAGCGCCGACGAGGGCGTGGTGCTGGCCGACGAGAATGATGGCCACGAGCGCTACCTGCCACCGATGCTGGACCAGTACCAACCAGCCGAACCCGGCGAGTACCGCATGCGCACCAGCGGCATGATCGTGGTCGACCCCGACTACCTGGCCACCTGGGACCTGCACGCGCAGCAGTAGTGCCAGGCCATGCCTGGCAGGTGCCGGCAGTTCCCCGGCACCTCCCGGAGCCGCACTTTGCCCCATCCGGCCACTAGTCCTTCCGGCCCATTCACGACAACCCCTGCGGTGCTAGATTCGGGTCCATGCCCGATTCCGGGCGCCCATTCACACCCCAGGGGATAAGGATGCTCATCCGTCGAACCTCTCTGGCAGCGGCGGTTGCCGTTGCCACCGTCGGCCTGCTGGCCGCTGGCCCGGCGCTTGCCGATTACGCGAAGCCGCCGGAACACCTGCTCAAGGTGTTGAAGGCACCGCCGCCGCCGGCGCCGAACGTGGCCCCGGGCGGCCAGCGCCTGCTGCTGACCACCGCGCAAACCTACCCGTCGATCAGCCGCGTCGCCCAGCCGTACCTGAAGCTGGCCGGCGTGCGCCTGGAGCCGAAGAACCGCAGCCGCCATGACACGCCCGGTGGCTACGGCATTCCGGCCTGCGTGGCCGACTTCACCCTGGTCGACATCGGCAGCGGCAAGGAAACCAAGGTCAACCTGCCGCAGGGCTGCGCCACCGGCGCGCTGTGGTCGGCCGATGGCAGCCATTTCGCCTTCCAGAATGCGGTTGATACCAGCGTGCAGCTGTGGGTGGGCGATGCGGCCACCGGGCAGGTGAAGCAGGTGCCGAATGTGCAGCTGAACCCGATCTTCGGCTACACCGTGCAGTGGCTGGGCGGCAGCCAGAACCTGCTGGTGAAACTCGTACCGGCCAACCAGGGCCCGGCACCTTCCAACGGCGGCGTACCGACCGGCCCGGATGCACAGGAGTCGCTGGGCAGCAGTGGCGAGAGCAGCACCTACGAGGCCCGCGACACGCTGACCAGCGTGCATGACGAGAAGCTGTTCGCTTATTACGGTGCCTCGCAGCTGGCCGTGGTCGATACCGCCGCCAACAGCGTGCGTCCGGTCGGGCAGCCGGCGCTGTTCAACGAAGTCAGCGCCGCACCCGATGGCGTGCACGTGCTGACCGAATCGATCAAGGCGCCGTACTCGCATGCGGTGACCTACCAGCGCTTCGCCAACGACGTGGCCGTGCTGGACATCGCCAGCGGCAAATCCACGCCGATTGCCAGCCTGCCGCTGGCCGATCGCGTACCGGTGCATGGCGTGCCGGAAGGCCCGCGTGGCTTCGACTGGCGTGCCACCGATCCAGCCACCCTGGTCTATGCCGAGGCACTGGACAAGGGCGACTGGAAGGTCAACGTGCCGCACCGCGACCGCGTGCTGATGCTGAAGGCCCCGTTCAACGGCAAGCCGACCGAAATCACCCGTACCGCGCAGCGATTTGAGGGCTTCGCGTGGACCGCCGATCCGGCCGTGGCGTTCCAGTACGAGAACGACGAGAACCGCCACTGGATGCAGACCCGCATCGTCGATGTGGACCAGCCGAAGAAGGAAGGCCGCCTGCTGTGGGACATGTCCAGCGACGAGCTGTATGGCAACCCCGGCAACCTGGTCTTTACCCGCCTGCCGAATGGCGCGCAGGTGGTGCGCCGTGAGGGCAACCATGTGTTCCTCAGCGGCCGTGGCGCGTCGCCGCAGGGCGACCGTCCGTTCCTGGACCGCCTGGACCTGGGCACCCTGAAGAGCGAGCGCCTGTTCCGCAGCAGTGCCGACGCCTACGAACAGTTCCTCGGTTTCAGCAGCACGCCGGGGCGCTACCTGACCTGGCACCAGTCGGTGATCGATCCGCCGAATGCCTTCATCCGCCAGCAGGGTGAGGCAGTGGCTGATGCGAAGGCCGGCGAGGCGCAGTTCGCGTCCACCGCGACCGCGCTGACCAAGCTGGTCGACCCGACCCCGGAAGTGCGCCAGATCAAGAAGCAGCTGGTGACCTACAAGCGTGCCGATGGCGTGGACCTGTCGTTCACCCTGTACACGCCGCCGGGCTACAAGGAAGGCCAGCGCGTGCCGGCGATCCTGTATGCGTACCCGGCCGACTTCGCCAATGCCGCGCAGGCCGGCCAGGTGTCCGGTTCGCAGCAGACCTTCACCCGTCTGCAGCCGTACCGCCTGATGCTGCTGGCCGGCTACGCGATCATCGACAACGCCTCGTTCCCGATCGTGGGTGACCCGAAGAACGCCTACGACACCTACCTGGAGCAGCTGGAAGCCGACGCCAAGGCGGCGGTGGACAAGGCCGTGGACATGGGCGTGGTCGACCGCAACCGCATCGGCGTGACCGGTCACAGCCACGGCGGCCTGATGACCGCCAACCTGATCGCGCACACCAAGCTGTTCAAGGCCGGCGTGGCGACCAGCGGTTCGTACAACAAGACCTTCACCCCGTTCGGCTTCCAGAACGAACGCCGCTCGGTCTGGCAGGCGCAGGACGTATACCTGAAGGCCTCGCCGTTCTTCTATGCCGACAAGATCAAGCTGCCGCTGCTGCTGGTCCACGGCGAGGACGACGCCAACCCGGGCACCGAGCCGTTCCAGTCGCGCAAGCTGTACCAGGCCATTCGTGGCAACGGCGGCACCACCCGCCTGGTGATGCTACCGAACGAACCGCACTGGTACACCGCGCTGGAGTCGAACGAGCAGCTGGTGTCGGAAATGCTGAACTGGTTCGACACCTACGTGAAGAACGCCAAGTGAGGGAACAGGAAGGCCACCTCCGGGTGGCCTTCCAGCATCCTGCTGTAGCGCCGAGCCCACGCTCGGCTGTAACCAGCCGCACGTGCTCTGCAATCAACTGTGGAGACTCGGTAACGACGTGTTACCGGCACATTCGCGTGCCACGCAGATGGGCTAGGCTGGCCCTGTGAGTTCGTCCCGGGTCGGTGCAATGAAAGCCATCGTTCTTGCTGCAACGTTGTCGTTGGTCCTGGTTTCAAACGCCCATGCCCAGTCGCTGCCCACCGAGCTGGCGCAGCTGGGGATCATCGCCGGCATGCCCTACGCCAAGGCCAAGCGCCTGCTGGATGCTGCGGGATGGCAGGTGAAGCCGGCGCAGGGCGCGCCGGAATCGCTGGAGGGCTTTCCGGAAGTGGGGTGCCAGAAGGGCGGGAAGCAGTGCGCGACGACCTTCGAGAAGGGTGAACAGCAGATTGCGGTGCGGCTGGGCACTACCCTGGCAGGGCAGCCGTTCGTGCAGAGCGCTGATTGAGCACCCGAGCTCACGCCAGCGGCAGGCGGTCCTGCGCATGCGCCAACCGGTCATGCAGTTCGCGCACGTGCTCGGCCTTGGCATGGATGCGCGTGGTATCACCGAAACTGCGCAGGTAGGCGCACGCGGCGAAGCCGGCACTCTTCTTTTCGTACTCGGCAATCCAGGCCAGGCGATCCGGGTTGTTGGCCTGCTCGGCTGACCACGCGGCCACCGGCGGACGGATGCGGTACCTCAGGCCAACGCGCCACGGCTTTGGTGTCAGGCGCGCACGGAAGCAGTGCTGCAGCCGGCACATGCGCGCGTACAGGGTGTCGGCGCCCAGCGTTCTGAAGAACGCCTGCAGCTGCTCGTCTTCGGGCAGGAACGTGGCGTGCATGGCCAGCACGCGCAATCCAGCCGGCGTGCGGTACGTACGCAGATGCCAGTCCGGATGCTGTTCGCTGAAGGCCGCGACCCGCTGCAGGGCCACGCCTTCGGCGCCACCGGCCGCGGCCAGGCGCCGCTTGCGCTGCATCAGCATCGCCGTGTTGACCAGCAGCACCGCTGCCACCCCCAGCACCAGTCCCACCAGCCAGTGCCAGAGCAGAGTGCCGATGACGGCGCCAGCGAACAGCAGCACTGCGGCGATGATTGCAGGCATCACGCAACCGGCAGGTGGCTGCGCATGATCTATGTCGGCGAACAGCACGTCCGGGGTGTTCAGGCACAGCGCACCGTAGCTGTTGCGTGTAATGATGACGTCGCCGTCGCGCTGCACGATCTGCTCGCGGATCGGCACGCCCTCCACGCCGTAGTTGCTGCGCACTTCGCGTCGCGGAAGCGCCTGCCCGGCGAGGATGGCATTGAGGGCTTCGTTGGCGCGGCGATCGGCGTGCACCTGCGCCTCGGCAGGGCCTTCGTCGGACCAGCCGAAGCGGCGCACGACCACCGGCCGGCCACGGAAACGGGCCTGCAGGCGGGCTTCGGCCCAGTACGCGGGAACGATCATCATCGTGCGGTGCTCCATCTTCCATGGCAGGTGCCGAAGCGAGTCTGGCACAGCGCCGGTGCGCCCGCATCCGCCTGCTGCAGTGGGCCGGGCGGAGTGATAGATTGCGCGCTTCGCATGCACTCCACCAAGGACGGAGCGATGTTCATGATCCTGCGCGGCCTGTTGGCCCTGGCCTGTGCCGGGGCGGTAGGCGTGGCCACCGCAGCGGTACCGGCAGGGCCGCAGATCCTCACCGAGGATGTCAGCCGTTTCTATGCACTTTATGACAGCGCCGGCGGTAAACCCAGCGTTGCGCAGCTGCGTGGATACCTGGCCGAGGGGTCGGCCGGCCTGGCCGAACTGGCCAAGTCGCGCCGGGTCACTCCCGAACGCATTGCCGAGTCCATCGCCAGCCAGCCCGAGCTGTATGCACAGGGACGAAACTGCCTGGCCGAACTGCCCGCGGTGAAGCAACGCCTGACGCAGGTGTTTTCCAACCTGCAGGCGATCTACCCGCAGACCCGGTTCCCACCGGTGACCATCGCGGTGGGCCGCGGCCGGCCGGTCGGGCTGACCTCGAAAAGCGGCGTGATCGTTGGTCTGGAAGCGCTGTGCGCGGCCGACTTCATGAATTCCAATGTGCAGGATCGCTTCGTGCATGTGATCGCACACGAATACGTGCACATCCAGCAGACCGGCCTGATCGACTTCGAGCCGGGTGACCCGCGCGCGACAGTGCTGCGTGTTTCGCTGGGCGAGGGCATCGCCGAATTCATCACCGAGCTGATTTCCGGCAACGTCGGCAATGGGCGTCACGCGGCCTGGACCCGTGGCCGGGAAGTGCATATCGAAAGCGCGTTCGCGCTGGATCTGGACAGCACCGATCTGTCGCCGTGGCTGTACAACTACAAGCCTGGCTCGCAGGAACCCTACGACCTGGGGTACTGGGTGGGTTACCGCATCGCCAAGGCCTATTACCTGCAGGCCAAGGACAAGCGTGATGCGGTGCGTGCGCTGATCCAGCAGGACAACCCGAAAACGATCCTGGCCGCCAGCGGCTGGACGCCGGGCATGTGGATGCCGGCGAAGGTGACCGGTGTGGCGGCGCGTACGGCTGCACGCTGAGCACAGGGCAGGGCGTTAGACTGCGCAAGATGATTTCAGGAGTACCCGCATGCGTGGACCTGTTGAGCTTGCCGCTGCAACCGTCGTGACGTTGGGCCTCGCGTTGGCTTCTCCGCTGGGTGCCGCCGAAGCCGTCGCAGTCAATCCGCTGCTGCAGACGCCCATCGACCAGTTGCGCCCCGACGAGGTTCGTTTCATGCAGCAGCGCCTGGCCGATTTTCCGGAGCTGCAGCGCTATCGTGATGCCAACGCGCAACTGCCTGCGGCAGTGCCGGGCCAGCCGCGCGTGGTGTTCTTCGGCGACTCGATCACCGAAGGCTGGGGTGCGGAAGGCAGCGCTGGATTCTTCCCCGGCAAGGGCTGGCTCAACCGTGGCATCAGTGGCCAGACCACGGCGCAGATGCTGGTGCGCTTCCCGCAGGACGTGCTGGCACTGAAGCCACAGGTGGTGGTGATCCTGGCCGGCACCAACGACATTGCCGGCAACACCGGCCCGTCCACGCAGGCGATGATCGAGGACAACCTGCACGCGATGGTGGACCTGGCGCGTGCACATGGCATCGCCGTGGTGCTGGCATCGGTGCTGCCGGTCAGCGATTACCCGTGGCTGCCGGGCACGGCACCTGCGCCCAAGGTGCGCGCATTGAACGCGGCATTGAAGCGCTATGCCGATGCACAGCAGCTGGTCTATCTGGACTACTACACGCCGATGGCCAATGCCGCCGGAGGGCTCGATCCGCAGCTGGCCGAGGATGGCGTGCATCCCACGGCGAAGGGCTATGCGGTGATGGCGCCGTTGGCCGAGGCAGCGGTCAAACGCGCGCTGGAGCATGGAAACTGATCACCAGCGGATCGGCTATGCCGATCGGGTGCGACATCCAACTGCAGCGCGGGCCGCCAGCGTCGCGGGGGAAATCACCCCATGCAGATAGCCGCCATCTGAAGCTCAGGCGTCGTCCTGCTTCAACGCCGCGTCGGCCGCCAGCAGCGCCTCGGCGGCTGCACTGAGCGGCGGCGAGGGCGGGGCAACCACGCCGATCGCTTCCATCATCTTAGGCATGCCCAGGAACTGGCGCGCGCGACGGTCGTAGATGCCGGTGACCAGCAGCGCACGGGTGGCGATCTTCTGCTCGGGCCCGATCAGCACGCGCTGCTCCATGATGCCGCGCGAGCCGACCCAGCCGACCAGGCGCGTTTCCAAGGTGAAGTGCTGGAACGGCTTCAGTTCGCGGCGGAACTGGATGGTGCCGGCGCCGACGATCGGCGCCCACTTCTCGCGCAGCGCCACCCGGCCCAGGCCCATGCGCAGGATCAGGTCCAGCCGGCCCAGATCGAAGATGTTCCAGTAGCGGCCGTTGGTCATGTGCAGGTTGCTGTCCAGGTCGTTGGGCAGTACCCGGAACTGCAGCCGCGAGACCCCGAACGGCGCCTCCAGCTTCGGCCGGAACAGGCTGCACAGCAGCAGGTGGAGCAGGCGGAACCAGAGATTCATGGTTATGACGACTGTTATAGAATCGCCGGTACGCTAATGTATGGCGACTGTCCTGGCAAGGAGCCTGCCGTGAGCCCGCGCCCCTCTGATGCGCCACAACGCGTGATTGATGCTGCGGCACAGATGCTGGCGCGCGTGGGTCTCAATGCCACCAGCATCCGTGAGGTGACCAAGCTGGCCGAGGCGCCGCTGGGTTCCACCTATCACCACTTTCCCGGCGGCAAGCAGGAGCTGCTGGCGCGCGCCACCCACATGGCTGGCGACAAGGTGGAGGCGCTTCTCGTTGAGTTGTTGAAGGGCGGGGCCGTGCAGGGCCTGCAGCAGTTCCTGGCGATGTGGCGCGAGCGCCTGCTGCGGTCCGGTTTCCGCGCGGGTTGTCCGGTGCTGGCCGCTGCCGTCGAAGAGCCGGTCGAGGCGGTTACCAGCCAACCGCGCGTGGCCGCCGCAGAGGTGTTCGTGCGCTGGCAGGGGCATCTGGCCGCAGCCTTCATTGCCGACGGCCACGAACCTGCGGCGGCGGATGGACTGGCCAGCCTGGTGATCGCCAGCGTGGAAGGCGCCGTGGCGATGTGCCGCGCACTGCAGGACATCGCCCCGTTCGACCAGGTGGCCGCGCAGTTGCTGAAGGCCGCCGCGCCTCCTTGATCCGGCTATACGTGTGCGGAAGACGCGCAGCAGGTCATCGGAAGATCATCAGGTAGCCCCAGCCGAGCACGATGGGCAGGAAGGCAGCGATGGCCGACGCGCCAACCCAACGCAGGTAGCTGCGGGAGGCGGGGGATCCCTGCCGCTTGAGGGCCCAGGCATGCGTCGGGAGCACCAGCAACGCCTGCACCGCAAAGGTGGCCACGGCGGCAAGCCATGCCACCAGGACGCCGAGGCAGCCATCGCTGAAGCAGCGGCTACCAAACCACGAACCCCAACCGGCGAGGCCAATCATTGGAACGAACATCACGAGCGCGGTGGCGCGGGTGAACTGGGAGGCGTGCATGCCGTGGCGCATAGCTCTTCTGGTGGAAAATCATAATCCAGCCGCCGGCGCGCGGGTACAAGGCCGGCGCCAGTGCGGCCTGTGGGTGATGGACCCACGGCCCCATCGCGCTAGAATCCGTCCACCACCGCCTACGCGTGCCCGGCAAGGATGTCCGCATGCAGTATCAGGTTTCTGAGGTCCCTGGCCGCAATGCCACGCGCCCGCTGGCGGCGGCATGAAGAACTCGCGCCATTTTTCCATCAGTGCATTGAAGTTGCCCAGAAGCCGCGGCAGTGAAGTCGTGCGTGCGGCTGGCCGCGCACGCGGTGGCCATGATCGTCGCGTTGACCGGCGCCACCGTTTCCTCTGTGCTTCCCTTTTCCAGGATCTTCATGCGACAGCGCATTGCACGGAAACGCGTCCTGGCCACAACGGTCGTTCTATCGATGGTTGCGGTCGTAGCGCTGCTGGCCAGCGTGCGCCCGCAGTGGCGGCGGGAAGTCGGCCCGCCGCCGATCAATCTGGGAACGGCACGGATGCAGGCCGAAGTGATGGCAGAGCTCATCGACCTGCGACCGACACCGCCAGGAAAGCCGCCGGTTCCACCGACTCCAATGAAGGGAGTCTCCTCCCCGATGCTGGCCGGTAACAGTGGGTTCGTGACCGCAGCGGTGCGGTTGGAAGACGTCGCGCCAGCACCCTTCGAGCCGCCCAGCTGGGAGCCCGACATTCCATTCGCTGTGATGGAATGGACTGCGCCTTCCTGCGGTGAAGGATATCCCGCCCCGGTCTGCCAGGTTCGTCACAGCGTGGTCGAGTGGCGCGATGATGACAGTGCGGCGTCCTTTCAACTGCAGCGGCATCTGGAGTCGATGCTGCAGGTTGCGAACCGCCGGGCTTCACGGGTACCCGATCTCGCGTTCGAGCTTGCACACGTGCGGGCGCAACGGATGACGTGGGACGAGCTTCAGCAACGGCGCGCGCGCGGTATCGAGGGATGCACGGGTGGCCCGGGCAATCCGGATCTGGGCGTTGTCTATCTGCAGCGTCCTGTGTTCAGCCTGGACGGGAACTGGGCAATGGCATCGGTCGCCTCGGATCTGTGCAGTGGAGGAACGGCGATGCGTGTCCTCTACCTTCTGCATCGCAGGAAGGGCGGCTGGGAGCGTATTCGAGTGGAGCCTGTCCGCCATATGGGCGTTGGACACGGCCTGTGGCCCGCGTTGGCGGAGTCGTGATGACAGATACCTCGTTCAAGCCAGACCGTGACTGCCGACAACGGATCACCTGGCGACGCATTGCGTCGCTGGCGGCGGCGCTGTCGGCCTTGGCGCTCATGGCCGGGATCTGCAGCCTGCGCCCGAGGTGGCAGCAGGAGATCGGTCGGCTACCGATCAACCTGGGAACAGCGCAGATGCAGGCGGAGGCGATGGCGCTGGCGATCCGGCAGAGCCCCCCATTCCCCCCTCCACCCCCACCAGTGCCGCAGCCAACGCCAGTTCTGCCATCGTCGCTGAGCGAGGTGCCCAGCGCACCGCAGACACCGTCCACGCGCGTTGATCAATGGCGCTCGCAGGAACAGCCGCAGTTGACCGACCCGGTGGGGGAGGACATCTACGTGATGGAGCAGACCTTGCCCTATTGCTGGCCGGGCAGCAGTGCCTCCATCTGCCAGGAGGTGGACGATCTGGTCCTGCCGCTGGACGATTGGTGGTCGCCGGACATCCATGCGCTGCGGTTGCAGCTGCAGCCGGACCTGGTTCCCGCCAATCGCCGGTCCACGCCAGTGCCTGCGGCCGCATTGGCCGGTGCGCAGCGGATGGACGGCGCGGGGCTTCGAGCGCTGTGGGAGCAGGGGTGCGGGGCAACGGTGCATGGGCCGACTCGGACATACGACCACGTCGCCTATCTGACCCGGCCTGTTTTCAGCGTCGATGGGCAGTGGGCTATGATTGCGGTCGCCTGGGATTCGTGTCCCGACGATTTCGTCTACCGGGAGCTTGTCGTGCTGCATCGGGAACAAGGACGCTGGATGGCCGAACCCGGAACGGGGTCTGGGCGGCGTATGGGACGGCCGCATACTGCGGCCCTGGACGTACAACCACTGACGAGGAAGAGCGCATGGATGTCGCTGCACGCAGGAACAGGACGTTGTTTCGTTGGATCATGGTGACGCTGCTGGCGGTACTGATGCCGTTTGCAGCGCTGGCGCAG
>OJST01000127.1_pt1 | contig 21031 bp, 21 predicted proteins | sample 1599491 | NCBI WGS metagenome assembly OJST01 (sample SAMN04436635, study PRJEB24849) | human gut metagenome | biome: human gut; feature: NICU; material: stool | host: Homo sapiens | place: USA: Saint Louis, MO | collected 2010-02-10
GCAACGCAAGGTCGCCTGCAGCTGGAACTGCTGCAGCCATGCGGCGAATTCGGGCACGGTGGCGCCGGCGTGGGTGCTGCCACGGGCGCCCTGCAGCATCCACTGCAGCATGCCATCGCCCTGCCCCTGCACCGCCTCGCGCCAGGCCTGGGCCACATCGGCACTGCTGGCGTCGCGGCCGGCAAACCGTGCGGCGACCTCCTGCATGGTGCCGTACCAGCTGCCCGCCTGCTCCCGGAACCGGCGCACGGCATCTTCCGGTGCGCCCTGCGCCTGCTCGGGCAACAGCTGGCCCCACCAGTCGAACAACCGCTGCCAGCTGCCGGGGTCGTCACCGGCGGGTGCGCCGGGCGTGCTCGCATGACGCAGGGCCTCGCCCCAGGCGCCGAAGTACTGCCGGGCCAGGGTCTCGAAATCGCTGCTGCCGGCGTCGTGGGCCGAGCTGGTCATTGCAGGCCTCCGCTGGGCTGGCTCATGGCTTGGGGATACGCAGGGTCTTGCTGATCATCAGCGACCCGGACAAGGCGAACAACAGCACCATCGGGTGCAGCTGCCACGGGCCGATCTGCCACTGGCCGAACCAGAGGTCCTGGCCGATGGCATCGGTACCGGCGGCAATCGCCAGCACGATCACCAGCACCAGGCTGGTCGGGATCGGGGTGCCCTCGAAATACGTGACCTTGCCCTCGTCGCCGGCGAGCGCCTCGGCGGTGACGTTGTAGCGTGCCAGGCGGCTGACACCGCAGCAGACGAAGTAGCTCAGCACCAGCCAGTCCCAGCCGCCCTGCATGCCGCAGGCATAGGCCAGCGCCGCCGGCGCCACGCCGAAGGAGATCACGTCCGACAGCGAGTCCAGCTCGCGGCCGAGGGTGGAGCTGGACTTGCGCCAGCGCGCGATGCGCCCGTCGAGCGCGTCGAAGATGAAGGCCAGCGGGATCAGCGCCATGCCGAACAGCAGGTAGCCGCGCTCGCCGTCCTGCAGGAAGCGCATCGCGGCAAAGACCGCACCGGTGCCGCAGAAAGCATTGGCCAGGGTGAACCAGTCGGCCAGCTGGAATTCGCGCAGCATCGAGAAGTGACGTTTCATGGGGTCTCACGGAGCATCAAGGCCCACAGGTTACCGCGAGCGCCGCCGCTGGCGACAGCGCTGGCAGGCCCCGCCTTCACCGCTCCCTCACCTGCCCTCACCGACGGTGAATTTTTCGCCACCCATCTTGACAGCCTAGGGGGGTGGCGCCTGTCGCGGCTTATCCACAAAGTTGCCCACGCGTAATCCACACCCCCTGTGGACAACCAGATCTCACCGACTGCGACGCTGGACATTTCCTCATCACCCGGAAGCGGGGTTTCCCTACTTCCCAAGCCACAAGGTCGGCGCTATGGTCACCGGCGGACCCGCCGCCGCCACGTCCGAAACTCTGCAACGGACGATGATGATGCTGGATGCTCCCACCCTGGCCGCACAGCTGCGGCAGCCCCACGGCGAGGCCGCGCTGGCGGTGGCCGACTCGATGAACCACAGCAACGGCGCACTCAACCTGGCCGCAATCGGGCTGCTGGCCGTCGGTGCCGGCGAACGGGTCCTGGAGGTCGGCCCGGGCAATGCGGCCTTCGCGCCACTGATGCTGCAGGCCACCGGCAGCCACTATCTGGGCATCGAGCTGTCCACGGCCATGGTCGAGGCCGGCAACCAGCGGCTGGCCGACGCCGGGATGGCCGAACGTGCGGCGATGCGACACGGCGACGCCCATGCACTGCCGGTCGCCGATGCCGCGATGGATGCCGCGCTGGCGGTCAACACCCTGTACTTCTGGCCAAACCTGGCCCCGGTGCTGGACGAACTGGCGCGGGTGCTACGCCGGGGCGGCCGCCTGTGCCTGGCCTTCGGCGATGCCAGCTTCATGCGCAGCCTGCCATTCGCCGCCGACTTCCAGCTGCATGACCTGGACACGGTGGAGCTGGCGCTGCGGGTATCGGGCTTCCGCGTCTCGGCCTGGCGCAGCCACCGCGAATCCGCGGCCGGCAATGACGGCCAGACCCGAGAAAAGCACTTCCACCTGCTGCTGGCACAGCGGCACTGAAGTGATAGAGCCGGCCTGCACCCGGCCGCCAACGAGCAAAACAGAACACCTGCATCCGCGCCGGATGCGATCCGACCGAGTGGTAGAGCCGGCCGCTGGCCGGCTGCTCCGTCCATTGCGGATTGCCGGCCAGCGGCCGGCACTACCCAGCCTGCACGCGGCGCCGCCAATGCGCGAAACAGAACACCTGCATCACCAGCATGGCCAGCAACCCCAGCGGCCATGCCCACCACAGCCCGGCCAGACCGTGCCGGGACTGCAGCCACATCGCCAACGGCAGCTCCAGCAGCAACACGGCAGCCATGCCCAGCAATGCCGGCAACAGCACCGTGCCGCTGCCGCGCATCACTCCGACCAGCACCGCACTGCCTCCCATCGCCAGCACGCCCCACACCACCGTGCGCAACTGCTGCGTGGCCATTTCGCGCGGCTCTGCGGCCGCCAGGATCAAGCCAGTCAGCCATGGCGCCAGCGCCATCACCAGCAGCACTACGACTGTCAGCATCGCCAGACCCAGCATCACCCCGGTGCGGGCGATGGCAGGCAGCCGTGCCGTACGCCCCGCTCCCATCGCATGCGCGGCGAGGATGGTGGCAGTGATCCCTAGGGACATTGCCGGCAGCTGCACCCAGCTCATCAACTGATTGACCGCACCGTAGGCGGCCGTGGCCGTGTAGCCATAGCGGTTGATCCAGCCCAGCAGCACGATTTCGGCAATGGCCAGGCTGAGCATCTGCAACGAAGACGGTATGCCGATGCGCAGCATCGAACGGATCAGCGCTCCATCAAAGCGGATGGCTTGCAGCAACTCATGCCCCGGGGCCAACGGGTGCCCCATCCGCCACATCAGCCAGGCCAGGGCCAGCAGCGAGGCGAGCGCCGCCGAGACTGCCGCACTGGCCGCGCCCAGCTGCGGCAGGCCGGCCCAGCCCAGGATCAGCAGCGGCGTGCACAGCAGGCCGACCACCGTGGCCAGCAGCAGCGCATGCAGCGGCGTTTTGGCATCGCCCACCGCACGGCCCACCGCAGTGGCCAGCCACAGCAGGAAGAACGCCGGTGCCGCCAGCAGCAGGACACGGGCATAGACGATGGATTCGCCGAGGATCGGCGCTGGCGTGCCCAGTGCCGCCAGCAGCTGTGGCGCGAAACCGCCGCCGACCGCCATCACCAGCACTGACAACAGCAGAATCAGTGCCACCGCACTGCCGGCCACCGCGCGAGCCTGTTGCGGCCGGCCCGCTCCCCAGGCCTGGCCGATCAGCACCATCGCACCGGTCGCCAGACCCATTACCAGGGCCAGCAGCAGGAAGAAGACAGGGAAGAACGCTGCGGCGGCGGCCACCGCCTGCGTACCCAGCAGATGGCCGAGGTAGATGTTGTCCAGCGTGCCTGCGGCCAGCTGCAATGCGTTGGTCAGCAGCATCGGCAGCAGCAGGTTCAGATAGGTGTGCCAGAGGGGCGGCGCGACCGGGGGGATGGGATGTGCGGGGGTGTCCATGGGGTTCTCTGGGCAAGGCGCTGCCCTGCCCGGCGTTTCCGCCAGCAAAGCAAGCAAATGGGAGCGGGCGGCCGTGGCCCGCGATCAGGTGGCGCCGCCGCTCAGCAACGGCGCAGTGGCTCAGCCGTCTGCGTGGTCCGAAGAATCATCGAAGGCCAGGCGCAGGGCGTGATTGCGCACATCCTCCGGCCAGCTGCGCAACGCCATTTCCAGGCCCGCCCGGTCGTGCGCGAACAGGACACGGATGGCCTCCTCGAAGCCCGGCAGGTCACCGGCGATGGTCTGCAGGAAGTGATAGGCGCGCTCGGCATCGCGACGCCGGCGGTCCTTGTCCGCACCAGCACGGCTGGCCGCCTCCACCAGCTTGCGCAGCACTACCGAGGCCCCGCCGGGCTGCTCGGCCAGCCACGCCCAGTGGCGCGGCAGCAGGGTCACTTCGCGTGCGACCACGCCCAGCTTGGGGCGGCCGCGGCCACGCGGAGTTGCCGGCGCCTCTTCGGCAGTAACGTCGGCATCCGCCTCGACGGCGGCGGGAAAGGCTTCGACGACCCGCGCCAGCAGTTCTGCGTCACTGCCGCGCGTATCGAAATCACGGGTGCGGCCGGTAGCGTTGTCGAACACCAGCAAGGGTCCGGCAGCGTTGTCGGCGCGCAGCTGCTTGAGGGCCAGCGCGGCCACTTCCGGGGTACCGGAAGCGACCAGCCGGTGGCCGTCGAAACAACTGAAGGGGGGGAGTCGGGACGCAGGCATGGCAATGGCATCGGAGGTGATGCGCGAATATTGCCCGGGTAATTTTCGTTCGTCAATATTGCCCGGGTATTAATCAACCGGAAGAGCGTGCCAACCAAGGTTGGCACCCACCTGGAAGGTTGATCCCCACTCGAAAGATCGCCCCCCTCCCGATTCGCCGGGTTACAGCCGGCTGTAGGACCAGCTGACCATGCGGCCGTCCTGGTACGGCATCACGCCGTGGAAGGGGCGCGGGTCGGCGTCGAACACCAGTGGCAGGAAGTTGCGGTCGCCCTCCCACATCGGCAGCGTGTCCAGCTTGTCCAGGTCCACCCACTCCAGCGTGCCCTCGTGGTTGCCGCCGTGCGGGGTGCCTTCGAAACTGTCGATGACGAACACGAAGCCCAGCCAGTCCTCGCCGTGCTTGCCGAAACCCGGCCAGCTGATGGTGCCGCGCAGGCGCATGCCGGTGCAGTCGATGCCGGCTTCCTCGGCGATCTCGCGGCGCATCCCTGCCGCAACGTCTTCGGTTGGTTCGATCTTGCCGCCCAGCCCGTTGTACTTGCCCAGGTGGTGGTCACCGGGCCGGGTGTTGCGGTGGATCATCAGCACCTGGCGACGATCGGGCGACAGCACGTAGCCCAGGGTGGCGACGATCGGGGTGTACGGCATGGGCAGCATCCAGCGGCAGGTCAGCCGTGGATTATGGCCGATCAGCGCACCAGCGACAGGCGGCGTTCGGCAGCCGCAGTGGCGCCATCAGGATCGCGGCGCAGGGTGGCCACGCCGTGGCCGCGCTCGGCGAGGTATTCCAGCCACTTGCCGAGGAAGGTGTTCATACGCATGCGGTGGCTGATCAGTTCCGCCGGCGGCGGGTACAGGCCCATGGTGTCCTGCCAGCGGCGGCCGACATAGCAATGGGTGGTCTCAGCCTGGCGCGCGTCACGGTACAGGCGCACGTAGGCCGACGGATCGGGCTCGCCGGTGACCGGGTCGGCCAGGTCGTAGGTCAGGCGCAGTTCCACCGTGTAGCGGTGGCACTCGATCACGTCCAGGCGGACATCCAGGCCGTCGCCGATCGAGGAAATGTAGCTGCCCGCCGCCAGTCCGGCCGGTTCGAACAGGCGCACCAGATGGCGATAGTTCTCCGCGTACAGGCCCATGAGCCAGCTCAACCGGCTCAGGCGGGGAATGCGTTCGGTACGGGGCAAGGCTCGGGCCATGGGTCGATCCTACACGTTGGTGCTTCAACGTGGGGGCGTACATGCACAAGCCAAGCCCTGGGGTAGTGCCGGCCGCTGGCCGGCAGCGCAATATCGCGGCCGAGGGTCCATCGATCAGCCGGCCAGCGGCCGGCTCTACCGGCTCCACCGGAATCAATACAACTCGCGCTGCAGCCCCAGCGTGGCCAGCACCTTGCTGGAAATCTCCTCGATCGAGGTATGGGTGGTGCTCAGCGTCGGGATCCGCTCCATCTGGAACATCACCTCGGCCGCGGCCACCTCGCGCTTGCAGGTCTCCAGGTTGGCGTAGCGCGAGTTCGGGCGGCGCTCCTGGCGGATCTGCTGCAGGCGGTCCGGGTCGATGGTCAGGCCGAACAGCTTGCGCCGGTAGTTGCGCAGGCGTGGCGGCAGGCGATCGCTTTCCAGGTCCTCGTCGGTCAGCGGGTAGTTGGCCGCACGCACGCCGTAATGCAGGGCCAGGTAGATGCAGGTGGGCGTCTTGCCGGCGCGCGACACCGCCACCAGGATCACGTCGGCATCGTCGTAGTTCACCGCGATACCGTCATCGTGGGTCAGGGCGAAGTTCATCGCGTTGATGCGGCGGTGGTAGGTGTCGAAGTCGACCATGCCGTGCGCCTGGCCGACCCGGGCCAGGCGCGGGCTTGCCAGTTCACGCTCCAGCGGCTCGATGAACGGCGCGAACACATCCAGCATCAGCGCCCCGCTGTCGGCCAGGATCAGGCTCAGGCTCTGGTCCACGCAGGAGTTCACCACGATCGGCCGGACCTGGTACCGCTCCCCTGCCGCCTGGATCCGGGCACAGGCTTCACGCGCTTTTTCGGGGTCGTCGACAAACGACATGCGGTCGGTAATGAAGCTGAACCCGGAGAACTGGGTGAGCAGGCTATGCCCAATGGTTTCAGCGGTGATACCGGTTCCATCGGAAACGTAGAACACCGGGCGGATGGTCGACATGCGCGCTTTTACCCCCTACGAAGCTTAAAAAGGCCGCCAGCACAAGCTTGTGCCGACGGTGCTCTGCCCGGCATCATATCGGCTTCTTCCTACGGACGCGGCCACTCAGCCCGCCTCGGGCGATGGCCAAACGGAGCATCGCGCTTGAACGAGAACATCCTGTGGTTGCACGAACTGCGTCTGGCCGATCTGGCCCGCGTAGGCGGCAAGAATTCGTCCCTGGGCGAGATGATCGGCAACCTGGCCGGTCTGGGCGTTTCGGTGCCGGGCGGTTATGCCACCACCGCTGAAGCCTTCAAGGACTTCATCGCGCACAACGACCTGTCCAAGCGCATCTTCGACAAGCTGGCCACGCTGGACGTCGAGGACGTCAACGCGCTGACCGCCGCCGGCAAGGAAATCCGCAGCTGGGTGATCGATGCGCCGCTGCAGCCGCAGCTGGACCAGGACATCCGCACCGCCTACGCCAAGCTGAGCGCCGAAAACGGCGGCGGCGACGTGGCCGTGGCCGTGCGTTCGTCGGCCACCGCCGAGGATCTGCCGGATGCCTCCTTCGCCGGCCAGCAGGAGACCTTCCTCAACGTCACCGGTGCCGACGATGTCGTGCACAAGGTCAAGGAAGTGTTCGCCTCGCTGTACAACGACCGTGCGATCGCCTACCGCGTCCACCACGGCTTCAAGCATGAGGACGTGTTCCTGTCCGCCGGCGTGCAGCTGATGGTGCGTTCGGGCGTCGGTTCCTCCGGCGTGCTGTTCACCCTGGACACCGAGTCCGGCTTCCGCGACGTGGTGTTCGTCACCTCTTCGTTCGGCCTGGGCGAAATGGTCGTGCAGGGTGCGGTCAATCCGGACGAGTACTACGTCTACAAGCCCACCCTGCAGGCCGGCAAGCCGGCGATCCTGCGCCGCTCGCTCGGCAGCAAGGCGATCCGCATGGTGTATTCGGATGTCCCGGGTGAGCGCGTCAGGATCGAGGACACTCCGGTCGAACTGCGCAACACCTTCTCGATCAGCGACGAGGACGTGCAGGAACTGTCCAAGCAGGCGCTGGTCATCGAAAAGCACTACGGCCGCCCGATGGACATCGAGTGGGCCAAGGACGGTGTCAGCGGCAAGCTGTTCATCGTGCAGGCGCGCCCGGAGACGGTGAAGTCGCGCAGCCACGCCACCCAGATCGAGCGCTTCGCGCTGACCGAAAAGGGCGGCAACGTGCTGGCCGAAGGCCGCGCCGTCGGCGCCAAGATCGGTTCGGGCGTGGCCCGCGTGGTCAAGACGCTGGACGACATGAACCGCGTGCAGCCGGGCGACGTGCTGATCGCCGACATGACCGACCCGGACTGGGAACCGGTGATGAAGCGCGCTTCGGCCATCGTCACCAACCGTGGTGGCCGCACCTGCCACGCCGCGATCATCGCGCGCGAGCTGGGCGTGCCCGCCGTGGTCGGTTCGGGCAACGCCACCAAGGTCATTGAAGATGGCCAGCTGGTCACCGTCAGCTGTGCTGAAGGCGATACCGGTTTCATCTACGAAGGCAAGCTCGGCTTCGAGCGCACCACCACCGATCTGGGCAACATGCCGCCGGCCCCGCTGAAGATCATGATGAACGTGGCCAACCCGGAACGTGCCTTCGACTTCGGCCAGCTGCCGAACGCCGGCATCGGCCTGGCCCGCCTGGAAATGATCATCGCCAGCCACATCGGCATCCACCCGAACGCACTGCTGGAATACGACCGCCAGGACGCGGCGACCAAGAAGAAGATCGATGAGAAGATCGCCGGCTACGGTGATCCGGTCAGCTTCTACGTCGACCGCCTGGCCGAAGGCATCGCCACCCTCACCGCCTCGGTTGCACCGAACCCGGTGATCGTGCGCCTGTCGGACTTCAAGTCCAACGAGTACGCCAACCTGATCGGCGGCAGCAACTACGAGCCGCACGAAGAGAACCCGATGATCGGCTTCCGCGGCGCCAGCCGTTACGTCGACCCGAGCTTCTCGGCCGCCTTCGCGCTGGAGTGCAAGGCCGTGCTGCGCGTGCGCAACGAAATGGGCCTGGACAACCTGTGGGTCATGATTCCGTTCGTGCGCACCCTGGAAGAAGGCCGCAAGGTCGTCGAGGTGCTGGAACAGAACGGCCTGAAGCAGGGCGAGAACGGCCTGAAGATCATCATGATGTGCGAAGTGCCGTCCAACGCACTGCTCGCCGATGAGTTCCTGGAGATCTTCGACGGCTTCTCGATCGGCTCCAACGACCTAACCCAGCTGAGCCTGGGCCTGGACCGCGACTCTTCGATCGTTGCGCACCTGTTCGACGAGCGGAACCCGGCAGTGAAGAAGCTGCTGTCGATGGCGATCAAGGCAGCACGAGCCAAGGGCAAGTACGTTGGCATCTGCGGCCAGGGCCCGTCCGATCACCCGGATCTGGCCGAATGGCTGATGCAGGAAGGCATCGAGTCGGTGTCGCTGAACCCGGACACCGTGGTCGATACCTGGCTGCGCCTGGCCAAGCTGAAGGCCAACGGCTGATCCGGCTGTAAGGCTGATTAAGGAAACCCCGCCTCGGCGGGGTTTCTGCTTTTGGGGACCAACTGGGCCGATATGTCATTTGCAACTATTCCAGTAGGCGCCCTGAAATGGCCGACGCACACTGGGAGGACTGGAATCGCTTGCCGGCAAGGTTCGCCCCATGACCATCCCGTTCGCACTTGGACTGTCCAACTACTCCGGCCCACTGGCAGGAGCGCAGGATTTCCAGAAGTTTCACGAGTTGGCTATATCCATGCTCGAAAAGCGTGGAGTAGAGGCCACCCACTTTGCGGCTGACGGAAAGGGCCAGAGCGGCAAGTTGGCGAAGCTGGGCAATGCAGCACATCGAAGACTTCTGGCCAGTGGCTTCAACGAGCTGACTCTCCTCGGTGTTGACGCTGTACCCAAAGGAAGTGACGCGCCCGCCTACGATCTGACGGCATCCGTCGATTTCTTCTCCAGTCGTGAGCTTGGAACGGAATTCGTTCTGTTCTCGAAGGACGCTCGCTTTCCTCTGGAACCGCAGTCCTTCCGGGGGCTCCTAGTGGGGCTGATCGCTCTGTATGACTGGGACTTTGGCTACGTCACCCACCCACCCTTCGAGCGCAGCCCGCAGGCTTACATCAGTGGCTACTGCGATGGAACCCAACCCAAGGACGAAGAAGACCGCAATCAGATCTGGCATGACGCCCCGCCGGAGGTGCGCCTGCGCAAGGCCCGCAACATTTTCCCGCTTAGTCTGCTCAATCCGGCACAGCTGGGTGCACCCGTCGCACCCGACAAGACATTGGCTGGGCTACTGCAAGGTACCCCCGGCTGCACATTGGACGAGCTGGTGCCCGGCCGCCTCTGGCTCAGCACGGTAGAACCGCATCTGGTGCAGGGACTACGCTCGCTGCTCAAGGGTACGGGCGCATTGATCGAAGGCGGCTGACATCACGTTCATCCCGCCATGCCGATAATCTGCCCGCATGCAACCCCGCCTCTGCGGGGTTTTCAGTTTTTGGCGTTCTTGAGCGCCGCGCCCGTTCGACAAGGAGCCCGCATGATTGCTACAGCCCCACCCGCCCCCGCCGCAACGCCCTGGTTCCACTCGCTCGACTGGGAACGCCTGCTGGAAACCTACGGCGTGCCGTTGCTGGCCGCGATCGTGGTGCTGCTGGTGGGCCTGTGGGTGGCACGTCGCCTGTCCAATGCCATGCCGCGCGCCACCGCGCGCATGGGTGTGGACCCGATGCTGGGCAGCTTCCTGCGCAACGTGGTGTATGCCGCCTCACTGGTGATCGTGGTGGTGCTGGCCATTGGGACTCTGGGCGTGCAGATCACCCCGCTGCTGGCCGTGCTCGGCACCGCTGGCCTGGCGGTCGGTCTGGCATTGAAGGATTCGCTGTCCAACATCGCCTCGGGCGTGATGCTGGTGACGCTGCGACCGTTCCGCGTGGGCGATGTGGTCACCGTGGCCGGGCAGACCGGCACGGTGCGCGAAGTGCGCATCTTCCAGACCGTGCTCATCGGTGCCGACAACCAGCACACCACCATTCCGAACACGCTGATCACCGCCGCACCGATCATCAACCTCACCGCCGAACCGACGCGCCGCGTCGAACTGGTGATCGGCATCGGCTACGAAGACAACATCCAGCTGGCACGCGACACCGCGCTGGCGCTGATGAAGGCCGACCCACGCGTGCTGCAGACCCCCGCACCGGACGTGGTGGTCTACGAGCTGGGCGCACACGCCATCAACCTCGGCATCCGCTGCTACGTGAAGTCGGCCGACTGGTTCGGCACCAAGGTCACGCTACTGGAGCGGCTGAAGCTGGGCTATGACAAGGCCGGCATCAACATCCCGTACCCGCAGCAGGACATGCACCTGTACCTGCACGGCAAGGATGGCGGCGTGGTTGAAGCCGACGCGCTGGTGCGCGACAAGCCGTGATCCGGCAGTGGAATGCCGGCCAGCGGCCGGCACTACCGCCTGACTGAAATGCCGGCCAGCGGCCGGCACTACCCCTCGCCGCCTGACTGAAATGCCGGCCAGGATCAGGCCGCGACGCTCTCTTCCAGCGTCGGGTAATCGGTGAAGCCGACCGCGCCACCGCCAAAGAACGTGGCGCGATCCGGCGGATTCAGCGCCGCGCCCGTACGCAGGCGCTCGGGCAGATCCGGGTTGGCGATGAACGGCCGGCCGAAGCCGATCAGGTCAGCCCAGCCTTCGGCCAGTGCCTGCTCGGCGCGCTCGGCGGTGTACTTGCCGGCGTAGATCAGCGTGCCCGGGTAGACCATGCGCAGCGCCTGCTTGAACGCCACCGGCATCGGCGGTGCATCGTCCCAGTCGGCCTCGGCAATGTGCAGGTAGCCCACCCCCATCTCACCGAGCAGGTGTGCGGCAGCCAGATAGGTCGCCTGCGGCGTATCGTCCACCGCCCCCTGCAGCGTAGTCAGCGGCGCCAGGCGCACGCCCACACGCTCGCCACCGGCAACCTCGACCACCGCCTGCACCACCTCGCGCAGGAAACGCAGGCGATTCTGCAGTGAGCCGCCGTAGGCATCGGTACGCTGGTTGGCCTGCGAATCGATGAACTGGTTGATCAGGTAGCCGTTGGCGCCGTGCAGTTCCACACCATCAAATCCCGCGGCCAGCGCATTGCGCGCGGCCTGCGCGTAATCGGCGACGATGCCGGGAATCTCGTCCTCGCGCAGCGCGCGCGGCATCGAATGCTGGATCATCTCGCCCAAACCGGCTCCGGGACCCGCCCCAGTCGGGTCGACGAACACTTTCACGCCTTCGGCGAGCAATGCCGAGGAAGACACCGGCGCCGCGCCATCGGGCTGCAGGGCCACATGCGAGACACGGCCGACGTGCCACAGCTGGGCGTAGATGCGGCCACCGGCGGCGTGCACCGCATCGGTCACCTGCCGCCAGCCCTGCACCTGCTCGGCACTGTGGATACCCGGGGTCCAGGCATAGCCCTGGCCCTGCTGGCTGATCTGGGTACCTTCGCTGACGATCAGGCCGGCGCTGGCGCGTTGCGCATAGTAGGCGGCCATTTCCGCGGTGGCGACGTTGCCATCGGCGGCGCGCGAGCGGGTCATCGGCGGCATCACGATGCGGTTGGGCAGCGTCAGCGCGCCCAGGGGGTGGGGGGTGAACATCATGGCGGCAATCTCTTGCGGGGGGAGTGCCGCAAAGGATGGGGATGCCGGCTGCCAGGCAACAGGCATGCACTGGCAAAACAATTGTTCCCTCGAGGCAAGGATCACCCGGCACGAGGACTCATCCACGCATGGCGTGGCGCTACTCCAGCCTTGGCTCGATCTTGACCGCGCCATGCGCCACGCGGTCATAGCAGGCGCGCACCACATCTTCCCCGTACTTCAGCTCGAGCCGGCGCACGATGAAGTGGCCGCGCGCCATGTCCTGGTAGTAGTCGGTGAACATGGTATTCAGTGTTGCACCCGCGGCAGCACCGACGATCGGCACTGCCTGTGCGGCGAATTTCTCGGTAACCACCACGCCGAAGCGCGCCGCCACCTTTTCCACCATCTTCGCCAGCAGCTTTCCAGCTTCTTTCGGTGCCACGCCCAAGGTCAGGTCGCGGCCGGTCACCACACGCCCAGCCAGTTCGGCCGAAAGATGCCGCATCACGTCGGTGGTGAAGCCACGGGCCAGGTAGTAGCCGGTCTCGCTGGCGTCGTCGCGCGGCGAGTTGCCACCGAGCGCGAACACCTCCAGGCACGCCTGCCGGGTGCTGAACTCGGACAGGTCGAAGCCCTCGCTGCGGGCCACGTCGGCCACGGCGCGCATCATGATGGTGGTCGACACCGGCAGTTCGATGAACAAGGCCGCGAAACCAAAGGCACCGCCGACCGCGCCCGAAGTGGCTGCCGCCAGCTTGTGCCAACGGGTCGACGCTCCCTTGCCGGGGGTGTTGTCCATGCTCCACAGCGCCGCCTGTGCGGACTTGGACAGCGCCGCCTGCACCGCTCCGTGTATGCGACCGGAGACCGCCTTGGGCAGCGCCTTCACCGCGAACTCCAGCGGCGTGCCGACCAGGTTGGCCATGCGCGCGGTGAGGGTCGGCGCTTCCAGCAGGGCCACCGCCCGCTGCAGGTCGGACCAGTCGCGGGCGTCGTGGGCAATGTCGCGGGGAAGCAGGATGGGCTCGTTCATGGCGCCGATCTTAGCGCCGGGGAGTTGAACGGTTCGTCGCGAGGCACGACAGAGGGGTCGGATCCCTTGCCGCGGGAAAGGGATCCGACCCCGACGCCTTGCCGGCCAGCGGCCGGCACTACCAGTTCGCGTGTCACCCGGTCGCGCCGGGCCATGCCCGGCGTTGTTGTTCAGGCCGTGGGCAAGCCCGCCAGCGTGCCCATGAACTGGCGGTAATGGCGCAGCTCGGCGATCGAGTCGTGCACGTCGCTCAGTGCGGTGTGGTTGCTGTTCTTGCCGACGCCAGCGGCCACGCTCGGCGCCCAGCGCTTGGCCAGTTCCTTCACCGTGGATACGTCCAGGTTGCGGTAATGGAAGTACTTCTCCAGGCGCGGCATCTGGCGGTGCAGGAAGCGGCGATCCTGGCAGATCGAGTTGCCGCACATCGGCGAAAGGCCGGCCGGGATCCACTGCGCCAGGAAGTTCACCGTCTGCGCCTCGGCCTGGCCGAGGGTGGTGGTGCTGTCCACCACGCGCTGCCACAGGCCCGAACGACGATGCTGGTTGCGGTTCCACTCGTCCATCGCCTCCAGCGTTTCCAGCGGATGATGGATGGCGAATTCCGGACCTTCGGCCAGTACGTTCAGCTGGGCGTCGGTGACCACGGTGGCGATCTCGATGATCGAATCGTTGTCGGTGTCCAACCCGGTCATTTCCAGGTCGATCCAGATCAGTCGTTCGTTGGCCGCGCCGGTGTCCGCCATTGTGTCGCCTCGTTGCTGGGCAGGCGCGCGGCCTACCGGTGAAGGAAAGAGGCGCCCATCATACCCGTTCGCCCCTCAGCCCTCGCCGACGTGGTCTTCCAGCAGCAGCGGCGGCTTGCCACGCTTGGCGCGGAAATAATTGGTCAGGCGCGTACTGGCTTCCTTGGCCAGCACCCCGCCGTGGATCTCGACCCGGTGGTTGTGGCGGGCATCGCCGAGCAGGTCGAACACGCTGCCGCACGCACCGGTCTTGGGGTCGCTGGCGCCGTAGACCAGGCGCGAAACGCGCGCATGCACGATCGCCATCGCGCACATCGCGCACGGCTCCAAGGTCACGTACAGCGTGCTGCCAAGCAGGCGATGGTTGGCGAGCAGCTTTCCACCGGCCCGCATGGCCACGATCTCGGCATGCGCGCTGGGGTCGTGCGAGGCGATGTTGTGGTTCCAGCCCTCGCCCAGCAGCTGGCCGTCGGCGCCCACCAGCACCGCCCCGACCGGAATCTCGTCGAACTCACGCTGCGCGCGCTCGGCCAGGGCCAGTGCATGGCGCATCCAGTGTTCATCGGCATCGTGCACCGGTACACCCAGGACATCGGTCATGGCGGTTCTCGCTTTTCAACTGGGCCAGGATGGCCGCCGGGGGCGCATTGTACGCCCGGGGCCGTGCAGGCGCCGCTAGCGCGCGTCGAAGCGCTCGCGGGCCGCATCGAGCGCCGGGAAGTTGTGCTCGGCCCAGCGATCCAGGGCGGACAGCGTCTCGACCAGGCCGCGCGCGACCTCGGTCAGGCGGTACTCCACATGCAGTGGTTTGCTGCCCCGGTCACACCGCTCGACCAGCCCATTGCGCTCCAGCTGGCGCAGGGTCTGGGTCAGCACCTTCTGCGAGATGCCTTCGATCTTCCGCAGCAACGCGCCGTTGCGAAGCGGGCCCTGCGCCAATGCCGGCAGCAGCAGCATCACCCACTTGCCTGAAATCAGCGCCAGCGCATCGCGTGCCGAACAGTCGGCGGCATAGACATCCCCGGGAAAGGCCATGGTTACCTCAAGGTGCGTAATTGCCGGCGCATGCCGGCACCGCGAGGATGGTCGCACACTCCTCGAACACCTCGCCCCATGCGCGCCCTGATCCTGCTTGCCCACCCCGAGCCCCGCTCCTTCAATGCACATCTGGCCGCTCAGGCCGCCGAGCAACTGCGGCATGACGCGCTGCAGGTGGACGTGGTCGACCTGTATGCGGAGGGCTTCGATCCGCTGGAAGCGGCTGACCACCATCCGCATCGCCTGCATCCCGGCCACTTCGACGCCCAACGCGAACAGCGGCACAGCGCCGAGCAGGGCAAGCTGCCCGTCGATGTGCAACGTCACCTGCAACTGCTGCGGGCCGCAGACCTGCTGATCCTGCAGTTCCCGCTGTGGTGGTTCGCGGCGCCGGCCATCCTGAAGGGCTGGCTGGACCGCGTACTGGTGTACGGGCCGATGTACAACAGCCGCCTGCGTCATGAGCACGGAGCGATGCGCGGCAAGCGTGCGTTGCTGAGCGTCACCACCGGCTCATCGGCACGGGCCTGCGCAGTCGACGGCCGCGAGGGAGATACCCGGTTGCTGCTGTGGCCCTTGATGTACAGCCTGCGCTACGTCGGCTTCGACGTGATGGAACCGCACGTGGTGCACGGCGTGCGTTCCGGGCTGGGACCGGAGCGCGTGCAGGCCCACGACGAGGCACTGGCTGCAGCGACCCACTACTACCGCGAACGCCTGGCGCAATGGCCGCAGTGGCCCACCGTGCCCTTCAACGACAGCAGCGATTTCGAGGACGGCGTTGTGCTGCGCGCGGAGGCCACTACCTACAGCCCCTTCATCCGCCATCGCAACGCCGGATGAATCCACATCTGCGCGCTGGATCGGGACGCGCCATACTACGCACTCTTTGCAAGCACCTTGGCGAACCCATGATCACCCTCCGCCCCTCCCGCGCCGACGACGGCGCCGCTCTTGTCGACCTCTGGCGCCGCGCCGTCGACGCCACCCACGACTTCCTCAGTGCCGAAGACCGCCAGGCCATCGATGCCGAAGTCGCCGGTTTCCTGCCGCAAGCGCCGATGACCGTTGCTGTCGATGCGCAGGATCGGCCGCTGGGCTTCATGCTGATCGACGGCACGCACATGGAAGCGCTGTTCATCGATCCGGACGTACGTGGCACCGGCATCGGCCGGCAACTGCTGCAGCACGCACTGGCCCAGCATCCGCAGCTGAGTACTGACGTCAACGAACAGAACGCACAGGCCGTCGGCTTCTACCTGCGCATGGGCTTCGTCGAAACCGGACGTTCACCGCTGGATTCGCAAGGCCGTCCGTATCCGCTGATCCACCTTCGGCACAACGGCTGACATCCGTCGGCAGCAGCCACGTGCTAGCGTGGCTGCTTTCGACCAAGGAATGCCGCATGGATGGTGCAAAAGCCCTGTTGACCCTGTTTGCGCTGGGCATCAGCCTGGTCTGGATCCTGGTGCCGTTCGCCATCTTCGCCGTGCGCAACCTGCTGCGTGAAGTACTGGTCGAGCAGCGCCGTACCAATGAACTGCTTGAACACATCGGCGGTTACCGCATTCCGAAGCCGCAACCCGAACCGACCGTCTGGCGCGCGCCCTGAGCAGAAACGTGCCAGGCCCGGATCAGGCCGTCGCCTCGAAGGCCGGTGAGTACTGCACTTCGCCCTGTGCCAACGGAGGCTGCAGGCAAAGTGCCTGGAAGTACTCCGGCGGCACACCCGGCAGCACCAGGCCCGGCTCGGCACAGAAGCCGAAGCGACCGTAATAGGCGGGCTCGCCCAGCAATACACAGCCATGTGCGCCCTGCTGACGCAGTGCTTCAAGTGCGGCATGCATCAGGGCCGCACCGATGCCCTGCCCCTGCCAGGCGGGCAATACCGAAATCGGCCCCAGGCCAAACCAGCCCGTGCTGCCATCGCTGATCGTCACCGGCGACACCGCCACATGGCCGATCACCTTCCCGTCCATCTCGGCCACCAGCGAAACGCTCAGCTCCCCGCGCGCGCGCAGGGCGTCGACGATGAACTGCTCGGTATGGCTGCTGTGCGCCGCGTTCCGGAACGCGGCCTCGGTGAGCGCATGGAGGGTGGCGTGATCATCAATGGCTTCGGCACGGATGGTGTAGTTCATGGCGTAATGCTCGCTTGCGTGAGCGTCGCGTGAATAGGCGACCGTTGTCACAAATTGGCGGCGAAATGTCGAACGCGAAGCGCAATCGCCTGGTCAACCCCGAATCGCCTGTGCCGCAATCGATTCGGCGACGCTGCCGAACGCTGAATGCGTCAAAATTCCGTCACCGACACCTTGCCGTAGCTGGCGCCAGGTTTCCAGAACACTCCATAATCGATAAACCTGTCACCAGGGAAGGATATATGGACACGGACGCACGATGCAGGATGCCGCCATGGATGTAGCCACGCCGACACGCGATGGACGCCACCTGGTACCGATGGGCCTCTTGATGGCGCTGACGGCCTGCTCGCCTTACGCGGACGCAGAGCGTGACGTTGCCGCAGGTGGACGCGGCCTGGCCAAGCTCAACCCGTCACCGCAGCAGGGCTACGAGCTGGTACTGACCCTGAAGGATGCCCCCGGTCCCTTCGCGGTGGTCGAGGGCGTTGCCCAGTACGACGTCAGCAACCACAGGGACTGCGGCCGGGTCCTGTGGGCGACCGGTACCGCCAGCCGTATCACCAGCCAGGAGTTGGTGGAACTACACAAGGTCGACGAGAACGAATACCGCGGTACGTTCTACCTCGACCGCATGCAGGACGAGGATTACTACGGGCGTGGCGTCTGCCATTGGACGTTGACGGGTGTCGGTGCGATGTTGCGCGCTACGACCGGCGAGGCGGATACGCGATTCCTTACGTTCGTCGACAAGGAGCGCATGGAGAGCGACTCACCTCTTACGCTTTATTACCCAAACCTTATCTATCCGCGCGCCGACACTGTCGCCAACTTTGGCGCCAGTGGCGAGGAAGATCCGTCGGGGTACAGCGAAGATCTGCGCGACGCGCTGTTCTCAACCACCACCACTGTGCAGAAGCTCGTGCCATGAGCTGCCAGTTCAACACCCCCTACCCCCAAGGAGGCCGACATTGCGCCACAAGATGATTCCGTGCCTTGCTCTGCTTCTATTGACCGCCTGCAACCCGGAGACCGCCATGAACCAGGAACGTGCCGCTGCTGAAGCCGATGTCGCCCAGGGCGGGCGCGGCCTCGCCAAGCTCAACCCCACCCCGCGCAAGGCCTATGAGCTGGTGCTGCGCCTGAAGGATGCCCCCGGCGATTTCGCACTGGTCAAGGGCGTAGCGCAGTACGACGTCACCAACGAAGACCAGTGCGGCCACATCGAGCCGGCCACCGGCACAGCTGCACGTATCACCAGCCAGGAACCGGTGGAGCTGCGCAAGGTCGCTGAGGGCGAGTACCGCGGCACGCTATATGTGGACCGCATGCTGGATGAGGACTACTACGGTCGTGGCGTCTGCAAGTGGGAGTTCACCGGTGCCGGGGCAATGCTGAAGGCAACGGGTGCCGAAGAAGAGACCCGCTTCCTCACCTTCGTCGACGCCAAGCCGCTGACCGAAGGTGGCGCCCATACGCTCTACTATCCGGATCTGGTCTATCCGAAGGCAGATCGCGTTCCCAACTTCCCAGCCAGTGGCGAGCCCGATCGCAGCAACTACGCCGCTGATCTGCAGGACAAGCTGTTTACGATCACCCTCTCCGCAAGTGAGGTCGCGCCGTGACCATCACCTCTCAGGACTACGCCGCGTTATCCAATGACGCCTACAAGGATCGGGCCGTCGGCCGACGTGAACCCGGCCAAGAAGAAAAAGTCACGTTAAACGGCCATGAGTACAAGATACTTGAGCATGTCAACAATCGTCTCAACGGCTATCAGGGCACCGTCTATCAGCGCGTAGACACCAAAGAGATCGTCATTGCGCATCGTGGCACCGAGCAGATCGCTCGCGATGCGATTCTGACCGACGGCGGCATGGTGGTTGCGCGCACCAACGTACAGGCGCCTGACGCGATTGCTTTGACACAGAGGACGCTCGAAGGCGCTGCGCTTCAATCCCGCTTGAACGGTGTGCCCGCGCCCCAGGTCACCGTCACCGGTCACTCCCTCGGCGGCGCTCTTGCCCAGATCACCTCGCACCACTTCAACGTCAAGGGCGAAACCTTCAATGCCTACGGCGCGGTCAGCCTAAGCTATCGCATTCCGGAAGGCGGCAACACCATGATCAACCACGTCATGGCCTCCGATCCGGTCAGCGCCGCGTCACCGCATTTCGGCCAGGTACGCATCTATGCCAAGCCCGACGAGATCAAGACGCTCGCGGCAAACGGCTTCAGCAATCACGCCCTGCGTGATCTGATTCCGGACCGCCCGATCATCGCGGCCACCAGCTCGTTCGGTGCGCACAAGCTGGGCAACTTCCTCAACGAAGGCTCGGTGCTGAAGCACCCGGAAACGCAGAAGCTGGCGAAAGACAACGCCAAGATGATCGAGGAGTATCGCGACGACGTCGAGTCACTGCGTCGCGGCGTCACCCGCGCTGCACGCGGCATCCCGGGCGGCGCCATCGATCTGTACGACCACATCCGCGGCCCGCTGCAGCCCGGTGAACCGGCACGCCGCGAAGCGGAGAAGAATGGCCATCACACCAGCATGCTGCGCATGGACGATGCCAACCACCTGGGTAACCCGCTGTTCAACGACGCGATCCGCGGCGTGCACGCACATGACGTGCGCGTTGGCCGCGTGCCGGACGTGATGAGTACGCAGCTGGCGGGCAGCCTGGCGGCGGAGATGCACGCTGCAGGCGGCAAGCGCATCGACGAAGTGGTGATGAACGCCGATGCCTCGCGCAGCTTCGCCGTGCAGGGCCAGGGCGGTGACCCCGCCCACCTTCGCGTGTCGGTGGATACGGCAGTGGCGATGAACACGCCGCTGGAACAGAGCAGCCAGCGCATCGACCAGCAGGCTGCAGGCCAGCGCCTTGCGCTGGAGCGCGACCAACAGCTGGAACAGCAGCAGCATCAGACCCGCAGCCTGCAGGCCTGATGGACAGCGCGGGAGCCGGTCATTCCGGCTCCCGCCTCAGCACCGTGACTCAGGGGCTGGTGGCCGCGACCGGTGCAGATGCACTGGCGGTCACGAACAGATCCGGCCCGGAATCCGGGAAGCCGCCGCAGGCGCGATCGCCCGGCGCGACCGGATCACACGGCCACTGGCTGCGCGGGACCTTGTCGCGCAACTCGAAGCGATCGCCGGTCCAGACCACGAAGGCGAGATGCTCGCGGTTCCAGTCACTGAACGCACGCGCCCCACCCTTCGGCACCGTCTCCGGATACTGCACGAACCAACGCATGGCCGGCCCGAACTGCAGCTTGCTGTGATCCAGCGTGATCCTGCCCCCACGCGCCAGCTGGCGTGCGCGATCCGCCTCGGTCACCTGTGGCATGGCCGGCATCGCTTCGGCGGTAACATCCCTCGGCGGCGCATCGCCACGCACCTGGTACACACGCTGGCCCACATAGGCCTCGCGGCAGCTACCCGCTGGCACACGTACCGGCTCCGCGCTGTAGTCATCGCGGTTGGCGACCTGGTCGCTACAGGTGAACGGCGCGGACACCAGGTAGAACGTGCTGTCGGCGTCGCGCCCTTCCAGCGAGCGCACCCAGACGTCGCCCATCCGCACGATGAAGTCCGGTCGCTGGCCGTACCCAGGCACCGCCTTGAACCAGGCCTTCTGCTGTACCTCTCGCTCGCGCCAGTTGCGCGGCAGGTGGATGTCCTGCTCGGGCAGCGCGACCAGCAGAGCGGCCAGATGCGCCGGCATGGTGCCCTGGCAGGCGCCGGTCAGCAGGTCGCCCTGGGTCGCCAGTCGCCCGGCCAGATCCACCGGGCAGCGCGCACCGAGCGCCCGCTCGGTCGCCCGCTCGGGCGGCAATGGCACGATGGCCAATGCGGGCGGTGCGGGTGCTACCGCCGGAACGGTTCGCTCGACGGTGGCAGGC
>OJST01000128.1_pt1 | contig 20967 bp, 14 predicted proteins | sample 1599491 | NCBI WGS metagenome assembly OJST01 (sample SAMN04436635, study PRJEB24849) | human gut metagenome | biome: human gut; feature: NICU; material: stool | host: Homo sapiens | place: USA: Saint Louis, MO | collected 2010-02-10
CGGGCGTCGCAGCCGGGGCGGCCGCCACGCTGCCATCCGCGTTCAAACCGGCAGTGCCTGTCTCTTCACTCTGCGCCGGCAGCTTCACCGTGACCTTGAACATGTACGGCAGCGCCTTGATGTCCGATACCGGACCGGCTGCACTCTTGTCGCCGGCACTGGCCTGGATGATCGACAGCTCCGGGTTGGTCATCCAGCCGGAGGTTTCCAGGTTGCGCATGTAAGCCGACACGCGTGCATTGGACTGGGTGCGTCCCTCGAGGGTGAGCATGTCCCCCTCCTGCTGCAGGGCGGTCAGCACCACGCCGTCAGGAATCGTGCGCACCAACGCGTCGAACAGGTGGACCATCTGCGAGCGCTTGGCCTGCAGTTCCTCGATCACCTTCTTGCGGGCCAGCAGGCGGTCCTTCTGCGCATCGAGGCGATCGATCTCCTTGTTCTGTTCCTTGACCTTCTCGATCTCGGCTTCCAGATAGGCATTGCGGTCCATCTGGCCGCTCACCTGCCGGTCGTAATAGAACCAGATCAGCAGCGACAGCAGCAGGCCACCGATCGCGGCCATGCCCAGCATTGCGTAGAACTCGCGCTGGCGTTGCTTGCGCCGCTCGGCGCGCCAGGGCAATAGATTGATGCGTGCCATCAGTCGAAGCTCCTCAGCGCCAGACCGGTGGCGATCATCAGCGCGGGGGCATCCTGGGCCAGCGCATGCGCGTTCACCTTCGGGCCCAACGTCATCTGTGCCAGCGGGTTGGCGACCACGGTCGGCACGCCCAGCTGTTCCTCGACCATTTCCGGCAGCCCGCCCAGCACGGCGCAGCCGCCGGCCAGCACGATGTGATCAACGCGGTTGAACTCACTGCCTGCATAGAAGAACTGCAGCAGGCGGCTGATCTGCTGGACCGTGGCTTCCTTGAACGGCTCCAGCACTTCCATCTCGTAGCTTTCCGGCAGCCCGCCCTGGCGCTTGGCCAGGCCGGCCTCCTCGTAGCTCAGGCCGTAACGGCGCATGATCTCGTCGGTCAGCTGCTTGCCACCGAACACCTGTTCGCGGCTGTACAGGCTGCGGCCGCCGCGCAGGACGTTGAGGGTGGTCATGGTGGCGCCGATATCGACCAGCGCGACCACGCCGTCGATGGACACCGGCAGCTCGCTGGCGACCAGGGCGTAGGCGTTCTCGACCGCGAAGGCCTCCACGTCCATCACCTTGGCCTGCAGGCCACCCAGTTCCAGGGCCGACTGGCGCAGTTCCACGTTCTCCGAACGCGACGCGGCCAGCAGCACCTGGACCATCTCCGGGTTGTTCGGGATCGCCCCGATCACCTCGAAGTCCAGGTTCACTTCCTCGATCGGGTACGGAATGTAGTTGACCGCTTCCAGCTCGATCTGGGCTTCCATGTCGTTCTCGTCGAGCTCGGCCGGCATCGGGATCACCTTGGTGATCACCGCCGACCCGGCGACGGCGGCAGCGGCCAGCTTGGCCTTGCTGCCTGAACGGTTCATGGCACGGCGGATGGCCTCACCCACGGCCTCCACTTCCACGATGTTCTTCTCTACCACCGCATTCGGCGGAAGAAGTTCCACAGCGTAATGTTCCACACGGAAACGATTGCCGCTGCGGGACAGCTGCAAAAGCTTTACCGCAGTCGAACTGATGTCGACGCCTACAAGCGGCGACTGACTTTTTGGGATGAGCCCCACGGTTTCTCCCCTGCCGACGGGCACTTGGACGCAAGACCTGCGCCCGAGCATTAATAACGTATTCTTAGCAAATGGCAACGGCCCTGCTGTGAAGTTCCTCACGGATTCACGATGCAGCCCCTGACTGTTCCCCTTGCGCTCCCCGGTGCCGACCCCAGCCGCCACCTTGCGTAATCTATACTCTGCGACCACGAAATTCGCAATCGGAATCTGAACCCGATGACTCGACTCCGCCGCTGGCTGCGCTGGATCTTCCTGATTGTCCTGGTCCTGGCGCTGATCGGCGCGGCCGCCGTGGGCGGTCTGTACTACGCTGTGTCCTCCAAGCTTCCCGACGTGCAGACCCTGCGCGACGTGGAAATGCAGGAGCCGATGTACGTCTATGCTGCCGACGGCAAGCTGATGGCGGTGTTCGGCGAGACCCGGCGCACCCCGATCACCATGAAGGACGTGCCCGAGCGCCTGAAGCAGGCCTTCCTGGCCACCGAGGACGCCCGCTTCTACGAGCATGGCGGCGTGGACTACATGGGCATCGGCCGTGCGGTGTGGCTGCTGGCCACCACCAACGACAAGCGCGTGCCGGGTGGTTCCACCATCACCCAGCAGGTGGCCCGCCAGTTCTTCCTCAGCTCCGAGTACAGCTACACCCGCAAGCTGGCCGAGATCCTGCTGGCACGGAAGATCGAGTCCGAGCTGAGCAAGGACGAGATCTTCGAGCTGTACCTGAACAAGAGTTTCTTCGGCAACCGCGCCTACGGCGTGGCCGCCGCCGCCGAGTTCTACTACGGCAAGAAGCTGAACGAGCTGGACCTGGACGAGATGGCCTCGCTGGCCGGCATCCCCAAGTTCCCGTCCTCGGGCAATCCGATCTCCAATCCGGAGCGCGCCCGCCAGCGCCGCGACAATTACGTGCTGCAGCGCATGGCCGACCTGAAGTTCGTCAGCCAGGCCGAGGCCGACGCGGCCAAGGCCGTGCCGATGCACGCCACCGCCCATGAGCCGCCGGTGCAGGTCGACGCGCCGTACGTGGCCGAGCTGGTGCGCCAGGAAATGATCGCCCGCTTCGGCGGGGATGTGGTCAACAAGGGTTACCACGTCACCACCACCATCGACTCCACCCTGCAGACCGCCGCCAACCAGTCGGTGCGCGACGGCCTGCTGCTGTACGACCACCGCCACGGCTGGCACGGCGTGGAGAAGCAGGTGCAGGTGGGTGCCGGCGAAGACGCCGCCGCCCTGGCCGAGCACCTGCGCGGCATGTACGGCCAGGCCGGCCTGCTGCCGGCGATCGTCGCCAGCACCGGCGCCGATGGCAGCGCCACCGTGGTGCTGGCCAACCGCAGCGAGATCGTGCTGCCGGCCGGTGCCGCCAAGTGGACCAACAAGACCCCGGGCAAGCTGGTGCAGCGCGGCGACATCGTGCGCGTGCGTGCCGGTGCCAAGGAAGGTGAGTGGCTGCTGGACCAGATCCCGCGCGGCCAGTCCGCGCTGGTCTCGCTGGACGCCCACAACGGCGCCCTGAAGGCGCTGGTCGGTGGCTTCAGCTTCTCCGGCAACAAGTTCAACCGTGCCACCCAGGCCCGACGCCAGCCGGGTTCCAGCTTCAAGCCCTTCATCTACGCCGCGGCCTTCGACAAGGGCTACAACCCGGCCTCGATCGTGCTCGACGCGCCCGTCGTGTTCCGCGACCGCCGCGGCAAGACCTGGGCCCCGCAGAACGACGGTGGCGGCTTCCGCGGCCCGATGCGCCTGCGCGAAGCGCTGGTGCAGTCACGCAACCTGGTCTCGGTGCGCCTGCTCGATGGCATGGGCGTGGACTACGCGCGCAAGTACATCAGCGAATTTGGTTTCGCCGAATCCGAACTGCCGCCGAACCTGTCGATGTCGCTGGGTACCGCCTCGCTGACCCCGCTGTCGGTGGCCCGTGGCTACGCGGTGTTCGCCAACGGCGGCTCGCGCGTGGACACCTGGCTGATCGACCAGGTCAATGACCGCGACGGCAACCTGGTGTTCAAGGAAAACCCGGCGCTGGCCTGCCGCGACTGCGCCGGCAGCAGCGACCAGCCGGTGAACCAGGTGGTGGACGGCTTCAACTTCGGCGCCCCGGCCCCGAAGGTGGACCCGGCCGCTGCGGCCAAGGCCGAAGCCAAGACCGAAACCCCGGCCGCGCCGGCCAACCCCGATGCCCGCACCGCTCCGCGTGCGATCGACGCCCGCACCGCCTACCAGCTGGTATCGATGATGCGCGACGTCGTCCAGCGCGGTACCGGCGTGCAGGCCAAGGTGCTCGGCCGCGAGGACGTGGGCGGCAAGACCGGCTCCACCAACGACCACCGCGACGCCTGGTTCTCCGGCTTCGGCGGCCCGTACGTGACCACCGTGTGGGTGGGCCGCGACGACTTCCGCTCGCTGGGCTACCGCGAGTACGGTGGCAAGGCGGCCCTGCCGATCTGGATCGACTACATGCGCACCGCGCTGAAGGACACCCCGATCGCGCAGAACGAGCCGCCCAGCGGCATGGTCCAGGCCACGCTCAACGGCGCGACCGAGTGGGTGAAGGTGGAAGACATGGACCGCCTGACCGACTACGACCTGAACCTCAATACGCCGCAGGCCGACGCCGCCGCGTTCGATATCTTCTAAGAGGCAGGTATGGGTGGGTGCCAACCGTTGGTTGGCACCGATGCGACCCTGGTAGAGGCCAACCTTGGTTGGCGCCTCGTGCCGACCAAGGTCGGCACCTACCAAAGCGTCGGTGGGTGCCAACCGTTGATTGGCATCGATGCATCCGCCGGGCACAGCCCCGCGCTGCTCTGGTAGCTGCCAACCTTGGTTGGCGCCCCGTGCCGACCAAGGTCGGCACCTGCCAAAGCATCGGTGGGTGCCAACCGTTGGTTGGCATCTCCGCGCCATACCCACGCAGATGTCACATCCGTGCGCTAATCTGTAGCCAGGTCGCAACAGGGAGTCATCGCATGCACCGCGCCCGTCAGCATGCTGCCAGCCAGACCCGCGAGCGGCGCCACCGCCTCGCCCACGAAGCCGCCCGCCTGATGGCCGAAGGCGGCATCCGCGACTACCACCAGGCCAAGTTGAAGGCCGCCAGCCGGCTCGGCATCCACGACGATGCCTCCCTGCCCCGCAACACCGAGATCGAAGACGCCCTACGCGAGTACCAGCGGCTGTTCTCCGGACCCCAACACGGCAACGAACTGCAGCGCCGCCGCGAGGCCGCCATGCGTGCGCTGGAGTTCCTGCACGGCTTCGCGCCGCGCCTGGCCGGCCCGGTGCTGGAGGGCACCGCCGACGCCAACAGCCCCGTGCAGCTGCACCTGCACAGCGACGACCCGGAAGCCGTGCACCGCTTCCTGGACGAACACGGCATTCCCGCCGAATCGCGGACGCGTCGCCTGCGCATGGATCGCGAGCGCAGCCTGGATGTGCCGGTGTGGGTGTTCAGTGCCGAGGAACTGACCTTTGACCTGGCCGTGCTGCCCTACGATGCCCTGCGCCAGGCACCGCTGTCGCCGGTGGATGAGAAGCCCATGCGGCGCGCGTCGGTGGCGCAGTTGCGGCAGGTGCTGGCCGAAGCGGAGATCACCGCGTATATCGGCGGGTGACGGTAGCGCAGCGGTGCCTGCCTTGGGTGGGTGCGGACCGTTGGTCCGCACTGTGCTTCGGGCATTTCGATGGCTGAGCGGAGAGCAGTCGAGCAAGCTCGCCTCTACAAAAGCGGTGTTACCTGCCCTGGCAGATGATGCCGATCATGCTCCCGCTACCAGACAAAACGGGTATCGCGCAGCGGATCGCTGAACAACCGCGGCAACCACGGGGCAGGAGCTCGCCGCGGATACTCCCGCATCATCTGCGCGTGCATGACCTGCAGATCCCGCAGCAACCAGGACTGGTAGTAGATGTCGTCGAATCCATCCGACCACCCGCTCTTCACACGCTCATGCTCGTCTGCCTCCAACGGCGGCATCTGGTCCAGCGGCACCTCCAGGACTGTCGACAGTGCCGCGTTGATCTGCGCGTTCTCAACCCCCGCCTGGCGCACGTAGTCCAATCGGTCGAGGACCCGCCGGCAGTTGTACGGGAAGCACCCGCCCGTGGCGGTGATGTAGTCAGCAATATCCGCCAGCATGTCGGCTTTCAGCCGCCACACCACTTCGCTGTCCATCACCTGGCGTACCCGCATCGTGCGTAACGTGCTTGCCCGCACCTCTTCCGGCGTAGTGAACGGGGCCCCCGGCGTGCTCCCCGCGTGGCGCACCAGCACGATGCGATGGATCGCCTCGCTGGTGACGCCGTCGATGCGCAGCGCCGCCGCCTGAGGGTGCACGCGCGGCGGCGGCACGCCCAGCATCTGCCACAGGTACCACAGCACCAGCAACAGACCTGCAATGCACAGCCCGCTCATCAGCGTCCACAGGTCCAGATTCCGGGTGTAGTAGCGAAAGCGCGCCCGCCAGATATAGAACGTGCGATAGCTGATAATTCCGCGTACCCATCTGTACATTGCCATCTCCTCGGCAAGGACCCCGGCGCGGCGGGGTTCATTACGCGCACCACGCCGGGGCTGCATGGCTTACCAGCCGATGCCCACGCCGACGCCCATGCTGCGCTCACCGCTGTTGGTGAACGCACCATTGAGGCTGAAGGTGGCCGAGCCCTTCTCGTTGAGCACGCGCTGGTAGCCCACGGCCATCGCCGACTCGCCCTCGCTGTAACCCACGCCCGCACCCAGGCGGTTGTAGGTGGCCAGGCCGGCGGTGTTCATCGCCATCGCCGCCTGCGCACTGCTCATCGCAGCCATGCGGTTGAAACGCTTGTCCATCTTGTCCAGGCGGCGCTCGAAAGTGCTGATCGCACCATCGGTGTACTCGTTGGCACGGGCCAGCATCTTTTCCAGGTCCGCGGTGTCGACCTGCGGCTTGGGGGTGTCGTCCTGCTTCGACTTCGGCTGCGGCGTCGGCTTGTCACCTTCACCGGTAGAGGCGATCTGCGGCGAACCGCTGGTTTCCGGCATCGGCGCGATCTCTTCGGTGGATGGCGAAGGCGTGGATGCTGCCGCCATGGCGCGGGCCTGCGGCTGATCGTCAATGCGCTGCTCCAGCCCATCCATGCGGCCATTGAGCTGCTGCTGCATCGAGTGCAGCTGGCCACCGTTGACCGCATCGCGGCTGCCGGCCGCGATCAGGCCATTGGCCACGTTGGAGATGACCATACCGTTGGCACCGGCCAGAGTGAGCTGGTGGGTACCGTCTGCGCGCACCGAGGGGGTTTCCTGGAACACGGAGCGGAGCTGGGATTCGACCTGGTTCACCCGCGAGGTGGTGCTGACGACTGCGCCGTCGAGCGCTTCCAATGCACCATTGAGGGTGGATTGGGACTGGCCCTGCACGTTGAAGCTGGGGCCAACGATGTTGCCGTTTGCATCGACTTCGCCGCCGAGAGCGGAAAGTGCACCGCGCAGCTGGCCGACGGTGGCAGCGTTGTGGTCGGCGGTGCCGTTGGCGATGTTTACGAGGCGGCGCTTGATGCCCACACCGCCAAATGACACAACTCCTTCTTCATCTGCCAGGGAACCGTTTCCAAGTGCCAGGGAGCCATGAGCTCCGCCTTCAACTCTTGCGGCAGCACCAATCGCGATACCTTCATTCGCACCGCCCGCGCCTCCACCGACCTGTGCACCGACCCCCATTGCGAATCCATTCGCAGAGTCCACAGAGACAGCCGCCGCTCTACCAATTGCGGTGGAGTTCTTCCCCATGGCCTCCGCAAACGTGCCTACCGCAGTTCCTCCCTCCAGTCCCGTCTTTGCTGAATTTCCCACCGCAACGCCTGCAACACCTGCTTCTGCGCGTTCACTGAAAGGGGCTGACCCGATACTCACAAACTGTGCGACATCCTCAAGTTCCGAAACACGGCTGTTGGTCCTATAGAGCTGACTTCCGCGCACAACGTCCGAGCTATCGGCCGACAGCATCGCCTCTGCTACACCAGTCAAACGCGCACCGCCGTAGTCGATGACGCTCGCATCCAATCCACGAATTACCTGCTCGCCCATCTCCCGCTCCTTGCGCATCCCCTCCAGATCATTCCGATTCTGCGAGATCTTCTGCTCGGCGGCGTACAACTGACTGCCGGTTACGGCATCACGGCTTCCTGGCGCCACTCGTCCGTCAGCCAGGTTGGTCAGCACCATGCCATTCACGCCATTCAGCGCGATCTGGCTCATGCCGTCGGCGCGGGCCGACGGTGAGTCCTGGAAGATCGAGCTGAGCTGAACTTCCACCTTGTCCGCGCGACGGCCTGCGGTGACGACAGCGCCATCGAGTGCCATCAGCGCGTCCTCGACGTTGCTCTGCGTTCCGCCCTGCATCGCGTAGGTCGGAGCGATGATGTTGCCATTGGCATCCATGCCTGCGCCGCCGCCGAGGGTGGCGAGGGAATCCTTAAGCTGAGAGACAGTGGTGGCGTTGTGGTCGGCAGTGCCACGGGCGATGTTTACAAGGCGGCGCTGGATGCCGACACTCCCGAATGACGCAACCCCAACTTCATCAGCTTGGGAACCCATTCCAAGTGCTAGCGAGTTGAGAGCTCCACCTTCAACGCTTGCGCCAGCACCAATCGCTACACCTCCACGTGCACCGCCAGTGTCTCCGCCTACCTGTGCACCGACTCCCAATGCGAACCCATTCTCGGAATCCACAGAGACAGTCGCCGCTCTACCAATTGCGGTCGAGTTCTTTCCCATGGCCTCCGCAAATGTCCCTACCGCAGTTCCTCCCTCCAGTCCCGTCTTTGCTGAATTCCCCACCGCAACACCTGCCACACCTGCTTCGGCGCGTTCACTGAAGGGCGCTGAGCCTATATTCACAAACTGCGCGATATCCTCAAGATCTGAGACGCGTGAATTGGTTGAATGCAGCTGCCTACCAGACACAGCCTCAGCACTGCTGGCGCTCAAGATCCCATCTGCCACACCACTGATCTTCCGATTGGCATTGGCGCTGTTGCGCACATCCAACGTCGCACCGCTATTCTTCCCGCCCAGGCGCACATCGCCGGACGCGGAAACCTGCTCCACCAGCCCGCCCAGCGCCGCTGTTTCGGCCAGCGCCTTGGTCGCATCCGTCTTCGCCACGGCAGCATCTGCGCCCGCAGACCTGGCCATACCCTCCACCGTGGTCACCTTGTCATTGGTGGCACTGAGCTGCCTGCCATTGACCGCCTCGTAGCTGCTGGCGCTGACCACGCCATCGGCCACGCCGGTCAGCTTCCGGTTCGCATTCGCACTATTGCGCACATCCAGTACGGTGCCGCTGTTCTTCTCACCGACCCGCACATTGCCACTGGCACTGACCTGATTCAGCAGTCCGTTGAGCGTCCCCACCTGGGTCAGCGCGGTATTCGCTGCGGTCTTGGCGGAACTCGCATCGCTCATCGCGGTGCTGACGTTGCTGTTGGTGGCGTTGAGCTGCCGACCGGTCACCGCATCGGTACTCGTCGAGGACAACGTCGCGTCCGCAACACCCGTGATCCTGCGGTTGGCACTGGCACTGTTCCGCACGTCCAGGACAGTGCCACTGTTGGACGCGCCCAGACGGACGCTTCCTGAAGCAGACGTCTCACTCAAGAGGCCCGAAAGCGTGTTGGCCTTTGCCAGTGCGCTGTCAGCATTGGTCTTCGCGGAGGCGGCGACGGCGCGCGCGGCCGCAACATTGCTGTTGGTGGAATTCAGCTGCTTGCCTGACACCGCATCTGTGCTGGCCGTGCTCAGTGTGGCATCTGCCACGCCCGTGATCTTGCGATTGGCGCTGGCGCTGTTGCGGACGTCCAGTACTGTGCCGCTGTTGCTTGCACCTATACGGACATTTCCCGAAGCTGACGTCTGGCTCAGAAGGCCCGAGAGCGTATTGGCCTTCGCCAACGCACTGTCAGCGCTTGTCTTGGCCGAGTCGGCGACGGATCGCGCGGCCGTGACATTGCTGTTTGTCGCGTTCAGCTGCTTTCCTGACACAGCGTCCGTGCTGGTCGTGCTCAGTGTGCCATCCGCCACGCCCGTGACCTTGCGATTCGCGCTGGCGCTGTTGCGGACGTCCAGTACGGTCCCGCTGTTGCTTGCACCTATACGGACATTTCCCGAAGCAGACGTCTGGCTCAGAAGGCCGGAGAGCGTATTGGCCTTCGCCAACGCACTGTCAGCGTTTGTCTTGGCTGAGTCGGCGACGGAGCGTGCGGCCGTTACATTGCTATTGGTGGCATTCAGCTGCTTGCCCGTTACCGCGTCTGAACTCGTGCTGTTGAGCCGCGCGTCCGCCACATTGACGACTCGACGCTTGGTGCTGCTGTTTCCCACAGAAACGCTGTTCGCTTCGCTGGCAACTGAGCCCCTGCCCAATGCCACCGCCCCCGATGCGGAAGCGCTTGACTCATAACCTATCGCCATCGCGTCATATGATGCATTGGACTTGTTGCCTACAGCGATGGCTCCCGAATAGCCGCTGGTGCCGGCACGGGCATCACCACCCAACGCAATTCCACCGATACCACCGCCGGTAGCCACCCGCGAGCCGCTGCCAATGGCAATCGCGTTGCCGCCGTCGGCTCGTGAATCATTCCCGTAAGCCGTGGCACCCCAGCCGCCGCCGGCATACGCGCCGTCACCCACAGCGGTGGCGTACCAATGTTCGATCTTCACGTTCGTGCCGATCGCAACGTTGCGCTCTCCCGTTGAACGGATGCCGTTGCCATAGCCAACTGATCGTTTACCCGAGATGGTGGAGCGCGAACCCACCACGACCGTGTCATCACCGGTCGCGGTGGAATCCCGATAGGCCACATCGTTCACAATCGCCAATTGGTAATGCGTGGACTGAGGGGCAATCGACGTCAACGAGAGCCCTGCATTCAGTCCGCCAGTCATCGCAAAGAGATCCATAGGCATGCCTGAGTACCTGGAGTCCTCCTGCTCATTCCAAATCGTTTCAGTCTCCTCGCCTGGATTCTCCTTCTCGGCACCTTCTATCGCCATGGCATTTGCAGACAGCGCCAGCATTGCGGCACTCATCGCCACGCTGACAGAGCGTCTCGCGGCCGGTCCGCGCTTGGTCAACTCACTTCCAACCACCCAGCAACGCTTGGCGGCACTCCAGATACGACGGTAGACGTGGTTCATGCTCTCCCTCCTTAACAGGACATTGAAATGAGGCCCTGCGCATGGCGCAGGGCCAGAACACTCAGGCGCTCGGCGCCAGGGTGGTTGTGTGCTCGCGGTAGCCGTCCTTTGACAGGCGGTAATGCAGCTGCATGGTGTTGCCCGGCTGAGGCAGGAACGGCAGCTTCAACTCCGCGTCGGGGTATAGGCTTTTGGCAAAGTCGTGGGTCGTACAGGCACCACTGGCGCTGCATTCGGCCAGCCCTGTGATGCCGACCCGCAGGGTCCCCACGTTGCGCAGGGTGTCGCCCTGCAATTGCAGATCCACGCTGCCGTTGGTGGGCAGCACGTTCACCAGCGCGCCCCATACCAGACTGACGCCGACGTTGGCTTGGGCAGCCTGCTCGTCATCTTCGAGAAGGGTTCCATCCGGGCCCCTTACCCCCTCGAAATAGACTCGGTACGCCGCTTCCTTCTCGACAGTACGCAGCGGAATGACCCGGATCAGGCGATTGCCACCACCACTGAGTGCGAACTTTCCAGGCGTGATGGCGACCGCGGCATCGGCCGCCTCCATTTCCACCTCTTCCTCGCCAACCTGCGCGGGATTCGAGATGCGCAGCAGGCGCGCCTGCACGTACTGCGGCTGGGTGGAGTGCGAGTAGACGCGGATCTGCGTACCGCGCTTGCCATCGACGGCCGCGCGCATCGGATGGATGGAGAGGTTGGCATGTGCCGGTGGGGCCAGCAGCGCGCTTAACGGCAACAGACAGAAAAGCAGCTTCTTCATGATCAGGCTCCGTGGAATCAGGGTTTGGCGGTCGGCACGCGCAGCTCTACCGTCAGCTCGCCGTCGTAGAGGCCGGGCCGTTTGCTGGCGATGGGCGTAGGCGGCGTTTCCAGCGTCAACGGCGTGGGCACGCAGTACACGGGCTGACTGATGCCCGGCAGCATCACCAGGCGTAGCTGCGCGCTGTCGATACCGCGCAGCAGCTGTTCCTCCCCGTGCTTCATGGCCAGCAGGTTTCCGCCGTACTTCAGGCCGACCTGGTAGTCGAGGCGCTGGGTGTCGTCACTGCCGCCATCTCCGTGCCAGACCGCATAGTCACGCCCTGGAGGTGGTCGTGGACCGCTGTCGCGCACGGTGACGCCGAGGAACTCGCTCTGCGAGCCCACGCCGTCGTACAGGCACATGTCCACCTCCTTGCGCCCGCCGACCATCTTGCGGATGGGGTCGTAGCGCAGGTCCATGTTGACCAGCGGTGAGATGCCATCGAAGCCGGGGAAGTAGATCGAGATCGCGTCGTAGTCGGTGACGGTGAAGTCGAAGTTGAAAGTGGCCGTGGCGACGGGTGCTGCAGCGGGATCGGCCTTGATGTTCAGGCGCATCGTGGCCTTCCAGTGGCCTGCCACGAGTCGCGAGATCTCGCGTTGAGGCAGGATCATCTGGATGCCGGTTCCGAGCGGCTGATCTGCCCCACTCCCTATGCCGCATGTGTACCAGAATGCTGAATTCAGAACACGCGGTACTGAGTCCCAGTAATCTAAAGTGCAGCGGTACCCCGACATAGCTCGCTGTAGGTTTCCTACTGCACGAATCTCGGTACGCAGGCCAGTTCTGAGTTCAACGAGACGCAACGTTATCTCTGTCGCCCCCCCTGATGAGCTCAGATCAGCGTCCATCGGGCACCGCCCAAACTCACTATCAGAAGCAGACCCGCAAACCACATGGATCTGCCCATACTTCATCGCCAGATCGTGACTGAACCCCAGCACCGTCCGCGGCGCCCACAGCTCCACGTCACCCGGCACCGCCGAGCGATCCCAGCTCATCACGATGTCCCTGCTCTGGTCCGTCGGATGCGTCTCCGGCGGCCACTGCGCCCACGCCCGTGGCATCACCAGCACCAGCGCACACACCAGCATCAACACACACATCCAACGCCGGCTCATGGCGTACCTCCTGCAGCAGCGGTCTGGGGCGTGGGGGCAATCAACGCGCGTTCCTGCAGCAGGCGGGTCACGCGGGCCTGCTGGCGGATTTCGGGCGGCAGCTGGGCCACGGCCAGCGGCTCGCAGTGCACGGCGCCGACCAGCAGCACTACCTGGCGGCGCTCGCGCACCTGCAACGGGCAATGCAGCAGGCGGTCGTCCTGCAGCAGGTACAGCGTTGTTTCGCGACGCGGGAAATCGGCAACGAAGCTGCCGTTGGCGCTGGTGCCGGGCACAGGCGCGTTGAGGATGCGGGCGCCGCCCAATGGAGACCCCGCAAGATCCTTGGCGCTGCCGATGAAGGTGTAGGTCACTTCGATCGGCACCGGCATGCGCATCAGCTTGCCGGGCGTGAGGAACATCGGCCGTGCGCCGCCCACGCCGGTCACGCGGATCGCGGCGATGCTGTCCAGCGTGCTGGCGTCCTGCACTTCGGCGCGATGCGACTGGTACGACGACAACGGCAGCAGCCGACGCTCGCCGATCTGCAGGCGCTGTCGGCGCAGCCCGCCCACCTGCAGTTCGGCGGCCACGCCACGCAGGTCGATGTCGTCCGTGCCGTCCACGTGCACGGCCAGGCCGGCCTCGGCGCCGTTGGCACCGCTCCAGTAGAATCCGCGGCGGCCCAGTGCAAAGCCGGAACTGTGGCTGCCGCTGTACCCTGTCTCACCACGCCCGCGCTGCTGATAATGCGCAATGCTGGCAGTGGTGTTGCCGATGCTGTTCTGCAGCTGGCCACTCAGCGATGCGCTGTAGCGGTCATTGTTGTTGGCACGCAGTTCGGCGTTCAGCTCCCGATAGTGCGTGTCCCGTTCCTGGCGCAGGCTCTGGCCAACGCTGTAATCGATGGCCGGACGCTGATGCTGCGGCTGACGTACGTCCACCGCATAGCGGCGCTGGCCACTGCTGTCATGGTTGCGCTGCAGGCGGGTCAGGCTCAGGTTGAAGTAGATGCCACGATCGCGCTCGTTGCTGCCGCGCACGCTGTCGGTGCTGCGCTGCTGCCACAGGCCCACGCGCGTGGACACGCTGAAGTCCTGCCAGCGATGGCTGCGGCTGAAGCTGGCCTGCCAGGTGCGGCTGAGCACGGGCTCGCGGCGCGGCTCCAGCGGGCCGGGCGGCAGCAGCGGATCGAGCCCGAAGAACGGATCCTGCTCGAGCCCGGGTCGATGCCAGCCGGTGCGCCAGGTCTGGCGCCGGGTGTAGCCCACGTAGGCGTTGCCACCGGCCAACGGCAGCGACATCGAGCCGCTGAGCGAGTTGGTGCAGCCCAGCTGGTCGCGCGCATCGGCCTCGAACTGGCAGGCCTTGCCACGCATGCGCTGCTGGTAGAGATTCCACGACGCCTTGCGCCGGTACGACAGCTGGTGCTGCTGGCCATTGCTGCCATCACTGCCCCGCATGCCGCTGAGCGAGGCGCGCATCTCATGCGTGGCCAGCACGCGACGCAGGTCCACGCGCAGCTCGCCGTAACTGTGGCCGCCGAGGTTGGCGGCACCGGCGGTAAGGGCGGCATCGCGGCCCAGCGGCACGCGCACGCCGGCCATCGCCACGCTCTCCCCATCGAAGCGGTCGCTGCGGCGCTCGTTGCGGCGGCCGCCCTGCACGAACCACTGCCACTGGCTGTTGGTCCAGTCGCCGCCCTTGTCGAACGGCGCCTCCTCGGTGCGCACCAGCACACCGTCCTCGTAGATGCGCATGCGCACCAGGTAGTTGCCGAACGGGAAATTGCGGGTGTCGATCTGGTTGATGCCCGCCTGCAGGTAGAACGTCTGCAGCAGGCGCTCGCCGTCGAACACATCGACGCGGGCATCGCGCGCCAGCAGTACCGTCAGCGGCGTGGCCTGCACGGCGGCATCGGTGTCCACATAGGCCTGGGTGGTGCCCACGCGCGCGCCCTGGAAGCGGTCCAGCGGCAGCATGCTGAAGCTGAAGGTGCCACCCTGCGGGCTGGACAGGTTGCGGCGGTCCATGCGCCCGGCCTGCAGGTAATGCGCCGGCCCCATGTCATGCCGGTAATAGACGTTGTCGAACTGGAAGTCGTCGTTACTGCCACGGCTGCGGTAGCGCTGCTGGGTGTAGTACCAGTCGGCGGACAGATGGCCGCGATCGAACAGGCCCAGCGTGCCCACACCACGCGCGGACAGCGCCTGGTAGTCGCGGCCGCCGCTGACGTTGAGTGTCTGTTGGTGCAGAAAGGCGTTCTCGGCATTGGGCGTGACCTTGTGGTAACGCTCAGCCGCCGGTTCACCGGGAATCCACTGCCGCGCCACGAACAGGCGCACGGCGCCCTCGCCTTCGTCGTACAGCGCGCGCGCGACGGCGGGGTCTTCGGATGGGTCGAGATAGCCGCAGCCGGCGGTGGCGCCACCAAAGCGGCAGGCCAGGTGGCTGTTGCGCGGCAGCGGTTGCGACAGCGCCGGCAGCAACGCCGCCTGCGCTTCTGCAGGCAGGTCCAACGCCTGCAGCACGCGCGCGGGATCTTCCAGCTGCACGTGCTCCAGGGTCACGCGCACCGGTGACAGCCCGGCCGAGCGGCCGAACAGCTGGATGTCGAGTTGTTCGGTCTGGCCTTCAACCAGATCCTCAAAGCCAGCGGGGACGCCGTGGGCCGCTACCGAAGGGGTAGCCAGCGCAAGGGCGAGCGCGACCGCCAGCCGGGTGACAGCGGGGGCGTGTGGGGTCATTGGGGGGTACCACTGCAGAAGCCGCCGGCCCGGCGTGCGGGCCGGCGCGGGGATTACGGCGTGGTGGCCTTCTGGTTCAGCACGACGCTGACGATGCCGGCGTAGCGGCCCTTGGTGGCAATCGGCGTCGGTGTGGTCTGGGCAATGGTCAACGGCATCGAAATCGAGGCGCCCGGGGTGGAGCCGGCGCCGTTGAACAGATCGGCCGCCTTGTACTCGATGGCAGTGGTACCCAGTGCGCGGTTGTTGAGGCTGATGGTCATCGGCACGGTGACGGCGCCGGTCTCGTTGGCCAGCACGAATGTACCGTCAATACGGGCCTCGATATCGGCGGTTTCATCGTTGGAGTGGATGCGAACGCGCTGGGTGTTCGGAATCAGGCCGCGCAGCGGATCGTGGGTCAGCGTGACCAGGTCCGGCAGCGGGGTGCCGTCATCGCGCAGCAGCGCCAGGGTCGGGTCGACGTCGGCGTAGACGGTGATCTTGGTTTCAACAGCGTGCGCGGACAGCGAAGCAGTGGCCAGCGCTGCAGCGAGCGCGGCCTTCTTGAGAATGGCGTGCATGGGTGTCTCTCTCGGACAGGGGGAATATGAAAGCCCCCCTCCCCTAAGGAGAAAGGGAGGGAGGCGCCGCCCGCAGAGGTGGTTGCGGGCGACGGAGAGAATGTTAGGAATCCATTGCCATGCAGGCCATTCAAGCATTCCTAAAACGTGGAACGTTAAGGAGAATTCTTGAATGTGTTCAACGTTTGAGGGTTATGCAAACTCCCTCACTGCTTGAATGCAATAAACCTCATTGCCTTGAGTTTGTAGAGTCAACTGTTAGTCGACTGCTCTTCCGACACTGCGCGAAGCACACGCGCTGCGCGCGTGAGTCGAGTACGGCTCGACTCTACAAGGGGTCATCCACGCATGGCGTGAATCTGCTGGATGGCATCAGGCCGCCTTTCGGCGGCCTGATGACACATCGTGTTGGCGCACGATCAGAAGAAGATCGCGTACAGGATCAGCAGCGGAATCGGTACGCCCAACAACCAGAGAAGAATCATTTTCATTGCAGGTCTCCTTGCGTGGAAGGCGGGTTACAGGTCGCGGCGGCGGCCGCCCCAAGTGGCGCTGAGGCTGGCGAAGAACGCACCGATCAGCAGGGTGATGAACAGCCACAACGCGGCATAGGCGGTCGCCTTTCGGGCATCGTCGGCGGCCTGCTTGGCGGTCTTCCTGGCCTTTTCCAGCGCCGCACGCATGCGCGTCTGCACATCGGTCACGCGCGCCTGCGCTTCGGCCGGGCTCATGCCGGTTTCGCGCGCGATCAGCTGCGCCAGGTACTGGGTGTCGTCCGGGTCCAGGCCGTCTCCCTGCAGGCTGTTGACGATGATGCGGTTCACTTCGGCACGCACTTCGCGGCGGTCGCCCATCGGACCATTACCCGGCATCGGGCGCGGCGGCGGGGCGGCATTCGGATCCATCGGTGCACCCGGCGGCGGCGCTGCAGGAGCAGTCGGCCCTGCGCTGGTCGTGCTGCGGAACAGCGAATCCACCCAGTAGTTGAGGTCGCCTTCCGGGGCCGCCGCAGCAGTGCTGCCCGCGCCCGCTGCGGCAACACTGGCCGTGGATGCGGCAGCGCCTGCGGCGGCACCGGCCACCTTTGCGCCGGCGCCCAGCACGCCACCGATGGCCGATGTGAGCAGGCCCGCGGTCAGCAGCGTGGCCACCGCCCACGACACGAAGCCATGCGCGGTATCGCGGAAATAGGTTTCATCGCCATGGATCTGCGTCCACTTGGTACGCAGGCGGCCCGCCAGATAGCCACCCAGGCCGGACGCGGCCAATGCGGTGAAGGTGAGCCAGATGATGCTGGACCAACCGAAGGTCTCTTTGCTGACGCCTTCGAACGACCATGGCGACACCGACGACAGGCCGAGGCCAACACCGAGGATCAGCAGGATGAGGGAGAGTGCAGCGGCAGCGGTGGCGCCAGCGAAGATCGCGCCCCAGGAAACGGCGCTTTCGCTGGGAGGGGCGACGATCGGGGCGGTGACGACGGCGGCGACGTCAGGGCCGAGCGGTCCGCGCTCGGGTGGGTCGAATCGGGTACTCATCGGGATGGACGCTCCATTTCAGGTGCTGCGGATGCAGCTGGCGTCCTGAGGCTGCGCGAGCGCTTGTGAAGCTGGCGAGACCCTTGAATCACGCGGTCTTGGCGCGATGAAGCGCGTGCCAACCAAGGTTGGCACCTACCGAAGGCGGGTGCGGCGGTAGATCCGCGCCATGCGTGGATGGGAAAGCGTGCCAACCAAGGTTGGCACCTACCGAAGGCGGTTGCGGTGGTAGATCCGCGCCATGCGTGGATGATTTTTCGCGGGCGCCGAAATCGTGCGGACCAACGGTCCGCACCTACCAGGTCCGCTCCAAAAAAAACGCCCCGCGGATGCGGGGCGTTCTCGGCACAACCTACGCGGGGCGATCAGCCCTGGTAGTCGCGCACGTCGCTGCCGGTGTAGACCTGGCGCGGACGGCCGATCTTCATTTCCGGATCAACCTGCTGTTCCAGCCAATGCGAGACCCAGCCGGAGGTACGGCCCAGGGCGAACATGACGGTGAACATTTCGGTCGGGATCTGCAGCGCCTTGTAGATGATGCCGCTGTAGAAATCGACGTTCGGGTACAGCTTGCGGGCGACGAAGTACTCGTCCTGCAGCGCGGCCTGTTCCAGCTTCACGGCCACGTCCAGCAGCGGATCCTGCACGCCCAGCTGCTTGAGCACCTTGCTGGTCATCTCGCCGATGACCTTGGCGCGCGGGTCGAAGTTCTTGTAGACGCGGTGGCCGAAGCCCATCAGGCGGAAGCCGGAGGTCTTGTCCTTGGCCTTGACCACGGCGGACTCGACGTTGTCGGCGCTGCCGATTTCTTCCAGCATCTTCAGCACGGCTTCGTTGGCACCACCGTGGGCCGGACCCCACAGCGCGGTGACACCCGCAGCGACCGACGCGTACGGGTTGGCACCGGTCGAACCGACCAGACGCACCGTCGAGGTCGAGGCGTTCTGCTCGTGGTCGGCGTGCAGGATGAACAGCAGGTCCAGCGCCTTCACCACGTCCGGGTTCAGATCGTACTGGCCGTCAGCGGACTCGAAGGTCTGCTTCAGGAAGCGGCTGACGTAGTCCAGCGAGGTGTCCGGCTTGTTGGCCGGCAGGCCCTTGCCGTGGCGGTAGATCAGCGCCGACAGGGTCGGCACCTTGGCGATCAGGCGCACGGCGGCCTGGCGGCGCTGTTCGGCGTCGGACAGGTCCAGCGAGTCGTGGTAGATGGCCGACAGCTGCGCGATTGCAGCGGCCAGGATGGCCATCGGATGGGCATCCTTGGCGAAGCTGCCGATCAGGGTGTTGATCGACTCATCGACGTTGGCTTCGGCGGTCAGCTCATCGGTGAAGGCCTTCAGCTGCTCGGCGCTCGGGCGCTCGCCGTTGATCAGCAGGTAGGCCACTTCGACGTAGCTCGACTTTTCCGACAGCTGTTCGATCGGGTAGCCGCGGTACAGCAGCACACCCTTGTCGCCGTCGATGTAGGTGATGGCGGACTTGCAGCTGGCCGTCGCGGTGAAGCCGGAATCGTAGGTGAAGAACCCCGTTTCCTTGGTCAGCTTCGCGATGTCGACGCAGTCGTTGCCAAGGGTGGGTTTGATGACGGGCAGAACGACCGACTTGTCGCCGGCGTTGAGCGTGACCTGATCAAGATCGGACACTGTGTGCGCTCCTTCATGGGAAGGCGCCTGCCCAAGCGCATTGGTCAGGCACGTGAATGACGTCCTCGGCCTGTGCCGGGGATCAGGTCATTATCGCACAGCAGCATTTGCCCGGCGCTAGACAGAAGTCGTATACGACAGGCAGCCAGACACCGGCCGTTGAGCGGCCCGGATCGGCAAAAGCGTTGTCACACGAACGCAGTGTTCCGCCCATCCAAACGCCCGTTGGGTTGGCGTTGGGGAAAAACAAACGGCCGCGCAGAGCGCGGCCGTTGGTTCGAAGCTGGATCGACAGATCAGCGCGCGTAGCGCTTCTGGAACTTGTCGATACGGCCCGAGGTGTCGATGACCTTGTGCTTGCCCGTGTAGAACGGGTGCGAAGCCGAGGAAATTTCAACCTTGACCAGCGGGTATTCGTTGCCGTCTTCCCACTGGATGGTTTCCTTCGTCGCCATGGTCGAGCGGGTCAGGATCTTGAAATCGGAGGTGACGTCATGGAAGACGACGTCGCGGTAGTTCGGATGGATATCGGCCTTCATGGGCTCACACCGTAAATGGGCTGGTGGTCAAGAGCGGCATTATAAGCACCGGTTGCCGCCCGGGGCAACCGGTGCCGGTCAATCGACGTCAGTCCGCACCCAGGGCCTGGCGCACCAGGGCCTCGAAACGCTGCTGGTCGTAGGCCATCAGCAGATCGCAGTTGTCCGGCTGGCCGGTCTGGCGGTTCCAATCAACGATGGTGGCGCCGCGGCTGAACGTGCCGTTCAGCTCCACGTTCAGCGGGCGCGACTCGACCCGCAGCTGCCCTTCGGGGTTCAGCGCCCAGGCCATGGCCACCGCATCGGCGGTGTACCAGCGCCCGCCCTTGCTGTCTTCGGACAGGCCACGGGTCTTGCGCGAGATCAGTTCGTAGAAGCGGGCGCGATCGGAATCGGCCTGCAGCCACTTCTCGGCGTCCTGCAGCGGCAGGCCATGGGCGACGGTGGCCTCCCAGTCCGACACCAGCAGGTGCTTGAACGAGGTGAACACCACGTGCGCCGCTTCCGGGTCGAACGCAATGTTGAATTCGGCCGCCGGGGTGATGTTGCCGTGGCAGGTGACCGCGCCGCCCATCACCACGATGCGCTTGATGCGCTCGGGCAGGGTCGGGTCCAGCTTCAGTGCCAGGGCAAGGTTGGTCAGCGGGCCCAGCATCACCAGCATCAGTTCGCCGGCGTGCTCGTGCGACAGGCGCAGGATGGCCAGTGCGGCGTGTTCGGCTTCAGCCTGACGGCTCGGCGGCGGCAGGTCCACGTCGCCGTAGCCGTCACGGCCATGCACGTGGGCAGCGTCAACGGAGGGATGCAGCAGCGGATCCGGGCTGCCGGCAAACACCGGTACGTCGGTGCGGCCGACGATGTCGCAGAGCTTGAGGGCGTTGCGGACGGTGTACTGCAGGCCGACATTGCCGGCGGCGATGGTCAGGGCGACCACGTCATGCCGTTCGTCGGCAAAGGCCATCAGCAGGGCCAGGGCGTCGTCCACACCGGGGTCGGTGTCGATCAACAGGGGGATCTTGTGGGTCATCGTTGCCGTCTTCAGATCGGCAACGAAGTGTGGACCGGGATGATGACCGTTGCAAGTACGGGGGTTGGGGTTAGATAGTTAGATCGGAAGAGCGGTTCAGCAGGAATGCCGAGACCG
>OJST01000129.1_pt1 | contig 20941 bp, 24 predicted proteins | sample 1599491 | NCBI WGS metagenome assembly OJST01 (sample SAMN04436635, study PRJEB24849) | human gut metagenome | biome: human gut; feature: NICU; material: stool | host: Homo sapiens | place: USA: Saint Louis, MO | collected 2010-02-10
CTGGCGGCGCGTTTCTTTTGGTTACTTTTCTTTTCGCGCGAAAAGAAAAGTGACACCCCCCCGCAGTCGCGGAAAACAATCCGCCGGGAACACCCGGCGAACCCCATCAATCCTTCCCGCGCGCCATCGCCTGGAACACGCCATCCCGCCGCACCCACAAATGGAACAGCGCCGCCCCCACATGCATCAGCACCGTGGCGAACAACACATACGCCAACAAGCTGTGCGCATTACGCAGCGCGGCATACAACGCCGGGGTGTGCGGCACGATCGGCGGCAGGTGCAGGCCGCCCCACAGCACGATCGGGTAACCGCCGGCCGACAGCATCGCCCAGCCGATCAACGGCATCGCCAGCATCAGCGCATACAGCATCCAGTGCGAGGCCTTGGCCGCCATCACCTGCCACACCGGCAGGTCGGCCGGCAGCGGCGGCGGGCGGTGGCGCAGGCGGTTGTACAGGCGCAGCAGCACCAGCAGCAGGATCGCGATGCCCAGTGGTCGGTGCAGGTCGATCAGCATCGGCCGCAGGTGCAGCGAGGCGACCATGGTCACGCCGATGAACAGCATGGCGATGATCATCAGCGCCATGGTCCAGTGCAGCACCCGCGCCAGCAGGTTGAAGTGGCCGTTGCCGGTGCTCATCGTGCGGCCTCCTTCGGTTGCTCGACGTTGCCGCTGGCGCGCTCGCGCTCGCGGCGGTTGAAGGATTGCGAGTACACCGCAGAGCGTGCGGCCAGGATCGGATCATCACTGCCGCGCACGCCACTGGGCAGGATCAGCGGATCGAAGTTGATCTGGCCGCAGGCGCCTTCCTCCTGCGACTGCATGCGGTCCAGGCTGAGTACGCCGGCCACCACCTGATCACGCGATTCGGGCCACGGTACCGACGGATCATCGATGGCATCGCGAGGCTCGGCGGTGGTCACGACCAGGTTCCAGCGCACCGGGCCGCTGGCCAGGCGTTGTTGCAGTTCCTGGCTGAGGAAATCGACGCTGGCCTGCTTGCGCGTTTCCGCATCCATCTCCACCACCGGCGCCTGCGGCTGCCAGCGCCAGCGCACCGCGCGCTTCTGGCCCTGCGCGTTGGTGAACCAGAAGCTGTTGACGCTGTTGAAGGTGGTGTCGGCCCAGCTGCTGGTCCACGGTGCCGTCCTGGCCCACTGCTGGAACGCCTGTGCACTGGGGTATTTCGCCAGCACCGCGGCCATCTTCTGCGGGTCGGGCTTGCCGGTGGCCGGGTCGGGAATGGAGGCGCGCGTCTGCTCGTAGAACGCCTCGGCATCGGGCACCGCGAAGAACGGGAAGCTGTTCATTGCCATCCGCCATTCCTGGCCGTCATCGCCGACCATCTGCACCGCCAGGCTGCGTACGCGCGCGGTGTTGTCGGCGCCGTAGGGATCACCGCCGCCGATCGACAGGCGGCCCATCACCGGCACGCGGCGCTGCGAGAACACCCGTGCACTGGACAGGGTAGGGGCCTGTGCACTGGGTTCGAACCAGCCGCTCACGCAGATGCCCTTGCTGTGCGCCCGGCGGAACCCGGGATGTGCCGGGCCGGTGGCTTCGATGGTGTCGGTGAAGCGCTGCGCGGTCAGGCGGTCGCCAATCCAGCCGGCCAGCCAGGCGAAGGCCAGCGCGACGGCACCCAGAATGAGTGCGATCAGTGCGATCCAGAGCAGGGGGGAATGCTTGCGTGGCGCGCCCGGCGTCTGGCCAGCGCGGGTGTAGCGGAAGAGCGACATGGTCGGAGTCCTGCCTTCACGGAGCGTGTGGGTGGTCGACCCACACATCCTCGCAGAACCCGGCCGGGGCCGAAATTCAATTTTTCGTCAGAATTTCCGGGGACGGCGTGCCGACCAACGGTCGGCACCCACCCGATCAGCTGTAGCGCTGCTTCAGCATCGCCCACGCCGAGCGCAGCGCCAGCGCTTCGCCACCGGCCGGACGGCCCGGGCGCTCGCCGTCGTTCCAGGCATACACGTCCAGATGCGCCCAGCGCTGGCCGTCTTCCAGGAAGCGTTCCAGGTACAGCGCGGCGGTAACCGAGCCGGCCATGCGCGAACCGGCGTTGGCCAGGTCGGCGATGCCGCTGCTCAGGTAGCGCAGGTAGGGGCGCCACAGCGGCATGCGCCAGACCGGGTCGCGGGTCGCGTCACCGGCCTGCAGCCACTGCTGGGCCACCGTGTCGTCGTTGCTGAACAGTGCCGGCAGGTCCGGGCCCAGGGCGATGCGCGCGGCACCGGTGAGGGTGGCGAAGTCCAGCACCAGGTCCGGTTTCTGCTCACCGGCGAAGGTCAATGCGTCGCACAGGATCACGCGGCCCTCGGCGTCGGTGTTGTCGATCTCCACGCTCAGGCCCTTGCGGGTGGCGATGACCTCGCCCGGACGGAACGCATCGGGGCCGATCGCGTTTTCCACAGCGGGCACCAGCAGGGTCAGGCGCACCGGCAGCCCGCGCGCCATCACCAGGCCGGCCAGGGCCAGTGCGTGCGCGGCGCCGCCCATGTCCTTCTTCATGTTGCGCATGCCGTCGGCCGGCTTGATGTCCAGCCCGCCGGTATCGAAGCACACGCCCTTGCCCACCAGCACCAGTGCCGGGTCGGTCTCCCTGCCCCAGCGCAGCACGACCAGGCGCGGCGCACGATGCGAAGCGCGGCCCACGGCGTGGATGGCCGGGAAATTCTGCTTCAGCAGTTCGTCGCCGGTAATCGCCTCGACCTGCGCACCATGTGCATCGGCCAGCGCGCGCGCGGCGTCTTCCAGCTGCTGCGGGCCCATGTCTTCGGTCGGGGTGTTGACCCAGTCGCGCACGCGCAGGCTGGCGGCGATCAGGTCGGCCACTTCGCCGGTCGGCGAGGCCACCAGCTGCGCCGGTGCGCGGTTGCGCCTGCGATAGCGGTCAAAGCGGTAGCTGCCCAGGCCCCAGCCCAGCTGCAGCAGCGCCAGTTCGGCGGCCGGCAGTTCATTGGCCAGCTGCCAGACGCTGCCTTCCGGCAGCGCGTGCGGCGCATGCGCATAGCTGTAGGCATCGGCACGATCACCCACGCCCATCACGGCACCGGCCAGGCCGTCGGCGCCCGGCAGCAGTGCCACGCTGTGGGCGCCGGCGTTGAAGCCCTGCGATGCCAGCCACGCCTGCGTGGCAGCCGGCTGGCTGTCCTTCCAGGCGGCGAACTGCTCGCGGTCCAGCACGTACAACGGCAGCGCCGCAGCGGTGTCGGCGGTGAAACCAGTGATCTCGCTCATGCGTCAGGTACTCCGGGGTGCGGCGGCGTCGAGGTTGGCATCCAACCAGTCGGCCAGGCCGGTAAGGGTGTCGAACTGCAGGTCCGGCTGCAGCTGCGGATGGGTCCAGGTGGCTGCGTCGCGGTTGATCCAGCAGCCGCGCAGGCCGGCGGCAATCGCCCCGGCCACGTCCATGTCGACATGATCGCCGACGTGTAGCACCTGTGCCGGTGCCGCACCCAGGCGGGTGCACGCGGCATGGAAAATGCTGGCTTCGGGCTTGGCCGCGCCGTGTTCGCGCGAACCCAGCTGGAAGGCGAAATGATGGGCCAGGCCGATCCGCTCCAGGTCGGCGTTGCCGTTGCTCAGCGCCGCCACCGGTACCCGTGCGGCAATGCGCGCCAGCGCGTCGATCGCATCGGGATAGCACTCCACCTGGTTGCGCGCGGCGTAGAACACTTCATACGCAGGCTCCAGCAGATCGAGGCTGGCACCGCTGGTGTGCAGTGCTTCGTGCAGGGTCAGCCGGCGCAGCGCACTCAGGTCGTGGTGGAGGTGCGGATGGGCGTGGTACAGCCGCTCGCGCAGTTCGCGCATCGCCTCCACCGGATACATCGCGGCGGTAGCGGGGCTGTGTTCGCACATCCAGGCGTGCAGAACCTGTTCGATGCGGGCGCCGATCGGAGCGAACGGCCACAGCGTGTCGTCAAGGTCGAGGGTGATGGCTTGGACGGGGAAATTCACCCCGCCATTCTACCCCTGCCCGCGCGGGCTTTCATGCGACGCGGCGGGCGGGTGGGCACTGTGGCTGGGCCGGGTCAGCGCAGGTTGTACGAGCAGGCGATGGTGGTCTGGCCGTCGAACTGCTGCACGTCCAGGTTGTGCCGCCCAACTTCCTTCGTGTAGGTGCCTGCTACCGGGTCGGACATCTTCGCCAGTGCCGCGACCTGTTCCACACTGGCCGAGCTGAAGTACGCGGTGAAACTGTCGATGCCATCCTCGCCGCTGTCGCCGTCATAGGACTGCAGCCGGTTCACGGGCTGGCCCAGCACCATCAAGGGCGTGGTCAGCCGGAACTCGCCGCTGGATTCGCCGTCCTGCACCCTTGCCGGGGCCGGTGTCAGCATCCGGGCCATGGCGTCGAACTGTATGGGCGTGAGGTGCCGCTTGCAGGTAACCGCCTCAGCAAGCTGGGTGCGCGCCTGATCGGCAGTCGGCGGTGTCGCGGCGAACGCGGGAGCGGCAATGCAGGCCAAGGCAAGGCAACGCGTGGCGAGAGAGTTCATCCGAGCGGATCCATCCGGGTAGGGCGCCATAGTCTGCCACTTCGTCCCTGTTTCTGGTTCCGCCACCTGCGTCCATCCGTTGTTGATGCCGTCACTCCAGCAGGCGTGCCCAGCCCTGCATGCCGTCCAGGCGTGCCAGCACCAGCTTGATGCACACCAGCAGCGGCACCGCCAGCAGCAGCCCGATCATGCCCCAGGCCCAGCCGAACACCATCAGCGCCAGGATCAGCACCAGCGGCGACAGCTTCATCCGACGGCCCAGCACGATCGGGGTCACCATCTGCCCTTCCAGTGTGTGCAGGCCCAGGTAGGCGGCCGCTGGCAGCAGGGCCTGCAGCGGGTCGCGGAACTCGACGAAGCCCATCAACAGCATCAGCGCCACGCCGATCAACGGACCCACATACGGCGCAAAATTCAGCAGCGCGGCCACCGTGCCCCACAGCAGCGCTTCCTGCAGGCCGATACCGAGCAGCATCAGCACGCCGGCGAACACCAGCCCGACCAGAGTGTTGATGACGCTGATGGTCAGCACGTAACGCGAGACCTCGCGTTCGATCGAACGCAGGATGTCCGTGGTGAAGCGCTGCTGCTGGCGGTTGGGGAACAGGGCGATCGCCGCGCGCTGCAGGCTCTGCCCGTAGATCATGAAGAACAGCGTCAGCAGCACCACGGCCAACACCGAGGCAGCCAGCCGCGGTGCACGGGTCAGCATGCGGTACGGGTCGTCCAGCTGGGTGCGGATCACCTGCACCTTGTGGTTGCTGTCACCGCCGGCCACACGGGCGAAGTTCTCCGCCGCCTGGTTGGCCTGCTGCACCGGCTTGGTCAGGTCCTGCACCTGGCGGGCGACCTTGCGCAGCTGCTGTGGGGCTTCCTGCGCCCATTCCATCGCCGGGCCGATCAGCTGCACGGCGAGCGAACCGGTCACGCCCAGGCCGGCGCCGAGGATCAACAGTGCGCCCAGCGCGCGCGGAATCCACAGCTTCTGCAGCAGGCGCAGGATCGGGTTGCCGACCAGGGCGAAGAACATCGCCAGCAGCACCGGCAGGATGATGTCCTGCGCGGCCCACAGCGTGTAGCCCACCGCCAGGGTCGCCAGCACCACCAGCGACATCGGCCCGCGCGGGCGCGACGGTGGTGGCAGCGCTGCCTCTGGCTCGTCGGGGCCGGCCGGTGGCGGGGACAGGAGGGACTCGCTCATCGACGCATCAACCGGAAAGGGGAGCGCATTATCCGCCGGCCGCGATCGGCGCGGCGGATTCCATGGATCAACGTTCGGACAGCTCGGTGGCCGCTTCGGCCGGACGCGGTCCGCGCAGGTCCGGTTCTGGCTCCGGCACGGAGCGTGGTGCCGGTGCCGGCCGTGCTCCGGCAGCGGAGGCCGCTGCCTGTGCCTGCTCGCTGGCATCGTCGGCTTCTTCGGCCGCATCGTCGGCGGTGGCCGCAGCCTGCGCCGCCATCGCCGTGGCGAACGCCGCCTGCGCACTGGCGAACAGGTTCGAGACCGAACCGACCATCTGCAGCCAGCGGGCACCGTTGACCTTGCCCGGCACCTCCAGCTTGCCGGCGATGAAGCCACCGGCCAGGCCGACCACCACGATGCGCAACGGCGACCAGCCCTGTCGCCATACCTGGCCGAGGGTGGACCAGTGGTCCTGTGTCTCGCCCAGGCGCACGGTCACCACCTGTTCGCAGCGTTTTACCCGCCGCTGCAGCGCGCCGAACTTCATGGCTTGCCCTCCGGCAGCTGCACGCCGGCATCAGGGTCGTCTTCGCTGGGTTCGTCAAACAGGCCCAGGCGTGACAGCTGCCGCCGGGTGGCGTGCATGCCGGTGTGGTGGAAGAAGTAGGACACCCGCCAGATCGCATAGCCGGTGACGGCCAGGCTCAGCAGCGAGGTGATCAGCAGGGCCTGCAGCCAACTCAGGCCCCAGCTCTGCAGCAGCGCGATGAGGGTGGCGGCCATCAGCAGCCACGCCGATGCACCAAACACGATCGCCACGCCGGCCCAGGCCAGCGCGCGACCGAATGCGCTGCGCGCCAGCGCGAAGTCGGCCGAGGCCAGCCGGCGCAGTGAACGCAGCGTGTGCTTGGCCGAATCGGCAGCGGCACGACCGGCCGCGCCGACCTGGCGGATGCTCTCATCCAGCGGCGGGGTGGCCGCCGGATCAGGCGCTTGCGTGTTGTCTTCGCTCACGCTGCGGCTTACTTGTCGCTGCTGCCGCGGGCCAGCTTGGCGATGATCCAGCCGGCTGCGAAGGCGACGCCGAACGAGGCCAGCGGACGTTCGCGGATCAGTTCGGCGGCGCTGTCGATCAGGTCCTTGCCCTTGTCCATCAGCGCATCGACCTGTTCCTTGGCGGCGGCACCGCCGAACTCGGCGGCGGCCAGGCCGGACAGCGCACTGTCGGACAATTCAGCCTTGACGTTGGCCTTGCCGATGCGAAGCTCGTCGGTCGCTGCACCGGTTGCACCCTTGATCGCACCGCCGGCGGCCGTAGCGGCCTGCTTCAGGTGGGAACCGGCTTCACCCAGGTGTTCCTTCAGGTTCTCGGTATTGGTGGGGCTCATCGAATCACTCCTGTTGCGATGGGGGAACGGGAGTCGGCGGTGCCGACCTGGACTGACAGCAATAGCATTGCCGGGGTATAGGGGGTGTTACGGCAGGGCGATCAGCGCATCACGAGCTGGCCCTGCTGCTGGCCATTGTTGCGCAGCACGCGCAGCACCAGCGTCGGCGGGCGCTGCTGGAAGTTGGCGCGCCAGCTGGCCAGGTCGGCGAATTCACCGACGGTGGCATCGGTGATGATGTCGCCCTGCTGCAGGCCGTTGCTGGCGGCGCGGCTGCCGCGCTTGACCTCGCTGACCAGCACGCCGCTGGCGCCAGACTGGCGCAGCGACTCGGGCAGGTCAACGAAGGTGGCCCCGCCCAGGCGCGGGTCCAGGCTGTCGCCGGTGACCGCGCGTGCCTGTTCCTTCAGCGTCGCCTTGATCTGCAGCGGCTTGCCTTCGCGGCGTACGTCCAGCGTCATCGGGCTGCCGACCGCCGCCAGGCCTTCCACGTTGTGCAGGGCTTCGGCGCTGTCCACGCGCTGGCCATTGGCCGACACCACCACGTCGCCCGGCTTCAGGCCGGCGGCGGCGGCCGCCGAACCGGCCAGCACGCGGGTGATCAGCGCACCGCGGGTTTCGCCCAGGCCCAGGCCCTGCGCGATCTGCGCGGTCAGGTTCTGGCTTTCCACGCCCAGCGTGCCGCGCACCACCACGCCGTGCTTGACCAGCTGGTCGACCACGCTGCGCGCCAGGTTCGAGGGAATCGCCAGGCCCAGGCCGATGTTGCCGGCCATGCTGCCCTGCGGGTTGAAGCTGGCAGTGTTGATGCCGACCAGCTGGCCCTGCAGGTCGACCAGCGCGCCACCCGAGTTGCCCGGGTTGATCGACGCGTCGGTCTGGATGAAGTTCTGGTAGCCCAGCCCGCGGATGCCGCTGCGGCCCACCGCCGAGACGATGCCCGAAGTGACCGTCTGGCTGAAGCCGAACGGATTGCCGATGGCTACCACGAAGTCGCCCACCCGCAGCTGGTCGCTGTTGCCGAGCTTGATGTCGGTCAGGTTCTGCGCCGGAATGCGGATCAGCGCGATGTCGGTATCGCGGTCCGAGCCGAGGAATTCGGCCTTGACCGTGCGCCCGTCGGCCAGTGTCACCTGTACGTCATCGGCGTTGTCGATGACATGGTGGTTGGTCAGCACCAGGCCCTCCCTGGCGTCGATGATCACGCCCGAGCCCAGCGATTCGTTGATGCGTTCCTGCGGGATGTCCGGGAACAGGCGGCGGAAGAACGGGTCGTTGAAGAAGGGATTGCGTACGCGCACCACCTGCTTGGTGTTGACGCTGACCACGGCCGGCATCGCCTTCTCCAGCATCGGTGCCAGTGACGGAACCTGCTGCCCGGCCACTGCGGCTGGCAGTGCCGCCATGGTCGGCACCACCGCTGGAAGCGGAGCGGCATCGGCACGGTTGTCCAGGTGGGCGTTGATGCCGGTGGCAACGAAGCCACCGAAGGCGGCGGCGATTGCGAGCGTGAGCAGGGTAGGTAGCGGTCGCATGGGAGTCGGTTCGCTGGCGGGAATGGGGGCGGTTCGGCTCTACGGTAAAACAAGCTGAATGAGTGTGTCGCGATCTGGATAAATGCGCCATGAAAACCGCGCGCCGGGAACGCGGATCGCGACGACCGGCGCTGGGCCGGTGACGACAGCGGCGGCGGCGCGCGGCAGTGTACGGACGTCAGCCGCAGGTCGTGCGGATACAGGACGATACTTGCGCAGTTCTGCGCATCCCGGTGCCGCGACGCGCCATATTGCATGCCTTCCGCGGCATCCGGGCGGGTGCACACAACCAATGCCTGTCACGACGCGGATCATGCGGCGCAGCACTGAAAAAAAGGGGTTTCCTGTAAACACGGTGTGCCTGCAGGGATGGTCGACTACACCATCGCCGTCGCAGCAGATGCGATTGGTGGCGCATGCCCCGTTCCACGATCGTCAATGTCGGTATAGCATCGCCCCGTTTTGATACTTAAGGCCCCCAGGAGGGCAACATGAGCAACGGTAATGGTGTGTCGGTCGTGACCGACGCTGTCGAGAACGTCAAAGAAACCGCCACCAACGTTGGCGAGACCATCGCCCACGCTGCCGAAGACGCAGTGAAGTCGGTCAAGAAGACCGTCAAGCGCGCCACCAAGGCTGCCGGTACCCGCGTTGCCAAGGCCAAGAAGGCCGTGGCCAAGGTCGAGAAGACCGTTGCCAAGAAGGCCGAAAAGGCTGCCAAGTCGGTCGGCAAGACTGTTGCCAACGCCAAGAAGAAGCTGGAAGCGGCCAGGAAGAACGCCAAGGCCGAAGCCGCTGCCCTGAAGAAGGAAGTGGCCAAGAAGAAGGCCGCTGCAGGCAAGGCTGTGACCAAGAAGGCCGCCGCTGCCAAGAAGACCACCAAGGCCGCCACCAAGGCTGCCGGCAAGAAGGTCGCCACCGTGAAGAAGGCTGCCACCAAGAAGGCCGCCGTCGCCAAGAAGACCGTTGCCAAGAAGACCGCAGCCACCAAGAAGGTGGTCGGCAAGAAGGTCGCCACGGCCAAGAAGGCTGTGGCCAAGAAGACCGTCGCCGCCAAGAAGGTCGCTGGCAAGAAGGCCGTGGCTGCGAAGAAGGTTGTCGGCAAGAAGGTTGCCGCCACCAGGAAGGTCGCCACCAAGAAGACCGCCGCCGCCAAGAAGGTTGTCGGCAAGAAGGCTGCCGTCGCCAAGAAGGCCGTCGGCAAGAAGACCGCTGCTGCCAGGAAGGTTGTCGGCAAGAAGACCGCCGTTGCCAAGAAGGCAGTTGGCAAGAAGGTTGCCGCTACCCGCAAGACGGTTGCCAAGAAGGCTGCCCCGCTGAAGAAGGTCGCCGCCAAGAAGGCTCCGGCCAAGAAGGCCGTGCGCAAGGCCGCCAAGCGCAAGTAATCGCGCCGTGACCAAAGGCCCTGCCACCCACCGGGTGGTGGGGCCTTTCGCGTTTCCGGGACACTGTCCGGGGCAAGATGCAGGTTCTTTCCGCTGGAGCCCCGGGCATGCGCGGTATCGACTTCAGTTCCTGGCAGGGCGTGCTGTCCACCTTGGCCGGCCTGGTCCTGATCACCCTGCTGGGCGTGGGCATCCGCCTGCTGGTGATGCAGACCCTGCAACAGCGCCGCGAGCGCGAGAACCGGCAGATCAACGAACGGCTGCGCACGCTGATGGCGGCCTACAAGACCCTGGGCGGTTCGTTCACCGGCGAACTGGGCGTGGATCCCAGCCATCGCCGCGACCTGCGCCAGCGCGAAGATGCCGAAGGCATCGCCGAACCCCGCTCGGATCGCGCGCGCCGCATCCGCGATGCCGTTGAAGCGGCGCTGTCGGACATCCTGCTGCTGGGCACCGACGAACAGGTGCGGTTGGCTGCGCGCGCTGCCAACGATCTTGCACAGGGGCGACCGGTGCATACCCACGAACTGGTGGTCTCGCTGCGCGACTTCGTGCGCGAAGCGCTGGACCTGGCGCCGATTCCGGCCGACCTGCAGATACCGCCGCAGGGGCCGACCCGGCCGGGCAGTGCCAGTGGCAAGGGCCGCAACGACGGCGATGCCAAGGGCGGTCGTGCGGGCGGAGGCGGCGGTGGCGGAATGGGGGCCGGCATGGGCGGTGTGGGCCTCGGCGCCGGCGCCGCACTGGGCGCCGGCCATGCCTCCGCCAGCGATGAAACGGACGCGCGCTGAGCACGTCCGCCCGGTTCAGCGGGTCAGTTCGTAGATCGGCACGAAGCCACCGTAGATCATCCGCGCGCCGTCGAACGGCATCGGATTCGTCGCCGGATCAAACCTTGGGTCTTCCATCATCTTCTTCATGCCCGCGTCGCGGGTCGGCTTGTCCGGCCATTCGATCCAGGAAAACACCACCGTCTCGTCCGGCGTGGCTTTCACCGCGCCGAAAAAGTCGGTGGTCTTGCCGTGCGGTACGTCGTCACCCCAGCACTCGACCACGCGCAGCGCGCCGTACTCGATGAAAACGGGATCCCCTGTGCGTGCATGGGCGAGGAACTTCTCTTTGTTGGCGGTGGGCACCGCCAGGACGAAACCATCGATGTAGCTCATTGCCTGCCTCCGGATGGACCGTGCCGCATGCACGGCCTTCAAGTACACGACGAACCAGAGCGTCGGGGATCGACATCCTCTGGGCGCCCGTTCAGCCCGGGCCACCGGGCAGCGGTGCCAGCACCGTATCCGGTGGCTGCTGGCCGGCCAGGTGGCGTACGAAGTAGTCCCACATGCGGTGCGTGTAGGTGGCGTCGTTGCGGAACAGCTCGTGGTCCTGCCGGGCCAGGTACAGCAGGTCGTAGCTGCGCTGGGCCTTGTTCAGGGCGGCGGCCAGCTGCAGGGTCAGCGCCGGCGGTGCGTTTTCGTCCAGCTCGCCATAGACCAGCATCAGATGCCCGCGCAGGTTGTCGGCCAGCGCTGCGTTGTCGAGCCCGGCAAAGGGCGCCGGCACGCCATCGGTCATGGCCGTGGCTGGCAGCACGCCACCGAACAGCCGGTCCATGCCGTGCAGGGCGCCGCCGTACATGCCCTGGAAATTGTGACTGCCGGCCGAGGCCACGCCAACCTTGTAGAACGCCGGGTAGCGCAGCAATGCCCGCGCCGCGCTGTAACCGCCGAACGAATGCCCGTAGATGCCGACCCGCTGCAGGTCGATGCCCGGGTAGCGTTCGCCCAGCTGGCGCAGCGCGGCCACATGGTCATCCAGCTGCACATCGGCGCCGTGCAGGAAGCTGCTGTCATGGAAGGCCTTGTCGCGGCCGCCGGTGCCGCGCGCATCGATGCTGACCACCACGAAGCCAAGCTCGGCCAGGCTGGCGCGTGACACCGGATTCAGCGCGGACACCGCCTCGGCGTAGGTCACCGGGGCATTGCTGATGAAGGCGCCGCCGTACATCGCATCGATCACCGGGAAGCTGCCGTCATCGCGATAGTCGCGGGGCAGGTAGACGGTGGCGAAGATCGGCGTGCGCCCGTCGGCGGCCAGCAGACGTTCGCGCCGCGGTGGGCGCCACCCCGCAGCAAGCACTGCCCGGTTGTCCGCCGCTTCCAGCACCAGCAGCTCGCGACCGTCATCGCTGGCCCGCAGCACGGTGCGTGGTGGCTGGTCGAGACGGGAAATGGTGTCCACCAGATAGCCACCGCTGGGCGACAGCGCCTGGGGTGCGCGCCCGCCGAACAGCGCGCCGGTACCGGCATCGGCCATGTGGTCGTAGCCATCGGCGGCCAAGCGTTGGATCGGCCCTCCCTGCAGCGATACCCGGTACAGGCCGCGCACGTAGGGGTCGCCATCGTCGACGCCACCGGCGCTGAAGTACGCCCAGCCACCGACAGCGTCCACACCCAGCAGGTCGCGCACCGCCCAGTGGCCGCGGGTGAGCTGGCGCACCACTTTGCCATCGGACAGGCGCACCCGGTACAGATGGCCCCAACCATCGCGCTGCGAGAACCACACGGCGGTGTCCTGCCCGGGCAGGATGGCCACCGCTGGCCGGTTGTAGGAATACACGTTGAGCTGCAGGCGAGTGTCGCTGGCTTCTTCCAGAACCGTGCGCAGTGCACCGCTGTTGGCATCGATCTCCACCAGGCGCAGCCTGCGCGGTGTGCCGAAGTGCGCGATCACGGCATACAACCGATCGCCGTCCCAAGCCAGGATGCCGGCCTCACTGAGCGTGTTCCAGCCCTCGGGCAGCGCGATGTCATGCTGCCTGCCGCTGCGGGTATCCACCACAAACAGGGTGTCGCGCACCTGCTGTGCATCGCCCAGCACCCCCAGCTTCACGGTATGCACGCGCGGCCGCGCGCTGTGGGTCGGGCTGCTTTCCAGATAGGGGTAGTCCTGCAGCGCGCGTTCGTCGTAGCGGATGCCGGCCACGTAGCGCCCGTCCGCAGACCAGCCAACCGCGAACGGCCGCACCGGCATCCGGCCCTGACGGCGTGGAATACCGCGCAGGGCGAAGTCCGGCAGCACGCCATAGCCATTACCGGCTTCTCCGCCGTGGGTCAGTGCCCGTGGCGCCGTGCCAGGCGACTGCAGCCACAGGTTGTTGTCGCGCACCTGCAGCCACGCATCGCCTACGGGCGAAGGCAGTGCATCGGCCGGCGGCCGCGCATCCGGTGAACGTGTGCATTGCCAGCGCGGCCATTGGCAATCGACGGGCACTTCTCCGCTGAACCGCAGGCGCAGGCCATCGTCCGCCTGCTGCACGCTGGCCAGGCGCAGGCGTGGCCCGCTGGCACCGAGCGGTGCAACCGCAGCGTCCAGCGCAGTGGGTTCGAACAGGGTCTGGCGTGTCGCCTGGACCGGATCGACCAGTACCGCCTGGCGCCGGCCCTGAGTGTCTTCGCGCTCATACCAGAATCGTCCATCGGCCAACCAGTGGGGCAGGACCGAAGCATTGCGCAGCGCACCGCGCAGATGACTGTCATGCACGCGTTCGGCGCGCTGGTATTCGATCGCCTGCAGCGCATGTGCGGTGTGTGGCGACAAGAGGGCAACGCATGCAAAGACAGCGGCGCGGACACACGTCCGCAGCGGATCGGAAACGAGCAAGGCAACCTCCTGTTGCAATCGTCGAAGGATTACAGATGGACGCGCGCCGCGCGCGTATGCCAGACGGAGCCTGAATCAAGCCCAAAAATTCAGCAATGCGAAGACCACTGTTTTCAGGGAGCGTTGTGGCGAATAACGGAGAATTTACATTCCCGATGCGATGGCGCCCTGGCGCTGCTGCACACCATAAGAAAGTAAAGGTGTACCCCCATGAAGAATTCGCTGATTGCTCTGGCCCTGGCCGCTGCCCTGCCGTTCACCGCTTCGGCTGCTGAGAACCTGTCGTACAACTACGCTGAGGCCGACTACGCCAAGACCGACGTCGATGGCATCAAGGCTGACGGCTGGGGCGTCAAGGGTTCCTACGGCTTCCTGCCGAACTTCCACGCGTTCGGTGAATACAGCCGTCAGGAAGTCGACCACACCAACATCAAGGTTGACCAGTGGAAGGTCGGTGCCGGCTACAACGTCGAAATCGCTCCGTCGACCGACTTCGTTGCCCGCGTTGCCTACCAGAAGTTCGATCGCAAGCACGGCCTGGACTTCAACGGCTACAGCGCTGAAGCCGGTATCCGCACCGCCTTCGGTGCCCACGCCGAGGTCTACGGCATGGTCGGCTACGAAGACTACGCCAAGAAGCACGGCGTCGACATCGACGGCCAGTGGTACGGCCGCCTGGGTGGTCAGGTCAAGCTGAACCAGAACTGGGGCCTGAATGGCGAGCTGAAGATGAACCGCCACGGCGACAAGGAATACACCGTCGGCCCGCGTTTCAGCTGGTAATAGCTTCCTCGGCGCGCCTGCGCGCTGAAGATGCCTCGACAGGCCCGGCTCATGCCGGGCCTGTTGCGTTGTGACGACCCGAAACCGCAGCTGAGCATGTTCCGGGGCCGCTGCTGCGTTGCAATAAATTGGATTCCGCTGCTCCCGGGGCGGCCCTACGGTGGGCACTTCGTATCGTCGGATCCATGTGATGCCGCCTGCCGTTCCCGCTCTGCCCCTCGATCGGCCCCGCCGCCTGGCAATGCTGGCGCCGCATCCCGTGCTGCGCCTGGGGGTGGAGGTGGTGCTTTGCCAGCACGGTGGCGTGCAGGTCTGTGGCAGCTTCACCCGCGAAGATGATCTGCTCGATCTGCTGCAGCGCCAGCCGGATGGCATCGACCTGTTGCTGATCGACCTGTTGGCGCCGTGCGGACCCGAACAGGGCCTGGCCCTGTTGCGGCTGTTGTCGCGGCGCTGGCCGCTGCTGCCGGTGCTGGTGCTGTCTGCGCACTGCAATGCCAGCACGGTGACCATGGCGATGCAGGCCGGCGCGCGCGGCTTTCTGTCCAAGGGGACCACGCCGGAGATGCTGCGGCGCGCAGTTGACGTACTGGCGCGTGGCGGTCGCTTCGTGCCCCCGGAGTTGCGCACGCAGTTGAGCCGATCGCGCATGCGGCGCACACCGGCGCCGGTGCTCACGCCCTTGAGCCGACGCGAGCGCGAGGTGCTGCGGCTGGTCCTGCAGGGCTGCACCACCGGGGAGGTGGCGCGGCGCTTCGGGCGCACGGCCAGTACGGTCAGCACGCAGAAGCGGACCGCCTACGAGAAGCTGGGCATCCACAGCGATGGTGAGCTGTTCCGCATCCGGCACCTGCTCGAATGCGGATGAGCGGGCTTACTCGCCCTGGTACTGCTTTTCTTCGACCAGGGCCGAACCGGCCACGCGGTTGATCTCGTTCTTCACCTGCACGCGCTCGCCATTGGTGCCATAGACACCGCGTGCCAGCTGGATGAAGGCATCGTCGAACACCTGGGCCGCTTCCTTGTCGCGCAGCTGGTCCTGGATGTCCCACATGCGCTCGTTGATCACCTTCAGCTGCTGCTTCAGCGCGGCCAGTGCCGGTTGTGCGTGCAGCAGCTGCTGCAGCAACGGCAGCAGGCCGTCCAGCTCGGTGCGGACGTTGGCCAGCTTGGCGGCATCGTCGATGCGCTCGGCCTTGATCTCGAGAATGGCGATCTTGTCGATCAGCTCGCCGATCGATACCGGAGTCAGGATGGCGTCCACGCGGTTGGTTCCTGGAAACAGGGCGCCATGATACCGCGCTGCTGGCATTGGCCGCAGTCCACGGGATTTACGCCGAATTTGCGCCACGGGCCCGGCAGCACCCTCGATTCGTTACGGCCCCCGCCTCGACACTGCGTTCCCGGCGGCGTGACCGCCTTCGACGAGGAACACAGTGCAGTGAACAGCAAGGGGATGATGGCGGCGCTGGTGGCCGCCCTGGCAGGGCTGCTCGGGATCGGCAGCGCGCAGGCACAGGTGCAGGTCAGTGGCAGTGCGGCGTTGACCAGTGACTACGTATGGCGCGGCAGCTCGCAGAGCGACGGCGACCCGGCGGTGCAGGCCGGCGCGAAGGTCTCGATCCCAGCGGGCTGGTACGCCAGCGTGTGGGGGTCCAACGTTTCGTTCAAGCCGGACAATGGCGCGCGCAGCGAGTTCGACCTGGTGGCGGGCTGGTCCGGCGCACTGGCACCGGACTGGAGCCTGGATGCCAACCTGACCCGTTACGTGTACCCGGGCACCGGCCGCGCGCTGGACTGGACCGAGCTCAACACCACGGTGACCTGGAAGCAGCGCGCCTGGCTGCAGGTCGCCCATTCCAACGATGCGTTGGCCGGTGGCCATCGCGGTACCTATGCCCAGCTGGGTGTGCGTGTGCCGTTGCACGAACGCCTCCGCCTGGAAGCAGCGGTGGGCCAGTACTGGCTGGCCACCGCCCAGGGCCCGGACTACCTGCATGGGCAGCTCAGTGCCATCGCCTCGCTGACCCCCGCATGGGAACTGCGCGCCACCGTGCATGACACGGACAGCGCAGCCAAGCGCCTGTTCCCCGGCAACGCCGGTGGGCGATGGGAGCTGGCGCTGCAGGGCAGCTTCTAGTCGGGCAGCGACGCCTGGCGCGCGCGCAGCGCGCCGGGCAGCCACAGCAGCAGGGCCAGCGCAGCCACGGCAGCGCCGGCCACGCAGACGCCGGTCCAGCCGAAGCGCTGGTAGACCTGCGCAGACAGCAGCGAACCCAGCGAACCACCGATGAAATAGCCGGTCATGTAGCCGGCATTGAGGCGGTTGCGTGCCGCCGGTTGCAGTGCGTAGATCAGGTTCTGGTTGCTGACGTGCAACAGCTGTGCGGCCAGGTCCAGTACCACCACGCCCACCAGCAATGCCAGCAGCGAGTGTGCGGACAGCCCCAGCGGCAGCCACGACAGCAGCAACAGCAACAGTGCAATGGTGGTGGCACGCCCGGTCTGGCCACGGTCGGACATGCGGCCAGCCAGGCCGGCCGCCAGCGTGCCGGCCGCGCCGACCAGCCCGAACAGGCCGATGGTGGCGTCGCTGTAGGCATACGGCGGCTGTGCCAGCAGGAACGCGAGCGGGGTCCAGAAGATCGCGAACATGGCGAAGCTGCAGGCGCCCAGCAGCGTGCGCTGGCGCAGCACCGGTTCCTGCACGAACAGCACGCCGATCGAGCGCAGCAATGCGAAATAGCCCAAGCCGGCGCTGTGGTGGAATCGCGGCAGACCGCGCTGCAATGCCAGTGCGGTCAGCACCAGGGTGGCAGCGGCGATCGCATACACCAGGCGCCAGTCGCCCAGGCTGGAAAGCAGGCCGGCCACGGTGCGCGCCAGCAGGATGCCCAGCAGCAGGCCACTCATCAGCGTGCCGACCACGCGACCGCGATGTTCCGGCGCGGCCAGCGTAGCGGCGAACGGCACCAGCACCTGGGCGACCACCGAGAACAGGCCGGTGATGGCGGTGCCCACCAGCAACCAGGTCAGTGACGGTGCGCAGGCACTGATCACCAGTCCGCCGGCCGACAGCAGGCTCATCACCACGATCAGGCGGCGGCGTTCGAACAGGTCACCCAGCGGCACCAGCAGGATCAAGCCGGCGGCATAGCTCAGCTGCGCGGCGGTAACGACCATGCCGACCTGGCCGAACGGCACACCGAAGGCGTCGGCGATGGTGTGCAGCAGTGGCTGCGCATAGTAGTTGCTGGCCACGGCCACGCCGGTAGCCACCGACATCAGCAGCACCTGCCAGCGGTGCAAAGGGGGGAGGGACGGGCTCACGCGGTGTTCCAGGAAGCGGGGGGCACAGTGTCCACCTGCTGCGGCCATGATGGAAATGAATCATCATCATCCTTGCCATCTGTAAACGAGATAGTCGGATGAATCTCAAGCAGCTCGAATTTGCCGTTGCCCTGGCCGAGGAGGGCAATTTCACCCGCGCAGCCGAACGCTGCCATGTGGTGCAGTCCGCGTTGAGCCACCAGATTGCCTACCTGGAGCAGGAACTGGGCACGCCGCTGTTCGAGCGCCTGCCGCGGCAGGTGCGGGCGACGGCAGCGGGTGAGGCGCTGCTGGTGCACGCACGCCAGGTGCTGGTCAGCCTGCGCCACCTGCGCGCCGACGTGGCCGCGGTCAGTGGCGAGGTGCGCGGGCTGCTGGCGATCGGGCAGATCTCCTCGCTGACCGATATCGATGTGGTGGCGATGCTGGCCGCGTTCCAGCAGGCGCACCCGCAGGTGGAATTCCAGTTGCGGGTGGACAAGAGCGAGGACCTGATCGCGCAGGTGCAGTCGCGTGACCTGGATGTTGCACTGGTGGGGTTGGCGCCCTCGGCCGGCCTGGACGGGGTCTGCCACCAGATGCTGCAGGAAGAAGACCTGGTGGCGGTGCTGGCCCCCTCGCATCGGCTGGCTAGGCGCAAGCGGCTGCCATTGACCGAATTGCAGGACGAGGCGCTGGTCGACTTCCCGCGCGGCACCGGTGCGCGGCGGCAGACCGACGATGCTTTCGTCGCCGCTGGCCTGCCGCACACGGTGCGTTTCGAGGTCAACCTGATGGAACTGGTGGAGCGCTTCGTCCGCCATGGTCTGGCGGTTGGCATCGTGCCGGCGCTGATCGCCGAAGGCTTCCAGGGCGTGGTGCGGATTCCGCTGCAGCCAACCCCGACCCGCCGCGTGCACCTGGTCTGGCAGCGGCTGCCGACACCGGCGGCGCGGGCGTTCGTCGAGGCCGTGCTCAGCCGCGCAGGCGCAGGCTCAGGCCCTTGAGGAAGTTGCGCAGCATCTGGTCCAGGCAACGCCGGTAGTTGGTGTGCCCGGGCTGGCGGAACAGCGCACCGACTTCCGACTTGGAGACGTTGAAACCGGCGCTGGCGAAGATCTCCATCAGATCGACGTCGCGCAGCTGGAACGCCACGCGCAGCTTCTTCAGCACCAGGTTGTTGTCGATGCGGGTTTCCACCGCGCGCTGCGGCTGGCTCTCGTCGCGACCGCGCAGGTGCACGATCAGGCCATCGAGGAAGTGCGCCAGCGCGCTGTCGCTCATCGCTTCGAAGCCGGCTTCGTCCTCGCGGCGCAGCCAGGCCTTCACCTGTTCGGGATCCACGGCGAAGGCCGGGTCGGCCATCTGGCACAGGGTCACCACGTGGTGGTCGCCCAGGTCCAGGGAATAGCGCACGCTGCGCAGGACATCGTTGTTGATCATGGCCCATTGTACCGGCCCCTGGTGTGTCACCGGAGTGTCATCGAACTGCAGCATCGTGGGCACTCGTTCGCTGAGACCCTTGCATGCGCCGGTATCTGTTTTCCGCACTGCTGCTCGCCAGCAGCTTCGCTGCCTTCGCCCAGGACCGTTTCGTACCCGTCGAGCGGCGCCTGAGTGCATCCCAACTGGCCGAGGTCGGGCTCAGTCCAGCGCAGTTGCAGGCGCTGAACCGGGTACTGCGCGAGGCAGAGCGCGCGGCCACCCGGCCGACGGCAGCGGTGGCCCCCGCCGCTGCGCCGCTGCCTGCCAATGTGCCGGCACCGGCAGCAATGCATCTGGGCCTGGAAGAAGGACCGGTCAATGCACGCGTGGTCGGAGAGGTCGCAGGCTGGCAGCCCGGCACGCTGTTCACCCTTGATAACGGCCAGCAATGGCAGGTGATGAAGGGGCAGATGAAGCTGCGCAAGGTGCTGCAGTCGCCGCAGATCGCCGTTGTTCCAGGAATTGCCGGGCGCTGGTTCCTGCAGGTCGACGAAGACCTGCCCAAGGCCCGGGTATTCCGCGTGCGCTGAGCCGCGCACGCCTCGGGCGTGGTCAGCCGGCATCGACAACGCAAGGGCGGGCCGACGGTGCCAGAATGGGCGTCCGGTTTTTCCCCCTGGAGTTGCCTGATGACCCGCACTGTCCTGATTACCGGCGCCACGTCCGGCTTCGGCGCCGCCGCCGTCCACCGCTTCGCCCAGGCCGGCTGGAAAGTGATCGCCACCGGCCGCCGTGGCGAACGCCTGCAGCCGCTGGTCGATCGCTACGGCAAGGACGTGGTGCATGCCGCCGCCTTCGACATCCGCGATCCGGTTGCGATGGAAGCGGCGCTGCTGGCACTGCCGCCCGCCTTTGGCGACATCGATCTGCTGGTCAACAACGCCGGTCTGGCGCAGGGCACCGCGCCGGCACAGACCGCCAAGTTGTCGGACTGGACCACGATGATCGACACCAACATCACCGCGCTGGTGACCCTGACCCACCGCCTGCTGCCGCAGCTGGTGGAGCGCAAGGGCGCGATCATCAACATCTCGTCGGTGGCCGGCGTCTACCCGTACCCGGGTGGCAACGCCTACGGTGGCACCAAGGCTTTCGTCAGCCAGTTCTCGCTGGGCCTGCGTTCGGACCTGCACGGCACCGGCGTGCGCGTGACCACGATCGAGCCAGGCATGGCCGAAACCGAGTTCACCGTGGTGCGTACCCACGGCGACCAGGCGGCGTCGGACAAGCTCTACAACGGCGCCAACCCGATGACCGCCGAAGACATCGCCGAACAGATCTTCTGGGTGGCCAGCCTGCCGCCGCACCTGAACATCAATCGCCTGGAACTGATGCCGGTCAGCCAGTCCTTCGCCGGTTTCCAGGTCGCCCGCGAAGGCTGACCAGTGCCGTGCGTCCTGTAGAGCCGAGCCCACGCTCGGCTTCGTCTGGATTCAGCTGAGCATGGCTCGGCTCTACAGAAACAAAAAAGCCGGGCATTGCCCGGCTTTTTTCCATTCAGACCCGATGGTTCACTGCGCCTTGATCGCCATCGCCTGCAGGCCGGTGCCATCCAGCTTCTGCTTGGCTTCGGACAGTTCACCGGCGCTGCCATACGGCCCCATGCGCACGCGGTACACGGTCTTGCCGTTGATCTGTGCTGACTCCACAGATAGTTAGATCGGAAGAGCGGTTCAGCAGGAATGCCGAGACCGATCTCGT
>OJST01000130.1_pt1 | contig 20940 bp, 14 predicted proteins | sample 1599491 | NCBI WGS metagenome assembly OJST01 (sample SAMN04436635, study PRJEB24849) | human gut metagenome | biome: human gut; feature: NICU; material: stool | host: Homo sapiens | place: USA: Saint Louis, MO | collected 2010-02-10
ATGATCATTCAATCCGTGTAGGTATCAAAGAAAGTGGACCTGTTATCGTAGCTGCATCGGCGCCGGGTATCATGGGGGCATGGCAAAACTCCTGCTCAATCTGCGCAATGTCGGCGACGACGAATATGCCGATGTCTGCACGCTGCTCGACCAGCACGACATCGCCTGGTATCGCACCGAACCCAGCCCCTGGGGCATCTCCAATGGTGGCCTGTGGCTGCGCGAGGACGCTGATCATCCACGAGCGAAGGCGCTGATGGCGGAATACCAGGCCGAACGCGGGCCGCGCATCCGTGCCGAGCGTGAGCAGGCATTGCGTGATGGCACGGCGGAGACCTTCGGCAGCCTGTTCCGGCGGCGGCCGGTCTACGTGGTGCTGGTGCTGCTGGGGATGGCCGGTGCGGCGGCGCTGGTGCTGCTGCCGTTCGTGCTGTTGCGGGGGTAATGGGGCTTCTGGCCGGGTTGCACCCGGCACCCGCAGACGCAACGGCAACAGCAACGTCAAAAGCCGGGCTTCAGTGGGAGGGCGGGGCGGTGTGGACAGGCGGGGGACGGCAAAAGCTGCTCCTGCGTGCCTCGTAGAGCGCCATCCATGGCGCTCTGCGCCCCCGCCTGCCCACACCGCCCCACCCATGACAGATTCCGGTTGTTTGCCGGGCTTGGGGTCGGGTCCCTCTGCTGCGCAGAGGGCTCTGACCCCTGAATCTGCCCGGAGGGGCGGGAGGCGCTAAAATGCCAGGATGATCGCCAATACCGCTGCCTATCATTTCGCCGTCATCGACGCTCCCCAGGCCCTGTGCGACCAGTTGCTGGCGCGTGCCGAGGCGGCGCAGTTGCGGGGCACGATCCTGGTGGCGGGCGAGGGGCTGAACCTGTTCCTGGCGGGTGCGCCGGAGGCGGTCGAGGGTTTCTACACGGCGCTGCGTTCTGACGCGCGGTTTGCCGATATGCGGGTCAAGACCAGCTTCAGTGAACATCAGCCGTTCGCGCGGCTGAAGGCCAAGGTGAAGGACGAGATCATCAGCTTCCGCCGTGACGACGGTCAGCCGCTGGACTATCCGCGCGCGCCGGCGGTCGATCCGGCCACGGTGCAACGCTGGTTGCGGCAGGGGCATGACGACGCCGGCAAGCCGGTGGTGATGCTCGATACCCGCAACCTGCAGGAAGTGGAGTACGGCACCTTCAAGGATGCGCTGGTGCTGCCGATTCACAAGTTCACCGACCTGCCCGAGGCGCTGGCGCCGCACCGCGAGGCGCTGAAAGACAGCACCGTGGTCAGTTTCTGCACCGGCGGCATCCGCTGCGAGAAGGCGGCGCTGTGGATGGTCAACGACGGCATGGACAACGTGCTGCAGCTGGACGGTGGCATCCTCGGCTACTTCGAGGAGGTGGGCGGCGAAGGCTACGAAGGCCGCTGCTTCGTGTTCGATGAGCGCGTGGCGCTGGATGCCGAGCTGAAGCCGATGGTCGACCAGCCGCTGCCGGAGCCGCGCCCCAGCGCGTTCTGACGCTTCCGCGGTAGAGCCGGCCGCTGGCCGGCTGCGAAGCCATCTACCTGTATGCCGGCCAGCGGCCGGCACTACCAATCGCGCTTGGCGCATCAGGGCACCCCGGATCGGCCCGGTCAGCCCTGAACCCGCCACACGGGAATCAGCATCCCGCCACCGTCACTGGCCGCGGCGCCTGGCCGACCCCATGCATGGGGGATCCTGTGACGGAAAAACGCCTGATGATCCCGTTGTCGATCCTTGACCTGGCCCCGGTCTGCGAGGGCAGTGACACCACCGCCGCTTTCGCCAACATGCTGGAACTGGCCCAGCACGCCGATGCGCTGGGCTACCGCCGCTACTGGTTGGCCGAACACCACAACATGCCGGGCATCGCCAGCGCGGCCACCGCCGTGCTGATCGGCCACGTGGCGGGTGGCACAAAGCGCATCCGCGTCGGTGCCGGCGGCATCATGCTGCCCAACCATGCCCCGCTGCAGGTGGCCGAGCAGTTCGGCACGCTGGCTTCGCTGTATCCGGACCGCATCGACCTCGGCCTGGGCCGTGCACCCGGTACCGACCAGCCGACCGCGCGTGCGCTGCGCCGCTACTTCGACAGCGCCGACCAGTTCCCGCAGGACGTGCGCGAGCTGCTGCATTACTTCGAGCCGGTACAACCCGGGCAGGCGGTGCAGGCGGTTCCGGGTGGCGGCCTGCGGGTGCCGACCTGGATCCTCGGTTCGAGCCTGTTCGGTGCGCGCATGGCCGCCTCGATGGGCCTGCCGTATGCGTTCGCCTCGCACTTCGCACCCGACGCGATGGATGAAGCCGTTGCTGTATACCGGCGCGAGTTCCGCCCCTCGGCCACGCTGAAGCAGCCGCACGCGATGCTGGCCCTGAACGTCGTTGCCAGCGACAGCGAAACCGAATCGCGGCGCCTGTTCACCAGCCAGCAGCAGAGTTTCGTGAACCTGCGTCGCGGCCGACCGGGCAAGATTCCGGCACCGATCGACGACATCGAGTCCTTCTGGGAGCCGCACGAAAAACTGGGCGTGGAGCGGGCGCTGGCCTGCACCGTGCTGGGCGATCCGCAGCAGGTGGCGGAGGGCATTGCCGCGTTCGTCGAACGGCACAAGCCCGACGAGCTGATGCTCACCGCCAACCTGTACGACCACCGCGCGCGCCTGCGCTCGTTCGAACTGGCGATGCAGGCCTGGCACGCCCGCCACGCGGGCTGAACAATTGCGTCACGGCCCATTGCGGCCGAACCGCGTCTGATGGGGGCTCATATCGAAGGAGCCCCCACATGGCCGACACCCGCGCCGAACACATTGCCCAACTGGCAGAACTGATCAAGGACGTGGAGGTGGCGATGTTCACCACCACCGGCGTCGATGGCCGCCTCTACAGCCGGCCGTTGGCCACCCAGCAGGTCGCCTTCGACGGTGACCTGTGGTTCGTGATCACCGGCGACAGCCCCAAGGTGGCCGAGATCGCGCTCGACCCGCGGGTCAACGTGGCGTATGCCTCGCCCTCGAAGAACACCTATGTGTCGGTGGCGGGGCGGGCACGCGTGGTCGACGATCGCGCGAAGATCGAGGAGCTGTGGTCACCGGCGATGAAGCTGTTCTTCCCCGGTGGCAAGGATGACCCCAACCTTCGCCTGATCCATGTGCGCGCCGACAGTGCCGAGTACTGGGACGGTCCGGGCACGCTGCTGGGCAAGGCGTTGACGTTCGTGCTGTCGGCGGTGCAGGACGAACCGGCGGCGCTGGCCGACAACGGTTTCATTGATCTTCGGTGATGACCGATGTCCGGTATTGGTAGTGCCGGCCGCTGGCCGGCAAACCTGGAAACGTGGCAGCCGGCCAGCGGCCGGCTCTACCGGATTCCGGATCAGAACCAGCGCTGGAACAGCTCCACCGTATAACCCACCAGCTGCCCCGAACTGAAACCGAAGAACGCGATCGCTGCCACGGCGGCGATCCAGTTGAACAGCATCAGCGCGCCATCGCGTTCCAGCAGCGCCAGCGAGAACAGCAGCAGCTGGAAGCCGAACAGGAAATTGGTGAAGGGAATCGGCAACGACAGCAGCAGGCCCAGCAACACCAGCAGCAGGCCACTGAAGGCGTGGGCGGGCAGCGGTGTCAGCAGCTGCGGCAGGCGGGGTTTCAGCATCTTGTCCAGGCGCCGCAGCGGTCGGTCGATGCGGTCCAGGAAACGATGCATGGTGCCGCGCTTCGGCCCGCGGCGGGCGATGAAGCCGGGCAGCCAGGGCCGGCGCAGGCAGAACAGCATCTGCAGGCCGATCAGGACCACCAGTGGGCCGCTGACCGCGCCGCCCATGCCCGGGATCGGGATGAACGACGGCAGGATCGCCACGAACAGGAACACGCCGAACGCGCTCTGCTGCAGGTTGCCGAGGATCTGGCCCAGCGGCATGTGCTCGGCGGGATCGCCAGAGGCGAACATCTCCAGCAGGGTACGGATGCCCTCGTTGCGATAGGCCGGGCGCTCGTCGCCCGGACCCTTGCCGGCCTCAGGCGGTGAGCTCATCGGCCTGCTCGTCGGACAACGTGCGCAGCAGCAGCTTGTCCACGCGCGCACCGTCCAGGTCAACCACTTCGAAGCGCCAGCCCGCCCAGTCGAAGTACTCGCCTGCGTGCGGAATGCGGCCGAAGTAATGGATGCACATGCCGGCCAGCGTGTAGTAGTCGCCGTCCTCGGCGTCGGGCAGGTCGTTGCTGCCGATCAGTTCGCGCACGTCTTCGATCGGCAGCGAGCCGTCCACCAGCAGCGAGCCGTCTTCGCGGGTCACCACCAGCGCGTCCTCGTCGGCGTTCTCCACCGCCTGCAGGCGGCCGACCACCGCGCCCATCAGGTCGCTGATGGTCACCAGGCCCTGGATCTCGCCGTACTCGTCCACCACCAGTGCCATCGACTGCTGTTCCTCGCGGAAGATTTCCAGCAGCTTCATCGCGTGGGTCGATTCGGAGACGTACAGGGGTTCGCGCAGGGTCTGGAACAGCGCGTTGTCGCCGCGCGCCATGCGCGTGGCCAGCGATTTCAGTTCGAGCACGCCGACCACGTCCATGTCGTTGTCGCGGTACACCGGGTACCGGGAGAACTCGTGTTCGGCCATGATTTCCAGGTTGCGCTCCAGCCCGGCCTGGGTATCCAGCCACGCGATGCGGTTGCGCGGGGTCATCAGGCTGTCGGCGGTGCGGTCGCCCAGGCGCATGACGCGGTTCATCATGTCGCGCTCGTGGGCATCGATCACGCCGGCCTCGTGGCTTTCGGCGACCAGCATGCGGATCTCTTCTTCGGTCACCGAGGCGACTTCATCCTTGCCCAGGCCGAACAGGCGCAGCACCAGCTGGGTGGTTTTGGACAGCAGCCAGACGAAGGGCAGGGCGAGCTTGGCCAGCCAGCTCATCGGCATCGCGACCAGGCCGGCAATGGCCTCCGAACGGGTCAGCGCCAGGCGCTTGGGCACCAGTTCGCCGAAGATCAGCGTAATGAAGGTGATCAGGCTGACCGCCAGCGCGGTACCGATGTTGCCGGCATAGGCGAAGCCCGGCATCAGGCCCTGGATCCAGCCGGCGAAGGCTTCGCCCAGCGCTTCGCCGCCGAGGTAGCCGGTCAGCACGCCGATCACGGTGATGCCGATCTGCACGGTGGACAGGAAGCTCTCCGGCTTCTCGGACAGCTCCAGCGCCTTGGCCGCGCGCTTGGAGGTGGCGGCCATCTGCTTCAGGCGGCTCTTGCGCGAGGTCATGACCGACATCTCGGACATGGCGAAGAAGCCGTTCAGCAGAACAAGCGCGAAGACAATCAGGATCATTTCAAACACGGGCGTCGTCCCCGGTTGGTGGCAGGGAGGGCGGGTGCTTGCGATGGCGGCAGGCGCTCAGGAACGGGGTCCGGCGCGGCGCAGGGGGATAAGGGTCGTCGTCCATAAGGTGCGCCCGAAGGCGCGCTGGCATCTTAGCAAAGGGGCGTGGCAGGGTGGCAACCGCCTGTTCAGGTTCGGGGTTCCGAGCCCCGGAAAGGGGGCGGGGATACCCGAGATGGTCATCTAGCCGTCATAATTCCGTCTGGTGCCGTCCTTCCCGCGACGGCTGACAGGTTTCTCAATGTTCTCTCTGCAGACCATTTTCGGTTCCGGCAAACAGTTCTACACCCTGCTCGATGAGGCTGCCGTCGCGGCCTCCGACGCCGCCAAGGCGCTGCATTCCATGCTGCGCGAGGCCGACCGCCAGCCCGCGCTGGACGCCTTCAAGCTGGCCCGCCTGCGCGAGCGCGCGGCCTCGGACAAGATCAGCCAGGCGCTGGTGGACAGCTTCATGACCCCGATCGAGCGCGAAGACATCGAAGCGCTGGGCTCGGCCCTGTACAAGATCCCCAAGCAGATCGAGAAATTCGCCGATCGCTATTCGCTGGCCACGACCCACCTGGAGCACATCGACTTCGCGCCGCGCGCGGCGATGCTGGAACAGGCCGCCGGCGTGGTGGTGGAGATGGTGGCCGACCTGCGCCACATGAACCTGGACCGGATGACCGCGCTGAACGAGAAGCTGCGCTCGCTGGAAAACGAGGCCGACCGCCTGATGCTCGAGCTGTACCGCGACATCTATTCCGGCCGCCTGGACAACCTGCAGATGTTCCTGCTGAAGGAATTCTTCGAGATCCTGGAAAAGGCCATCGACCGTTGCCGCGAGGCAGGCGTGGTTGCTTACCAGATCGTGTTGAAGAACAGCTGACGGACGCCGCCGCATGTTGACCCTTGTCCTGGTGGTGATCCTGGCCGCGCTCGTCTTCGAGTTCATCAACGGCTTCCACGACACCGCCAACTCCATTGCCACCGTGGTGGCGACCAAGGTGCTCTCGCCCGGCTGGGCGGTGATGCTGGCCGCCTTCATGAACCTCATCGGTGCGCTGACCGGCACCGCGGTGGCGCTGACCATCGCTTCGGGCCTGCTCAACACCAACGTGGTCGAGGTCACCCCGCAGGTGATCCTGTGCGCGCTGCTGGGCGGCATCATCTGGAACCTGATCACCTGGTGGAAGGGCCTGCCGTCCTCGTCCTCGCATGCGCTGATCGGTGGCCTCTGCGGCGCCGGCCTGGCGGCTGCCCACAACAACTGGGACGCGCTGATCTGGTCCGAGCGCCTGGGCAGCTGGGCGCAGAACAAGGGCCTGCTGTGGAAGGTGTTCGTGCCGATGATCACCTCGCCGATCGCCGGTTTCCTGCTCGGCATCGTGGTGATGGTGCTGCTGTGGGGCCTGATCGCCGGCCTGGCCAGGATCGGTGGCGCCATCGGTCGCCTGGCCCGCCCGCGCATCGTCAATGCCTTCTTCGGCAAGGCCCAGATCGCCTCGGCGGCCTACATGGGCTTCGCCCACGGCCACAACGATGCGCAGAAGACCATGGGCATCATCGCCATGACCCTGATCGGTGCCGAGGCCACCGGCGCACTGGATGACCTGCCGTCCTGGCTGGCCTTCATGCACCCGGACGCCCACGCCGGTGACGGCATCGCGATGTGGATCGTGCTGACCTGTGCGGTTGTGATGGCCGCCGGTACCGCTTCGGGCGGCTGGAAGATCATCAAGACCCTGGGCCACAAGATGGTCAAGCTGCACCCGATCCACGGCTTCGCCGCGGAGACCAGCTCGGCCACCATCCTGACCCTGGCCGCCCACTTCGGCATGCCGGTCTCGACCACGCACAGCATCTCCACCGCGATCATGGGCGTCGGCTTCGCCAAGAACCCGCGCTCGCTGAAGTTCGGCGTGATCGAACGCATCGTCTGGGCCTGGATCCTGACCATCCCGGCAGCCGGCGGCTGTGCGTACCTGATCCTGAAGCTGTTCGAGCTGTTCGGCTGGACCTGATCGCCACGCCAGGGTTGCAAACGAAAAAGCCCGCCGGTATCCGGCGGGCTTTTTCATGGGCAGAGAATTCTTCCGGACACATCGTGTCGACCAAGGTCGACACCTACCAGAGCAGAAGCAGGGATCCGATCCCGTGCCGACCAACGGTCGGACCCACCAACAGCAGCAGGAACCTGTCAGCGGCGGGGTGGGGTGGGGTTGCAGGACCGTTGGCGCCATGGATGGCGCCATCGAGCCCCCAGGGACGGGTTTACGGCGTGTCCTGCAAGCCCACACCGCCCCGCCAAACCCACAGCCCAACCGCCGCTGTTGCTGTTGCCGTTGCTCTAGCCCTCCAGCGGGTCCCGGGCCGCAGGCCCGGGCAACAAAACCCTACCGGTCGTCGTGCAGGGTGCCGCCCGGCAGGAACACCCACGTACGGGTAACCTGCAGGATGTCGATCTCATCCTCGGTCTTCGGCAAGGGCGGGAACGGCTGGGCCAGCTGCACCACCCGCAGGGCGGCCTCATCCAGCAATGGCGTCCCGCTCGAACGCAGGATCCGGCTGCTCTCCACGCTGCCATCGCGGCGCACGCCCACGCTGATCACTACCTGGCCACCGAGGCGGCGCTGCCGCGCCTCATCCGGGTAATTCAGGTTGCCTACCTTCTCGGCACGGTCGACCCAGGCGCGCAGGTAATTGGCATAGGCATACTCACGCGTGCTGGCCGACACGAACTTGCGGTTCGGGCGCTTGGCGTACTGCGCCGAGCGCAGATGTACTTCGGCAGCCAGCCGCGCCATCTCCACGTCGCGCTGTTCGCGTGCGCTCAAGGGCGCATCCGGTTCGGGCTGATCCGGCGTGGGGCGGGACTGCGCCTGCGCCACCACCTCTTCGCCATTGCGGCTGCTGACCACCCGTGCCTGTGGCGGCGGAACCGGCGCGGCCGATTGCTGCTGCTGTGGAACCGGGCTGATTCCGGACTGGGCCTGCGGCACGATGCCGGCCTGGTTGTCGCGCGGACGCTGTGCGCGGTCGTGCTCGCCACCGCCTTCCTGGTTGGCCGCGGCCAGGAAATCGGCCTGCTTCGGGGTCAGCGCGGTGCGGGTCTGGCTGAAGATGACTTCCAGTGTCGGCACCAGCGGCGCATCGCCCTTCACGGCGAAGCCCACGCCCAGGATCAGCAGGGCGTGGACCAGCACCGACAGCGCGATGGTCGCCCCCAGCCGTTGCGCTTCGCGCGGCGGCGGGGGCAGGACGGCAGGTGCGGCAGACATCAGCGCAGGCCGGCCTCGAGTGCGTCGAACAGGGTGCCGGCGATGTTCAGGCCGTACTGCGCGTCCAGTTCGCGCACGCAGGTCGGGCTGGTCACGTTGACCTCGGTCAGGTAATCGCCGATCACGTCCAGGCCGACGAAGCGCATGCCGCGGCGCTTCATCTCCGGGCCGACCTGGGCGGCGATCCAGCGGTCGCGCTCGCTCAGCGGGCGGCCTTCGCCGCGGCCGCCGGCGGCCAGGTTGCCGCGGAATTCATCGCCCTGCGGGATGCGCGCCAGGCAGTAGTCCACCGGTTCGCCATCGACCAGCAGGATGCGCTTGTCGCCGGCGGTGATGTCGGGAATGAACTTCTGGGCCAGCGCCAGCTTGCGGCCGCCGTCGGTCAGGGTTTCCAGGATCACGTTCAGATTCGGATCGCCCTGGCCGCTGCGGAAGATCGAGCGGCCGCCCATGCCGTCCAGCGGCTTCAGCACGGCCTGGCCGTGCTCCAGCGCAAAGGCCTTCAAGACCTTCGCGTCGCGGCTGACCAGGGTCGGCGGACAGCACTGCGGGAACAGCAGCGCGGCCAGCTTCTCGTTGTAGTCGCGCAGGCCCTGCGGGTTGTTGACCACGCAGGCGCCAGCCGCTGCGGCCACGTCCAGCACCTGGGTGTCGTAGATGTATTCGGCGTCGACCGGCGGGTCCTTGCGCATCAGCACGATCTGGCCGGGGCCGAACTCGGTGCGGCTGAACGCGCCCAGCTCATACCAGCCGGCCGGGTCGTCGCGCACCTGCAGCGGCGCGGTCTGGGCCACCGCTACACCACCCTCCAGGGCCAGGCCGCCCGGGCGCACGTAGTGCAGGGCATGGCCGCGGCGCTGGGCTTCCAGCAGCATGGCGAAGGTGGTGTCCTTGGCGATCTTGATGTGGGCGATGGGATCCATCACCACGATGACGTTCAACGGCATGGGCGCACCTGTCAGGCAAGGCGTTGATGGTAGCGGCAACGCCGCTCGCGCGCCTCCCCGCCGTCCTGCAACGCAGCGTCCGCCCGGCGGTCGCGCACGCATTGCGAAACCCGTCACGTTCAGGAGGGTGCCATGCCCCGCGCCATGGGGCGGCCTTGAAGCGGGCGCGGAAAGTGCGATATAGATACGCTTTCGTAGCGGCCCCCGCCAGAGATCGGGCCGTGCGCTTGGGGATAGGCAATGACTGAAAACACGACTGCGGGCGGGGAACTCGCAGGACTCCGGGTGATGGTCATCGATGATTCGAAGACCATCCGCAGGACTGCGGAAACGCTGCTCAAGCGCGAAGGCTGCGAGGTGGTCACCGCCACCGACGGCTTCGAAGCGCTTGCGAAGATCGCAGACCAGCAGCCGCAGATCATCTTCGTCGACATCATGATGCCGCGCCTGGACGGGTACCAGACCTGTGCGCTGATCAAGGGCAACCAGCTGTTCAAGGCGACCCCGGTCATCATGCTCTCGTCCAAGGATGGCCTGTTCGACAAGGCGCGGGGACGCATCGTCGGCTCGGAGCAGTACCTGACGAAGCCTTTCACGCGTGAAGAACTGCTGGGTGCCATCCGCACATACGTCAACGCCTGACCAGGGGGGAAAGGCACAATGGCTCGTATCGTTCTGATCGAGGATTCACCGACCGACCGCGCGGTGTTCACCCAGTGGCTGCGCCGTGCCGGCCACGAGGTGCTGGAGGCGGACAATGCCGAGGATGGACTGCAGCTGGTCCGCGACCAGGTGCCGCAGCTGGTGCTGATGGACGTGGTCCTGCCCGGCATGAGCGGTTTCCAGGCCACCCGCGCGATGGCCCGTGATGCGGCGATCAAGCACATCCCGGTGATCATCGTCAGCACCAAGGCGATGGAAACCGACAAGGCATGGGGCCTGCGCCAGGGCGCGGCCGATTACATCGTCAAGCCGCCGCGCGAGGATGAACTGATCGCGCGGATCAACGAACTGGTGGCCTGATGCGCTCGCCCTTCGACATTCTCGAAGCCTACGAACGGCGCAGCCTGGCCCACGCGGTGCAGCTGCCCGAGCGGCAGTTCGCCCAGGACCTCTGGCGTGGCGTGGGTTACCGCGTCGGCCAGCGCCGGCTGGTGTCCGATTTCCGCGAAGTGGTGGAAATCGTGCCGATGCCGCCGGTGACCCCGGTGCCGTGCGCGCAGCCGTGGCTGCTGGGCGTGGGCAATCTGCGCGGCAACCTGTTCCCGGTGGTCGACCTGAAGTACTTCCTGGAAGGCACGCGTACCGTGCAGCAGGAAGGCCAGCGCGTGCTGATCATGCGCCAGGCCGGCGGCGACGTCGCCCTGACCATCGATGAACTGTTCGGCCAGCGCAGCTTTGAACTGGACCAGCAGATCGCGGCCGGCACGCTGGCCGAAGGGCGCTACGGCCACTTCGTCGATCGCGCCTTCCACGCCGACGGCCACGACTGGGGCGTGTTCTCCCTCTCGCTGCTGTCGCGTACCCCTGAATTCCGGCAAGCCGCGGCCTGAGGCCGGGCATCGCCCCCTGCATTGAAGATCGAGGTTGAACGATGAGTACTGCTTCGGACGCCACCAAGACCGGCAAGCTGCGGCTGGGCGGCAGCAACCTCTGGCTGTTCCTGCTGCTGGCATCGATGATCCTGTTCGGCGTCAACACCGGCGTCGCCACCTGGCAGGGCAGTCGCCTGGCCGATGCCGGTTCCAAGGCGGCCGACCTGCAGGTGCTGTCGCAGCAGCTGGCCAACCAGGGCCGTGACGCGGTGGGCGGCAACGCGCAGGCGTTCACCGCCTTCAAGGCGACCCGCAACGCGATCGAACAGAACGTGTCGACACTGCAGGGGCGCTACGGCAAGGAGCCGGGCGTGTCCGGTGCCATCGCCACCCTGGGCGAGACCTGGGCGCCGCTGGGCAAGCAGGCCGGGCAGCTGGTCGCCAGCGAACCGGCGGTGCTGGCGCTGGCCGGCAATGCCAACAACTTCACCGGCGCGGTGCCGGGCCTGCAGGCCCAGCTGAACGAGCTGGTGCGTGCGATGTCCGCCTCCGGCGCGCCGTCGTCGCAGGTGTACAGCGCACTGCAGCAGGTCGTGGTGGCTGGCTCGATGGCCCGCCGCGTAACCGAAATGCGTGCCGGTGGCAGCGCCGCAGCGACGTCCGGCGATGCACTGGCACGCGACATCACCGTGTTCTCGCAGGTGCTCGACGGCCTGCGCAACGGCAACGAGGAACTGGGCATCACCGCCGTGCGCGGTGCCGCCGCCGTCGCCGCACTGGAGCAGTCGCAGCAGAAGTGGGAAGCGATGAAGCAGGACGCTGACGCGATCCTGGCCAGCTCGCGCCAGCTGTTCGCGGCGCAGTCCGCCGCCACCGCGCTGGGCCAGGGTTCGGCCCACATGCTGGATGACAGCCGCAAGCTGTTCGACGCGTTCTCCTCGTTCGGCTCGGTGTCTGACACCCGCCTGTTCCCGAACTTCTGGATCGGTGTGGTGTCCGGTGCGCTGTCGCTGATCGCGATCATCGGCTTCGTTTCCACCAACGTGCGCAGCCGCTCGCGCGAGCAGGAACTGCGTTACCAGACCCAGGTGGAATTCAACAGCCGCAACCAGCAGGCGATCATGCGGCTGCTGGACGAAATCTCCTCGCTGGGTGAGGGCGACCTGACGGTGAAGGCCTCGGTGACCGAGGACATGACCGGCGCCATCGCCGACGCAATCAATTACGCCGTCGACGAGCTGCGCCACCTGGTGACCACCATCAACGACACCTCGGCCAAGGTCGCGCTGTCCACCCAGGAAACCCAGGCCACCGCCATGCAGCTGGCAGAGGCGGCGGGCCACCAGGCCAACCAGATCACCTCGGCGTCGGACCGCATCGGCGAAATCGCGGCGAGCATCGAACAGGTGTCGCGCAACTCGGCCGAGTCGGCCGACGTGGCACAGCGTTCGGTGGTGATCGCCGCCGAAGGTGCCGGCGTGGTGCGCGAGACCATCCAGGGCATGGACCAGATCCGTGACCAGATCCAGGAAACCTCCAAGCGCATCAAGCGCCTGGGTGAGTCGTCGCAGGAAATCGGCTCGATCGTGGAACTGATCAACGACATTTCCGAACAGACCAACATCCTGGCGTTGAACGCGGCAGTGCAGGCGGCGTCGGCCGGTGAAGCGGGTCGCGGTTTCGCGGTCGTGGCCGACGAAGTGCAGCGCCTGGCAGAACGTACCTCCGGCGCGACCCGACGCATCGAGAACCTGGTGCAGGCCATTCAGGCCGATACCAACGAAGCGGTCACCTCGATGGAACAGACCACCGCCGAAGTGGTGTCCGGTGCACGCCTGGCCGAGGATGCCGGCACCGCGCTGACCGAGATCGAGCGCGTGTCCAATGCACTGAACACCCTCATCAAGAACATCTCCATCGCCGCCCAGCAGCAGTCCGCTGCGGCTTCGGACATCACTCGCACCATGGGCGTGATCCGGCAGATCACCGGCCAGACCTCGCAGGGTGCCGGGCAGACCGCCGAATCGATCGGCCACCTCGCGCAGCTGGCGGCCGACCTGCGTCGTTCGGTCGCCGACTTCAAGCTGCCGGCGTGACGCGGGCAGGGCGGCGAGCAAGGAACCAGTCGATGAAGCATTTCCATTCCCCACGCCAGAACTCGCGCGGCTTCCGCGCGGCGGCGAACGGAGCGCGTCCATGAGCAGTCTGCGCGATGCGATGAGCCACGCAGCGCTGGGCTGGGTCAAGCCCGAGCTGGACGAGACCCTGCGCCAGGTGCGCAACGAAGTCGAGTACTACGCCGAAGACCCGACCGACGCCAGCCGCATGCGCATCTGCGCCGGCTACCTGCACCAGGTACAGGGCACCCTGCGCATGGTCGAGCTGTACGCCCCGGCCATGGTGGCCGAGGAGCTGGAACAGCTGGCCAATGCCATCGGCGCCGGTGGCGTGGCCGATCGGGATGAAGCCTGCGCGACCCTGATGCGTGGCAGCGTGCTGCTGCCCGACTACCTGGAGCGCCTGCAGAACGGTCACCGTGACATCCCGATCGTGCTGATGCCGCTGCTGAACGAGATCCGTGCCGCACGTGGCGAAGAGGGCGTGCATGACAGCGTGCTGCTGGCATTCGCACCGGACAGCGTCACCGCCACCGAGGCCGAGCTGGACCATGCCCGTGGCAGCCTGAGCGGGCGCAACCGCGAGCTGCTCGATACCGTGGGCAGTGCAGTGAAGGAAGAACTGCTGCGCATCAAGGATGCGCTGGACCTGCACCTGCGTACCGGCGGTGCGCCGGAGCAACTGCAGACCCAGGCCAACGAGCTCGGTGCGGTCGCCGATACGCTGGGCATGATGGGCCTGGGCGTGGCCCGCGGCGTGGTCGTGCAGCAACGTGATGCCCTGCGTGGCGTGGTCGAGGGCCGCCAGCAGATCGACGAAAACCTGCTGCTGGATATCGCCGGGGCGCTGCTCTACGTGGATGCGTCGCTGGATGACCAGGTCGCCCACCTGGGCGCCGGCGGCAGTGGCCAGGACGATCCGAGCGCAGTGGAGAACCGGCGCACGGTAGAGGTGCTGGCGCACGAGGCCATCGCCAACTTCGCCGCCGCGCGCGAGCACTTCGTCGCGTTCATTGAAACCAGCTGGAACCATGCCGAGCTGCACGACGTGCCGCGCCTGCTGGGCGATGTGTCAGGTGCGCTGCGCATGCTCGACCTGGGTACCGCCGCCGATTACCTGCGCGGTGTGCAGCAGTACATCGAAGCCGAGCTGATCGGTCGCCAGCGCGTGCCGAGTGGCCGCCAGCTGGACACGCTGGCCGACGCCATGGCCAGCCTGGAGTACTACCTGGAAGCCCTGCGCGACCGTCGTCCGGGTCGCGAGGACATCCTCGACATCACCCGCAGCAGCCTTGAGGCGCTGCGCTACTGGCCGTTGCCGGACCACGATGCGGCTGAGCCGGCAGCGTCCGTGCCGCAGTCGATCGAGCGTGAGCCGGTCGTGCTGCAGGGCGAGGCACTGCAGCCAGAGCACATCGAGATCCCGGTACAGTCGGCCGCGCCGGCACCCGGTGAGGTGCCGGTACCGCTGCCGGACTTCACCTTCGATCCGCCACCGGCCACGCCTTCGCCGGCAGCGGCGGACAACAGCTTGATGTTTGGTGGGCTGGGATCCGTCGCCTCCGCGCCGCTGTCGCTGCGTGACGAGTCGGATGCACCGCTGGTCTTTGCCGCCTCCAGTGCACCTGCACCCGAGGTCCCGCAATGGGATCTGGCACCGTTCCATCCTGAGACCGATCCGCTCGCTCCAGCGGACGATGAGCGCAGTCCGACGTTTGCCAGCTTCGATCCGGTCAGTTTCGAACAGCTCGATGCAGGGCAGGGGGCCGCCACCCAGTGGACACTGTCAGAGGCGGCTCTGCCAGTGCAGTCCAATGCGACAACCGGCCTGGACGTAGAGGACGCCGCCGACGCCTCGCTGTCCATCGAGACCGGCGCGCATGCCGCACCGGGGTTCGACCCGGTGGCCGCCGAACATGACGCGGTTTCTGCAAGTGACGACGTCGTGTTCCGTTTCGATGCCGATGCGCTGGACAATGCCGACGACGTGTTGTCGCTGCATGCGATGGAGGCATTGTCGCTGGAGGACGCTGCCGGGCTGCATCCGTCGCTGGAGAGCCTCGATGCCACTGCCCCTGCGGTGGTGGAAGAGAGCCCGGCTGCCGCAGAGCCGGACATCACCCCCGTGGATGTGCCGGTGGAAGCGCCCGGACCGCTTGCCGATGTGCCGGCAGCGGCGGTGTCGATGATCGACATCGACACCATCGCACCGATTGATTTCAGCGAAGCCGACGCGCAGTTCTTTGCCGAGCTGAGCGCTGCCGCCGCGGACTTCAATCCGCAGGCGACCCCGACGCCGGCCGATGCGGAAGCGCCAGTCGCCGTGGGCAGCGCGGAAGATGCAGACGCCGGCTTCGAGGCCGGCTTCGACGACGATGCCGAGAACATCGACGAGGACATCCGCGAGGTGTTCCTGGAAGAGTTCGACGACGAACTGGCCAACCTCGGAACGTTGCTGCCGGCATGGCGCATGCAGCCGGACAACATGGACCGTCTGCGTCCCATCCGCCGCATCTTCCATACGCTCAAGGGCAGTGGCCGACTGGTCGGTGCACGCACCCTGGGCGAATTCGCGTGGAAGATCGAGGGCATGCTCAACCGCGTGCTCGACGGCAGCCGCCCGGCGACGCCAGCCGTGCTGGCCATGGTCGACAACGCGCATGCCGCGCTGCCGCAGCTGAACGCCGCGTTGCGTCATGGCCAGCGGATCAGCGTGGACCTGCAAGCGATGCAGGCCATTGCCGATCGCGTCGGCGCGGGTGAGGAAACCTATTACGTACCGCTGCCGGTTGCGGCCGCTCCCGCCGCACCGGTGGTCGAAGCCGATGGCGAGGACGAGATCAGCCGCATCCTCGAAGGCGAAGCAATGGCGTCGGTGCAGGCTGAAGCCGATGCGGACCCGGCGCCTGAAGCATTGGGCACGCCGGCCAACATCGACAGCGTGCTGCGCGAGATCCTGGAAGCCGAAGTGGAAGTCCACCAGGCGACCCTGCAGGACTGGCTGCGCTTGGCACAGCAGGCGCAGCAGCCGGTCAGCGACGCGCTGCTGCGCGCGGTGCACACCATGAACGGCGCCTTCGCGATGACCGAAGTGCCGGAAATCACTGCCGTTACCGGCGGTGCCGAGTCCTACATCAAGCGCGCGCTGGCCGCGGACGTGGTGCCGGGCGACGAGGGCGTGGCTGCGCTGGACGCGACCGCGCAGGCGATCACCGCGACCATGGAAGCGCTGCAGGCCGAACAGCCGCGCATCATGCCGCAGGAAGCGCTGGTGCAGCGCCTGCAGGCGCTGGCCGGTGAACTGCCGGAAGCGCGCTGGCCGATGGTCGGGCTGGGAGACGAGGATGAAGAGGGCATCGAGCTGGCGCCCGATGTCGGGCAGGCATCCGAAGCCGAAGCGCCGCTGGCCGGGCTGGACACGCTGGACGAAACCAGCATGGCGTCCGCTTTCGACGCGGCGCCCGATCTCAGTGCCGAGCCGCAGCCGCTTGCCGAAGATGCGCTGGAACCGGTTCCAGCTGCAACCGACCCGCAGACGCTGAACGTCGCAGCCGACAGCGGCCTGAACGTGGGCGAGCTGACCGCCAGCGACGATCTTTCGCGTTACTTCGACGCCGGCTGGCCGTCGGTGCCGGGCGAAGGTGAACCTGCCGTGGCGGACCCCGGCGCGATTGAATCGATCCAGCCGGTCGAGAGTGCGCCTGTTGTCGAAGTGGCCGAAGCAGATGCCGTGCCCACGATCGCGACGGTCGACGACGCTGATCTGACCATGGCCGACGATCTGTCGCCCTACCTCGACGCCAGTGCGCTGCCGGTGGATGACCGCGACGCGGAAGAGCGGCCGGTGCCTGCGGAAGTTGACGCGATCGACCTGAATACGCCGTTGTCCTTTGATTCGGGCAGTGGCGATGACAGCGTCATTGACGCCGCTGCTGCACTGCCACTCGACAGCGGGCTGTCGAGCCTGCAGGATGAAATGGCTGCGCCGGGTTTTGCAGAACCGGTCACGCTGGCAGCCGCGCTCGAGGCCGGCCTGCACGTGATCGAAGACGAGCAGACCCTGGACGACGACGGGCAATGGCCCGTGCTCGGCCTCCAGGCCAGCGAACTCGCGCCGGGCGAGGCGGAAGCCTTTGCCGAGGATGCGGACGTCGGCGGGGAGGCGGCGGTCGGCGAAGGAGAGAGCGCCGATCAGCCGTCCCCGGCGACGGTGAACGAGGTGAGCGCTGCCGAAGCACTGCAGGCCACCGCCGAGCCGGTGCGGTTCTTCGAACTGGAAGAAGCGCCGGGGCAGGGCACGGCCAACACCGATGCCGAACCTGCCGAGGCCGACGCTGGGGAGCGGGCGCCGCTCCACGATGAAGCCTCCACCCTGGAAGACATCGCGGATGGCGCCGATGCGCTCGACTTCAGCGTGTACGACCGCGAACTGGTCGACATCTTCGTCGAGGAAGGCAAGGATCTGCTCGACCACTGCGATGGCCTGATCAGCGAGCTTCGCAATGCGCCTCAGGATCGCGAGGTGCTGGCCGGCCTGCAGCGTGACCTGCATACCCTGAAGGGTGGCGCACGCATGGCCGGCATCAATGCCATCGGCGACCTTGGCCACAGCATCGAATCCCTGCTGGAAGCCGTGGCGGCCGGCCGCACCGAGATCGAACGCCGCGACGTGCAGCTGCTGGAGCGCGGCTTCGACCGCCTGCACCAGCTGCTGACGCGGACCGGTGCCCACCGCGTGGTGGCGCCTGCACAGGATCTGGTGGAGGCCTTCGAGGTCCGCACCACCACCGATATCGCGGCGGCCGCTGCGGCCGCGCGTGCGGCCAGCGAGGCCGAGGCCGTGCCGGCACAGGCTGTGGGCCCGCTGACGACGCCGGCCGATGCCCCGCTGTCGGCACCACTGCCGGCCGAAGGCGTGGCCGACGAAGATCCGCTGGCGCGTCCGCAGCAGGAGCAGGTGCGGGTGCGCGCCGACCTGCTCGACCGCCTGGTCAACCATGCCGGTGAAGTGGCGATCTATCGCTCGCGTCTGGAACAGCAGCTGGGTGCCTTCCGTGGTGCCATGGCCGAACTGGAGCGCACCAATGCGCGACTGCGCGACCAGCTGCGCCGACTCGACCTGGAAACCGAGGCGCAGATCGTCGCCCGCTACCAGCGCGAGCAGGACCAGGCGGACCAGAAGTTCGATCCGCTGGAACTGGACCGTTTCTCCACCCTGCAGCAGCTCAGCCGTGCGCTGAACGAGTCCGCCGCCGACCTGGGCGGCCTGCAGGGCGTCCTGGACGATCTGTCGCGCCAGTACGACTCCCTGCTGCAGCAGCAGTCGCGCGTAAGCTCGGAACTGCAGGATGGCCTGATGCGCGCGCGCATGGTGCCGTTCGACGGTCTGGTGCCGCGCCTGCGCCGCGTGGTCCGCCAGTCCGGCATGGATACCGGCAAGCAGGTCCACCTGACCCTGGAAGGTACCCACGGCGAACTGGACCGCAACGTCCTCGACCGCATGGTCGCGCCGCTGGAACACATGCTGCGCAACTCCGTGGCGCATGGCCTGGAAGCGCCGGAACAGCGCCGCGCCGCCGGCAAGCCGGAGGAGGGCGAGATCGCCATCCGCCTGCACCGCGAAGGCTCGGAAATCGTGCTGGAAGTGGCCGACGACGGCGCCGGCCTGGACCGCGAGGCGATCCGCCGCCGCGCCATCGACCGTGGCCTGCTGGCTGCCGATGCGCAGCCGAACGAGCAGGAACTGGACAACCTGATCTTCGCCTCTGGTTTCACCACCGCTGACCAGGTCAGCCAGCTGGCCGGCCGTGGCGTGGGCATGGACGTGGTGCGCAACGAAGTGCGCCAGCTGGGCGGTTCGGTCGATATCCAGTCAGTGCGGGGCCAGGGCGTGCGCTTCACCCTGCGCCTGCCGCAGACGCTGGCGGTCACCCAGGCGGTGTTCGTGCAGATCGGCGAAACCACCTTTGCGGTGCCGGTCGCATCGGTCAGTGGCATCGGCCGCCTGTCGCGCGAGCGTTTCGAAGCGGCCGACAGCAGCTATCGCTACAGCGGCGAGGACTATCCGCTGTACGACCTCGGCAGCCTGGTCGGGCAGGCCCCGGCGCGTGCCGATGGCCAGGACCAGGTACCGCTGCTGCTGGTCCGTGCCGGTGACCTGCGTGCCGCCGTGGCGATCGACCAGGTGCTGGGCAACCGCGAAATCGTGGTCAAGCCGGTCGGCCTGCAGATCGCTTCGGTGCCGGGCATCTACGGTGCAACCATCACCGGCGATGGCCGCGTGGTGGTGATCCTGGACGTAGCGCCGCTGGTGCGCCGCTTCCTCGCCAACCCGACGCTGCCGGTGCTGGCCAACGCGCCACGCCAGGAGCGCCAGGTGCCGCTGGTGATGGTGGTGGACGATTCGCTGACCATGCGCAAGGTGACCGGGCGCATCCTCGAACGCCACAACTTCGAGGTCAGCGTCGCCCGCGACGGCGTGGAAGCACTGGAGCGCCTGGAAGAACGCGTGCCCGACCTGATGCTGCTGGACATCGAGATGCCGCGCATGGATGGTTACGAGCTGGCCACCGCGATGCGTGCCGACCCGCGCTACAAGGACGTGCCGATCGTGATGATCACCTCGCGCAGCGGCGACAAGCACCGCCAGCGCGCCTTCGAGATCGGCGTGCAGCGCTACCTGGGCAAGCCGTACCAGGAGCTGGACCTGATGCGTAACGTGTACGACCTGCTGGGGATCGCCCGTGTCCGTGAGTGAAGCCCAGGCGGCCCCGGCCGTCGCCCTGCTGGCCCGTCCTGGCGCGGCGCGCGAGCGCCTGCGCGAGGCGTTGTCGCATGCCGATGTGCAGCTGGTGCTGGAAGACGACCCCAACGGCCTGGAGCCGCAGCTGCTGCAGGACGCGCGTCCACAGTTCGTGGTGATCGCGCTGGAAGCGGCCATCGAGGATGCTCTGGAGCGGCTTGAAGCGGTGCTGTCCGCACCAGGCCTGACCCTGGTCTTCGACGAAGCCGAGCTGGCGGCGCGCCGTGATGGCTGGGAGGCACAGCGCTGGGGCCGCCATCTGGCCGCCAAGCTGCACGGCCACCAGCAGGTGCTGCCGCCGGGTGCGGAAGACGAACCCGCCCTGCAGCTGGAACCGGGTCACCCGGCACCGCCGCCGGCACCACGGGAAGAAGCGCTCCAGCCGCATCTGGACCAGGCATTGAGCTGGGCCGACGAGGTACCGGCGGACAGCCTGTATGCGCCACCGGCGCACCTGCACGAACCGATCGCGCTGGAGCAGGCACTGGCCGCGCTGCAGCCGGTGGTGCCGGAGCCGCTGGAGGCAGCGCCGATGCAGCCGGTTGCCACACCGGCAACGCCGCCGGTGTCCTTCGACCACACCGCGTGGTCACTGGTCGAGGACGTAGCAGACGCACCCGCAGCCACCGGGTACAGCGCCGCGATGGAAGCCCCGCTGCCGTCCTTCGATACCGATCACCTCAGCCTGGTGGACCTGGACACTGCGGCGCCTGCGGGCGCACGTGCCGGCTCGCTGCTGGTGCTGGCCGGCATTGGCGGCCCGGATGCGCTGCGCCGCCTGCTCGGTGCGCTGCCGTCGTCGCTGAGCGTGCCGGTGCTGGTGCACATGCGCCTGGACGGTGGCCGCTACGGCAACCTGGTCAAGCAGATGACGCGGGTGTCGCCGCTGCCGGTGCA
>OJST01000131.1_pt1 | contig 20890 bp, 16 predicted proteins | sample 1599491 | NCBI WGS metagenome assembly OJST01 (sample SAMN04436635, study PRJEB24849) | human gut metagenome | biome: human gut; feature: NICU; material: stool | host: Homo sapiens | place: USA: Saint Louis, MO | collected 2010-02-10
CTTGCCCAGCGCGGTCGCCTGGGCGCCGGTGGTTGCAGCACCCTGCCCCACCGCCACGCTTCCGGTACCACTCGCGGAGGTCCCTGCACCCACCGCGACCGCACCGCTACCAACCTCGGCCCGCGCTGCAGGCTGCTCAGAGCTCGGCCTGTCCACTGCGACGCCCTCACCCAGCGCGTCTGCACGCTGCACACGCTTGTCCAAAGCGTTGAGCTGCGCGCCGGTGACCGCGTCAGTGCTGGCATCATCGATCCGGCCCACAGCGATGCCGGTCACCCGCCGACCACCTTCGTGGCCGCTGACATCCAGCTCGTTGCCTCCCGTGTCTTTTCCGATCGTGAGCGACTTGCTCTGCGGATCCTTTTTAACCAACCCGATTTCCCCGCGCACGATCTGATTCCGGGTCTGCTCCACCTCCGCCGCAGTGCGGATGACACCCTCGCCAGCAGAGTTGGCTGCCTGCAACGCAGCGCTTGCCACACCTCCGACCCGATCCGCCGTCGCCTGCGCTGTGGCCGCCCGGGCAGTAGCGTCATCGGCCGTGCGCTGCGCACCATCGGCTGCGCTGGAAGCCGCGTCAGCTACAGACTGCGCCGCCTGGGCGGCCTGATCGACCACGTTGAGCTGGCTGACATTGACTGCATCGGTCGTTTTCACGCCGGCCGCGACGTTGGCGATCTGGCTGCTTGCCTGCCCATCATGGGCGGCATCGTAGGCGCCCAGGTCTTCGTTCCAGCGGAGGCTGTCACGCGCCAGGCCGTCGACGCGGTCATTGACCGTGCCGATGTTCTGATCCAATGCGGTCAGCGCGCCGCCAACGTTGCCGTGCTGGGTCACCTCGCCGGTGCTGCCATCGGCATTGATGGCGGCCACACCATAAGACGGCGCGGACACGCTGCCGTCGGCGTTGGCGCTGGCGCCGCCGCCCAGGGCATTGGCCACGGACTGGCCCGCGTCCTTGATCCGGCCGGCGACGGTTTCCTGCGGGCCGATACCCGCCAGCTGCGTGCTGGCCGAACCGGCTGCCGCCTTGGCCTCGTCGGCGGTGGCCTGCGCGGCGTCCGCAGCACGCTGGGCAGTGGACGCCGCCGACCCGGCGTCCTGCGCGGTGCGCTCCACCTCCCGCAACTGACCCACGTTCACGGCGTCCTGCGTGCCGGTTCCTGCAGCAACATTGGCGATTCGATTGGCTCCGGGGGCAGCGCCTTTTTGGGCAGAGTACGCACCTTCGGTCTCATGCCACAGCAGTGCATTGTCGAACAGCACGCCTAGTGCGCCGTTTATCTTGACCATCTCCCCATCCAACGCGTCAATGGCGCCGAGCAGCGACGTCGGCTGCGCCGCCGGGACGGTGACGTCATCGGGTTGTCGACCGAGGCTCTTGAGCGCCAGCTGCGGCAGAGAAAGCCTGCCATTACCATCCACTTGTGTACCTGGACCGATTGCCGCTGCCACCGTTGCGCCATCGATGCCCTTGGGCAGTTTGTTCAGGCGATCCTCCAGCTCGGCGTCCTTGGCAGCCAGCGCTACGTCCTTCTGACCCAACTTATTGATTTCCTGATACGCGGCAAACAGCTGCGAGCCATTGACGGCGTCGTAGCTGGTCGCATCGAGCACGCCCGGAGCGACATTGACGAGCTGTCGGGATACGGCTTCGCTGCCCACGCTGACGACGCCATTCACATTCGCTTCTGCAAGGCCCGGGGGCAGGAAGTTGTAGCGTGTGCCATTGAGGTCCGTCGGCGAAACAACGCGATGCGGAGCAGTCCGCGCAGCCGTACCGAGCGCAACGCTGTTGAAGTGTTCGGCCACCGCCCCGACGCCGATCGCGACCGTGTCGGCGGCGTTACCCCGTGAATCCTTGCCAATGGCAACTGCATTGTTCATCCCGGCGCTGACCATTGCGCCGCTACCCATCGCCAGCGATTCCAATCCAATCGCCTGAGCACTCGCACCGATCGCCACGGCTCGGCTGGCATTGTTGCCGGTTCTCGCGCCATACCCGACCGCCGTGGACTGCTCGGCCCGTGCGATCGTGTCACGACCAATTGCGGTAGTGCTGTGCCCATTTGCTTGAGCAAAACGCCCAACTGCTGTTGCGGAGTGACCGCCGGCACCGATACTGGCACTGCGGCCCACTGCAGTCGAGAGCGGGGCTCGCGCTCTCGTGCTAAGTCCCAAAGCCAGTGCTTCCGTGTGCTCGGCCAACGAGTTGTTACCAATTGCCAAGGCGTTGCCGGCAGCGCCGGTTTCCGCGTCCCTCTTCTCAGCGGAGTCCGCTTTGGCACCTTCACCAATTGCCCAATCGTTAGCGTTAGTCGCCGTAGCATTGAGACCAAATGCAAGGCTTTTGACGTCGATCCTGGCAAGACCAGTCGGGTTCAGGCTGACTTTTCCATTGACCCATAGATCCCCACCCAAGCCGAGTGATGTTGCTCCCACGCCATCCACTGCCGCCGGACGATAAAACAGTACTCCGTTGGGTGAGTTCGGAAAGGCACCGCATTTGGGATCGGTGTCCTTGAAATTGATGTTGTTGTTCAGCAGCTGCGTCTGGGTCTGTGTAAAGGGGCTCCATCCCGGCTCGTTGATGCTCACGCATTCGCCATCGGAACCCGAATTGATATGGATACCATTACCTGCTAGCACCTCGGTCGGCAGCCCCATCATTGCGGCAACCACCGCAGCACCGAGCAGGCTTCGGTTGATCGGCCCTGCGGAAACCGTGGCACCACGGCTGGTACCCGAACCCTGGCGCGACGCCAGCTCGGACGCTACAACCAGCCTGCCCAGCGCCTTACTCCAGACTTTGCTGAAAATTCTATTCATGTTATGGATCCTTATCTATCGAAACGTTGACCGGGCACGCGCGGCCTGGCGAAATCGGGACGCGCACCCGCCCAGCCGCGCCGCTCGGCGCGGCATCGGGACAGGAACGCTTCAAGAGGATCGGACTGGAGCCTTGGCGGACCGTCCGGGTGCGGCCGGGATCAGTCCGGCGGCGGAACCGGACAATCCTGCCCGTCGAGCAACAGCAGTCGCCCGCTGGGGCGAGAAGACATCGCTTTCATCTGTCAGTCCGTGTGAATGAGACAAAAGGCACATATCGAGTGCCATGGAACGGAATGCTAGGAACCGCAGGCCAGCGCGACATCTAGGGCCCGCTCATTCGTTCTCATTCCATCTCATTCGAAATTTTTCCCAGACTTTTCAATGTGTTGCTAGCGAAACAGGCAGCACAAAGAACATCAGGAAACGGCGCCTCGCCGCTGCTGCCGCCATTCACTGCGGGCCCGGCTGCGCTCTACATGGGCGCGCAGCGCCGCACCCAGGGGGCTGTTCACCCCGAGTCCATCACAAACGTCGGCCCAGTACCCCAACTCCGCCCAGCGGACATAGCGGACATAGATCGGACGCCACGGCCCGGCCTCTTCGGGGATGCTGGCCCAGGGGGCATTTCCCCTCGCAACCCAAAGTACGGCCTCGATGAATTGCCGATAGGCATCATCCCGGCGGTGGACGCGTGCGCGCAGCGGGAGGGCCAGGTGACGTTTGACCTCGCTCCATTGCAGTTCGCTCATGCGGCTGCTGGCAAGCGGATGTGGCTTCATGGTTATGGACAGGTAGGAAGGGCCGCGACGACCCCATGGTCGACGGCGCGCGTGCACGCTGCACGGCGCGTCACCCTAGGTGAAGATCGCGGCAAGGCTCAATTACGCCCGTCTCATTCATTCTCAATTTCGCCGGTGCGCCGGCCTGTACACCGGCACAGGTCAGCCGGCCATGCCCGATCTGCACGAACAGCAGGTCCGGAAGGCTTGAATCGAGCCTCGGCCTCGCCGTTGCGAGCGGACGCTCCAGTTGAACAGGACGCGGTACTTCCCCTATGTTGCAGCCCAACAGGGCATTGGATCGCCCTGCTTCCAGCGCAGCCGGACGTCGGGTAGCTCACCGCCGTGCTGGCCGCGCCCATTCGCGCCACAACCGCCATGGGATTGGATCCCATGATTGTGAGAACCCTTGAAGCACACCGCACTGATCGCCCTTACCCTCGGCCTGCTCGCGCCGCTGGCCGCCCATGCCGCGCAGGATCTCCCAACGCTCTACCAGGCCTTTGAAGAGGCCGGCAATTCGACGTTGAGCATGGACCAACTCAACCAGACGGTGACATTCACTGCCGTAGCACTGAGCGTTTCCAGCAACCTGGCGGGCGAGCCACTGATCGAGGCCGGCGATGACCAGGGCAATGTCCTGGCCCGGCTGACCAGCGACGACGAACAGCAGGCGGCCAAGCTGGGCGCACTGGAAGAAGGCGCGACTTTCACCGCCAGCTGCACGCTGCAGTTCAGCTCGGGCACCGATTACCTGTCCTTCGGCGATTGCGCCGTCAAGTAAAGCTGAAGCCGGCAAAATGCCGGCTTCATTTCTTTGCCTCTGTAGCGTCGAGCCATGCTCGACTCATGCATCATCACGGCCCCGTAGGCACCGGACCATACACATTCTCCTGCGGCGTGCCCGGCAGCAGCGAGAAGATCATGATCACGATCCCGCCACCCGGTACCAGCGCCAGCAGGAACAGCCAGCCCGACTGGTTGCAGTCATGCAGGCGGCGTACGGTCACCGCGATCAGCGGCACGATCGTGGCCAGCCACATCACACACAGCAGCACCACCATGCCGATCAGGATGCCGGCCAGCGCTTCGGCACTGTTGCGCAGGAGGATCGCCAGCACGCCGGCCAGCAGCAACACTGCCGTTGCGACCAGGAACAGGAACAGCTGGTACATCCAGTACTCGCGGCGGTTCGCGCGGCCCTCGAACTGGGCGTAGCGCTTCAACGGCAGAATCATTTCCTGCACGGCATCGATCCTTGAAAAAGTAGCCGCGCAGTGTGCCAAATGAACGCGTGCAGGACAATGTAGAGCCAAGCCATGCTCGGCTGTCGGGAGCCGTGAAGTGCTGCGAAAAGCAGTCGAGCATGGCTCGACGCCACATGAACCGGGTCAGCGGCCCTTCGCGGCGCGCGCAGCCTCGCGCTCGGCGCGCAAACGATCCAGCTTTTCCTTCAACTTGATTTCCAGCCCGCGCGGCACCGGGTTGTAGTACACCCGTTCGCCCATCGCATCCGGGAAACCGGTCTGGTCGAGCGCGATGCCACCCTCCGCATCGTGGTCATACTGGTACTCGGCGCCGTAGCCCAGTTCCTTCATCAGCTTGGTCGGCGCATTGCGCAGGTGCAGCGGCACTTCTTCGGTACCACTCTCGCGCACTTCGGCCTTGGCCTGGTTGAAGGCCGCATAGCCGGCGTTCGACTTCGCCGTGCTGGCCAGATAAAGCACCAGTTGGGCGAACGCGAGCTCTCCCTCCGGACTGCCCAGCCGCTCATAGATGTCCCACGCTTCCAGCGCCATGCTCTGCGCACGCGGGTCGGCCAGGCCGATATCCTCGATGGCCATGCGGGTCAGCCGGCGCGCCAGGTAAGACGGATCGCAGCCGCCATCGAGCATGCGGGTCAGCCAGTACAGCGCGGCGTCCGGGTTGGAGCTGCGCACGGATTTGTGCAGCGCCGAGATCTGGTCGTAGAACTGCTCGCCGCCCTTGTCGAAGCGGCGGGTACGATCGGCCAGCACCTGGGTCAGGGTCTGCGGCGTGATGCGCCCACCCTCCCCGCCCGCCAGCTCAGCGGCGATCTCCAGCAGGGTCAGCGCACGGCGCACGTCGCCGTCGGCGGCGGTCGCAATTTCCAGCAGCAGCTCGGGAGCGACCTCGATGTGCTCTTCACCCAGGCCGCGTTCGCGGTCACCCAGCGCACGCTCCAGCGCCTCAACGATGTCTGTGGGCGAAACGCCTTCCAGCACATGCACGCGGCAACGCGACAGCAGCGCCGAATTCAGCTCGAAGGATGGATTCTCGGTGGTGGCACCGACGAACAGGATGGTGCCGCGCTCGATATGCGGCAGGAACGCATCCTGCTGCGCCTTGTTGAAGCGGTGCACCTCATCCACGAACAGCACGGTGCGGCGGCCTTCGGCGAAGCGTTGCGCGGCCTCGGCCAGCACCTGGCGCACCTCCGGCAGGCCGGACAGTACGGCAGAGATGGCGCGGAATTCCGCATCGGCGTACTCGGCCAGCAGCAGCGCCAGCGTGGTCTTGCCGCAGCCCGGCGGCCCCCACAGGATCATCGAATGCACGCGACCGGATTCGACCGCGCGGCGCAGCGCACTGTCCGGCGCCAGCAGGCGCTTCTGCCCGACCATTTCGTCCAGGGTGCGGGGGCGCATGCGCTCGGCCAGCGGGCGCATGTGTTCCCGATCGACGCTCAGCAGATCGGGTCCGGGGAATGAAGTGGAGCGATGTCTTGGCACCCGGTCATTGTACCGCGCCGCCCAACGGTAGCGCCGGGCCGTGCCCGGCGGGCGGGACGCGATGTCTGGTAGTGCCGGCCGCTGGCCGGCAGATCAACAGCGTGTCAACCAAGGTTGACACCCACCAAGGCGGTGCCGGTTGAAACCCACCAGAGCAGAAAGCGCCGGGCCATGCCGGCGATCAGGCCACACGGGTGGTAGTGCCGGCCGCTGGCTGGCAGATCAAAAGCATGTCAACCAAGGTTGACACCCACCAAGGCGGTCCCGGTTGGCACCCACCAGAGCAGGTAGGGCCAGGCCATGCCCGGCGGATCAGGCCGCACGGGTGGTAGTGCCGGCCGCTGGCCGGCAGATCAAAGCCGGCAGATCAAAAGCGTGTCAACCAAGGTTGACACCCACCAAAGCGCCTCCGCCCACAGATCAATTGCCGATGACGTCGGTGCCCTTCGGCGGGGTGAAGCTGAAGGTGCCGGCCGCGAAGCCCGGGTTGCGCTTCCAGCCACTGAAGCTGATCACGGTACGCTGGCCAACCGCATCGGTGATTTCCATCCTGGCCAGGCCCTGGGCGTTGAAGCCCAGCGCGGCGTACTGGAAGCTGGCTTCGGTCTCGCGCTTCGGCGACAGCGACAGCCACTGCAGGCCGTCGCGCTGCGCGGCCTCTTCGCTGACGTCGTACTGCTGCTCCAGCAGCGCCGGGTTGATCAGCGCGGTCAGCGGGCTGTTCTGCTCTTCCTTGCCCTGCTCGCGCACGGTGGCCTGCTCCAGGTCCGGCTCGTACATCCAGACCTTCTTGCCGTCGGCCACGATCAGCTGTTCGTGCGGGCGCACGTATTCCCAACGGAACAGGCGCGGCGCCGACAGCGCCACTCGGCCACTGGTCGATTCCTTCACCTTGCCGCGGCTGTCGAACACCTGCTGGCTGAACTGCCCATCCAGGCCCTTCAGGCCGCTGGTGAAGGTCTTCAGGTCATCGCGGGCGCCAGCCCAGGCGCTGCCGGCGGCGGCGCAGGCCACGGCCAAGGTGGTGGTGGCAAGGAAACGGCGGAAGCGGAAGTTCATGCGGGAATCCTGTGGGCGCGGGCGCCAGGAAAGGTGGTTGCCAGTGTGCCCGGGGAAAGATGAATGGGCGATCAGGGCGACATTATGCCGCCCTGAACGTCCATCGGCGATTCAGCCACCGGATCCCGGCAGCTTGCCGTACAGCACCTGGCCGCGGAAGCCACGCCGCACTTCGCGATACAGCGCGCGGAACGCCGGATAGTCCTGCGGCTGGCACAACGCCTCTGGCCCACGCACTGCATTCTGCTGCAAGCGGTGGTGCACGATCACCTCCTGACCCTCGCGACTCCAGTCCACCCGGTACTCGCCGGCGGCATTGGCGAAACGCTGGCTGGCCGGGATGGCGATGATCGGCGCATTGGCCGGGAACTGCAGGCGATAGGTTTCCTCGCGCAGGCTGGCATTGCAGTAGAACGGCGTTTCGTTGGCCGGCGCCGAGGCAGTGGCGTACAGCCCACGCACCGACTCGCCACCCGGCGGGTCCGGCACGGCCATGCCGCCGGCCACGCTGAAGTCGGCGTAGTCCTCGGCCTGGAACGCCATGCGGTAGCCGAACGGCCGGGTCAGGTCGACCGGCACGCCCTGGATCTGCAGCTGCCCTCGCCCATCGAAACCGGAGGCGGCCATGATCTGCTCTTCAGCGCGCGCACGGTTCTGCGCGTTGAGCTGGGAGAACTGGGCGCGCATGCCGATCTCGGCGTTCTCGCCCAGCTTCGGAATGGTCTCTCCACGCAGGTTGCCGTTGGCGTCGAAGGTGAAACGCACCTCCATCGAGGTGGCGTTACGCTCCGGCGTGTTGGCCGGGGTGCGCGCCAGCGTGGCGTCACGGGTACGCATCACCGGTGCACCTAGGTCACCCTCTGGCAGCTGACCGAAGCGCGCCCACGCGGTGGTCGAATCCAGGTACAGATCAAACTCGGGAATGTAGGTGATGGCGTGGTTGAAGCGGCCCAGCACCGGAATCTTCGGCAGCGTCGGACCGCCGCCGGCACCGATCAGCACCGGCGAGCTGGCGATGCCCTTGGCTGCCAGCAGCGCCTCCAGGATCGTCACATGGTCCTTGCAGTCACCATAGTGGTTGTCGAGGATGCTCTGCGCGCTGTTCGGCTCCAGCCCGCCATTGCCCAGGTACACCGCCACGTAGCGGATGTTCTGCGCAACCCAGCGATACAGCGCATCAGCCTGCTCGCGGCGGTCGCTGATACCCGCGGTGATCTCATCAGCCAGCGCCTGCAGCGCCGGGGTCACCTCGGCCGCCGGGCCCGCCTTGAGCTGGTAGGCGCGACCCATCTGCGACCAGTCACGATAGGTACTGGCCATGATGTTCGGGCCGAACTCCCAGCCCGCCGCCGACCAGTTCTGCGCCGGCATCGCCTCGCGACGCTGGTAGCGCCAGCGCCACTGCGCCTGGCCGTTCTTCACCGTCGGGCGATCGCTGCCCTGCACGCCGCGGCTGTCGATGAACATCGGCAGGTTGGCCGGCGCACTCAGGGTGACTTCGGCGTCCTCGTACTCGGTGAACACATTGAAGGTCTCCCACAAGCCGAAATAGCCCGGGAAGTACGGCGTGGCCTGGGTGCGGCGCACCTGGTAGTACAGGCGGGTGCCCGGGGCCAGGTTCGGGAACACGATCACCCGTACCTTGCGGTCGGCATACATCGCCGCCGAGGCGCTGGAGTAGCTTTCCTGGGTGTAGATGCGGTCGGCCGGCACGTCACGGCGCTGGCCGTCGGCGGTAATGGTGTAGGCGCCAAGCACCTCCAGGGTTTCCATCTTCTCGCTGTAGCTCAGCCGCACCTGGCTGAACTGCTCGACCGAGGCCTTGGTCTTGAGCAGCACTTCGTAGGTTTCGGTCTGCACATTGCCGGCATCCGGCCGCACCTGATAGTCGGCGCGGTAACGGACAATGCTGAAATTATTGCTGGCTTCGGTATCGCCGCTGGTGGAAGGCGGCGCCGTGGCGGGCGCGGAGGTGGCGGTGTCTGCCAGTGCCGGGCCGGCAGCCAGGAAGGCTGCCAGCGCCAGTGCCAGCGCGCTTGGTACGGGGTGAAGCATGCGTCGGTTCCTTGGACGTCGTGGGGGATACGTCGGGTCTTACTTCGGCGGCGGCGGTGCCAGCACCGTGCGGTCGCCGTTGTGCTCGGGCGGGCTGACCACGCCGGCCGCTTCCATGGCCTCGATCAGTCGCGCTGCACGGTTGTAGCCGATCTTCAGCCGGCGCTGCACGCCGGAAATCGATGCACGGCGGGTCTCGGTGACCACCCGCAGCGCTTCGTCATACAACGGGTCGGACTCGTCACCGGACGAACTGTTCTCGGGCAGGCCGGTGGCGCCGACGACCACGCCGTCGCCCATCGTCTGCACTTCGTCCAGCACGCCGTCGACATAGTCGGCAGGGCCCATCGCCTTGAGGTGCTCGACCACGCGATGCACTTCATCGTCGGACACGAACGCACCATGCACGCGCTCGGGTAGCGCGGTGCCCGGCGGCAGGTACAGCATGTCGCCGTGGCCCAGCAGTGTTTCCGCGCCGGACTGGTCGAGGATGGTGCGCGAGTCGATCTTGGAGCTGACCTGGAAGGCGATTCGGGTCGGGATGTTGGCCTTGATCAGGCCGGTGATCACGTCCACCGACGGGCGCTGCGTGGCCAGAATCAGGTGGATGCCGGCCGCACGTGCCTTCTGTGCCAGGCGCGCGATCAGCTCTTCCACCTTCTTGCCGACGATCATCATCATGTCGGCGAATTCGTCGATGAAGATGACGATGAACGGCAGCGTTTCCAGCGGGCGCGGCGCCTCGCCCAGTTCCGGGTTCGGCTTGAACAGCGGGTCCATCAGCGGCTGGCCGGCGTCCTGGGCTTCCTTCACCTTCTTGTTGAAGCCGGCCAGGTTGCGCACGCCCACTGCGCTCATCAGCTTGTAGCGGCGCTCCATCTCGGCCACGCACCAGCGCAGGCCGTTCGCGGCCTCCTTCATGTCGGTGACCACAGGTGCCAGCAGGTGCGGGATGCCCTGGTAGACGCTCAGTTCGAGCATCTTCGGGTCGATCATCAGCATCCGCAGGTCTTTCGGCGAGGCCTTGAACAACAGGCTCAGCACCATCGCGTTGACCGCCACCGACTTGCCCGAACCGGTGGTACCGGCCACCAGCAGATGGGGCATGCGTGCCAGGTCGGCCACGGTCGGGCGACCGGCGATGTCCTTGCCCAGCGCCAAGGTCAGCACACTGGCCGACTTGTCATATTCCTTCGAGCGCAGCAGCTCGGACAGGAAGATCATCTCGCGGGTGACGTTGGGGATTTCCAGGCCGATCACCGACTTGCCCGGAATGACGTCGACCACGCGCACCGACTTCACCGACAAGCCGCGCGCGATGTCCTTGTCCAGCGAACTGATCTGGCTGACCTTGATGCCCGGTGCCGGCTCGATCTCAAAGCGGGTGATGACCGGGCCGGGATTGGCGCCGACCACCTGCGCATCGATGCGGAAGTCCTTCAGCTTGAACTCGATCTGTCGCGACAGGGTCTCCAGCGTCTCTTCGTCGTAGCCCTTGGGCTGCGGCTTGGGATCATCCAGCAGCGCCAGCGGCGGAAGGTCCGAGCCATCACCGTTGACGCCGCGGAACATCGGAATCTGGGTATCGCGCTTGGCCCGATCGCTCTTCTCGATCACCGGCTCCGGACGCGGCTCGATCTTCACCGGCTCGCGCTTGGCGCGCACCTCGGCGTCGGCCTTGCGCACTTCCTGGCGCTCCTCGCGCATCACCCGGGTCTGCTTCCACTCGGTGACTTCTTCCTTCTTGCGTTCCAGCAACGGCGCCAGCGACATCACGCCGCGGCCGATCTTCTCCATCACCGTGAACCAGGACAGCCCGGTCGCGAGCGTGATCGAGGCCAGCAGCAGCACCAGCACGAACAGGTTGGCGCCCAGAGCGCCGAAGCCCACCGTGAGCGAATTGCCCACCAGCTTGCCGAGGATGCCGCCGGCGCTGGAGACGTCGCCACTGAACAGGCGCACGTGCAGGAAGCCGGTGCCGGCGATGAGGAAACCGACCAGGCCGACCAGGCGCAGCGCAGGATCCAGGTCGTTCTCGCCCTTGCTCTCGCGCTTGAGCCCGAACATGGCGATCCACGCCAGCGCGCCGAGCACCACCGGCAGCAGGAAGGCGATGTAGCCGAACAGCTGCAGCAGAACGTCGGCGATCCAGGCCCCGGCGCGGCCACCCAGGTTGTGCACCGGCGCGACCACGCTGCCGGTATGCGACCAGCCCGGATCAGTCGCTGAATAGGTGAAAAGACTGGCCGCCAGGTACAGCAGGGCCGGCGCGATGGCGATCAGGCCCAGATCGCGCCAGAGACGCTGGCGGCGTGGATTGTCGGTCGTCGCCGCCGCGGCCGTGCGACGTGACGCCTTGCTGTCGTCGGACTTGGAGCGTTCGGGGACCTGCTTCGCCACCTTAGACCATACCTTTGGAATGCGCTGTTAGTGATTGATAATAAATGAGACGGCGTCAGTTTTCAGTTATGCGACGTCCGGCAGGCCAATCCGGGGGCCGAAACCACTGCTGGATGACGGCGTTCCGTTCATCGGCTTGAATCGCCCTGCCCCAGCCGCCACTCTATGACCAGCCAAGGATGCTGCGCAAACATCGCCAGCGCCTTGTCCCATCTACCTTTTCGCGAGTTTACATGAGCACCAGCCTGCCCTCCCGCCACCAGCGCCTCGTCATCCTCGGTTCCGGCCCGGCCGGTTGGACCGCCGCCGTCTACGCCGCCCGCGCCAACCTGAAGCCGGTCGTCATCACCGGCCTGCAGCAGGGCGGCCAGCTGATGACCACCACCGAGGTGGACAACTGGCCGGGTGACGCCCACGGCCTGATGGGCCCGGACCTGATGGCGCGCATGCAGGCCCATGCCGAACGCTTCGAGACCGAGGTCATTTTCGACCACATCCACACCGCCGACCTGTCGCAGCGCCCGTTCAAGCTGATCGGCGACAGCCACGAGTACACCTGCGATGCGCTGATCATCGCCACCGGCGCCACCGCCAAGTACCTTGGCATCCCGACCGAAGACGAGTTCAAGGGCCGCGGTGTGTCCGCCTGCGCCACCTGTGACGGCTTCTTCTACCGCGACCAGGACGTGGTCGTGGTCGGTGGCGGCAACACCGCCGTGGAAGAGGCCCTGTACCTGTCCAACATCGCCCGCAAGGTCTACCTGGTCCACCGCCGCGACACACTGAAGGCGGAAAAGATCATGCAGGACAAGCTGTTCAAGAAGGTGGCCGAAGGCAAGATCGAGACCGTCTGGCACCACCAGGTGGAAGAAGTGCTGGGCAATGATGCCGGCGTGACCGGCGTGCGCGTGAAGTCCACCCTGGACGGCAGCACTCGCGACATCGACGCCCACGGCTTCTTCGTGGCCATCGGCCACCACCCGAACACCACCCTGTTCGACGGCCAGCTGGCAATGAACAACGGCTACCTGGAAATCCGTTCGGGCCTGGGCGGCAATGCCACCCAGACCTCGGTGGAAGGCGTGTTCGCCGCCGGCGACGTGGCGGACCAGCACTACCGCCAGGCGATCACCTCGGCCGGCTTCGGCTGCATGGCCGCGCTGGATGCCGAGCGCTACCTGGACGCGCAGGGCAAGGCCAGCTGAGAGGCTGACCTGCTTCTGTAGGGTCGAGCCGCGCTCGACTCTGGATAAAAGGCCGACGCCAGTGCGTCGGCCTTTTCGCTTTCACGAGCCGGCCAGAGCTGTCGCCGCAACACTCAACCCACCCGGCCGCCGTATGCACTGCACCCTGTGCCTGACCGGCGGCGACTTCACGCCATCGGCATCGACCACCTGGGTGTTCCAGAACAAGGGGGCGCTGCCAGCGTTCTCGCACTTCATGATGATCTGACTGGGCTTCTCATCCGGCGCAGCGATGTGGACCTTGCCGTCGGTGCAGGTCCATCCGGGCGGGCAACCCACATTGGTGGTGACCAGATCAATCGGGTACCGGGGATGGCCCTCAAACACCACATCGACGCGCCGTGAATTCCCCGCGGACAGCTCGATGGACTGGATGGGCTCCACCTTCAACGGCACACAACCCTCACCTTCGCGGAACAGCCGATAGCCCTTCTCGACACCCTTCATTGAGGCGGTGCGAAATGCCGGGTCCAGCAAGGCTGCGGCATCGGTTGGGTTTGTATGGAAGGCCATCTCCACAATAGCCGACGGCATCTCCGCAAGGCGATTCTCGCCTTTGTCCTCAAGAAACGGCTCGCTGGTGACCTGAAATTCCTCGTAACCGTCGACACTTCGGATCAGCTCCTTCATGTAACAGAGGATGTTGCGCTCCAGCTCCGCGTCCTGCGGGCGCCCCGGCTGCACGACAACGCGGGCGCCTGTCACACGCTGGTCATCAACACCGTTTGTATGGAGGTGCAGTGCGACCTCGGAACCTACGTGATTTGCCAGCAAGGGTCGGCTGTTGATGTCGTCGTCATAGTCGCGCCTGGCGTAGATGCGATCTCCTTTTGAGTTCCAGATCCTGGGATTCTCTGGAAAGCGCTCCTTGATCGCGTAGCGCGCGGCCATCTGCCACCACGGATGCAGTGCCTCAGGGTGAACAGCTTCAGCCAGCTGGGATCGTGGGCGCGTCGTCGCTGCCCCACTCCGCTGAGCAAGCAACAGCTGCAGCTCGTCCGCATATCCCGGCGTAATGAAATCCTCTTGAACTCCGTGAAATTCATCCCGCTGCAACACCCATCGCCTCCAACCGTGATGATAGTAGTAGCCATGCGATGCCGAAACGAATGCATGTCCACGCCGGGGGAGAGCACTCCTTGCGCGGAGCGCCGCCTCATCCTCCTCCCTGATCTCGGGAAAATAGTCCTGCCTCGGGCGCCCCTCATAGAGATACACAATCTTCGTAACCGGCAGAACCTGTTCGGCAAGCAGTGTCAACTCGTGACGGAATGCGTCGTGCTGATCTTCAAAGCTGGCGCCATGATGCTCCGGGATGAATCCCGGGCCGAAATCAATCCGCAGAATCCCCGCCCCCAGTTCAAACCCAACCCGCACTCGAATGTGCCTCGCCTGCCCTTCAAGCCTTGGTGATCGATCCAGGATTTCCTGCGCCCTTCTTGTAAGAACGGTATCCAGCTCCGCATCAGTTCGCGCAGCGTCAATCTGCGCTCCCCCTTGGCCTGCCATGGCAGGCAAATGGATCGCTTGACCTGTGACGATCAGGCAGAGTGCGGCAAGACTGCGAAGCAAAGGTGTGTGGCTCATATGCAGTTCCTCGAGTGATGATGTTCAGTCCAGCGGCTGATGATGTTCAGTCCAGCGGCTGATGATGTTCAGTCCAGCGGCTGCGCCATCACCTTGGCGGCGCGATCGGAGAGACAGGGCGCCCCCGTTCGCAATGCCATGAGGTTCTGAATTTCCTCAAGCCAAAGGCGTAACCAAACGCCCACTAAGCCCCGAAGGCGCCCCGCCTGCCCTATCCTTCCCTCATGCCTTCCCCCCGCTTCCTCGACTCCCTGCAGTCCATCCCCGCCACCGACTGGAATGCCCTGCACGACGGGCAGAACCCCTTCGTCAGCCACGCCTTCCTCTCAGGCCTTGAACAGCACGGCTGCCTGCGCGAGGACTGGGGCTGGCAGCCCTGGCACTTCACGCTCTGGGAAGGAGACAGCTTGGTCGGCGCCATTCCGGGCTACCTGAAGACCAATTCGCACGGCGAGTTCGTGTTCGACCATGCCTGGGCCAACGCGTATGCCCGTCATGGCCGCGACTACTATCCGAAGTGGCTGGGCGCGGTGCCGTACTCGCCGGTCACCGGCCCGCGGTTGCTGGCCCGTCACGATTCAGGGCGCGCCACCTTACTGTCGGCATTGCGCGAGGCGCTGCCTGCACTGGACGTGTCCTCGGCCCATATCAACTTCCACACCGCAGTGGACGAGGCGCTGTTCGGCGATGACTGGCTGCTGCGCGAAGACGTGCAGTTCCAGTGGCAGAACCCGGGCGATTGGGCCACGTTCGAGCAGTTCCTTGGCGCGATGAACCACAAGCATCGCAAGAACATCCGCCAGGAACGGGCCAAGGTCACCCGCCAGGGCATCACCTTCCGCGTGGTGCACGGCGATGAAGCCAGCCGCGCCGACCTGCAGGCAATGTACCGCTTCTATCTGCAGACCTTCCTCGAATACGGCAACGCTCCGGCGCTGACCGAGGCCTTCCTGCGCCATCTGGCCATTTCATTGGGTCGCGGGCTGGTGCTGTTCCTGGCCGAACAGGACGGCGAGCCGATTGCCGGCGCGCTGTGCCTGCGCGGTGGCGACACCCTGTACGGCCGCTACTGGGGCGGCGCCACCCTGCCCGGCCTGCACTTCGAGGCCTGCTACTACCAGGGTATCGAATACTGCCTGCGCGAAGGGCTGACCCGATTCGAACCGGGTGCACAGGGCGAGCACAAGCTGGCGCGGGGCTTCCTGCCGACGCTGGTGCGCAGCCGGCACTGGGTGGCCGATGAGGATTTCGAAGAAGCACTGCAGGACTGGTGCCGGCAGGAACGGCGCGATGTGCGGCGCTACCAGCAGGAGCTGCAGGGGCATGGGCCGTTCCGCATAGAGCCGTAGTGCCGAGCTGGCTCGACTGGCGCGGCGCCGAGAAGCGTGCCAACCAAGGTTGGCACCTACCAGGGCAGTGGGGCGCGCCAACCAACGTTGGCACCTATCAGGACAATGGCGAGGGCGCTGTGCTCAGGTGCACTGCCAGAAGTGCCCGCTCACCCGACACGTCGCGCACCAGAACGTATAGAGCATGCCGCCGCTGCCCCACAGCAGCGTGCCCTCACTCGTGGTCGGCAGCGTCGAATCCAGCTGCATCACGAAGGACATCTCCTCGCCGCAATCGATGCACGCCGGGTACCAGGCACTCTGCACCCAGCTGGGCGCGCCGCCCACGCGCGACAGGTTCTGCCGATGGTTGGACTGGCCCCAGTCCTGCTGCTGCCACCGCATGGTATCCATGGCGACCAGGCCGATCTCGGCACGCATCAGGTCGCCGCTGTCGATCGGCGTGGCCGGCACCTCCAGACGCTGGCTTGGGTGGCAGCTGGGCAGGCCGACGGCATCGTGGCGATAGAAGCGCACGGGCGGGTCTTCCCAGCCGCAGCAGTCCAGACACAGGCCCAGCGTGATCTCACCCGCCGCGCCCGGCTGCAGCGCGGCAGCGTCAGTTCGCATCAGGCGCTGCAGCGGTGCATGGCAGCTGCCACACAACGCTTCCAGCGGCCCTCCCATCTGCCCCGCATGGTGCACCTGCCCACCGTTCCAGGTCGGGTGCAGACGCCAGATACGCTTGCGCCAGCTCGGTTCGTCCGCCTGCTGCGCGCGATGCTGCTCGCGGCCAAAGCGGATGTGCAGCGGCCGCTCCCCATGCAAGCGGCGCGGCAGCGGCCCATCGGCCACGCCGGCCCAATGCGCCCAGACCTCAGCATCCAGCGCGCCCCAGTCAGCAAGGTACCCGCGGGCAACGGCATAGCTCTCGGGCTGCGCCGCGAGCAGCAGCGCCCTGGCCCGCGCCATTTCGCGATCGTCATCGGCTTCGGCCAGAATCTGCGCCCACTGCACGGCAGTGGCAGACGGCAGGCCCCGCCACACCTGCGAAGCCAGCTGCAGCTCATTCTCACTGGCAATCGCCAGCAAGGCCTCCCAGTCGTCCTGCAGCACCTGCGGCGCCTGGTAGCTGGCGAATTCGATCACGCTGGCCAGCAGCTCACCGCGCTCGCCATCACGATAGCGACGCCAGGCCTCGGCACAGACCGGCGCAACCGCTTCGTCGGGCAGCAGATCCAGCGTCATGTCGAGAAAGGCCGAGCTGGGTGAACGCCGGGCAAGGGCCAGCCGCATCAGCGCACCGAGCTGACCCGGCTGCTCAGTCGCCAGCGCCAGCAGCATGCCCTGGCTGTCGTTGCACGTGCGCGGGTTGTCGTGCACATCGAGGATGGCGGTGATCGCATCACTCATGCGTGGGCTCCTTGCCGTTGGACACTGATGTTGCCAGACATCAGCGGTCACCACGGCGAATACAATGAGGGCATGACCCGCCAGCTGCCCTGGCGCCTGGCTGATGCGCCGGACGCCCCCTTTCCTCCAGCCGAGACCGCGCTGCGCCAGCCCGACGGCCTGCTCGCCGTCGGCGGCGACCTGCACCCGGTGCGCCTGCTCAATGCCTACGCTGGCGGCATCTTTCCGTGGTTCAGCGAGGGCGAGCCGATCCTGTGGTGGTCGCCGGACCCGCGCATGGTGTTCCGCACCGAGGGCGTGCATCTGTCCAGCCGGTTCCGCCGCCAGCTACGCAGCAGTACGTGGGAGGTCACCGCCGACACCGCCTTCAGCCGCGTGATGCGCGCCTGTGCGGCAGCACCGCGGCCCGGCCAGGACGGCACCTGGATCAGCCCGGCGATGGTCGAGGCCTACGGCCAGCTGCACGACCTGGGCTTCGCCCATTCGTTTGAAGTCTGGGACCGGCAGACCCTCGTCGGTGGCATCTACGGGGTGGCAATCGGGTCGATGTTCTTCGGCGAAAGCATGTTCAGTGGCGCCAGCGGCGGCTCCAAGATCGCCCTGGCCGCCCTGGCATCGACCCTGCATGGTTGGGGCTGGGAACTGATCGATGCCCAGGTAGAGAATCCGCACCTGCTGCGGATGGGCGCCGAGCACCTGCCGCGCGCGGAATTCCTGCAGCACGTGCGCCGGGCCGTGCACGGTGACGGCCGGGAAGGCCCGTGGACCCAGGCGGTTGGACGCCTGCCAGCACGGCGTTTGGCCGGGGGTTAACACAAACTTTGCAAGCTGGCGCCGTCACGCGTAAAATACCGCGCCTTAGGCCCAGCGTGGCCGTTTTCTGAACCGCACAGGACTACATGTCGAAAGACGATTCCATCGAGTTCGAGGGCACCGTCAGCGAGACGCTGCCGAACACCACTTTCCGCGTTCGCCTGGAAAATGGGCACGAAATCATCGCCCATATCTCCGGCCGCATGCGCAAGAACTACATCCGCATCCTCACCGGTGACCGGGTCAAGGTTGAAATGACCCCGTATGACCTGACCAAGGGTCGTATCACCTACCGCATGAAGTAAGCGGTCGGCGCCTGGCGCCACTCGACAAGGCCAGCCCTGGTTGCTGGCCTTTTGTCATGCCCGGAATCCGGCCCTGCCGGAGGTCACCGTGACCGAGCTCACCGTGGCGTCGGTCAGCCCCGCTTGCGGCAGATTCGCGCCTGCAGCAGTCGCGGCATCGTGGGATCCGATCCAGTCCGGATCGCCACCCCCTCCCGATCATGAACGCCCTGCTCCCGCACGTCCTGCTGCCGGCAGTTCTGCTGGTCAGCCTCCCCCTGGCGGCATTCGCCGCTGAACCCAGCAAGCCCTCCAACGCGTCCGAGTGCATGGCCCTTGGCGCCAATCGCGATATCCGCCCCTCCAGCACGGAACGCGAGGTGCTGCTGCGCGACGGTGACAACCACTATCGGGTGCACCTGCAGAAGCGCTGCCTGGGCGCTGCCGCCTCGGCCAGCTATGTCTTCTTCACGCCCAGTACCCCTGAACGGATCTGCGGCGATGCCCGCAGCACACTGAAAACCGACAGCAACCACTGCACCGTGACCCGGATCGAACCGATCGATGCGGCGACCTTCAGGCGGCTGGCGCAGCAGGGGCGTTGAGTTGCAGTGCATGCGACAAGGGCGGCCGAAGCCGCCCTTGTCATTTCCAGTCCTTCGCGCCAAGCCTGTGGCGTCAGCTCATTCCACCGTGACCGGCAGCAGCCGCTCCGGCTCGGCCTGGGTCTCGACCACCAGCTCGTCGTCGCGCACGTCGATGCTGACCTTGCCGCCGTTGACCAGCTTGCCGAACAGCAGCTCGTCGGCCAGCGGACGCTTGATCTTGTCCTGGATCACGCGGGCCATCGGACGGGCACCCATCAGCGGGTCGAAACCATGGTGGGCCAGCCAGTCGCGCGCGGTCGGGGTGGCCGACAGGCTGACGTGCTTGTCCTGCAGCAGCATCTCCAGCTCGATCAGGAACTTGTCGACCACGCGCAGGATGTGCTCGAAGCCCAGCGCCTGGAACTGCACCACCGCGTCAAGACGGTTGCGGAATTCCGGGGTGAAGCTGCGGCGGATGGTCTCCATCGCGTCGGTGGCATGGTCCTGCTTGGTGAAGCCGATCGACCGCCGCGAGGCCTGCGCGGCGCCGGCATTGGTGGTCATCACCAGCACCACGTTCTTGAAGTTCGCTTCGCGACCGTTGGTATCGGTCAGCACACCGCGGTCCATCACCTGCAACAGGATGTTGAAGATGTCCGGATGCGCCTTCTCGATCTCATCCAGCAGCAGCACGCAATGCGGCGTCTTGACGATCTTCTCGGTCAGCAGGCCACCCTGGTCGAAGCCGACGTAACCCGGAGGCGCGCCGATCAGGCGGCTGATCGAATGCGGCTCCATGTACTCGGACATGTCGAAGCGGACCAGCTCGATGCCCAGCTGCAACGCCAGCTGCTTGGTCACTTCGGTCTTGCCGACACCGGTCGGGCCGGCGAACAGGAAATTGCCGATCGGCTTTTCCGGGTTGCCCAGACCCGAACGGGCCAGCTTGATCGCCGAGGACAGCGTCTCGATGGCCGGGTCCTGGCCGAAGATCACCATCTTCAGGTTGCGCTCCAGGTGCTGCAGCACATCCTTGTCGGTGGCACTGACCTGCTTGGCCGGGATCCGCGCCATCTTGGCCACGATCGCCTCGACCGGTTGCCCCGCGATCATGCAGCCCTGGCTGGCGAAGCCGGCCTGTTGCAATTCGCCTACCGCCTTGGCCACCGCGTCGTCGGCCTGGTGCTGTTCCTTGCAGGCGGCGGGGTATTGCTCCAGCTCTTCGGTGGTGTAGGGCGCGGGTTGCTCGTGCACGGCGAAGGTAGAGTCGATGGCCAGCAGCACGTGCAATTCGTGTTCGCCGGGGCGGCAGTAACTGCGGGCGAGGGTGAGCAGGGCAGTGGCGGCGGGGGAGGCGTCGATGGCGATCAGAACGGGGCTGGGCATGCAGGATCCTTGCTTCTGGCTGGCTAGTCATTTGCCTGCACCGGCGATAGGGTCGGTGCAGGCACTGCAACTGTTATGACCCAATCACCGTCCAGAATAAATGCCCCACCACGCACGAGCGCATTGCGTCTGGTGCAATCCGCCAACCTGCTACCATCGCCACTCCCCAGCTGTAATGGAACACGGCCATGCAACTCCCGGACATGAACCTGCTCGTCGCCCTCGATGCCCTGCTCGACGAAGGCAGTGTGGTCGGTGCGGCGCAGCGCATGAACCTGAGCCCCGCGGCCATGAGCCGGACCCTGAGTCGTATCCGCGATGCGTTGGGCGACCCGATCCTGGTGCGCGCGGGCCGTGGGCTGGTGCCGAC
>OJST01000137.1_pt1 | contig 20273 bp, 14 predicted proteins | sample 1599491 | NCBI WGS metagenome assembly OJST01 (sample SAMN04436635, study PRJEB24849) | human gut metagenome | biome: human gut; feature: NICU; material: stool | host: Homo sapiens | place: USA: Saint Louis, MO | collected 2010-02-10
CCGCCACTGCAAGGCGATGCTGGTCGAAGCCGAAGCAGCCGAAGAAGCGATTGCGATGTCGCGCGCCGAGCCGCGCGGCACGATCCGCCTGGCGTGCCCGATCGCGATCCTGCACGCGCGCATCGGCCCGATGCTGGCCGACTTCCTGGCCCAGCACCCGCAGGTGACGGTGCAGCTGGACGCCACCAACCGGCGCGTCGACGTGGTGGGCGAGGGTGTGGACGTGGCGATTCGGGTGCGGCCGCCGCCACTGGAGGACAGCGACCTGGTGGTACGCGTGCTGGCGCGTCGCGTCTGGTGTACCAGTGCCAGTCCGGCGCTGCTGCAGCGGCTGGGCACGCCGCAGGTGCCGGCCGACCTGGCGATGATGCCGACCGTCGATCTGGCATCGCCCAGCCAGCAGCATGTATGGGAATACACCGGGCCGGACGACGTGCTGGCCAGCGTGCACCATCGACCGCGGCTGGTCAGCGATGACATGATCGCGTTGCGCACCGCTGCGGTGGCCGGGGTGGGGTTGTTGATGCTGCCGCGGATGATGATCAGTGACGAACTGGCCAGTGGCGCGCTGGTGACGGTGCTGCCGGAGTGGGTGCCCAAGCATGGCATCGTGCACGCGGTGTTTCCGTCGCGACGCGGCCTGTTGCCGGCGGTGCGTGCACTGATCGATTACCTCGCCGAACGCTTCGAGGCGCTGGAGGAACCCTAACTCTTCCATCCACGCATGGCGTGGATCTACTGGACCTGCGCCTTGGTAGATCCACGCCATGCGTGGATGAGGCTCTCGGCCGCGGCTTGCCGCCTGCGGCCGTGCAGCCCACAATCCACGTCCGGACCGTCGCCATCACGCCCATCATTCCCCGGTCCGGCCTTGGCACCTATGTCTCCCAATGCCCTGGCGCTGGTCGAGCTGCTGATCCGCGAGCGCCGTGCGTTGTCTCGCTTCATCGCGCGCTATCTCGACCCGGCCAGTACCGAGGACACCCTGCAGAACCTGTACCTGAAGGCCAGCAGCGTGCCCGGCGATCCGCCCATCCTGGAGCCGCGCGGCTATCTGTACCGGATGGCCTACCATCACGCGCTCAACCGCAGCCAGTCCGACGCCCGCGAGCGGCGTGCGATGGCCGAGTACGCCCTCGACATGGCCGAGGCGAGTCGCGATGGCGAGGCGCAGGCGCTGGACCAGGCGCAGCTGCGCGAGATCACCCAGACCATCCTCGCGCTGCCGGCCCAGGTGCGTGAGTGCTTCGTGCTCAACCGCTACCTGGGCCTGAGCGAGCGCGAGATCGCCGCCCGGCTGGGTATTTCCAAGAGCCTGGTCGGCAAGCATGTGCTGCGCGCGGCGCTGTTGATCCAGCAGCATCAGCAGGGAGTGCATTGATGAGCTGCGATTGCCGTGGACAGATCGCGCCCGCCGTTGTCACAACAGGAAGGCGCACCCGTTCGGGGTGCGGCAGGCCACAACCATGAACACGTCCGAACCCTCGCCGCGTCAGGCCAGGCAGGCGTTGCGCTGGGTGATCCGGTGCAGTGCAGGCCCGCTGCCGGAACGCCAACAACGAACCCTGCAGCGCTGGCTGCAGGCCGATCCCCGCCATGCGCTGGCATGGCGCCAGCAGCAGGCCTTCTGGCAGGGGCTGGATGCCGCTGGGCCGGAGGTGCTGGCCGCACTGCCCGGGCTGACGGCTGATCGCCAAGGGCTGCGTCCGATCGCACCGCGCCGCCGCCTGCCGTGGCTGTTGGCCAGTGCCGCCTCCGTGGTACTGGTGGTCGCGGCCGCACCGCAGGCGTTGCTGCTGGCACGCAGTGACCTGCACAGCAGCGATGCACCGCGCGTGGTGCAGCTGGAGGACGGCAGCACCGCCGTACTCGATGCGGGCACCGCATTGGCGGTTGAGTTCGATGGCCAGCGGCGGCGCCTGCACCTGCTGCGCGGCCAGGCCTGGTTCCAGGTGGTGCATGAACAGCGACCGTTCCAGGTCGAGGCCGGCGGTGGCCAGATCCGTGACATCGGCACCGCCTTCAGCGTGTCGATGCAGGACACCACGGTCGTGACTCAGGTCAGCGAGGGCGTGGTCGATGTGCGCCCCGGCGATGGCAGCGTGCAGCGCCTGCATGCCGGGCAGGCACGGGTGTTCCGTGACGGTCGCTGGCTGCGGCCGGTGCAACTGGAAGATCTCGAGACGATGGCGCCGTGGCGGCGTGGCGAGGTAGTGATCGACGATCAGCCGGCCGCGCAGGCCATCGCTGATCTCGCGCGCTACCGTCGTGCACCGGTCTGGGTACTGGGCGGGCAGGGCGCGGACGTACGGGTCAGTGGTCTGTTCCATCTGCAGCAACCGGAGGCCGCCATCGATGCGGTGGCCGCGCAGGCAGGGCTGCGTGTGCAGCGCTTGCCCGGCGGCGCGCTGGTGGTGTGGTGAGGCTCGCGCAATGCCCGGATGAACCGGTCGCATGAAAAAAACATGAAAAAACCGTGGGCAATCGCCACATCGCGCTGTCTATAGAGGTATAGCCAGAGCGAAACACCGTTTCTCCTCAAGCCAGACATGCCACCGGCACCGGATGTGCCCGTGGTCCCGCCACGCTTGAGGAGTTCCTGTCCATGCCGTCCACGGCATCCGCCTGTCATCGTCGCGTCACCGTTCTGGCCCTGGCCATCTCCACTGCATTGCTGCCGCTGGCCTGGGCGCCGGGCGTGCAGGCGCAACCGGCGGTCGTCGCGCCGTTGCGCCAGTACACGATTCCGGAACAGCCCCTGGCCGACGCTGTGCGTGCCTTTGGCCGCCAGGCCGATGCGCAGGTGGTGTTCCGCAGTGACCTGGTGGAGGGCCGCCGCTCCAGTGCGGTGAACGGCGAGTACAGCCAGATGCAGGCGCTGCAGCAGCTGTTGCGCGGGAGTGGCGTGCGCGCACAGCGCGGCATGGACGGCACCTGGAGCCTGCGGGCCGCAGCGGAGGCGGGTGAAGGGGAAGGGGTGCGGCTGACCGAAACACTGGACGTGGCCGGTCGACTGCAGTCGGAAGGGGGCGAGGCGCGTGATCGGCGCGGCTACGATGATGTGTTCGCGCTGGACCTGACCACGGCGTATTCGGGGCGCGACCGGGTGGAGCGCTACCGCGGCTCCAACCCGGCCGACGTGGTCAAGGATCTGGTCGGTGTGTTCAGTGGCGATGCGCGCAACAGCGGCGCGCTGGACATCAACATCCGTGGCATCCAGGGGCCGGGGCGGGTGCCGGTCAGCATCGACGGTGGTGAGCAGGCGCTCACGGTCTGGCGCGGTTACAACGGCGTCAGCAACCGCAATTACATCGATCCCAACCTGATAGGTGGCATCCAGGTCATCAAGGGGCCAGGGCTGGTGCGCGATGTGCACAGCGGGATCGGTGGCGCGCTGGTGATCAAGACCATCGACGTCGATGACATCGTGGAAGCGGGTGAGCGCTTCGGCGGGGAGCTGAAGATCGAAGGCAGCAGCAATGCGGTGGCGCCGCGCCTGCCGCGGCTGCACACCGGCGAGGATTACCGTACCGTGCCGGGGTTCCCGCAGGGCTCGCCGAACTCACCCTACGACGACCGCACCCTGGTGGTGCCGGTGAAATCGCGTAGTGGCAACAACCCCTTCGATGGCGAGGACCAGGCCTGGCGCCTGGCGCTGGGCGTGCGTGGCAACAACGTCGACCTGATGGCCGCCTATGCCTGGCGCAAGCGCGGCAACTACTTCTCCGGGTCCAACGGTAGCGCCTACTACGACCAGGACCGGCGCGAGCAGTTCGAGTACCAAGGCATCGACTACATCACCACACTGGCGCGCTACTTCAAGCCAGGCGATGAAGTGCCCAATACTTCCAGCGAACAGGAATCCTGGCTGGTCAAGGGCAGCTGGCAGATCAACGATGACCAGCAGTTGAAGGCGACCTGGCGGCGCACGCTGTCGCACTACGGCGAGATCATGCCGTCGCGCATCCTGTCGGCCCCGGACTACGGTCGCATCCAGTGGCCGCTCAGCCGGGTCGATTCGGATGCGTGGAACCTGGAGTACCGTTTCCAGCCCGCTGGCAGTCGTTGGCTGGACCTGTACGCCAACCTGTGGCGCACGGAAACGGAAAGCGATACCTACAGCGCTGGCGGCTTCCCGAACTTCGCAGTGGGTGATCCGGCGTGGAATCCGGACGCCAGCCCGATCCTGCGCAACACCGCGCTGGCCAACGCGCGCAATGACCGCACCGGCCTGATCCTGAGCAACCGCTTCGCGCTGCATTCGACCCTGGACCTGACTGTGGGCGGCAACTGGCAGTACGAGAAGCTGGGGTCCCGCGATCCGTACTTCGGCACCACCGATGGCTGGCGCATGTTCCCGCGTGCCGGGCGCCGCCAGGAGGGTGAAGGCTACCTCACCCTGGAGTGGCGGCCGTTCGACTTCCTCACCCTCAATGCAGGCGTGCGCTACAGCCGCTACTGGGCCTTTGACGATTTCCTCGAGGCGCACCCCGAGCTGCTGACCAAGGGCGTAGGTGGCAAGGAAGCGCAGTACACCGTGAACGAATTGCCGCCCCGTCCCGCCAATCTGCAGGCCCGCATCGACGCGTTGGAAGCACGCCGCGCCGTATGGGAAAAGCGCGGCATGGGCTGGTTCATCGACGACAGCATCCGTGCGTTGCTGGCACCGTACGAGACGCCGCGTCCGGTCCGGTACACGCGGCCCTGGCTGCCCGATGCCGATGGCAACTACACCCGCGCCGCCAATCCCTGCCTCAATGGCGAAGTGGCGGCCATTCCCGGCGTGCAGCCGGTGTTCGCCGGCAGCGACCAAGTCTGCAACATCGGCAACAGCGTACAGTCACAGCCGGTCGATGGACGCAACAGCCGCCGCCGCGACCATGCCTGGCTGCCGACCTTCTCGGCCACCGCACACCTGTCCCCGGCGGCCCGTGCCTACGTGCGTTACAGCGAAGCGGTGCGCTTCCCGAGCATGTTCGAAAGCACCATCGCCTTCTCCGGCAGCCTCAATCCGCTGCATGCGCTCAAGCCCGAGCACGCCTACAACTACGAAGTGGGCTACGTGCACAACCTGTCGGCCCTGTTCGGCAACACCGCCGATGCCGACGTCAAGCTGGCTTACTACGTGCACAAGACCCGTGACGTGATCGAACGCGATGGCAACTTCCTGTTCGACAACATCGACAAGCAGACCATCCGTGGCATCGAACTGCAGGCCCGCTTCGACAACCGGCGCTTCTTCACCGACCTGGGCATCACCCGCACGCTGGAAAACGAGGTGTGTGACGAGAGCACGGCGGTGCTCCTGGACGCGAACCGGGGACTGGTCCCGAACTGCGTGCAGGATGGTTTCGTCGGTGGCTACCTGCTGACCCAGGCCATTCCCAGGCTGTCGATCAACGGGTCGCTGGGCACGCGCCTGTTCGATGAGCGCCTGGAGCTGGGCAGCCGCATCGTGCACTACCAGCGCCACGAGAACCCTGATCTGCAGGCCTACCGTGACCGCCTGCTGAGCGGTGGCAGCGGCCTGCTCTGGCAGAACGTACCGTTCACCTGGGGAAACATCACCACCGTCGACGCCTATGCGCGCTGGCGCTTCAACGAGCATGCCAGCGTCGAACTGGTCGGCAGCAACCTCGGCAACCGCTACTACGTCGATCCAGCCACGCGGTCCACGCTGCCAGCCGCGGGTCGCACCCTGAAGCTCGGCGTCACCGCGCGCTTCTGATCTCCCACCTTCAAGCGTTGTACCCGTAGTTCCCTCAACCAAGGAGCAATACCATGAAAATGATCTCCCGTTCGGTGCTCGCCGTTGCCGCCTCGCTGGCTCTGGTCGGTGCCGCGCATGCTGCCGATATCGTCGGTGCCGCCAGTGCCAGGACCGATGCCGAGCTGTACGTGGCGGTTGGTGAATCGCAGGTCAATGGCGGCCCGCACCGCGCTGGCAAGGCCGGCATCGGTGTCGGTACCGTGTCCCAGGCCAAGCCGGTGGACTTCCAGGGCCTGAGCGCCTACTCGGCACCCACCACCGTCAATGGCGTGAGGGTACGTACTCTGGCCATGCCGATCACCGGCGCACCAGGCAGCCACGCCGGCATGGGCCACTTCAACTTCGTCAAGGTCGGCAGTGGTGATGTCTGGTTCGGCGAATGGTCCAAGGATGGCGCCGCCGGTGGCTTCAACAACCGCCAGGTCTACTTCGTTGGCGACCGCGCCGGCACCACGCTGCCCGCCGGCGTGGCGTCCTACACCGTGGCCGGCCTGAACAAGTTCAACGGCAGCAACCTGCTGAGCGGCACCTTCGACGCCGACTTCGGCGCCGGCACCCTGGACGGTGCGCTGTCCGGCAATGGCCTGACCCTGGCCATCGTTGCCAACATCAACAGTGCCGATGCATCGTTCGCCGGTTCGGCCAACGTCAATGGCAGCGTCAACGGCACCACCCAGGGCCAGTTCTTCGGCGCCAACGCCGCCACCCTGGGCGGCATCGCCACCTTCGCCGGCAACAGCCAGTACGACACCGCCTTCGGCGGCAGCAAGAACTGATTGCCACGCCCCTGACGGGGCAGGGCAGGGACAAGCCGCGATCCGCCAGTCCCTGCTTCGGCCCGCTGCATGCACCGCCACGGATCGACCATGCGCCATCCCATCTTCCTTGTGATCCTGTTGCTGGCGGCTGCCGATGTGCGCGCCCAGCAGGATGATCTTCGTCGTGTGCTGGAGCAGGGCAGCGAGCTGCGCCACCAGCAGCAGGACCAGCAGCGCCTGCAGCAGGCCGAGTCGGCGCGACCGACCATCACCATCGACGGTCAGACCCTGCGCGTGGAGCGCACGGTCGACGATCTGGGCCAGGCGCTGTACCTGTCGCTGCAGCATCAGCAATGGGGCGCAGCGCAGCGCTTCCTGGACGAATACATCGAACTGCCCGGCCACGACCCGCTGCTGCGCCACTACGCGCAGGGCGGCCTGGCGCGGGTGGCCGGCAATCACCGCCGCGCGGCCAACGAGTACGAAGCACTGCTGGCGGCGCAGCCGGATTTCCTGCCGGCCCGCCTTGAGCTTGCACGTGTCCATGCCGAGGACCAGCGCGACCGCGATGCGGAGGCGTTGTTCACGGCCATCGCCGGTGGCATCAATGCCGACGACCCCACTACCGCAGGTGTACGCGGACGGGTGGACGCCTACCTGGCCGCACTGCAGGCGCGCAGGCGCTGGAAAGGAGCGCTGGCAGCCGGCCCGGCATGGAGCGACAACATCAACCGCAGCTCGGCCAGCCGCACCTGCCTGTTCGGGGTGGGCGACACCTGCATCATCCAGCGCAATCTTCCCGATGCCCAGCGCGCCATGGGCCTGGACTACGACGGCAACCTGGAGCGTCGCTGGGCATTGGCCGGTCATCACGGCGTCTATGTGCGCGCGCTTGCGTTCGGCCAGGCATGGCGCGGGCACAGCGCCTACAACGAGCTCAATGCGAGCGTGCAGGCGGGCTATAGCTGGCGCAGCGCACGGCATTCCCTGCAGATCGCGCCGAGCTATGACTACCAGGGCCTGGGCAACCGGGCTCTGCAGGGCGGCAGCGGGCTGCATGGCGAATGGCAATATGCATTGGATGCGCGCAACCTGCTCAGGCTGGAGGCCGACTGGAAGCGCCAGCGCTATCGCCAGCGCGGCCTGGCCAGCAATTACGACGGTGAGCTGGCCGCGGTGTATGCCACCTGGTTCCGTGCGCTCAACCCGCGCTGGACCCTCTTTGCCGGGCTGGACCTGAGTGACAGCCGCGCCGCCAATCCGGCCAACGGTTACCGCCAGCGTGGACTGCGCCTGGGGGCGGCGCGCCAGTGGACGGGCACCACCGCCACCGTGTTCGTGTCGTTGCGCGAGCGCGACTACGATGCGTGGAGCCCGCTGCTGGAGGCGCGGCGTGAGGACAGCGAACAGAACCTGATTGCTGTCGTGCGCAGCGAGCGCTTGGCGGTGGCCGGGCTGGTGCCCAGCCTGAGCCTGCGCTACGCGCGCATCGACAGCAACGTCGGCTGGCTGTACAGCCACGACCGCAGCCTGCTCAGCCTGAAATGGGAACGGGCCTTCTGAACGCGCCGCTGCGCTGCCACGGTGAACGCGCCGTGGCCGCGATCTTCATTCATCATCACGCGCTCTTGTAGCCCGTTTCGCGCATCCTTCGGGTGTTGCGGCAGAGCTGGGCCGCGTGTATCGAGGAGCGCCGGTCGTGCTGGAAGCGGGCAACAAACCAGAGGGCCTGAAAGGGCTGCGTGTACTGGTGGCGGAGGATGAATTCGCCATCGCGATGTTTCTGGTCGACTATCTGGAGCTGAAAGGCGCACAGGTGGTGGGGCCTGCCGGTGACCTGCAGGCGCTGGGGCGGCTGGTCGATACCCATCCCATCGATGTGGCATTGCTGGACATCAACCTGGGCGGTGAGCAGGTCTATCCGCTGGCCGATCGGCTGGCCGAGACGGGTATCCCCTTCCTGCTGACCTCCGGTTACGACGACAACCTGCCCAGCCGCTTTGCCAGCGCGCCGCGCTGTACCAAGCCTTATCACATCGAAGCGCTGGTGCAGCAGCTGGCCGCGCTGGTGGCGGCGCCGCAGGTCTCTGCGGGCATTGCCTGATTGCGCGGCATGTCGCGCCGTCCTGAAGACATCCACGCCGCCAAGCTGCGTGGCCAGATGCCACCTGCACCGCAGCTGCATGTGCGCCACGATGGCATGGCCGCGCGCATCGCCCGCCACGACTGGTCATCCACGCCGTTGGGTGCCTGCGAGCAGTGGCCGCCCCACCTGCGCGCCACCGTCGACCTGATGCTGGCCCATGGTTTCCCGATGATCGTGCTGTGGGGTGAGCAGCTGGTGCAGCTCTACAACGATGGCTATGCCGAGATTCTGGCCGACAAGCATCCCGGCGGGCTCGGCCAGCCGACCCGCGAGTGCTGGCCCGAGGTCTGGCATATCAATGGGCCCATCTACCAGCGCGTCTGGCAGGGCGAAACCATCACCTACGAGGACAAACTCTATCCCCTGGCGCGCCGCGGGCGGTTGGAGGAAGTCTGGTTCACCATTACCTACAGCCCGATTCGTGGCGAGGAAGGGCGCATCAACGGCGTGCTCGTGACCATGTTCGAGACCACAGCGGCGCATGTGGCCCAATCGGCACGCGAGCGCGAAGAGCAGAAGCGGCGGGAGGCGGACCGGCGCCTGGCATTGGCCTTCAAGGTGCTGCCGGTGGGCGTCTGCATTGTCGACACCGAAGGGCGCCTGCAGCTGTCCAACGACCAGATGCGTGCCTACCTGCCCAGCGGCAAGGTGCCCTCCACGGATGAGGTGAACCTGCATCGCTGGCGTGGCTGGCATGCGGACGGCAGCGCCATCGGGCCGGAGGATTTCGCCATCGCCCGTGCGATGCGCGGCGAGACCGTGGTGCCGGGGCTGGAGTTCCAGTATCTGCATGACGATGGGCGCGCGCGCTGGACCCGGGTCGCGGCCGCGCCCCTGCGCGATGGCGACGGTGAGGTCAGCGGCGTATTTGCCATCGCCGTGGACATCGACGATCTCAAGCGTGCCACCGAGCGCCAGTCTGTATTGCTGGCCGAACTGCAGCACCGGGTGCGCAACATCATGTCGACCATCCATGCCATTGCCTGGCGGACCCGCGAGTCGGTCAGCAGCGTGGATGAATACGCTGAACGGTTGTGCGGGCGACTGATGTCGCTGGCGCGCACGCAGAGCCTGCTGACTCGCGGCGCCAATGCCGGGGTCTGCCTGCGTGGCATGCTCGATGAGGAGATCGCGGCGCAGACGCCGGCAGCGGCGGCCTACCGCCTGCAGGGCGAGGATGTGCTGCTGCCGCCGAAGGCGGCCGAAGTACTGTCCCTGGCGATCCACGAGCTGGCGAGCAATGCCCTGCGGCATGGCGCACTGACCCATGAGGATGGTCGGATCGAGGTGACCTGGGATCTGCAGGTTCAGGCCGGCCAGCCATGGCTGGGTCTGCACTGGTGCGAGCGCCATGCCGAACTGGAGGACTGGGAGCAGCCCCGGCAGCGTGGCCTTGGCCGGGCGCTGATCGAGCAGCGCGTGCCCTACGAACTCGCCGGCAGCGGCGAGCTGCGCTTTGGCCCGCAGGGCCTGGACGCCTGGATCCGCTTTCCGCTGCGCGAGCGAGACAGCCTGCTGCAGACCGACGCTCCCGGCGCGGCGGCGGGCGGTTCCGGCAGGTAAAAGTCCATTTATCCCCAATTGGGCCAAATTGGGCATAATGGCCTCAACTGTCCCCGTCTGGAGCCGTGCCATGACCCTGCCGCTGGATCTGCCTGGCCTCGAAAAGGCCCCCGCGTCGTCGGTGAAGACCCGTGGCTGGCCGAGCCTGATGCGCACCGTGCGCGAGAAGCAGGCGCTGGTCATCACCAACCACAACCACCCCGAAGCGGTGATCGTGGACATCCGCACCTACCAGGAACTGCTGGCCAAGGCCGCTGGCGGCGATGCCGGTGAGCGCAGCGAAGAACTGCTGCGCCTGCGCGGTGAGTTTGACCAGACCCTGGCCAGCCTGCAGCGCGGGGAGGGGCTGGGCAAGGTGCTGGGCCAGCCGATCCGCCGCGGTCGCAAGGTCACCCTCGGCCGCCCGCTCTGACCGATGGGGCGGATCCTGGTGCTTGCCGGCGTCAATGGCGCCGGCAAGAGTTCGCTGCTGGGTACCTGGCTGGAAGCCGAAGGGCTGGGCTGGTTCAACCCCGATTCGTTCACCCGGCGCCTGGTGGAGGCCGGCTGGCCGCTGCCCGATGCCAATGCGGAGGCCTGGCAGGAAGGCACCCGCCGCCTGCGCCAGGCCATGGCCGATGGCACGGACTTCGCCTTCGAGACCACGTTGGGCGGCAACACCATTCCAGGCCTGCTGCGCGAGGCCTGTGAGCAGCATCATGTGGCGGTATGGTTCTGCGGCCTGGCCAGCGTCGAGCTGCACATCGCCCGCGTCGCTGCGCGGGTAGCGGCCGGTGGCCACGATATTCCGGTGGAGAAGATCCACGCCCGCTTCGATTCGGCGCGCGAGAACCTGCTGGACCTGCTGCCACACCTGGCCGAGCTGCATGTCTACGACAACAGCGCTCCCGCCGACGCCGACGGCTGCGTCGAGCCGCTGCCGGTGCTGGCGATGGCGCATGGCCAGCTGCAGTACCCGGTCTCGGTGGCCGAGCTGCTGCATACGCCGGATTGGGCCAAGCCCATCGTGATGCGTGCGATGGAGTTGAACACCTCGGATTAGATCCACGCCATACGTGGATACCTTTCACACATCGCGCGAAATCGCGCCGTGTACGACTGCCACCGGAGCTGCGGTTAGACTGACCGCACACTCAAGGAGGATGACATGCACGGACCTGCGACGTTCCGCTCCAGTTCCATCTGCCTGGTGCTCGCTGCGCTGGCGCTGGCGCTGTCCTGCATGCCGACGATGGCCGCGTCGCCTGCCGCCAAGCGACCATCGCCGCCCAGCCTGGTGCAGGCCTTCCACGCCGCCGAAGCCAACCTGCGGCTGATTCCCGGCGGCGACATTGAATCCGACTTCCGCCCGGTTTGGACCGCTGTTGCCGATCTCGATGGCGATGGCCGTGCCGAGGTCGTGTATTTCTACACGTCCGACTATTCCGGCGGCAGCTTCGCCCAAAGCAACGTTGTTGCGGTGATGACGGCGCTGACGGCAAACGATCCGCGCGGCCAGGAGAACCCGAACAGCCTGTCGCCGGTGGAAGCAGAGGACTATGCCGCCATCCGCAGGTATGGCTATGCTGACGACGCGGCTGAACAGATCCCAGGCGCCATCCGTGCCATCCGCATCCAGGGTGATCGCATCGTTGTCGATTTCACTGTCAGTGCCGGGGCGACGGTCTGCGAATGGAAGAGCCCGAACCGCCACGTCTGTCCGCCGGACGGAAACTACACATGGACGCTGCGTTGGACGCCGGGGAAGCTGACTCACATCAAGAAATAGCGCCAGGGAGTGCCGGGCGTATTCGCCCGGCGCCACTGGCCCCGTAGGTCCACGCCAAGCGGGGACCGCGTTCTGCGGCCAGCCTCAGGCCGGCTTCACCTGCTCAGGCTCCGCAGCCTCCGGCAGTGGTGGCAGACTCGGGTCCACCGTTACCGGCACATCGCTCTTCAACAACGCAGCGGCTTCCCTGTCGCTGCCCACTGCCGGCGGTGAGCCACGCAGCGGCAGGCCGGCGGTCTCCTTCACGAACAGCATGGTCACCAGCCCGATCACCGCCGCGCCCATCAGGTAATAGGCCGGCACCAGCGGGTCGCCGGTACGTTCCACCAGCCACGCGGTCACCAGTGGCGTGGTGCCACCGAACAGCGACACCGACACGTTGAACGCGATCGACAGCGCGCTGTAGCGCACCGGCGTATAGAACAGCGCCGGCAGCGTGGACGGCATCGAACTGGTGAAGCACACCAGTGCCAGGCCCAGCAGCATCAGGCCAAGGAAGATCAGCCCGTCGTTGCCGCTGCCGACCAGCAGCAGGCACGGAATCGCCAGCACCAGCAGCGCGATGCAGGCACCAATGATCATCGGTCGGCGGCCCAGCCTGTCACTGAACAACCCGCCGACGATGTTCAACGGCATCATCACCAGCATCACGATGATGATCAGCAGCAGGCCCTTGCTCTCGGCATAGCCCATGGTGACGCTGAGGTAGCTGGGCATGTAGGTCAGCAGCATGTAGTCTGTGACGTTGAACACCAGCACCAGGCCCATGCACACCAGCAGTTGGCGACCATGCACCTGGAACAGTGCGCCCAGCCCCGGCCGGTCGTGCTCGCGCTTCTCGGCTTCTTCGGCGAAGGCGCGGAACGCCGGGGTTTCCTCCAGCTTCATGCGCATGTACAGGCCGAGCAGGCCGAACGGGCCGGCCACCAGGAATGGAATGCGCCAGCCCCAGTCCAGCATCTGCTCGCTGCTCAGCAGCATGTGCAGCGCAGTGACGGTACCGGCGCCTGCGATGTAGCCGCCCAGCGTGCCGAACTCCAGCCAGCTGCCCATCAACCCACGGTTGCGGTCGGTGGAATACTCGGCGATGAAGGTGGCCGCACCGCCGTACTCGCCACCGGTGGAGAAGCCCTGCACCACGCGCGCCAGCAGCAACAGCACCGGCGCCCAGATGCCGATGCGCTCGTAGGACGGAATCAGGCCGATCGCAAACGTGCCCAGCGCCATCAGGATCATGGTGAACGCCAGCACTTTCTGGCGCCCATAACGGTCGCCGAGCGGGCCGAACACAAGGCCGCCGAGCGGACGCACCAGGAACGCCACGGTAAAGGTGGCGAAGGCGGCGATCACCTGTGCGGTGGGGTTGCTGGACGGGAAGAACACCTGGCCGATGGTGACGGCCAGATAGCCGTAGACACCGAAGTCGAACCACTCCATGGCATTGCCGAGTGCGGCCGCGCCGACGGCGCGCTTGAGCATGGGCGTGTCGACGACGGTGATCTCATCGACCTTCAGATGGCGGCGGCGTTTGAACCAGCCGAAATGGGCATGTGCATCGGGGGTGTCCTGCATGGGGGCTCCCTGGGAGGTTTGAAATGGAGAAAACGGCCGCATGCGTGGATGCACGCGCACGGCGAGGCACCGCCGTGTCGGCGGAAGCACGGCAACGGGACCACGACGGCCGCGCGGTCAGCGGCCGGGAATCACAGCGATGCGGGGGATGCAGGCGAAGTGCCTGCGGGCGTCATCCGCCAGGATCCAGCGCGAGGCGATGGATGGGCGGAGCAGGAACATGCGTGGCAAGCGAAGCGCCGGTCGGCAGTGCTTTCCACGTAACAGGTGCGCCCGTCACGTAGTGGGTCGTGTCGATCATCCGTCCATCATAACGGCACGCGCGTGAGCGTGCAGCGAAGCGCAGTTGTCTGCACGCTGTGTTCCATCATGCCTGTTCATCTGCAAAGCAATGATGACGTGCGTTGAACGGAATCTGGTCGTGCTGCTCACATGCCGCCCTCTACGTTGTGGGCGAACGCAACAGAGAAGGAGCATCGCATGACCCGTCGCATTCCCAAAGGTACGCTTGTGGTTGTCGCCGATGGCGGTTCGGCCCGTGTATTCACCAATGTCGGCAGCGATCACCAGCTGGCCTTGAAGCAGGAAGGCGAACTGCGCCCGCAGGACATCAGCGAGCAGGGTGTATCCGGGCAGGGGCCTGCGGGTGCAGTGCCGAAGGACATGTCGGTATCCCAGCTCAACGAGGCGACGTTCGCCAAGCAGGTGGCGGAACAGCTCAATGAGGATGCGTTGAAGAACCGCTATGCACACCTGGTGTTGATCGCTGATCCGACCACGCTGGGACGCATCCGTCCGCTGCTGCACAAGGAAACCCAGGCCCGCCTGCTGGGCGACATCGCCAAGGACCTGACCAACGCGCCGTTGGCGGATATCCAGAAGGCGCTGGCGGCGTAGCGCGGATGCCATTCATGCGCGATCACCTGTCGGCGGAGCCCGACCGCTTGGATGTGGAGGCGCAGGTCGGCTGGCTGCTTCTCGAGTTTGGGGCGCCCTGGTGTGGCCACTGCCAGGCCGCGCAGCCCGCGTTGCAGGCCTTTGTCGAAGCGAACGATCTGCCGCACTGGAAGATCGAGGATGGCAAGGGCAGGCCCCTGGGCCGAGCGTTCAAAGTGAAGCTGTGGCCGACGGTGGTGCTGCTGCACGATGGAGACGAGGTCGCGCGGGTGGTGAGGCCGCTGGACAGCGCGGACCTCATGGCGTTGCAGGGCGCGCTTCCCGATTGAGGAGTGAACCGGGCGCGGCACGCGGGGCAGTCGCACTGCAGCATGCGGCGTGACAGGCCCGGTGCTAGCATCAGGCTATCACCTGAATCGATCCAAATGCCGATGCCCACGCTGGACCGTCGTCTCCTGATCGCTGTCGCCGCCACGGCGATGCTCGCTTCCGGCCTGGCTTCGGCCGCGCCTGCCAGAACCGCCGCCGACAAGGCCTATGCATCGGTGGACCCGTTCATCGGCACCGGTGGCGAAGGTCACACCTATCCGGGTGCGACGGTACCGTTCGGCATGGTCCAGCTCAGCCCGGATACCCGTATCCAGCCGCGCGAGAAGGCCTACGGTTGGGCGGCCGGCTACCGCTACGACGACAGCAGCATCGTCGGCTTCTCGCACACCCATTTTTCGGGCACTGGCCATTCCGATCTGGGCGACATCCTGCTGATGCCGTTCACCGGCAGCCGCGGCCTGGAGCGTGGCGATCCCGAGAAGCCGCGCAGCGGCTATGCCTCCCGCTTCCGCCATGATGACGAGAAGGCGGAGCCGGGCTACTACGCGGTCACGTTGGATGATTACAAGGTGCGTGCCGAGCTGACCACCAGTACCCGCGTGGGCGTGCATCGCTATGCGTTCCCCAAGGGTACCGACGCCAAGGTGCTGCTGGACATGCGCACCAGCATGTACGACTACCCGGGCAAGGTGTTGTGGTCGCGGGTGCGGGTGCGTGCCGACGGCACGGTGACCGGCTTCCGCGAGACGCGTGGCTGGGCGCCGGGCCGCCAGCTGTATTTCGCGATGCGCTTCTCGCGCCCGCTGGCCGGGCATGAGCTGCACAACACCGAGCAGGACATCGTCTACAAGGGCTTCCCGCCGCCGGGCGAGAAGGATCCGTCCCAGCGCGCACAGATCGAGGGCCGTCAGCTGGTCGGTACCTTCGCATTCGGCAAGCTGGACGCACCGCTGGTGGTCAAGGTTGCCATCTCGCCGGTCAGCGAGGCCGGCGCCATTGCCAACCTCGACGCGGAAGTGGCCGACTTCGATTTCGACCGCGTGCGTGCGCAGGCGAAACAGGAATGGACGCAGGCGCTGTCGGTGCTCGACATCGATGCACCCGAGCACGCTCGCCGCAGCGCCTATACCGCGCTGTACCACACACTGTTGGGGCCGACGCTGTTCATGGATGCCGATGGCCAGTATCGCGGTTCGGACAATGCCGTGCACAAGGCCGATGGTTTCACGAACTATTCGACGTTCTCGCTGTGGGATACCTACCGTGCGTTGCATCCGTTGCTGACCCTGGTGCAGCCGGAGAAGCGCAACAGCGACTTCGTCAATTCGATGCTGGCCCACCATGAGCACAGCCCCTACGGCATGCTGCCGGTGTGGTCGTTCCATGGCCTGGAAGACTGGTGCATGATCGGCTACCACGCCGTGCCGGTGATCGCCGACGCCTATGTGAAGGGCATTCGTGGCTTCGACGCCGACAAGGCGCTGAAGGCGATGGTCGAGACCGCCAATTACGGCCCCTATGACGGTATCGCACAGTACCGCGAGCTGGGCTACGTACCGATCGACGAGGAAGGTGAAGCGGCCAGCAAGACGCTGGAATACGCCTTCGATGACTGGACCATCGCACGCATGGCGCAGGCGATGGGCAAGGGCGATATCGCGGCGACCTTCGACAAGCGCGCGGCCAACTGGCGCAATGCGTTCGACAAGGACACCGGCTTCATGCGCGCACGCAAGCGCGACGGCAGTTTCCGCGCCCCGTTCGACCCCAGCGCCAGCGGCTACGGAACCGACTACACCGAGGGCAACGCCTGGCAGTATTCCTGGTATGTGCCGCAGGACGTGGCCGGGCTGGCGGCAGCGCACGGTGGCAGCGACAAGCTGCTCGCGCGCCTGGACGAGGTGTTCAACGCCAAGGTGGATCCGTCCATCTTCGAGCACATGGAAGACATCACCGGGCTGATCGGCTGGTATGCACATGGCAACGAACCCAGCCACCATGTGGCCTACCTGTACTCGTACGCTGGCCAGCCGTGGCGCACCCAGGCGCGCCTGAAGCAGATCATGGACACCCAGTACGCCGACCGTCCGGATGGCCTGGCCGGCAACGATGACGTCGGCCAGATGTCGGCGTGGTATGTGTTCACCGCGCTGGGCTTCTATCCGGTGGCACCGGGCTCGGGCGAGTACATCCTCGGCCGCCCGTTCCTGCCGAAGACCGCGATGCGCCTGCCCAACGGCAAGACGTTCACCATCGTGGCCGATGGCCTGGATGACAAGCACACCTATGTGGGCAGCGTGAGCCTCAACGGCAAGCCGCTGCAGCGCACCTTCCTGCGCCACGACGAGATCCTGGCCGGTGGCGAGCTGCGCTTCAGCATGCAGGCCGAGCCGAACAAGGACTGGCCGGGGCAGGGCGCGCAGGCGCCGTACTCGATGAGCCGGTGATGCGGGGCGGCGCAGTCCTGCCGCCGCCATTGCCCCGCACCTGGTAGGTGCCAACCTTGGTTGGCACGCGGGAGGTCAACGGTGACCACCAAGGTGGCCGTCTACCGGAATCCGTGGGTCGGGGTGCTTTTGGTAGGTGCCAACCTTGGTTGGCACGCAGGACGTCAACGCGAACGGAACCGCACCCCCACCCGCGCGCCACCGAGCGGCGCCGTTTCGATCTTCAACATCGCACCATGTCGCTGCGCGATCTCCGCCACGATCGCCAACCCCAGCCCGCAGCCATCGCCTTCGCTGCTGGCCCGGTAGAAGCGTTCCGTGACGCGCGTGCGTTCGGCTTCGGCAATGCCGGCGCCGTCATCGTCAACCCATGCCTGCACGCCTTCGGTCTCCTGCCGAACGCCGAGGGTGATTACGCCGGGCACGGCACCGTAGCGCAGCGCGTTGTCCAGCAGGTTGCCCAACGCTTCGCGCAGCAGCTGCGGATCGCCCTGCACCTGCACGCCGTCGTCTGGCCCCTCGTAGCCCAGGTCAACGCCCGCCGCCAACGCACGGTCGGCGTAGCGCTCCACCACCCCGCGTGCCAACGCAGCCAGGTCCACCGGTTGCAGTGGCAGTGCGCTGCCATGCGGATCTTCCGAGCGGCTGAGCATCAGCAGCTGGTTGACCAGATGCTGCAAGCGGGCCAGCCCGGCAAGCGTGCCGGACAGCGCCAGCTGCTGGGCCTGCGGGTCGTGCTGGCGCAATGAACTCTCCAGCTCCACCTGCATCGCTGCCAGCGGTGTGCGCAGCTGGTGCGCGGCATTGCTGACAAAGCGCCGCTGCGCATCCTGCATCGCGTCCAGACGCTGCAGCAGCGCGTTGTAGGCCTCTACCGCCGGCCACAGTTCGCGCGGTGCCTCCTGCGCGGGGTCCAACGGTGCCAACGGATCCGGCCGCGGGCTGGCCAGCTTCCGCGCAACCAGGTTGGCATGGCGAGCGGCAGCGCCTGTACCGGACCAGGCCAGCCACGCCGCCAGTGCCAGGATCGCGGCCTGGAAGGGAACGCTGGTCAGCAGCAGCTTGCGCTCCAGCCGGTGGCGTTTGCGAAGCGTCTCAGCCACGCGCAGCCGGATGTCATGGCCCGGTCCGGCGCTGACCACCACCTCGACCATGCGCACGGCCTGACCACGCAGCTGCGCATCATAGTAGACCGCGTCGTCACTGTTGGCGGACGTCGCCGGGCGGGGCAGGGCTTCGGGCAGGTCGCCATACAGACGCCCACCCTCGGCATCGACTACCTCGCCATGCACTTCGTCGGCGGTGTCCCAGCTGAACATGCGCGAGACGGCTGGGGTGATCTCGATCGAAGCACGACCATCCTGCACCGTCACCAGCTCGGACAACGACATCGCCGAATCCAGCAGCCAGCGGTCGTAGACCTGGCCGGCATAGAACCGGGCCAGCGCAAATGAACCCACTGCGCTGCACAGCAGCAGTACCAGCAGCGGTAGCCAAAGGCGCCTGAGCAGCAGGCCACGCAGGCTGTGCACGCGCTCAGTCACCCACGGCCTCCAGCCGGTATCCAAGCCCACGCAGCATACGGATGCCGACGCCGGCGCGCGCCTGTTCCAGTTTGCGGCGCAGGCGGCTGACATGCACCTCGATCACCGACAGGTTGGCCTCGTGGTCCCAGCTGTACAGCGCATCGAACAAGCGCTGCTTGGTGACGGTGCGGCCGGGATGCTGCATCAGTGCCTCGACCAGCGACAGTTCGCGCGCGGTCAACTCGATGCGCTGGCCTTCAACCTGCACTTCATTGCGGATGCTGTCGAAGCACAACCGGCCCAGCCGTTTCTGCGCCGGTGCATCGCTGCGGCGGCGCGACAGTGCACGCAGGCGGGCTTCCAGCTCACCGAGTGCGAACGGCTTGGCCAGGTAATCGTCGCCACCGCGGTCGAGGCCGAGGATGCGGTCCTCCACACCATCGCGTGCGGTCAGGATCAGCACCGGCAGGGTGGCGCCGTCATTGCGCAGGCGCGAGAGCAGGTCCAGGCCATCGACGTCGGGCAATGAAAGGTCCAGCACCATCACGTCATACGGTGCGCTGGCCAATGCCGCCGGCGCGTGCAGTCCACGCGAGAGGTGGTCGCACAGATGACCGGCACCCTGCAGGGCGCGGATCAGTCCATCGGCCAGAGCGGCGTCGTCTTCGATCAGCAGGATTCGCATTGCAAGCTTCGTGCAAGGTTGGGGCAAGTTTGGCGCAAGTGCATCACCTTACCGTGGCGTGCATGAATTTCTCCTCTCGTCTAGCGGCCGTGCTGGCCACGCTTCTGTGCGCGCCTGCGGCTTCGGCGCTGTCCCTGCAGGAAGCGCAGCGCGCAATGGAAGCACACAACCCGGACCTGCGCGCGGCGGCACTGGAGCTGCGCGGTGTGCAGGGCGATGCGCAGACGGCTGCATTACGCCCGTCCACCGAGCTGTCGATCGGCACCAGCAAGATCAGCCCCAAGCATGGTATCGGCCCCGGACGCTGGCAGGACAAGCGGGTGGACAGCACCGTGGGCCTGGGCTGGACCTGGGAGCGCGGCGGCAAGCGCGCACTGCGCATCCGCCAGGCCGACGCGCTGCTGGAAGTGGCCGGGCTGGAGATGCTCGATGCGCGGCGTCGCCAGCAGGTGGCGCTGCATGAAACCTATTTCGGCCTGAAGGGCGCCCAGGAGCGGGCGCGGATTGCTGATGCCAACCGGCAGAGTTCGGCCGAGCAGATGGCGGCGGCGGACAAGCAGGTCGCGACAGGGGCGATGGCACCGGTGGATCGCGCGCGGCTGGCGGTGGACGATCTCGCCGTAGCCGATGCGGCGCGCGAGGCGGCCCTGGATCTGCGCGATGCACGGCATGCGCTGGGGCTGCTGCTCGGCCGCGACGACAGCCATGACCTCAGCGCCGATGATCCGTGGCCAGACCCCGCGGGCAGGGTGGATACGGGTGCGTTCGACCCGCAGCAGCGTGCCGATCTGCGCGCGGCACGAGATAGTTA
>OJST01000138.1_pt1 | contig 20183 bp, 18 predicted proteins | sample 1599491 | NCBI WGS metagenome assembly OJST01 (sample SAMN04436635, study PRJEB24849) | human gut metagenome | biome: human gut; feature: NICU; material: stool | host: Homo sapiens | place: USA: Saint Louis, MO | collected 2010-02-10
GGCCCATCCACGCTAGAATTACCCCCTTATCGAGTCCCCCAAGCCGCATATGAGCCACTTCGAAGGCGATCTTCGCACTCCCGAATCGGCGCGCTTCGCCATCCTGGCCAGCCGCTGGAATGCCCGCATCACCGACACGCTGGTCGCTGGCGCTCGCCAGAGCCTGGCCGGCAACGGTATCACCGAAGCCAACATCGACGTGATCCGCGTGCCGGGTGCCTGGGAACTGCCGCTGGTGGCCGCGCGCCTGGCCGCCGCCCATGAACACGCCGCCATCCTCACCCTGGGCTGCGTGATCCGTGGCGATACCCGCCACTACGAACACGTGGCCGACCGCTGCGCCGAGGGCCTGATGCGCGTGCAGCTGGATTTCGGCGTGCCGGTGCTGAACGGTGTGCTGGCGGTGGAACGCGTTGAAGACGCCGAGGCCCGCGCAGGCGGCAGCCACGGCAACAAGGGCGAGGAAGTCGCACTCGCCGCATTGGAAATGGTCAATCTTCTGGAGCAGCTGCCATGAACAAGAACACCCAGGGCAAGCCCTCCGGTAAACCCGTCCGCCGCGATGGCGTCGATCCGGTGCTGCGCTCGCGCGCCCGCCGTCGTGCCGTGCAGGCCATCTATGCCTGGCAGATCTCCGGCGGCAACGCACAGTCGCTGATCGCCCAGTTCGCCCACGAGCAGGCCCGCGAAATCGCCGATCTGGCGTACTTCGAAGCGCTGCTGCACGGTGTGCTCGACAACCGCCGCGACATCGACGAAGCCCTCGGCCCGTACCTGGACCGTGGCATCGAAGAAGTGGACGCGATCGAACGCGCGGTGCTGCGCCTGGCCGCCTACGAGCTGCGCTACCGCCTGGACGTGCCGTACCGCGTGGTGATCAACGAAGCCATCGAATCGGCCAAGCGCTTCGGTTCCGAGCACGGCCACACCTACGTCAACGGCGTGCTGGATCGTGCCGCCGTGGAATGGCGCAAGGTCGAATCGGGTCACTGACCCACTGCGTCCCGCATCGTTCATTGAACGGCGCGGGAATCTGCTTCGGTAGAGTCGACTGTCAGTCGACTGCCTTTCGATCAGCAGTCGTAGTGTCGGACCGGAGAGCAGTCGACTGACAGTCGACTCTACCCCCCAGCCGGTTCACCTGGTCGGCATCCGCGCCCGCCGCCCATCCATGCAACCCGCCGGAACGCCCCATGTCCCTGGCCGAATTCGCCCTCATCGACCGCATCCGCGCCCGTACCCTCGAGCGCGACGACATCCTGCTCGGCATAGGTGACGACGCCGCGCTGCTGCAGCCGCGCGCCAACGAACAGCTGGTGGTCACCGCCGACACGCTCAACAGCGGCGTGCACTTCCCGATGGAAACACCGGCCTTCGACATCGGCTGGAAGACCCTGGCGGTCAATCTGTCGGACTTGGCCGCGATGGGCGCGCGCCCGGCGTGGTGCACGCTGGCGTTGTCGCTGCCGGAAGCCTCTGAAGACTGGATCGACGCCTTCGCCGATGGCTTCTTCGCACTGGCCGACCAGCATGACATCGCGCTGATCGGTGGCGACACCACGCGTGGCCCGCTGTCGCTGTCGGTGACCGCAATGGGCCAGGTCGGGCGTGGCCAGGCGCTGCGCCGCGACCGCGCGCAGGTGGGTGACGACCTCTGGGTGAGCGGTACGCTGGGCGATGCCGCCGGTGCGCTGCGCCTGTGGCAGCAGGGGGCACTGAGCGTAACCACCGCCACCTTGCTGGCCGACTACGAAAGCCTGCGCCTGCGTCTGCTGCGGCCGACGCCGCGCGTGACCCTGGGCCTGCGCCTGCGTGCCTTCGCGCATGCGGCGGTGGATGTGTCCGATGGCCTGCTGGCCGATCTGGGCCATATCGCCACACGCAGCAACGTGGCCGCGCATGTGGATGCCGATTCGCTGCCGATCTCGCACGCGCTGCGTGAGCTGCTCGGCCGCGACGGTGCACGCGACTGCGCACTTCGCGGTGGCGACGACTACGAACTGTGCTTCACCGCCGCCGCCGACCAGCGCGACGCGCTGCACTATTTGGCCGAATCGTTGGACGTGCCGCTCACCCGTATTGGTCGTATTGCTGAGGGGCAGGGCGTACACGTGGATGGCGAAGCCGCCGACGGCGGATACCAGCACTTCGCGTAGCCGCAGCGGTACTGCACTGCTGGGTGCCAACCTTCGGGGTGGGGTCAGATCGATGTTGCTCTGGTAGGTGCCAACCTTGGTTGGCACGAATGTGTCAGCCGCGCGCGCCCAAACGGTCGCGCAGGCACCATTGCTCTGGTAGGTGCCAACCTTGGTTGGCACGCATCAGCCGCTCGCGGCAACACCGTGTCGACCAAGGTCGACACCTACCGAGGCAGGGTGTATCTGAATCGCTCAGCGCTACGCCGCGTGCAACTGCACATCCACATACTCGGCCAGCCCACGGCAGGCCAGCAACAGCCCTTCGCGCGCGCCGTCATCCATGTGCTGGTCGATATCCCCGTCCACGCGCACGCGTTCGGTGGCGTGCAGCAGTTCCAGCAGGAAACTCAGCCCCGCATTGGCGCGGTCGATGCGCGCCAAGGCCAGGCGCTGCCCGGGTGTGCGGTTGCTGCCGGGCCACGGCTGGCCATCGGCGGCATCGCCTTGGCGGATGTACTGCAGGCAGGCCTGCAGGGTGATGGCGCCAGGGCTGTTACCGGTCTGCAGCGCAACTAAGGTGTCTTCCAGCGTGCGGGCCAGGTCATCGGGCAGGCGCGTGGCGGCCTCGCCCAGGGTGGCGAACAAGTGCGGGTAGGGGGAAGCGGTCATGGCGGCGTCCTTGTGCAAGCGGCAAGGGGCCACCCTGCTTAACAGCGAGGGTGGCGGACGGTGCGTGGTTGCAATACCGGTGACCGATGTAGAAACGCCGGCGGGCACGAGGCCCCCGCGCACCGTCCGCCATGTAGGCATAGACGGAATGCCTGCCGACGCCGCCCAGGCACAGGGGAAGGAGGCGACGCCGGCAGGCAAGCGTAAACAACATCGATCAAACGGGATTGCAAGCCCGTGCCACCCGTTGTCGGTGGCGCCACATGATTTGCATGAAGCGCCTGCGCTGCCAATGAGAATTGTTGGAAAGTTCGAAAGCGTTGCAGATGGCCCGCGCGCACGGGAGCGCGTCAATTACGACAAAGCATGTAGAGCCGAGCCCATGCTCGGCTCATAGCGCAATGCACGGGGTTCAGCCCGATCTGGCCGCAAAGCAGCCGAGCATGGGCTCGGCTCTACAGAAGACGGCTCGCGCGTCAGGCTGCGCTCAAGGGGAGATCTTCGCCTCGGCATCACGTGGCGTGCCGTAATCGTCCAGCCACTGGAACGTCACCGACGCGGGCATCGCCGCACCACTCGGAAGCGGCAGACGTACCTGCGCGCCCGGTGCGATCATCTCTGCTTCCACCTTGCGGCCGTCGGGCAGGGTCAGCGTGCTTACAGTCACGTGGTAGGCGCTGGGGTTGCTCACCAGCAGGGCACCGGCCTGCGCACGCCATTGCAGTTGCCCGGCCGCATCACGCGGCTTGCCGGGCAGGCCGGCCGGGCGGTGGAACAGCTTCACCCGCGTGCGCACGGCGAACTGCAGCAGGTTCTTGCCGGCGGCATCGGTGGGTTTGGGCGGAATGTCCAGCAGGTTGAAGTAGAACAGCGATTCACGATCCGTCGGCAGCGGTGTCTCCGACGGGCGCGGCGCGTAAGTAATGCGGTACGCCTGCCCCTGGTGGGCCTGCAGCAGGCGCGGGTCGGCCGGCGTCAGGCGGAAGGGCGTGCGCACGTTCTCGGGGCGTGCATGGCTGTCGCCATCGTCAATCCAGACCTGCACCATGGCGGCCTTGTCGCCACCGTTGGTGGCCTTCACGGTTACATCGCGGCCCTGGGCCGCGTCATGCACGATGCGCGTGCCCTGCAGCGTCACCGCTGCCGATGCCGGCAGCGCCAGGGCGCCAGCGAGCAGCGCGGTCATCCACGTCATTGCACGGATCTTCATCAGGTCGTCCTCCAATAAGGCGCGCCACCACGGGGGTGGCGCGCACGGGTGTGCGTTACTTGTAAAGCACGACGAAATCGCCCGAGGCGTTGGCCGTGCCGGCCGTGGCGTTCTTGCCAGGCGAGGAATACCAGGCGCTGTAGTCCAGTTGGCCCTTGCCGGCAGCCGGGATGTTCACCCACTGCAGCGGGTCCTCGCCCAGCTTCTGGTGGTTGCCTGAAGCGTCGTACAGCGCAACACCCACGTTTGTGGCCGTAGAGGCAGCCGTCAGCGCCAGGTTGCCGGTGCTGCCGTCGGGCGTGCCGCCAAAGCGCACACCTACATCCTGCGCAGCGCCGGAGCCGGTGCAGTCCAGCAGGATGCTGAAGTTCTTCATGCCGGCACGCTCGGCTTCATTCACCCACGCGACGTCCACCTTGCCCATCGGCACGGTGATGGTGCCGCCGGTGGCATCCACCGAGCACGTGCTGGTCATCAGCTCGCCGGTGATTTCCAGCTTCTCGGCGAATGCGGCGGGAGACAGGGCCAGCGCGAGCGCACCGGCGGCAATCAGGTTCAATCGGTTCGACATGGGAGTGTCCTTGGTAGGGAATCAGGGGAATCCGCATTGGACGAGCCAGCGGATGCGCACAGTGTTCCCAGCCGGGCGGCACGTGGATATGCAATTAGTTGCAAGGTGCTTGCAGGGCAGTTGAGTCCGTGCTTGCGGTACAGCGTCCGGTTAAGAAGCGTCATTTCCGGCTGCGACAAGCTGTCGCATGCGGCGTTCGGTGCATCTGCAATGCATTCGATTGACTGCTGTCATTTGTTGAAAACAAGCCTGAATTGCGCCGAAACAGTGGCTTGGCTGGAAACCGCGTGGTTTCGTGGCGCGTTGTCGCTTTGCAACAAATTGCATGGGAAGCCGGTCGCACGCTGTCTACGCTTCGGTCCACTTCGACTACGAGCGATGTCGCCTTCGGCCTCATCGAGTGACGCTAACCATGCACATGCGCCTCCTTCATCTCCGCACGCCGCATCGTTTTGCCAGCCGTCCACTGGGGCTGGCGATTGCCGCCGCCGTGGCAATGGCGATTGCCGGTCATGCCAGTGCCCATGGCGATGAGTCCCTGCAGTTCAGCGAGGGCTTCCTGATTGGTGGCCGGGCCATCGACATGCAGCGCTATGCGCAGGGCAACCCCATGGAGCCGGGCGTGTATCCCCTGGACGTGGTGGTCAATGGCCAGTTCCACGACAAGCGCGACATCACCTTCGTGGCGGCGCCGGCACCTCTGGGGGCAACCCCGTGCCTGCCGGCCGGGCTGGTACGCCAGTTGCCGCTGAAGGAGATGTTCCTGGCCGAGCTGGACCAGGATGATGAAGGCTGCGTCGCACTTCCCAGCCTGATCGACGGTGCCACGGTCGAGTTCGATGAAAGCAATCTGCAGCTTCTAGTGAACGTGCCGCAGGCTGCGCAGGCGCGCGATGCGCGCGGCTACGTGGCACCTGCACAGCGCGACCACGGCGTCACGGCAGCCTTCTTCGATTACAACATCAACCACAGCCGCAACCAGGGCCAGCAGGCGACCTATCTGGGGCTGAACACGGGCGTGAACCTGGGCGCGTGGCGGCTGCGTCACCGTTCGTCCTTCAGCCAGGGCAGCCATGGCTCGCGTCATGATGTGATCAGCAGCACGCTGCAGCGCGATCTTCCGGCATGGAATGCCCAGCTGCTGTTGGGGCAGGGCACGACCGGTGGCGAACTGTTCGAGTCGCTGTCATTCACCGGTGTGCGGGTGGCCAGCGATGAGCGCATGCTGCCGGACTCGCTGCGCGGCTTCGCGCCGGTGGTGCAGGGCGTTGCCGAAACCAACGCAGTGGTGAGCATCCGCCAGAATGGCCACGTCATCCACGAAGTAAGCGTGGCGCCGGGGCCGTTCTCCATCGAAGATCTGTACCCGACCAACTTCGGTGGCGACCTGGACGTCACCGTCACTGAAGCCGATGGCCGCCAGCAGCAGTTCACTGTCAACTTCTCCGCAGTGCCGCAGGCGCTGCGGCCGGGCGCCAGCCGCTTCAGCGTCACCGCCGGTGAACTTCGCGATGCACGCGGTGTGCGTGAAGCACTGCGCTTTGCCGAAGGCACCTAAGCACGTGGCATCAGCAACCATTTCACCGCGCTGGGCGGGGTGCAGATTGCCGAAGACTTCCAGTCCGCACTGTTCGGCGGTGCAATCAATACACCGCTCGGTGCGTTCGGTGCCGACGTTACCCATTCGCGCGCACGCCTGGCCAATGGCGAACAGGTGACCGGCAACAGCTTCCGGCTGAACTACCAGCGCTACATCACCGCAACGGGTACCAACTTCGGCTTGGCAGCGCTGCGTTACAGCACGCGCGGCTTGAACTTCTCGCAGCGTATTGGCGAGCGCAGCACGCTCTCGCTCAATGGCGGACAGGTGCGCTATTGGGACAGCGCGCAGCAGCACAACGATCTGCAGCTGCGCTTCCAGACCAGCATGGGCCGCGCCAATCTGAGCCTGTCTGCCATGCGCCTGCAGATGGGCGATGGCCGCCAGGACACCCGCTATGCGGCGACCTTCAGCATTCCGTTGGGCTCGGCCCCGCGCGCACCGCGCTTGAGCACCCAGGTAGCCCATTCGGCACGCGGCGATCAGGGCCAGCTGGGCCTGAACGGAACGCTGGGTGCCGATCAGCAGCTGAGTTACAGCCTGTCTGCCAGCGGTTCCAGTGACGGGGCGGGAAGCGCCAATGCCTACGCGTCCTATCGCGGTGGGCATGGCACGGTCACCGCCGGCTACAGCCGGTCGGGTGATTACAACGCCTTCAACGCCAGCGCGGCCGGCAGTGTGGTGGTGCACCGCGATGGCATCAACTTCGGTGCGCCGGTGGGCGATGGCTTCGCGCTGGTACAGGCAGATGGCGCGCAGGGTGCCCGCATCGGCTACGGCAGCGACGTGCGCATCGGTCGCAACGGCTATGCGCTGCTGCCGCACGTGAGCCCCTACCGCTGGAACCAGATCGAGCTGGACCCGTCGGGCCTGCCGATGGATGTGGAGCTGCTGCAGACCTCGCAGCGGATTGCGCCGACGGCGGGCAGCATCGTGCGGGTTGCGTTCAATGCCAAGCGCGAGCGCACATTGTTCATCGACGCCACCGATGCGCTGGGCCAGCCGCTGCCATTTGCCGCGCGTATCGAAGATGAGACCGGCCGCAGCTATGGCGCAGTGGGCCAGGGCGGTGTGATCCAGCTGCGTGGCGCACCCGAACAGGGCCAGCTGATCGTCGACCCGGACGGCCCACATCGCTGCCGCCTGGAATACACCACCCCGGATGCCCCCGATGCCTATGGGCTGTCGTGGAGCCAGGCGGTGTGCACGCCGCTGCCGGCCCCGAGTAATGGGCTGCAGGCCGCCCTGGATGCGGTCGAAGCCACCTCGTTCTGATGTCCTGATTCCATTCTTTCAACCCAAGGAGTTCTTTCATGAACCTGTTCAACCGCATCACTCTGTGCACCGCACTGCTGGCCGCCGCGCCGCTGGCTCTGGCCGATAGCGCCACCCTCACCATCAGCGGCAAGGTGCTTCCCGGCACCTGCACGCTCACCGCAGCGCCGATCACCTTGGACCCGGTGAAGGCCAGCGACCTGACGCCCGGCGCCGATGCGCAGATCAAGGCCGGGGCGCTGCAATTCGCGGGCTGCGTTGGCGTAAGCAAGGCCGTGCTGTCCTTCGCCGGTACCGCCGCCGACGGCGATGCAACGCGCTGGAAGAACACCGCTGTAAGCGATGCCGCCGAAGGCGTGTCGATCTCGCTGCTGTCCGGTACCACCGGCAGCAACTATCTGAAGGATGGTGACACCGGCATCGATGTGCCGGTGGCTGGCGCCACCGCGCGTTACGACCTGCGTGCCGCCTATTTCCTGCCCACCGGCGAAGCGCCGAGCGCGGGTGAAGTTTCTACCGAGATCGTGGTCACTGCTGACTACGAGTGAGTGATGGCCGTGCGCACGCAACGTGCGGCGGCCACTGTCCATAACGGAGAATGTTGCATGTCTGCTCATGTTCGCACTGCATCTACCGGCATGGTGCTGCGCAAATCGATTCCGGCGAAACTGTTCACTGCCTTGGCGCTCGTTGTGACGGCGGGAGCCGCAATGGCCTGCGAGCAGTATTCAGCGAAGCCGGATGTACTGCTCGACACCGTCTACACATCCCCGCCGTCCGGAGCCAATGTATTCATGGCCGAGGAACGCGGTCGGGCCGCATATGAGAAGTGCTCACTGCCCGGTGGCACGGTGTCGGTCTTCGTGCGGCTGGAGATTCCTGGCTTGGTCTACGTCGGGGACATTCAGTACCAGGGGCGGGCCTACGCTTCCTATGCTACCGGGACTGATTCTGCATTGCTTGCGTTCGACGCGTACTCGAACATTTTTGACCGAAGACCACTGCGCTTGGGTGAGGAGCTGGAACTGCCGTATGAGACCGCTGCGGGGGATGGCTTGCAGAACACCATCAACTACACGGCGCTGGTGTTTTCGCGGGGCGGGCGCATGCGCACGTCCAGCGTGCGGACCGGGCAGGTCTCGCTGCGATCACCGGCACACCCTGAGCTTGATCTGACGTCCTCCTACTATCTGGCTCCCCAGTTTCCCGCAGTGACCTGTCCGCTGCAGGATGTCTCGGAGACGCTCCAGGATGTGCAGTTGGCGGAACTGCCCGTACCGGGTAGTACCGCCAAGGAGAAGCCCGTCGCAGTGCGCATGAGCTGCGGTACGGATGCACCGCGTGCGCAGATCAGCTTGACCGACGCAGGCGACCGGACAAACTCAGGTAGCCAACTGACGCCAACGGCTGACTCGGATGCGAAAGGCGTGCGGGTGCAGCTCCTGCAGGGCGGAAGTGAAGTGAACTTTGGACGTATCTGGGATTTCGAACCCGGCGTGGGTGGCACGCATGACATCGCGTTCACTGCGCGCTACATCCGCACCAACGAGGCGTTGGAGCCCGGGCAGATCAAGGGCGAAGCGGTACTGAATGTCGACTATTGGTAAAGGGGGCAGCGTCGTGGTTCCATGCGGCGTCAGCACATTCAGGCGGTATCTTTGCCGCGGTTTTCCTGGCGTTCTGCAAGAGATTCGATGGCGTGGTGTGGTGGAAGCGATGACGATGAATTGAAATTCGTCAGAGACTCGCTGTGCATCCTGCCATTCCCCGCTGCATGCCACCCTGTGCGTTACCGTACATTCTTCTCGCGGCACTCCTGCTGGTTACAGGGGCCGCGCAGGCATGCGAGCACTACACCGCTTATCCGGATGTTGTAGTTGATTCGGTCTATCTGTCCGCCCCGGTTGCGCCATATGTTTTCATGGCGCAGGAGCGAGGGCGGTCCGCCTTGCGCAAGTGCTCGTTTCCCGGTGGCCCCATTGCAGTGCTCGTCAGGCTGGATGTTCCCGGGCTTGTCTATGCCGGGGAGCTTCACTATGAAGGTCGGACCTACGCGTCCTATGCGTCCTCTCCAGACTCAGCGCTGCTCGCCTTCGATGTCTACTCCAATATCTTTGAGCGAAAGCCGCTTCGTCTCGGGGAGGAGCTGGCGATGGATTACCAGACTTCCGCCGGTGACGGGCTCCAGCACACCATCAACTACACAGCGCTGGTCTTCTCGCGCGGTGGGCGCATGCGCACGTCCAGTGTCCGCACCGGTCAGATCTCGTTGCGATCGCCGGAATATCCGGGCCTGGACTCCAGCGCAGCCTACTACCTGGCGCCCCGATTCCCGGCCGTAACCTGTCCCCTGCAGGATGTTTCGGAAGTGCTCCCGAATGTGCAGCTGGCGGAACTGCCTGGTCCGGGCAGTACAGCCAAGGAGAAGCCGCTGGCGGTGCGCATGAACTGCGGCTCGGACGCACCGCGTGCGCAGATCACCTTGACCGATGCTGGCGACGCGACAAATTCTGGAAGCCAGCTGACGCCGACGCCGGATTCAGATGCGAAAGGTGTGCGGTTGCAGCTCCTGCAAGCAGGCCGTGAAGTGAATTTCGGGCGCATCTGGCGTTTCGAGCCCGGTGCCGGCGGCACGCATGAGATTGCCTTTACCGCGCGCTACATCCGCACCAATGAATCGTTGGTGCCCGGCCTGATCAAGGGCGAAGCCTTGCTCAACGTGGACTACTGGTGAGTGCGTTGCAGTTGCCAGCGGACAATCACGGCCCAATCGATGGTCCTGGACGGGCCAAGAGCAATGGGCGCGTCACCACCCCCTTCGCTTTCTTCTATGAACGCCGATCGCCGGGCTACTGGCAGGAGATTGATCAATTGCACACTGCTACTGACACGCGCCGATGGTTTCGTCGGGTTTTCCTCGCCATGGTAGTTTCCTTGCTGCTTGCCCTGGCGGGCCATGCAAGCAGCTGCACGTTCACCGTACAAGCGCCCATCGTCATCAACAAGAGCAGGCCCGGGCATCCTGACACGGTCCGCATGATATGGGACGACGGAACCAATATCAGTTCCAGCGGTTGCCCCGTTTCCAGTAAGCACTCTCTGGATATGACCCTGGTGGGCCCGGCACTGCGTTGGGTCTCGGATGTGGACTTCACCGCGTATCCCATCCAAGGTCGGCTTCCGCTGTACGAAGTTGGTCCTGATTCGGCGCTGCTGGGATTTGTTGCAAGCGATGGAGACCGTTCGTACTGGCCGCTGCGACTTGGCTCCAACAGTTTTCCAAGTGTTCCTGGCAACACGAATTTCATCGTGATCGCATACGTGTACAGCCGCGGCGAAAGAATGCGGGACTTCCAGACGAAGGTGGATCTGGAATTTTCCTCCGTTGACCATTCGACGATCAATGCAAGTCTTCCCATCAGTGTTGACATGCAGTTTCCTCCGACAACCTGCCCTGTGCGGGACGTCGCGGAAGTGCTACAGGATGTCAGCGTCGCGGAGTTGATCGCGCCGGGGGATACGGCGAAAGACAAGATCGTGGTGGTTCGCATGGAGTGCGGGGCCAACGTGCCGCGCGCGGAACTGATGTTGAAGGACGCGGGGGATGCGGGCAACACCGGAAGCCTGTTGACCCCTACAGCGGATTCCGGCGCCAAGGGGGTCCGTGTACAGCTTCTACGTGGCGGCAGCGAGGTGCAGTTTGGGCAGGCCTGGCACTTCAATCCCGGCACGGGGGGAGTGCATGACCATGCTTTCACCGCCCGCTATTACCGCACCGCGGATGCTCTTGTTCCAGGCATGATCAAGGGGGAGGCAGTGCTCAACGTGGACTACTGGTAGGACCACGTCGGACATCTGCAACGGATTCGATGGGCTGCGTTGACGAGGGTGGGCACGATGAGCTGATTTTCGATGAGGATATTCAATGCGTCTGGCCATCGTCGATTACACCCGTCTTCGCTCACTGCTTGGATCCGTTCTTGCCGGCTTGTCACTGGTATCCGTGCCGGCAATGGCATGCGAACACTACACCGCCTATCCGGACGTTGTGCTTGATACGGTTTATGCAGCTGCTCCGGTACAACCACGCATCTTCATGGATCAGGAAAGAGGGCGCTCATCCTTGAGGAATTGCGCGTTTCCGGGTGGGCCCATCAGTGTCTTCGTGCGCTTGGATGTGCAAGGGCTGACGTATGCAGGCGACCTGCAATACCAGGGAAGAACGTACGCATCCTATGCCAGCTCTCCCGATTCGGTGCTGTTGGCTTTCGATGTCTACTGGAATCTGCTGGATCGAAGGCCGCTCCGCCTGGGTGAGGAACTGGAGATGGAGTTCGACACGACCGCCGGTGACGGAGTGCAGTACGTCATCAGCTATACCGCGCTGGTGTTTTCGCGTGGCGGTCTGATGCGCAGCTCCCCCGTCCGTACCGGACTCATCTCGCTGCGGTCACCAGAGTATCCCGGGCTGGACAGCAGCGGCGATTACTACCTGGCGCCCGTATTGAAGCCGTGAGGATGGCGCTGGGGGCCAGTCGCGCAACCACTACGCCGGGTTGCCAGGCTCAGGTTCCTTTTCACGAAACTTGGTGGCGCATGTGCAGCGGCGGTGTCGCATCCGACATTGCAACTAATTGCATGGTGGGTGTTCATCGCGACATCCACTATGCCGGTCTCGACAAAAGGAGATCCCGACATGCAATCCCATCAGATCCGCTATTCGGCGCTGGCCCTCGCACTGACGGCGGCGCTCGCCGTTGGCATCCCCGTCAGTGCACACGCACAGCAGGTCATTGCAGACGGTGACGCACAGACCCCGGCAGCGGGGGATTACAGCGCAACTGGTGTGGGCAACCCTGCCTTCCATGCGCTCAATGGCGGCAGCATCGTTCCGCTGGGTGCGGTCAACGTGAGTGCCGATGGCGATGGCGCATCCGCGGCCCGTGCCGAAGGTGCTGGCAGTCGTATCGAACTGAATGGCTCGACTTTGGTCACCACCGGTTTTGGTGCCACCACCGCGCTGGCAACGACGGGCGGTGAACTGCATCTGACGGCGACTGACGTCATCAACAGGGGCACCGGCATGGGCGTTGTGGCGCATACCGGCAGCCAGGCCACGCTGCAGGATGTGAACATTCGCATGGAAGGCGTGTCGTCGGTCGGCCTCGCCGGCGGCGGTGACATCAGCATGACCGGTGGCTCGATCTCGGCGATGGGGCTGGGTAGCCGCGCGGTGTCGGCCACCGGGGCGAACATGACCCTGACCGGCGTTTCGATTGAAGGCGAGTCGGGCATCTGGCTGGGTGATAACAACCAGCTTGATCTTTCAGGAAGCGCGGTGAACGCCAGCGGCATCGCGTTGGACATCAATGGTCGCAGCAATGCAGTCACTGTGGCGGACTCCAGCTTCCACAGCACCGGCAACGGGACCGCAACCGTCAAGATGTTCTCCGATTCGACGCTGGCAATGGCCCGCAGTTCCGTCATCAGCGAGGGGGACCGTGCGGTGGGCATTGATGCCCGAACCGGTACGGTGGATCTGGACCGCGTGACTGTGACCACGTCCGGTGAGAGCAGCCATGGCCTGTATGCCGATTTCACTGGCATCGGCGCCGGCCCGATCATCACTGCGCGTGCGGCCCAGATTCACACCACGGGCGCGGGTGCCATTGGTGCGGTTGCGCGCCAGGGCGGCAGCATCCATCTGGACGACAACATCATCCGTACCGAAGGCCAGCAGGCCCATGGTGTGCTGACCGGGGGCAGCGGCGGGATGACGTTGACCGGTTCGCACATTCGCACCGAGGGCGAGGGCGCCTGGGCTGCGGTGATCAATGACAACGGCAGCCTGGGCATCGACGGCAGTGCGCTGGAAAGCGTGCAGCACGGTGGTGTGTGGGTTCGCAGCAGCCGTGACTCCGGTTTGACGCTGTCCAACAACGCCTACGTATCGGGTGGCAATGGCATTGCCATCGCACTGGATGCGGCGGTGGCGGGGCGTTTCGACGTGGTGTTGCAGGGGCATTCGCAGATGGTCGGCGACATCGTCATCACGCCCGAGGACGAGGATGCCGGTCTGGTGCCGCAGTCCGATGTGCACGTGCGCCTGGCAGACGGGTCGCTGTGGCAGGGCACGTCCAACCTGGTGCAGACGATGGCGATTGAAAGCGGAAGCCAGTGGACACTGACCGGTGATGCCACGGTGGGCGAACTGAGCGTACTGAACAGTGGTGTGGCGCTGTCCGACGGCAGTGGCCGATTCAACACGCTCACCGTAGACGGTGATCTGCACAGCGAGGGCGCGACGTTCCTGTTCCAGGGCGCCTTGGGCGGTGACGACAGCGCCTTTGATCGCCTGCATGTGCGTGGCGATACTTCGGGCGATGCAAGCATTGCGGTGAAGAACATTGGCGGCGTTGGCGCTCAGACCACCGATGGCATCCAGCTGATCGAAGTGGATGGTGCATCGCTGGCAACCTATGCGCTGGCCGGCCGCGCCGTGGGCGGCTCCTATGAGTACTTCCTGTTCAAGGGGGGCGTGATAGATCCCACCGATGGCAACTGGTATCTGCGTTCGCAATGGTTCGATGTCTGCAAGGACAATCCGGCCGCGCCGGGCTGTGTGGTGGACCCGGTTGATCCGGTTGACCCCATCGATCCGGTGGACCCCGTGGATCCGGTGGACCCGGTGCCGGTGCTGCGTCCCGAAGCCGGGGCGTACCTGGCCAACCAGTCGGCAGCCATCAACATGTTTTCCCATCGTCTGAATGACCGCATCGGTGCCGTTTCGCTGGATGAAGGCCGTGCCGCATGGGCGCGCGTGGGCCGGCAGCAGGCGGACTTCAGCGCGGTCGGTGGCCAGCTGTCGATTGATGGCAACACCTCGGTGCTGCAGATTGGCACTGACCTGGTTCGCCGGGGCAATGCAGCGTTCGGCGTGATGATGGGCACGGGGCGTGCCGACAGCAGCGCAGTGTCCGATCTGACCGGCTACAGCGCCAAGGGTCGGGTGCGTGGCAGCGCGGTAGGTGTGTACGGCACCTGGATGCAGGCGGCTGACGGTACGCAGGGTGCGTACATGGATGCGAACCTGCAGTACGGCCGTTTCGATAACCGGGTGCAGGGCATTGGCCTGGAGCCGGAGCACTACGATTCGCGCATGGCCAGTGCGTCGCTGGAGACCGGCTACACCTTCAACGTGTGGCAGGGCACCGCCAGCGCACTGTATGTGCAGCCGCAACTGCAGCTGAGCTATGTCGATTTCCGCGCCGATCGCCACGTGGAGAGCAATGGCACGGTGATCGACCATGCCGATGCTGGCGGCCTGAGCGGGCGTCTGGGCGTGCGCGTGTTTGGCCATGGCACTGCAGCCGGCAACACGGTGCAGCCGTACCTGGGCGTGAACTGGCTGCGTGGCAGCGGCACCAGCACGTTGCAGTTCAACGGTGACACGCTGGGCGCAGACGTGCCGCGCAACCGTTATGAGGTGCAGGCCGGTGCCGAGTTGAAGCTGGGCCAGCGCTGGGGCGCGTGGGGGGGCGTGAGCGTGCAGCGCGGTGATTACGGCTACCGCAATGTGGGCGGCCAGCTGGGCCTGCGCATGGCCTGGTAAGCGGACGTGCAGCGGGGTCGGATCCAATTGCCATGGCAATGGGCTCTGCCCCCTGGCTGCTGCCGTAGAGCCGAGCCTACGCTCGGCTCATCGCGATCTGAACGAAGAGCAGCCGAGCATGGCTCGGCTCTACAATCGCGTCGCTCCGGGACCGGACCTGAACGATGTCCATGTCTGTCGCGATTATCCATTGAATGACTGCGCAAACGGTGGCGATGCTGCCGCCCTGTCTTCTGCCGGTTGCCTGCATGTCCCCTCCCGAACGCTCCCACAACGCCGCCATCGATGGCCTGCGTGCATTGGCGGTGCTGGCCGTCGTGGTCTTCCACACCAATGCGACGTGGCTGCCCGGTGGCTTCACCGGTGTGGACCTGTTCTTCGTGGTGTCCGGCTTCGTGATCAGCCAGTCGTTGGCCTCGCGCACCCATGCGTCGCTGGGCGCGATGCTGCTCGATTTCTACCGGCGCCGTGTGCTGCGCCTGTTGCCGGCGTTGCTGGTGATGCTGATGGCCACCTTCGTGCTGTCGGCGCTGTTCATTCCCCGCGCGTGGCGCAATGAGCAGTTCGACCAGACCGGCTGGGCCGCGCTGGTCGGCTTCAGCAACATCGTGCTGGCGGGCCAGCAGGACGATTACTTCTCACCGGGCGCCGAACTCAACCCGTTCCTGCATACGTGGACGCTGGGTGTGGAGGAGCAGTTCTATCTGATCTTCCCGCTGCTGTTCTTCGTGTGGCTGCGTGGGCGTGAGCGCTGGCCGTGGTCGCGTTGGCTGTTGCCGGTGCTCACCCTGCTGTCGCTGGCGTGGGCAGGCTGGCAGGCGCAGACGGCGCCGGCGGCAGCGTTCTACCTGCTGCCGGCGCGGTTCTGGGAGCTGGCTGCGGGCGCGCTGCTCTACCAGTGGATGCGCACGCGTACGCCGGGCCGGAGCGGTGATGCGGTTGCAGTGGTCGGTCTGGTGCTGCTGGGTGCAGGCGTGGTGATCGCACCGCAGCTGGCGATGCCGGTGCCGGGCGTGCTGGCCACCACGGCCGGTACGTTGATGCTGTTGGCGAGCGTGTCGGCACCAGGTACATCGCGCATTGAGCGCGCGCTGGGCTGCGCACCGCTGGCCTACCTGGGCCGGTTGTCCTATTCGCTGTACCTGTGGCATTGGCCACTGCTGGTGCTGCTGCGCTGGACGTATGGCCTGCATGGCGTCGCGCTGTGGCTGTATCCGGTGTTGTTGCTGGCGGTCTCCGCCGTGTCGTATCACTTCATCGAGCGTCCACTGCGGAATGCGGCATCACTGCTGAGCCTGGCACCGGCCAAGGTGCTGGGGATGGCGCTGCCAGTGGTCGCGCTATGCGGCGCAGGCGCCTGGGCCACGGTGGAGTACCACGAGCAGGTCTCGCTGAGCGTTACCCGCGACGGCTATGCATGGCAGGCGCGCCGCTACCCGGCCTGGCGACCGCTGGAGCCGGTGAGTGCGCCAGCGCTTGAAGGGCGGCGCCTGTTCGTGGTGGGCGACTCGCATGCAGCGGCGTATCGCACCATGACCAGCATGGTCGCGCGCCAGACCGGCATGGAGGTGCGCCAGCAGGATCGCGGCGGTTGCAGCTTCGTCAACCTGCTGCGGGCCAGCCCGGCCGACTGCCAGGACTTCATTGAGGACGCGCTGTCGACCATCGAGAGCGAGGCACGTCCTGGTGACATCGTGCTGCTTGCGGCATTGCGCATGCCGGAGCTGCGCGGATTCGACTGGCAACAGCAGGATGCGCAGCAGGTCTATCGTCAATTGCTTGCCGAGCGTACCCCGACCGATGCGCAGGCCGCGCACGATGAGGCTGATCATGTTGTTGGGCGTTTGCAGACGCTGGGCGTACACGTGGTGATCGACGCACCGCTACCGCTGTTCAAGGCAGGTGCATACCGCTGTTCGGACCGGTTCAATCGCCGCAATCCGGCTTGTGCCGGCGGTCTGAGCATGCCGCGTGCGGACCTGGAAATGCTGCGCGTGCCGCAGATGGCACTGCTGGCGGACCTGGTCGCACGTTACCCGTCACTGACCGTGTGGGATCCGCTGCCGTTGCTGTGCGGGCCAGACACCTGTTCGGCGGTGGAAGACGGTGAACCCCTGTTCTTCGACAATGACCATCTGAGCGGGCACGGTAATCGCGTGCTGTTGCCCAGCTTCCGCCAGACCCTCATCGACAGCGTAGGCAGCGCGCCCCGGTAGCGCCGGGCATGCCCGGCGGCGTTCACACCGTCGGCAGCACCTTGCCCGGGTTGAGGATGCCATCCGGGTCCAGCGCGGCCTTGATCGCACGCATCGTCGCCAAGGTAGCCGGGGTGAAGGCCTGCGCCATGAAATCGCGCTTGGCCAGGCCGATGCCGTGTTCGCCGGACAGCGTGCCACCCAGTGCCAAGGTCAGCTCGAAGATCTTCGGCAGTGCGGCATGCGCGCGCGCGTTCTCTTCGGCATCGTCCGGGTGATAGAGGATGTTGACGTGCAGGTTGCCGTTGCCGGCATGACCGAAGGTGACGATGGTCAGCGTGTAGTCGCGTGCCAATGCCTGCACGCCAGCCACCAGCTCTGGAATACGCGACACCGGCACCACCACGTCTTCATTGATCTTGCCGGGCGCGACGGTGCGCAGTGCCGGCGACAGTGCCTTGCGCGCGGCCCACAGCTGGTCGCGTGCACGGCCTTCCATCGCCACGTCCAGTTCGATCATGCCGTCGCCTTCAGCGGCGCTGGCCAGTGCCTGCAGCAGATAGGGCAGGGTGTCGTGGTCACCATCGGCTTCCACCAGCAGCATCGCACCGGCCTCCGGCACGTCGGCACCGTTCAGCCGCAGCAGCTCGAGGCTACGTGCGTCCATGAACTCCAGGCGGGTGGGTACTACCGGCTGCGACATCAATCGCGATACCGCGGCTGCGGCGGCATCGGCATCGCGGCACAGCACGCGCAGCCCGGCCTGGCTGACCGGCAGCGGGGTCAGTTTCAGCGTGGCTTCCACGATCAATGCCAGCGTGCCTTCGCTGCCCACCAGCAGATGGGTGAGGTCGTAGCCAGTGGCGTCCTTGGTGTAGGCGCCGCCGCAGCGGATCACATCGCCGGTGCCGGTCACTGCCACCAGGCCCAGCACGTTGTCGCGGCTGGTGCCGTACTTCACCGCGCGCGGGCCGCCCGCATTGCAGGCCAGGTTGCCACCGACGCTGCAGATCTCGGCGCTGGAAGGATCCGGCGCCCAGAACAGGCCATGCGGGGCCAGTGCCTGCTGCAGGGCGCCATTGAGTACGCCCGGTTGCACCACCGCGCAGCGATCGCCGGCGCGGATCTCGACGATGCGGTCCATGCGGGTGAACGACAGCACGATGCTGCCGGGCAGCGGCACGGCCGCGCCGGTGGTGCCAGTGCCGGCGCCACGTGCGACCAGCGCTACGTGATGGGCCCGGCATGCGCGCACCAGTGCCTGCACCTGTTCGATGCTGGCAGGCTGCGCGACGGCGGCGGGGCGTTGATGACGCCACGAGTTGTCCTGCGCGTTGGCCTCCAGCGCGCTGTCATCCATGCGCCAGCCCTCCGCGCCCAGCAGGGCGGACAGTTCGGCAACCAGGGCAGCAGGCAGGGCAGGACTCATGACGGATCTCGTGGGGCAGCAGGAGCGGGTTGGATCAGTTTCCAGGCAACAACGGCGCCAGCCAGTGGCAGCCACACCCAGCGCAGTTCCGACAGCAGGGTGGCCAGGCCGCGCGCGCTGAAGAACTGTGGGGCGAACGGTGAAACGCGGATCGGTCGCCACGGCGCGAAGAAGCGTTGTTCGCTCCAGGGCCAGGCGAGGGCCACGCCGAGGCCGCCGGAGGTCATCGCATCCAGCAGCGGGTGGCTGGCAGCGCAGACGAAGACGAATACAGCGGCTTGTACGGTCGATGCCACCGTTGGCCCTGCCTTGGTAGGTGCCAACCTTGGTTGGCACGAAGCCGCCGACCAAGGTTGGCGACTACCGGAGCTGTGTGGTGCCGACCAAGATCGGCGGTTACCAAAGAACGCCAGCACCGCGGCGAATGCCGCCAGCACGCCGGCAAACAGCAGCGAATGGCTGGCGCCGCGATGGCCGAACGCATCGGCGTAGGGAATGTGCAGCGCGAAGGCCAGTACATCGGCATCGGGCAGCATCGCTGCAATCACGCCGGCCGCCAGCAGGCGCGGCGGGATGCGGCCGCGATCAGCGGCGCACCACAGCGCCAGCGGCACAGCAGCATGGGTGATGATCGAAGGCATCAGTCACACACCGTGGTCGTGCCGGCCTGGCTGCGCTCTGGCAGGTGCCAACCTTGGTTGGCACAGAAGCGCCGACCAAGGTCGGCCTCTACCAGAGCGGACGGTACCCATCAGCAATCATCCAGCCGGAACGCATCACGCAGCCACCGCAGCTGCGGCGGCTCGCCGGTGGCGTCGACCACATCAAAACGGCAGGGTGCATTGGCCAGCGCCGGGTTGTCCTGCAGGTACAGCTGCGCGGCGTGCGCCAGGCGTCGGCACTTGCGCACATCCACCGAAGCGGCACCGCCACCGAAATCCGATCGCGCGCGATAGCGCACTTCCACGAACACCACGGTGCCGGCATCGTCCATCACAAGGTCCAGTTCACCGCCGCGATAGCGCACGTTGCGCGCACGCGGCTGCAGTCCCGCCTGTTGCAGATGCTGCTCGGCGGCGGCTTCCACCGCCGAGCCACGTTGGCTGCGCTCAGCGACCACCGACGATCGGCATCGGCCGGCCGCCATTGAAGGTGGACCATGCCGGCTGGCGCAGGATGTTGCCGTTGCTGTCCAGGAACAGGGTGCCGGTGGCACCGTCCAGGCCGCCTTCGTTGGACAGCTTGTCCAGATAGGCGGTGATCTTCCAGGCATCGGCGCCGAACGCGAACAGGCGGCCGGCTGCACCGCGTGCGCTGGGCAGGGTGCTGGCGACCTGGCTGGCCGACGGCAGGCCCGACACGCTGCGCACGTTCCAGGCCTCATTCGGGTAGACGATGCCGTCCAGCGCCACGTCTTCTTCCACCTTGCCGCTGCCGATGGTCAGCTGCGAGGTGCCGACGCGGGTGGCGCCGCCGGCACCGGC
>OJST01000139.1_pt1 | contig 20145 bp, 21 predicted proteins | sample 1599491 | NCBI WGS metagenome assembly OJST01 (sample SAMN04436635, study PRJEB24849) | human gut metagenome | biome: human gut; feature: NICU; material: stool | host: Homo sapiens | place: USA: Saint Louis, MO | collected 2010-02-10
CCCACAGTGCCCCGCCATCCCACGGAATGCCCGCTGTTGCTGTTGATGTTGCCGGCCAGCGGCCGGCACTACCGGGGTGCAGGGCGCAGCCCTGCCGATCAAGCCCCTCAGAACATCAGGTTGATCATCAGCACCACCACGCAGGTGTAGATCAGCGACAGCGGTCCGCCGACCCGCCACATCTCGCGCGGGGTGTAGTTGGCGGGGCCGGTGATCATCGAGATCACCGGGTTGGAGGCGGTCATCAGATTGTTGGACGCCGACAGCGCCACGATCAGCGCGAACGCGGTCGGGTTGCCGCCCGCCGCCAGTGCCAGGTTCACCGCGATCGGCACCATCACGATGGTCGCGCCCACATGGCTGATCACCAGCGAGAACGCCGTGGTCAGCAGCGCCAGCGCCACCTCCAGCACCCACACCGGGATGCCGGTGGGCAGCTTGTCGATGGTATGGCCGGCCACCCATGCCGCCGCACCACTGGAGTCCATCGCCCAGCCGAGCGGGATCAGCCCGGCCATCATGAACACCGTTTTCCAGTTGATCGAGGCATAGGCCTCGTCCATGCGCAGCACGCCGGTCAGCAGCATGCCGGCCACGCCGGTCATCAGCGTCAGCGCCACCGGCAGCTTGCTGGTCAGCGCGATCAGGATGGTCAACGCGAAGATCGCCATGGCGATCTTGAATTTGTGCGGGCGTTGTTCGCCGGTCGGGTAGTCGGTCACCACCACGAAGTCGCGGCTCTTGGCCGCCTGTGCCAGGTCGGTCCAGATGCTGTGGAAGACCAGCATGTCGCCTGCACGCAACTGCACGTCGCGCGCGTCCTCGCGGATCACCTGCTTGTCGCGGTTGATCGCCAGCAGGCTGATGCCGCGCTCCTTGCGCAGGCGCAGGTCGGCCGCGCTCTTGCCGATCACGTTCGAGGTCGGCGGTACCACCGCCTCGGAAATACCGGCGCGGCTCGGGTTGAACAGGTCACCCAGGTGCTTCAGGCGCGAAGACATGCGCAGGAACTGGTTCTGCGCGAAGTCGTTGATCTGCTCGCGCGGGCCCATTGCGCCGAGCACGCTGCCCACCCAGATGCGCATCTCCGCCGGCGGCGCCAGGCGGGTGTCGTTGCCGGTCTTCAGGGCCAGCAGCAGCGGCGCATCGTGCAGGTTCTCGGCCTCGCCCAGGGTCATGCCCACCAGCGGGCTTTCAGCACTGACCACCAGTTCGAACACATCGCCTTCGATGCCGTAGGTCTTGGCGAAGTAGCTTTCGGTGCGCGCCGGGGTGACCCCGTCGTTGGCCAGGTTCTCTTCCTCGATCAGCTTGCGGTCGCCGTAGTAGCGGAAGTACAGCAGCGAGGCGATCAGCAGCGCCACGCCGATCGGCAGCGGCGCGAACATGCGCAGCGGCTCGATGGTAGCCAGGCCCGAGGGCAGGTTGTTGTTGGCCGAGGCCAGCAGATCGTTCAGCAGGATGAGCGGTGAATTGCCGACCATGGTCAGCGCACCGCCCATCACGATCGCCGCCGAAATCGGCAGCAGCAGGCGCTGCAGGGTCAGGCCGGTGCGCGCTGCCAGTCGCGAAGCCACCGGCAGGTACAGCGCCATCACCGACGGGTTCTGCATGAAGGACGAGTTCAGGCCGGCAATGGCCGTGGTCATCATCAGCAGCCGCTGCTCGACGCCATGACCGCGTCGCAGCAGCCACGCGGCCAGCCGGTTCAGCGCCCCGGTGCGGTCCAGGCCGGCACCGAGGATGGTGGTGGCGATGATGCTCATCACCGCGTTACCGGAGAAGCCGCCGAAGATTTCCTCCGGCGCGATCAGCCCGGTGACACCGAGCACCACCAGTACCACCAGCGCGACCACGTCGGCGCGGATGCGCTCGAACAGGAACATCGCCATCGTGAAGCCGACCAGCCCGAGCACGAGCTTCATGTCGTTGGTCAGCGTCAGCGCGGTATCCATGTGGGGCGCGGCGTCCTCAGGCGATTGTCAGGTGCGGTCGTACAGCAGGTCCCAGACGCCATGGCCGAGCTTCTGGCCGCGGGTCTCGAAGTGGGTCTGCGGGCGCCAGTCTGGGCGCGGCACGCTGCCACGCGGGCCGGCACGGTTGACCAGGCCGGCGGTGGCATCGAGCACGTCCCACATCTGCTCGGCGTAGTCCTCCCAGTCAGTGGCACAGTGCAGGCGACCGCCCGGGCGCAGCTTGCGCACCAGCAGTTCGGCGAACGCCGGCTGCAGCAGGCGGCGCTTGTTGTGGCGCTTCTTGTGCCACGGGTCCGGGAAGTAGATGCGCACTTCATCGAGCGCGCCATCGGCGATCTCGTTCTGCAGCACTTCAACCGCGTCGTGGTGGTACAGGCGCACGTGGTCGGCGTTGTCGTCGGCCAGCGCGTTCAGCAGCCTGCCCACGCCCGGGGCGTGCACTTCGATGCCGATGTAATCGCGTGACGGGTCGTGCTGGGCGGCGAAGCGCAGCGCGGCACCGTTGCCGAAGCCGATTTCCAGCACCTTGTGTGCCGGGCGGCCGAAGGTGGCGTCCAGGTCACGCGGCTGGCCGGTGTAGTCGAGGCCGAAGCGCGGCCAGCGTTCGTCGAACGCGCGCTGCTGGGCGGGGGTGAAGCGGCCTTGGCGCAACACGAAGCTGCGCACCTCGCGGCGGCCCTCGCTTACGGTGAAGGGCTTGGGCGGAGCCTTGGAACCGGCGCTGTCAAAAGGATTGGTCATCAGCCGATCAGCCCATCCACCGGGGAGGAGGCGCTGGCGTAGCGCTTGCGCGGGATGCGCCCGGCCAGGAAGGCCTCGCGGCCGGCCTCGACCGCTTTGCGCATGGCACTGGCCATCAGCACCGGGTGGCGCGCACCGGCAATGGCCGTGTTCATCAGCACGCCGTCGCAGCCCAGCTCCATCGCAATCGCGGCATCCGACGCGGTACCGACGCCGGCGTCGACGATGATCGGCACCTTGGCGTCTTCGATGATCTGCAGCAGGTTGTACTTGTTCTGGATGCCCAGGCCCGAACCGATCGGCGCGGCCAGCGGCATCACCGCAGCGCAGCCGATCTCTTCCAGGCGCTTGGCCAGGATCGGATCGTCAGAGGTGTAGACCATCACTTCGAAGCCGTCCTTGACCAGCTGCTCGGCAGCCTTGAGGGTCTGCACCACGTCCGGGTACAGCGACTTCTGGTCGCCCAGCACTTCCAGCTTGGTCAGGTTATGGCCGTCCAGCAGCTCACGGGCCAGGCGGCAGGTGCGCACGGCATCTTCGGCGGTGTAGCAGCCGGCGGTGTTGGGCAGGATGGTGTAGCGCTCCGGCGGCAGCACGTCGAGCAGGTTCGGCTCGCCCGGGTTCTGCCCGATGTTGGTGCGGCGGATCGCCACGGTGACGATCTGGGCGCCCGCGGCCTCGGTGGCCAGGCGGGTTTCTTCCAGATCCTTGAACTTGCCGGTGCCGGTCAGCAGCCGCGAGCCATAGGTCTTGCCGGCGATCACCAGCGAATCGGGGGAGACATGAACGTTCATGGCGCGATTATCGCCTATCCGCCTGAAGATGGGATCACGCAAGGCGGTGCTGTCCGCAGGAGGGCGAGGGTAGTGCCGGCCGCTGGCCGGCACATGCAGGGTGCCTGACAGCGTCGGATTGCCGGCCAGCGGCCGGCACCACCCGGAGGTCTCAGCCCCCGCCCAACGCGTGCACGATCTCCACCACGTCGCCTTCGGCCAGGACGTGCTCGCCGTGGCGGCTGCGGCTGACGATCTCGCCGTTGACCTCGACCGCCACCCGGCGCTGCAGCAACTGTTCGGCCTCGAGCAGGTCGTGGAGGGTTGCCGAAGCGGGCAGGGCGCGGGGTTCGCCATTGAGCTGGATGTTCATCCGTGCATTGTCGCCGATAGCCCGCCGGGATCGGAACACTTGCAAATTGAACGGGGCGCCAGCTCCGGCACAGCAGGTTTCCCGGTGATCGGGCGACAATCCATGCGGCGGCGCAGCGTGAGCAAAACGCGGCGCAGTGAAACCATTCACCGTGCGCCGGCGTACGTCCGCCGGGTCCTCAACGATATCCCCACAGGAGTTTTTTCATGCTGCTCAGCAAACGCCCGATCCGCACCCTGATGGCGGCCGCGATCGCGCTGGCCGCGCTTCCGGCCATGCAGGCGAATCCCCGTATTCCAAGGCCGTGTTCTTCGGCGACAGCCTGACCGATGCCGGCTATTTCCGCCCGCTGCTGCCGGCCGATGTGCGTCCGGTGACCGGCCAGTTCACCACCAACCCGGGCTGGGTGTGGTCGCAGCAGGTCGCCAACTACTATGGCCTCAATGGCGCCGCCAATGGCAACGGCCAGAACGGTGACAATTACGCGGTCGGTGGTGCCCGCGTTGGCGTGGACGTGCCGAGCGCAATGGGGACTATCCCCTCGCTGAAGTCGCAGGCGGCCCGTTATCTGGCCGCCAACGGCGGCAAGGCTGACGGCAATGTCCTGTACACGGTGTGGGGCGGCGCCAATGACCTGTTCGCCGCCGCAGCTGCACCGGCGCAGGCACAGGCCATCATCGGCGCCGCCGTCACCGACCAGATCGCTCTGGTGGGTGCGCTGAAGCAGGCCGGTGCGCAGTACGTGCTGGTGCCGAACCTGCCGAACGTCGGCCTGACTCCGGCCTTCCGCGGCCCGAACGCGGCCACCGCCACCGCGCTGTCAGCCGGCTACAACAAGGCTCTTTATGGTGGCCTGAAGCAGGCCGGCATCGAGTTCATCCCGCTCGATACCTTCACCGTGCTGGGCGAAGTCGCCGCCAATCCGGCCATGTACGGCTTCACCAACGTCACCAGCACCGCCTGCAAGATCGATCCGGCCAATTCGACCCAGAGCATCCTGACCTGCAATCCGACCAGCTACGTCAGCCCGGATGCGGCCAACACCTATCTGTTCGCCGATGGCGTGCATCCGACCACGGCGGGCCACCAGCTGCTGGGCCAGTACGCGGTCTCGGTGCTGGAAGCCCCGCGCCTGCAGCAGGTGCTGAGCCACTCGGCACAGACCATCGGTCGTTCGCGTGCCGATCAGGTCAGCATGCACCTGGGCGGTCGTCCGGCCGACGGCCTGTCCTGGTGGGGCGGCGTCCGCGGTGACCTGCAGCGCTACGACCACGCGGATCTGTACGACGGCCTGGCGCCGGCCGGCCTGTTCGGCATCGACTGGGCGCGCGACGGCATGGTGGTCGGCGGCTTCGCCGGCTTCGGCCGCCTCAACGCCGACTTCGGCAACAGCCGTGGCGATTTCACCCAGAAGGACACCACCGCCGGTCTGTTCGCCGGCTGGTACGGCGATCGCATCTGGGTGAACGGCCAGGTCAGCTACACCTGGCTGTCGTATGACGTGAACCGCAAGGTCCAGCTCGGCCCGGCCACCCGCGAGCACGGTGGTTCGCCGGACGGCAGCAACCTGACCGCCGCCCTGAACGCCGGTTACGAGTTCGGCACCGAAGGCGGCTTCCGCCACGGCCCGATCGCTTCGGTGATCTGGCAGAAGGTGAAGATCGATGGTTACACCGAAAGCGCTGCGGCCGGCACCCTGGCCACCGCGCTGGGCTACGACCGCCAGAACGTTGATTCGACCGTTGGTCGCATCGGTTGGCAGGCCCGCTTCGATGGCGGCACCCTCAAGCCGTACGCGCAGCTGACCTACGACCATGAGTTCGAAGACACCAAGCAGGGCAGCGCGTGGCTGCAGACCCTGCCGGAACTGGGCACCTACCGTGTGCCGGGCCTGAAGTTCGACAAGGACTACGCGACCGTCGTGCTGGGCGCCCGCACCGAACTGTTCGGGCTGCAGAGCAACTTCGGCCTGAGCGCTTCGGCCGGGCAGAAGCGTGCCCAGGACGCAACGCTGTTCGCCAACTTCAGCGGCACCTTCTAAGCAGAAACCAGGCGGGGTCGGCCCTCTCGGCAGCGAGAGGGCTGTGACCCCGGCCTGATGCGATGGGCACCATTGCGCAACACGGGGCCCAGCGCATAGACTTCCCACCGCAACGCGGGCGTAGCTCAATGGTAGAGCTGTAGCTTCCCAAGCTACTGACGTGGGTTCGATTCCCATCGCCCGCTCCATGTCTCCAGCGGTCTGCATCAGGCAGACGCTCCGCGATATCCGCACCCCGCTTTTCCGCGCATGGATCCCGGTCGAGATGCCCGGTGAATGGCAGGGCTGGACGTCGCTTCGCAAACATCCCTTGGCCGGATCGGTCGTGTCCGAATGCATCCTTGCGCATAGCCTGCAGGACGGGAACTGCCCTGCTGCAGCTGCGGCTGCTGTGGCCTCCCGGGCCCGGTCGAGCTGCGGGGTTCAGTTGATGCTTGGCTTCGCAATGCTAGAAGATCGTCAGCTGTTGACGCCCAACATCCGTTGCCCGGAGCGTGAATGATCGCTGCACTTGTGCCCATCAGGCGATGCTTTGATTTTTCCGGACGATCCGACCGGCGGGAGTTCTGGTCGTATTCGCTGCTGGCCGGGTTCGTGGTGGCGGTGAGCTACAGCGTGATGGATCGCGGTTACTGGCTGGTCGGGTACCTGTCGTTGGATTGGGAAACGTCCGAGAGCCTGTGGAAGGTGGGATGGGTCATGACCGTCTGCGCTGTCTTCGTCTTCCTGCCTCCGATGCTGGCCCTGACCGTGAGGAGATTGCACGACATCGACGAGTCAGGCTGGTACACCGTGATCGCGTTCATTCCCTTGGGGGTGTTCGTCCTCTTTCCGGTCATGCTGCTTCCCGGGAGCGAGGAAGAGAATCGATTTGGCGCAGTTCCAGGAGCGCAGGATGCTTGAACCGGCATCGGCCGCAATCGATCGGATCGGCATTGAAGACGTCGACGGTTCGCTGGGGCGCCTCTCTCATCCGCATGTCCCTTGATCGAACCGCCCTGCGGCGCTACACCCAGTGGTTGCCGTTCCTGGCCCTGGTCGCCGTCTGTGTGGCCTGGTGGTCGCCTTTGGGAGTGATTGCCGGCCTTGCCGTGTGCCTTGCGTTGGGGGGCGCGCTGCAGCGAAACGATCTGGTCGGCAATGCCGTGGGCGGTTCGCGACTGCGCTCGCGATCGATGAAGCCCTTTGCCGAACGACCGCCCGCACATGATGTGCTCTTGGATTGGGGCGAGCTGGGCATGGGCGGACCGGCGTACAGCACGCAGATGCTGCGCGATGGCGCCATCGTCGAAGGCGTATCCACTGGAGGCAGTCGTGATGCCAGTGGTGAATGGCAGGACCTGCCGGGAGGCGCGCTGCGCCTGGCCAGCGGGTATGTTGATCGATGCGAAGCAGTGATCGTCTACGACGAGCGCCAAAAGACGGTGCAGGTGCTTGCGGCTGACCCCGGCCAGTTCCGGCAGCAGCTGGGCGAGCGCCTGCAGACCGATGGGTAGGCGGGGGCGGCGGCGTGGCTGCGCAGCCAGTCCGGCGGCGTGACCCAGCTGCATTCCTGCCGAGGCCTATGGCTGGAGCACGGCCATCCGGCGCTGGCCGCCGGATGGCCGCGGGAGCTGAGGCACGTCCTGCCTGATGCCCGGGTGCTGCGCGCGGTCCCACTGCTTCCCGATGATCTGCGCGTGACTGCGCATCCGGCCCTGTTCGCGTGCATCTGCCCGTATGCCCTTTACCTTGACGAGACCTCCAGTGGTCGCCATGCCTGTGATCTGGAGACCGTGATCGCGAGCCCGTCGGGACGCTGCCTGGTGGTGGCCGGCAGTGTGCTTGATGAGAACCTGCGACCCATCGAGGGCGTGTGGCTTGTCTGCTGGCAGGGTCGTTGGCAAGCCTTTGCCCGTCATGCGATGGGGGGCTTCGGCAAGGCCCGGAGCATGGCCTGGATCAATGTGATCGATGCTGACGATGACGGCACACTGCAGTGCGAAGCCTATGAGGAACGCTGGGAGTCCGATGCCGTCCATCGAAACCCCACGCGCCACACAGCCTTGGAGCTGCCTGTGGAATGGCGTGAAACCGGGTTGGCGCTGCGCGCCCGTGATGGGCGCTTCAGGCTGCGCCTTCCCTCGCGCTGATCAGGCCTCGGCGGCGCGCGCGCTCGTTTCCCGCAGCGACTGTGCATATTCCTCGGTGAACAGCCCCGACAACGCCTGGCGCTGCTCCGCATCGATCTCGCGCGAGGCGTTGGCCGTGTAGTCGAAATGAACCATCACGCAGCGCCCGCTGGCTACCAGGGCCTCGAACTGGAACGCCTGCTGCACGATCGACAGCGAGGAGCGGCCAATGCTCTCGATCCGGGTCTCGATGCGCACTTCGTGTCCCGCCTGTATCTGCTGCAGGAAGTCGATCTCGTAGCGGCGCAGGATCAGTGCCAGGTCGCGCATGCTGGCCTCGCGGCTGAAATGCCGGAAGATCTCCTGGCGGCCTTCCTCGAACCAGACGGGCAGGGCGGTGTTGGTGACGTGGCCGAGTACATCCACTTCGGAGAAGCGCGGGAATACGGTGATCGACATCGGGTTTCCTTGCGGTCTGGCCTGCCACCGCAGTGTGCCGCCTGCGCCTGAGCAAGCCACGCCGCAGGGCATCATCCACCCGCCACACGCCCGCGCTATGCTGCGCGCCTGCCGCCCGATCCTGCCGCGATGAAGCTCGCCATCCTGTCCCGCAACAGTTCCCTGTATTCCACCCGCCGGCTGGTCGAGGCGGCGCGCGCGCGCGGCCACACCGTGCGCATCCTCGATCCGCTGCGCTGCTACATGCGCATTGCCGCCGATGGCTTTTCGATGCATTACAAGGGCCGGCCGATGACCGGCGTGGACATGGTCATCCCGCGCATCGGTGCCTCGATCACCCGCTATGGCACGGCCGTGCTGCGCCAGTTCGAACTGATGGGTGCACGCACCCCGAATCCGTCCGACGCGATCCTGCGTTCGCGCGACAAGCTGCGCGCACACCAGCTGCTGGCGGCCAAGGGCATCGACATGCCGGTCACTGTGTTCGGCGACAACCCCGACGACACCGTCGACCTGTTGTCCATGCTGGGCCCACCGCCGCATGTGGTGAAGCTCAACGAAGGTACCCAGGGGCGCGGCGTGATCCTTACCGAGAAGGCCAGCGCCTCGCGCGGCATTGTCGAGGCCCTGCGCGGGTTGTACGCCAATTTCCTGATGCAGGAATTCATCGGCGAGGCCAAGGGCGCCGATCTGCGCTGCTTCGTGGTCGGTGACCAGGTGGTTGCCTCGATGCAGCGGCAGGCGCCGGAAGGTGACTTCCGCTCCAACCTGCATGCCGGGGGTACGGCGGTGGCGGCCAAGGCCAGCCGTGCCGAGCAGCAGGTGGCGGTGCGGTCGGCCAAGGCGCTGGGACTGTCGGTGTGCGGGGTGGACCTGATCCGCTCCGCGCGCGGCCCGCTGGTGCTGGAGGTCAATTCAACGCCGGGGCTGGAAGGGATCGAGGCTGCGTGCGGGGTGGACGTGGCCACGCGCATCATCGAGCACGTCGAGAAGCTTAAAAAACCCTGATTATTCAGCGGCTTGAGATTCTCACGGGCGGATGAGGCCGGCTTTAACAAGCCTTTAATCGGCCCACGCGTAGGCTTCAGCGAACCGCAGCTCTGCCTCTCAGCAGGATCGGTATCGGGATACAACTTCAGACCCAGGCGGGGGCACCGCCTGGGTCTTTTTTATGCCTGCCCGCTGTCCCTTGTGGGGGTGGCGTGACGGCCGTAGAGTGGCCCCCATCGTTCCTGGATGGATCGGAGGCTGGCGATGTACCGCATCACGATGATCGCGTTGTTGCTGGGCCTGGCCGGATCTGCTGCGGCCAAGCCGGAGAAATCCGTTGTGCAGATGGACCGGCAGTCGCCGGTGGCCGAGCAGGTGCGCCAGGTCGAAAAAGCCCTGGATGATGGCGATTACAGCGAGATTTCCGCTGATGACCGCAGCACCGTGCGCGAAGCGCTGGCCCGGATCACCGCGCGGATGGGCGGCCACCAGAGCGTGCAGGAACTGCCGCCGCAGGTGCAGGGGGAGGTCTTCAACGACCAGGAGCGGATCAATACCCTGCTCACCCGCGCCCACGAGGACAGCCGGCAGATCTGCCAGCACACGCGCAGCACCGGCAGCAACATGCCCAAAAGCCGCTGCCTGACGGTGGCCGAGCGCCGCCGGATCGAGGAAAAGGGCAAGGCGCTGTTGAACGACCAGCGCACCTTCAACAACTTCAACCCTGCCAGCTCGCGGTAGGGCTTCCGCTGCCCCGACCATTGGCACTTGCTGGCGTGAAGGGGGTGCGAATAGAGTCGGGATTCGCCACAGACAAGGATTTGTTTGCCATGAAACAGGCTTTGATGTCGGCCGTCCTGTTGTCAGGACTCGCCCTGGTCAGTACCGCATCGGCATCCAGGGGCAAGGACGTGTTCGTGCCCGGCCAGCCGCTGCAGCAGCAGATCGCGCGTATCGAGGTGGAGCTCAAGGACGGCGAAACCTATTCGGAACTCAAGCAGGACGAGCGCACCCGCGTCAACGACGCCCTGGCACGCATGCGCGCAGCGGTGGAGCAGTACCCGGCACGCGATTCCATGCCTGAACCGGTGCAAACCCAGGTCTTCAACGATCAGCAGGTCGTGAACACGGTTTTGACACAGGCGCGTGAAGATAGTCGTCTAATATGCCAACGTGAAAAGCCCATCGGTTCCAACCGGACCACGACGCAGTGCATGACCGTTGCCGAGCGCGCTCGGCAGAAGGAACGGGCACAGCAGGACATGAGGCAGGTCATGCGCGCCGGCAGTACAGTCAATTAGAGGTGACAGTGAGAATCCTGGTAATCGAAGACAACAGCGACATTGCGGCCAACCTGGGCGACTATCTGGAGGACCGGGGGCATACGGTGGACTTCGCGGCTGACGGGGTCACCGGCCTGCATCTGGCCGTGGTGCACGAGTTCGACGCGATCGTGCTGGATCTCAACCTGCCAGGCATGGACGGCATCGAAGTCTGCCGCAAGCTGCGCAATGAAGCGCGCAAGCAGACCCCGGTGCTGATGCTGACGGCCCGCGATTCGCTGGACAACAAGCTGGCCGGCTTCGATTCCGGTGCCGATGACTACCTGATCAAGCCGTTCGCGCTGCAGGAAGTGGAAGTGCGTCTGAACGCCCTGTCGCGCCGCGGCAAGGGCGTGCAGACCCGCGTGCTGGAAACCGGCGACCTGGAATACAACCTGGATACGCTGGAAGTGCGCCGCCAGGGCAAGCTGCTGCAGCTCAACCCGACCGCGCTGAAGATCCTGCAGGCGCTGATGGAAGCGGCACCGGCGGTGGTGACCCGCCAGGAGCTGGAAACCCGCGTGTGGGGCGAGGAACTGCCCGATTCGGATTCGCTGCGCGTGCATATCCATGGCCTGCGTGCGGTGGTCGACAAGCCGTTTGAAGTGCCGCTGATCCAGACCCGCCATGGCATCGGATACCGCATCGCCACCCCGGAAGCCTGATTCCGTGGCAGCCAAGGGGGAGCGCCGGCGCACGCCATACCGGCGGCGCCTGCGCAGCCGCATCATCGTCTCGTTCGTGTTGTTGGGCTTCTGCCTGACGACACTGTTCGCGTTTGCCACCAACTGGGCCCGCATGCGGGTGGAAAACCAGTTGGTGGAAGACGTGATCAACCACAACATCGAAGAGTATGCGCGGCGCTTCTACGAGCATCCGGGGCGCAATCCGGCAGTGCCCGTGCAGCAGATCCGGGCGTACGCCTACTCGGCTGACAAGTTCGACAAGGCCCGCGAGTCGTGGCCGCAGTGGGCCGACCTGCAGAACGGCAATTACAACCTCAGTGGCACCGACGAGCAGGGGCAGCCGTATGCCTACAAGCTTGCGGTACGCAAGGCCGACGACGCCTGGTTCTTCCTCGCCTATGACATGACCGACAGCGTGCGCGGCGGCAAGCAGCTCAACCGCGCGCTGGTGTTGTCGGTGCTGGTGTTCAGCGTGCTGTCGCTGGTGCTGGGCTGGTGGTCGGCGTCGAAGGTGATGAAGCCGGTGTCGGACCTGGCCGCGCGGCTGCGTGCGTACCGCGGCGGTACCAGTGAGCCCGAGCCCTTGGCGCCGCGCTTTCCCGATGACGAGGTGGGGCAGCTGGCACAGGCGCTGGACGACTATTCCTCGCGGCTGACCGAAGTGGTGCAGCGCGATCGCGAGTTCAATGCAGACGTCAGCCATGAACTGCGCACGCCGCTGGCAGTGATCCGCGGTGCCACCGAGCTGCTGCTGACCCGGCCCGGCCTGGACGAGAAGGTGCTGCAGCGCCTGCAGCGTATCCAGCGTGCCGAGCAGCAGTGCAGCGACCTGATCGGCGCACTGCTGCTGCTGTCGCGCAACGAGCGCGGGCAGGGCACCAGCAACGTGGCCCGCGTGGCCGAGCAGCTGCTGGATGCGCACCGCGCGCAGCTGGGTGGCAAGCCGCTGGAGCTGCTGCTGGAAGGCGAGCGCAACCTGGTGATCGATGCACCCGAGGCGGCGCTGTCGGTGGCGCTGGGCAACCTGATCGGCAACGCGGTGAAGTACTCGCAGGATGGCGAAGTACGCGTCTTCGTGGGCGCCAATTCGGTGTCGGTGACCGACAGCGGCCCGGGCCTGAGCGAGGAAGACGCGGCCAAGCTGTTCCAGCGTGGCTACCGCGGCACGCACGCCGGTCATTCGCAGGGCGGCGGCATCGGCCTGTCGATCGTCAGCCGTCTGTGCGACCTGTACGGCTGGCAGGTGAGCGTGCGCCCCGGTGGCGAGCGTGGCGTGATCGCCACCCTGACGTTCTCGCCGAAGCCGCTGTAAGCACCCCTGCTTTGGTGGGTGCCGACCTTGGTCGGCACGGACCCTGCCGACCTTGCATCACGCCCTGTGTCGCTTGTGCCACTGAATCCACCGCACGCGGACATCGCATCACAGGCCCGACACGACACCACCGTGATCGCTGCCGCGCCCTGCGCGTGTTCCAACGCACGCATTGGCAAGCCCGCGCCGCACTTGGGAATTTCCTTACAGATCGCCGTGCGCGGTGATGGCCTGATGACCTGGCCGGGGCAGGTGCCTTGGCCGGGATTGGCGTCCTGAAATCAACTGTCAGATGGAAAACTTCCGATGCCTCGCGCGGCATCGCGGACAATGCACTGTGCTCGCTTCATGGCGGGCGGTGCGTGGGGATTCCCGGGAATCCGCCGGAGTTTCCATCCATCTGGGAGTTGTCCGGTACGCCAACCCGCACCGTCCGCCACCTTGCATCTGCAGGTGGCCTGCCGTCTGCGAGGAGCTTCATCATGTCCACCCGCGCGCTGTTCCCCCAGTTGCACGCCCTGATCGGCGATGCCGCCCACCTGCTGCCTGCCGACGTCGCCGAGCGGGTCGAAGTTCTGCTGGATGACCCCAGGGACCTGCTGCCTGCCCTTCTGGCGCGCATGGATGGCCGCGACGCCGCCGACGGCCAGCGGCTGGATGTGCAGGGGGCCAGCCCGGCGCAGGCCGCCACGATGGCTGGTCTCAGCCGCACGCTTGCCGGCCTGAATACCCTGATCCAGCTGCTGCACGCTGCCGAAATCGCGCGGGAGCAGGGTGGCGCCCGCCAGCAGCTGGAGTAGATCCACGCCACGCATGGATGCGCTTTGGTAGTGCCGGCCGCTGGCCGGCAATCGAATCGGCCAGTAGATCCACGCCACGCGTGGATGCGCTTTGGTAGTGCCGGCCGCTGGCCGGCAACCAGGCCTCAAGCCCCGGCCAAGCCCAGATACCGCGCATGCAGCTGTTCCACCTGCACCTGCAGGTCCTCCGGCTGCCCATCATTGACCACCACGTCATCGGCCAGCGCCAAGCGCTGCGCACGGCTGGCCTGCGCAGCAATCATCCGGTCGGCCAGCGCGGCATCAATGCCGTCGCGCTGCATCAGCCGAGCGTGCTGCACGGCTTCCGGTGCATCCACCAGCAATACCCGGTCCAGCCAAGGGTAGGCCTTCCGTCCGCCCACCTCGGTCAGCAGCGGAATGGCCGCAATCGCATAGGGGCTCTCAGCCTGCTCGCACTGCTGTTGCATCAACAGGCGGATGGCCGGGTGGGTGATGGCTTCCAGCGCCGTCCGCTCGGCCGGATCGGCAAAGACGTGGGCGCGCAGGCGGGCCCGGTCCAGGCCGCCGTCGGCCAGCAGCATGTCGGCGCCGAAACGCTCGGCAATGCGGGCCAGCGCCGGGCTGTCGGCAGCCACCACGGCCCGGGCGGCCAGGTCGGCGTCGGCCACCACGATGCCCAGCGCTTCGAAGCGTCGGGTCACTTCACTCTTGCCCGAGGCGATGCCACCGGTCAGGCCAACCACATAGCGGCTCATGGGGACTCCCCTCAGCGCAGCCCGCTCATCACCATGTACTGTTCCACCAGCGGCGCACCCCACATGAAGTACAACCAGCCGGCAATGGCCAGGTAAGGGCCGAACGGAATCGGCGTGGCGCGGTCACGGCCCCGGCTGTACAGCCAGATCGAGCCGATGATGGCGCCCAGCACCGACGACAGCAGGATGATCGGCAGGATGCCCTTCAGCCCGCACCAGGCGCCCAGCGCTGCCAGCAGCTTGAAATCGCCGTGGCCCATGCCCTCCTTGCCGGTCAGCTGCTTGAACAGCCACCAGACCGTCCACAGCGACAGATAGCCCACCGCCGCGCCCACCAGGGCGGGCTTGGCCGGCATGTACAGGTTGTCGATGCTGCCTATCAGCCCCAGCCACATCAGCGGCAGGGTGAGCTGGTCGGGCAGCAGCTGGGTGCGCAGATCGATGCCGGACAGCGCGATCAGGAAGCAGGTCAGCACGATGGCGCCGAAACCCTGCCAGCCGAAGCCGAACTGCCAGACGCAGGCCACCACCAGCAGTGAGGTCAGCGCCTCCACCAGCGGGTACTGCAGCGAGATCGGTGCCTTGCAGTGGCGGCACTTGCCGCCCTGGATGATCCAGCTGAACAGCGGGATGTTCTCGTACCAGCTCAGCTTGTGCTTGCAGTGCGGGCAGTGCGACGGCTCGACCACGATCCCCGGTGGGGGCGGCTCATAGAAGTCCGGTTCCTCCAGGACTTCGCGCGCATCGCGCTTCCACTGCCATTCCAGCCGCTTGGGCAGGCGCAGGATGACGACGTTCAGGAAACTGCCCAGCAGCAGTCCGAAGGCGGCCGCGGCGGGGTAGCCGAGGCCAGGATGCTGGTCGAGAAAAGCCATGTATGTGTTATCCGACGACGGCGCCGAGTTTGAAGATGGGAAGGTACATGGCAATCACCATGCCGCCCACAATGGTACCAATGAACACCATGATCATCGGTTCCAGCAGGCTGCTCAGGGCATCCACCGAATTGTTGACCTCCTGCTCATAGTACTCGGCCACCTTGAACAGCATGGCGTCCAGCGCACCAGCCTCTTCGCCGATGCCGGTCATCTGGATGACCATGTGCGGGAACAGGTTGGTCTGCTTCATCGACATGTTCACCGGGTAACCCACCGAAACGTCGTCGCGCATGCGCAGCACCGCCTCTTCGTACACGGTATTGCCGGTGGCGCCGGCCACGATGCCCAGCGCCTCCACCAGCGGCACGCCGGCCTTGAAGGTCACCGCGGTGGTGCGCGAGAAGCGGGCGATGGCGCTGTTGTGCATGATCTGCCCGATCACCGGCACCTTCAGCACGAACCGGTCCATCGCATGCTGCATCTTCGGCGAGCGCTTGTAGGCCATGATCGCACCGACAGCGGAGCCCACCACGATCAGGAATATCAGCCACCACCACGACACCATGAACCGTGAGAGATTCACCACCATCTGGGTGAAGGCGGGCAGCTCGGCACCAAAGCTCTTGAACACGTCCTCGAACTGCGGGACCACGAACACCAGCATGATGCCGCTGACCAGCATGGCCACCACCACCACCATGATCGGGTAGAACAGCGCTTTCTTGATCTTGCCCTTCAGCGCTTCGATGTTCTCCTTGTAGGTGGCCACCGTGTCCAGCACGGTTTCCAGCACGCCGGCGCCTTCGCCGGCCCGCACCAGGTTGCGGTACAGCTCGTCGAACTGCACCGGGTGCTTGCTGACCGCTTCGTACATCGAGGAACCGCCCTCGATGTCGGTGCGGATGGTGTCGACCAGCTTCTTCATCCGTGGGTTCTTGTGCCCGCTGGCGATGATGTCCAGCGCCGACACGATCGGCACGCCGGATTTCATCATCGTGGCCATCTGACGGCTGAAGAAGGCGATGTCCTTCGGCTTGACCGGGCTGCCGGCGGCGCCGAACAGAGGCTTCGACTTGGGCTTGACCTGGCCCGGGTTGATGCCCTGGCGGCGCAGCTCGGCGCGCAGCAGGTTGGCGTTCTTGGCCAGCTGCTCGCCCTTCATCTTCACGCCCCGCTTGTCGGTCCCCTCCCAGACAAACGGCTGCAGCTCCATGGTGGCGCGCGCCACCGGCTCTTTCTTGATCGCACTGCGACTGACAGACATGTTGGCTCCCCAAGACCCGCCATCCCCAGGCGGGTAACTAGCCATCGATGGTAGCGGGTTCAAGGGCGGATGGGCAGTTGGCAGGCGGCCCAGCGTGCGATTTCGTGCCGGGTGCCGACCAAAGGTGACGTACTGCGTCACATTGCCGCGTCCATCGCAGATTCGGAAGCGGGGGGTTCCCATCCGCGAAATTGCTGCCATCATGGGCGCGGGGAAATCCAGGGGGAGGCGTGCCGGGGTTGGCACGCAACCTGCGTTGATCCACCCGCAGGGCATGGGGCCCGCTCAACCGGCGCTGTCCGGTCCGATCCCGTGCACTGAACTCAACCACCACTATCTTGGGGATGTACCAATGAAGAACCAGAAGGGCTTCACCCTTATCGAACTGATGATCGTCGTCGCGATCATCGCCATCCTGGCCGCCATCGCGCTGCCGGCCTACCAGGACTACACCTCGAAGTCGAAGGTCACCGCTGCGCTGGCCGACCTGGCCTCGCACAAGACCCAGTTCGAGATGGTCATCAGCGATGGCGGTACCCCGTCCATTCAGAACGCTGGCTTCCAGGCAGCCGAAACTGGCTCCTGCTCGACCATCGCAGTAGCTCAGGGCGGTATGACCTGCACCATCCGTGATCCGGGCCGTATCGGTACCGGTTCCACCATCGCACTGAACTACACCCAGGCTTCTGGTACTGGTAATACTGCGGTCGCAGGTGGTTTTGTCTGCGAAACCAAGCAGGTCGACGCCAAGTTCATTCCGAAGGGCTGCAAGTAATCCTTCAGGTCCACGAGGCTTGGTAGTTTAGGTTTGACCTAAGCTCTCGTGAGTAGACACAAGGCCCGCTTCGGCGGGCCTTGTGCTGACTGGAGTACGAATCCCGGTCAGCACGCAGCAATGGGGATTGCTGGATCAAACAGGGGGAGTCATGAACACGCAGAAGGGCTTCACGCTCATCGAGCTGATGATCGTCGTGGCCATCATCGCCGTTCTGGCGGCCATCGCGACGGTGGTGTTCCAGCCGTACATCATCCGCACCCAGCTGACAGCCGCGCTGGCGGATATCAGTCCCGGAAAAACACTGGTGGAGACGGTTGTCTATCAAGGACGATCCGCTAGTGAGGTCACCCCCGAGTTCATCGGTGGCGCCCAGAACGCCCACTGCTCCAACGTCGAAGCCGAACTCAGCGACTCCGGTGTCGGCCACATCAGCTGCACCCTCAAGGGTCACAGCGTGCTGGAAGGCAAGGACCTGATCCTGCGACGTTCCGCCGAGGGCATCTGGAGCTGTGATGGCAGCGCGTTCGAAGCGCGCTATCGCCCGACCGGCTGCTGATCACACTTCAGCGCTCCGATGGGATGCTGGCTGCCCCTTGACGGGGCTATCATCCCCGGGGGAGTCAGGATCGTGCCTGCCGGGACGGGAGTGCCGGGCAAGGCAGTGTTGCTCATGGATTGGCGATGCCGGTGGCCATTGGGTCGCGGCGGGTTCTGCTGCCCCGTGCGGTGTCCGTGCAAGACGCACGGCATGGCATGACCCCATGAGCCAAGGATTCATATGAACGCTGTCACCACCGCCAATCTTGTCGGCATCACCGGCCTGGCCCGTCGCCTGGTGCAGGACGGGGCCCTGGACGAGGCCACCGCCCGCGACGCCATGGCCAAGGCCGCCGCCGCGCGCCAGCCACTGCCGACCTGGTTCGCGCAGAACAAGCTGGTCAATGCCTCTCAGCTGGCCGCCGCCAACGCGGTCGAGTTCGGCATGCCCCTGTTCGACGTGTCCACCTTCGACGCCAGCCAGAACGCGATGAGCCTGGTCAGCGAGGAGCTGCTGCGCAAGCACAACGTGCTGCCGCTGTTCAAGCGCGGTGGCAAGCTGTTCGTCGGCACCAGCAACCCGACCCACTCGCTGGACGAGATCAAGTTCCACACCAACCTGGTGGTCGAGCCGATCCTGGTCGACGAGGACCAGATCCGGCGCACGCTGGAACAGTGGCACGCCAGCCATGACACCCTCGGCGATGCCCTGGGTGGCGATGACGATGGCATGGGCAACCTGGACGTGGCGGCCGGCGACGAGGATCTCGGCGCCACCGGCGGCGAGTCCGGCATCGATGCCAAGGGTGACGACACCCCGGTGGTGAAGTTCGTCAACAAGGTGCTGGTCGATGCGATCCGCAAGGGCGCATCGGACATCCACTTCGAGCCCTACGAAGACGATTACCGCGTGCGCCTGCGCATCGACGGCCTGCTGAAGATGGTCGCGCGCGCACCGGTGAAGCTGAACCAGCGCATCGCCGCGCGCCTGAAGGTGATGGCACAGCTGGACATCGCCGAGAAGCGCGTCCCGCAGGACGGCCGCATCAAGCTCAACCTGTCCAAGACCAAGCAGATCGACTTCCGCGTCAGCACGCTGCCGACCCTGTTCGGCGAGAAGGTGGTGCTGCGTATCCTCGATGGCAGCGCGGCCAAGCTGGGCATCGACAAGCTGGGTTACGAGCCGGACCAGCAGAAGCTGTTCCTGGATGCCATCCACAAGCCGTACGGCATGGTGCTGGTGACCGGCCCGACCGGATCGGGCAAGACCGTGTCGCTGTATACCGCGCTGGGTATCCTCAACGACGAGACGCGCAACATCTCCACTGCCGAAGACCCGGTGGAAATCCGCCTGCCCGGCGTCAACCAGGTACAGCAGAACAACAAGCGCGGCATGACCTTCGCCGCGGCGCTGCGCTCGTTCCTGCGACAGGACCCGGACATCATCATGGTCGGCGAAATCCGCGACCTGGAAACGGCGGAGATCGCGATCAAGGCCGCGCAGACCGGCCACATGGTGCTGTCCACGCTGCATACCAACGATGCGCCGCAGACCATCGCGCGCCTGATGAACATGGGTATCGCGCCCTACAACATCACCAGCTCGGTGACGCTGGTGATCGCCCAGCGCCTGGCGCGTCGCCTGTGCGGCAACTGCAAGCGTCCGTCCAGCCTGCCCGATCATGCGCTGCTGGCCGAAGGCTTCACGCAGGCGCAGCTGGATGCGGGCATCGAGCTGTACGAGGCCGTGGGCTGCGATGAATGCACCGAGGGCTACAAGGGCCGGACCGGCGTCTACCAGGTCATGCCGATGACCGATGAGATCGCCACCATCGTGCTGGCCGGTGGCAATGCGCTGCAGATTGCCGAGGCGGCGCAGCAGATCGGGGTGAATGACCTGCGCCAGTCGGCATTGAAGAAGGCGGCGGCGGGCATCACCAGCCTGGCCGAGATCAACCGCGTCACCAAGGATTGAGGTAGATCCACGCCATGCGTGGATGACGCGATGCATGGGGTTGCCGGCCAGCGGCCGGCACTGCCAGGTTGGTGGTACGCGCCGGGTCAGAGCCCTTTCCTTTGGAAAGGGATCCGACTCCGGATTTACTCCATCCCCAGCTTCTTCAGCTTGTAGCGCAGCGCACGGAAGGTGATGCCCAGCTGCGCGGCGGTACGGGTCTTGTTCCAGCGGTTCTCTTCCAGCGCACGCTGGATGGCGCTGCGCTCGAGCTGCTCGATGTAGGAGGGCAGGGCGGCACTGCCCGGCTGCAGGTCGGCCACCGCTTCGGCGGGCGCCGCACTGCCAGGTGCACGCGGCGCGTGCTGCGGCAGGCGCAGGTCGTCGGCGCCGATGCAGTCTTCCTCGGCCAG
>OJST01000140.1_pt1 | contig 20141 bp, 15 predicted proteins | sample 1599491 | NCBI WGS metagenome assembly OJST01 (sample SAMN04436635, study PRJEB24849) | human gut metagenome | biome: human gut; feature: NICU; material: stool | host: Homo sapiens | place: USA: Saint Louis, MO | collected 2010-02-10
CGCACCGCGCCGCGCCAGCGCATGCACCTGCCGATGCCGCACGACCGGCGCCTGCTGAAGATCGCCTCGCAGCTGCTGGCCGACCCGTCCGACGAGCGCAGCCTGGCCGAATGGGCGCATTGGGCCGGCCTGTCGCCGCGCAGCCTGACCCGTCACTTCCGCGACGAGACCACGCTCAGCTTCGCCCAGTGGCGGCAACAGGCCCGCCTGTCCGAAGCCCTGCGCCAGCTGACCGATGGCCGCAGCGTGGCCGACATCGCCCATGCACTGGGCTTCAGCAGCGCCAGTGCCTTCGTCACCGTGTTCCGCCGCCACTTCGGGCTGCCACCGGGGCGCTACCTGGCGCGGGCCGGCCACGGCCTGGAAACCGGGCTGGACCCTGCACGTGGCTTGGCATCCCCCGCCGCATCCGGATAATCACAGGATTGCGAGCGGCGACCGCCGTCGCCGCCTCCCGACATAGGTAACAACGCCGCATGACCGAACTTGCCCGCCCCGTGTTCCACGGATTCGAACAACTGCCGCTGCGCGAGTACGCCGAACGCGCCTACCTCGACTACTCGATGTACGTGGTCCTGGACCGCGCCCTGCCGTTCATCGGCGACGGCCTGAAGCCGGTGCAGCGCCGCATCATCTATTCGATGAGCGAGCTGGGCCTGAATGCTGCGTCCAAGCCGAAGAAGTCCGCGCGCACCGTCGGTGACGTCATCGGTAAGTACCACCCGCACGGCGACAGCGCGTGCTACGAGGCGCTGGTGCTGATGGCGCAGCCGTTCTCGTACCGCTACCCGCTGATCGAGGGCCAGGGCAACTTCGGCTCCAGCGATGACCCGAAGTCGTTCGCGGCGATGCGTTACACCGAATCCAAGCTGACCCCGATCGCCGAAGTACTGCTGGGCGAACTGGGCCAGGGCACCACCGACTGGGCACCGAACTTCGACGGCACCCTGCAGGAACCGACCTGGATGCCAGCACGGCTGCCGCACCTGCTGCTGAACGGCACCACCGGCATCGCCGTGGGCATGGCCACCGACGTGCCGCCGCACAATCTCAACGAGATCGTCAGCGCACTGCTGCACCTGCTGGACAACCCCGATGCGACCGTGCGCGACCTGTGCGAGCACGTGCAGGGCCCGGACTACCCGTCCAGCGCCGAGATCATCACCGCCGCCAACGATCTGCGGAACATCTACGAGACCGGCAACGGCAGCGTGCGTGCGCGTGCGACCTTCAACAAGGAAGCCAACAACATCGTGGTGACGGCGCTGCCGTTCCAGGTGTCGCCGTCGAAGGTGATCGAGCAGATCGCCGCGCAGATGCGCGCCAAGAAGCTGCCGTGGCTGGAAGACATCCGCGACGAATCCGACCACGCCAACCCGGTGCGCGTGGTGCTGGTGCCACGTTCCAACCGCGTCGACGCCGACCAGCTGATGGGCCACCTGTTCGCGACCACGGACCTGGAGCGCAGCTACCGCGTCAACCTCAACGTGATCGGGCTGGACGGCCGTCCGCAGGTGAAGAACCTGAAGATGCTGCTCAGCGAATGGCTGACCTTCCGCAGCAACACCGTCACCCGCCGCCTGCAGCACCGCCTGCAGAAGGTCGAGCGCCGCCTGCACCTGCTGGAAGGCCTGCTGGTCGCCTTCCTCAACCTGGACGAGGTGATCCACATCATCCGTACCGAGGACGAACCGAAGGCGGCGCTGATCGCGCGCTTCGGCCTGTCCGAGGAACAGGCCGAGTACATCCTGGAAACCAAGCTGAAGCAGCTGGCCCGCCTGGAAGAGATGAAGATCCGCGGCGAGCAGGACGAGCTGGCCAAGGAACGCGAGAAGATCCTCGGCATCCTCGACAGCAAGGCCAAGCTGAAGAAGCTGATCCGCGACGAACTGACGGCCGACGCCAAGAAGTTCGGCGACGCGCGCCGTTCGCCGCTGGTGCAGCGCCAGGCCGCGCAGGCCATCGACGAGACCGAGCTGGTGCCGAGCGAGCCGATGACCGTGGTGCTGTCGGAAAAGGGCTGGATCCGTGCCGCCAAGGGCCATGACGTCGATGCGTCCGCCCTCTCCTACCGCGACGGTGATGCCCTGCAGGGCGCGGTGCGTGCGCGCAGCACCCAGCAGGTCGCGTTCCTCGACAGCGAGGGCCGCGCCTACTCGACGCCGGTGCACACCCTGCCCTCCGCGCGTGGCAACGGTGAGCCGCTGACCGGCCGCTTCTCGCCGGCAGCGGGCACCAGCTTCGTGACCCTGGCCAGTGCCGAGCCGGATGCCCGCTTCGTGCTGGCCTCCAGCCATGGCTACGGCTTCGTCACCCGCTTCGAGAACCTGATCGGTCGCAACAAGGCCGGCAAGGCGATGCTGAACCTGTCGTCCGGCTCGTCGGTGCTCACCCCGTCGATGGTCGCCAACGTGGCCACCGACCGCATCGTGGCGGTGACCAGTTCCGGCAACCTGCTGGCGATCGCCGCCAACGACCTGCCGGAACTGGACAAGGGCAAGGGCAACAAGATCATCGAGATCCCGAAGGCCAAGCTCGCCACTGAACGCGTGGTCGCCATCGTGGCGATCAGCCCGGGGCAGACCCTGCAGGTGCGCAGCGGTCAGCGCACGATGGGGCTGAAGTTCAACGAACTCGACGCCTACCTCGGCGCCCGCGCCACCCGCGGCCACCTGCTGCCGCGCGGCTGGCAGAAGGTAGAAGGGTTGTCGGTGGAATGACCGCTGGGGCCCTGCCCCGGACACGAAAAAGCCGGGGAATTCCCCGGCTTTTTCGTTGTCGGCTGGCGGGCGGTGGAGCAGCTGGCTGGCGAAGGCTGGCTGGCGATGCTCCGGTGCTGGCGGGCGACATTGCTTTGTGCGCCTGGTAGGGCCGACCGCTGGTCGGCTGCCTTTTGCTCCTGGTAGAGCCGACTGTCAGTCGGCTGCTCTACCGAAAAGCAGCCGACCAGCGGTCGGCTCTACCGGGTGGTCGCCGGGAATTGCCCGGCGCCACCTCCGGCTCAGTGCGCCGGGGCGCCGTTGCCGTCGATCTTGCTCAGCTGGTACAGCTCCAGGCCGATGCGCTTGATCAGGCCCAGCTGCTGCTCCAGCCACCAGGCGTGGTCTTCCTCGGTGTCCTTCAGCTGGGCCAACAGGATGTCGCGGCTCACGTAGTCGCCCTTTTCCTCGCACAGCTTCATGCCGGCGGCGAGATTGTTCCGAACCGCGTATTCAGTGTCGAGATCCTTCTGCAGCATCTCTTCCACGGTCTTGCCCGGCTCGGTGGCATGCGGGCGCATGTCCGGGTCGCCGCCCAGGAACAGGATCCGGCGCAGCAGCGCATCGGCGTGCTGGGTTTCCTCTTCCATCTCGTGGTTCAGGCGTTCGTACAGCGCGAACAGGCCCTGGTCCTCGTAGCGGCGGGAATGGATGAAGTACTGGTCGCGGGCAGCAAGCTCGCCGCGCAGCAGTTCCTTCAGGCAGGCGATGACGTCCGGGTTGCCTTTCATGGGGGGCTCCTGTGAATCGATGCGGCATAGGGTGCCGCATTTCAAAATACGGTGATCTAATCGGAATCAGTCGCAGTTGCGCCTGCGGCTACAATCGGCCCACGAGTTCGGAAAGGACGTGCGATGCGACGTACATGGCGTTGGGTGCTGGGCGTGTTGGTCGCCATCGTGCTGGTTACCGCACTGGTCCTGTGGCTGCTGCTGCGTGGCAGCCTGGCCGACCTGGACGGCGAGCATGCGCTGCCCGGCCTGGCCAGGCCGGTCACCATCGAGCGCGATGCGCTGGGCGTGGTCACCATCACCGCCACCAGCCAGGCCGACGCGATGCGCGCACTCGGCCGCGTGCATGCGCAGGAACGTTACTTCGAGATGGACCTGATGCGCCGCAGCGCGGCCGGCGAACTGTCCGCACTGTTTGGCCCGAAAGCGATCGATGCCGACAAGCGCATGCGCGTGCATCGGCTGCGCGCGCGCACCGAGGCGAACATGCAGGCTGCGCTGGGCGACAACGTCGACGCCGTGAGCGCCTATGTCGGTGGGGTCAATGAGGGCCTGGCCGGCCTCTCCGTGCGGCCATGGGCCTACCTGCTGCTGCGGCAGTCGCCGCAGCCCTGGCAGGCCAGCGACAGCGTGCTGACCGGTCTGGCCATGTACGCCGACCTGCAGGACCCGAACAACCAGACCGAGCTTGCGCTCAGCCGCATCCGCGCGGTGGTGCCGCCGGCGCTGTACGCGCTGATCGCCCACGACGGCACCGAATGGGATGCGCCACTGTTCGGCGAACCGACCGGCAACGCTGCCCTGCCCGATGCCAGCCAGCTGGATCTGCGCACATTGCAGGCGAAACCGGGCACCGAGCAGGAAGAGGCCGATGTCATCGGCAGCAACAACTTCGCCGTGGCCGGCGCGCTCACCGCCGACGGTCGCGCGATCGTCGCCGACGACATGCATCTCGGCCTGCGCGCGCCGGGTCTGTGGTTCCGCGTGCGCCTGCGCTACCCCGACCCGCAGGCCGCGGGCGGACAGGTCGACGTCACCGGTTTCTCGCTGCCTGGCCTGCCGGCGGTGATCGTCGGCAGCAACGGCCACGTCGCCTGGGGCTTCACCAACAGTTACATCGATACCGCCGATTACCGCACTGAACCAGCCAACGCCGCAGTGACCGTGCATGAAGAGCGGATTGCGGTGGCCGGCCAGGCCGACGTGCTGTTCCCGGTGCGCGAAACCGACTGGGGGCCGATCCTGCACACGCATGCCGATGGCAGCGGCGACGCGCTGCGCTGGGTCGCCCACCTGCCCGGCGCGGTGCGCCTGGACTTCGGTGACCTGGCCCGCGCCGGTGACCTGGACAGTGCCCTGCAATTCGCCGACCACGCCGGCATCCCCGCACAGAACCTGGTGGTCGGCGACCGCAGCGGACGCATCGCCTGGCGCCTGATCGGCGCCCGCCCCGACCGCGGTCCGGGCTGTGCACCGGCCGGCTTCACCGCCGCCAACAACCAGGACTGCGCCCCCTGGCCGATCCGCAGCGACGCATCGCCGGCATTGATCGACCCACCGAACCATCGCCTGTGGACCGCCAACGGCCGCGTCCTCGAAGGCGAGGCACTGGCCAATGTCGGCAACGGTGGTTATGACCTTGGCGCCCGCGCGCGGCAGATCCGCGATCTGCTCGCCATCCAGGACCGTTTCGACGAGCACGACCTGCTGGCGATCCAGCTCGACGATCGCGCGGTGTTCCTGCAGCGCTGGTGGGCCCTGCTGCACGACGTCATCGAGCGCAGTGACGACCCTGCACTGAAGCGTTTGAGGGAAGTCAGCCATCAATGGGGCGGTCGTGCCGCGGCCAGTTCGGTCAGCTACCGGGTAGTACGTGAATTCCGCACCCAGGTGATGGAGACGTTGTCCGATGCACTGCTGGCACCGGCCAATGCGCAGCTGGGTGATGACTACCTCGACCCGCGACTGGCGCAGCTGGAAGGCGTGGCCTGGCCGATGCTGCAACAGCGTCCGGCCCATCTGCTGCCACCGGCCTTCGACAGCTGGGATGCGCTGCTGATCGACGCGGCACGCCGTACCGAGAGCGAGCTGGCCAAGCAGGGACCGCTGTCCAAGCGCAGCTGGGGCGAACGCAACACTGCGGCGATCTGCCACCCCATCGCACGGGCGCTGCCGGGCATCGCCAAGCGCTGGCTGTGCATGCCCGCCGACCAGCTGCCCGGCGACCGTGACATGCCACGCGTGCAGACGCCGAACTTCGGTGCTTCCGAGCGCATGGTGGTCTCGCCCGGCCACGAGGCCGACGGCATCGTGCACATGCCCGGCGGCCAGAGCGGCCATCCACTGTCACCTTATTGGGGCGCCGGCCACGAGGACTGGGTGCATGGACGGCCGACGCCCTTCCTGCCCGGCAAGGCACAGCACGTGATGACACTGGTGCCGGCGCGGTAGTGCCGGCCACGGGCCGGCATCGATGCAGGTGTGTCCAGCATCATGAGGTTGCCGGCCAGCGGCCGGCACTACCGTTCAACGCTCAAGCCCTGCGACGCTCGATCAGGTTCAGCAGCGGCCCGGTCATCGCCGTGGTCACCAGCGCCATGACCACCAGCACCGCAAACAGGCGGTCGCCGAGCAGGCCCAGCTCGTAACCCAGGTTGAGCACGATCAGCTCCATCAGGCCACGGGTGTTCATCAACGCGCCCAACCGCCACGCCTCGCGCGTGGGCATGCCGGCACTGCGTGCAGCACTGAAGGTGCCCAGCAGCTTGCCAGCCGTAGCCACCACGATCACCACCCCGCACAACACGATGTCGCTGGCCTGCAGCGCATCGGCGCGCATGCGCAGGCCGGTCATGGCGAAGAACAACGGCAGCAGCAGGGTCACCGCAAACGGTTCGACGCGGGCCATCAACAGGTCGCGCAGCTGCGCGTTGGACGATACCGCAACGCCCGCAGCGAAGGCACCGAACAGCGCGTGGATGCCCAGCATTTCGGTGATCAGGGCACTGCCCAGCGACAGCAGCAGGATGCCGAGCAGCCAGCGCCCCTCACGGCCCGGCGCGATCTGCTGGCGGGCGAACCACGGCTTCACCAGCCCCAGCATCAGCGCCACGAAGGCGACCACGCACAGCAGGTTGAGGCTGGCCGGCAGCCATCCACTGGCCTGTGCAGCCGCCACGATCAGTGCCAGCAGGCACCATGCGGTGGCATCGCCCAATGCCGCGCAGGCGATGGCGGTCTGCCCCAGCGGCGTCTGCGTGATGCCGCGGTCGGCAAGGATGCGCAGCAGCACGGGGAAGGCGGTGATGCTCATCGAGATGCCAACGAAAAGCGCGAATGCAGTGAAGCCCACGCCCTGCGGGCCGTGCTGCGGATACAGCCAGATCGCGAGGGCGACGCCGAGCACGAACGGCACCGCGATGCCGGCATGGCTGACCGTGAAGGCGAAACGCCGGCGGCCGCGCAGTGCCGCCAGGTCCAGCTCGGCACCGGCCACCAGCAGGAACATCAGCACGCCCAGCTGGCTGAGCATGCCCAGCGGCCCCAACGAGCTGGCCGGGAACAACGCACCATGCAACTGCGGCAGCAGGCTGCCGAGCACCAGCGGGCCCATCATCAGGCCGGCCGCCATCTCGCCAATCACCGCCGGCTGGCCCAGCCGCTTCAGCAATGCACCCGCCCCCTTGGCCACCAGCAACAGCACCAGCAGCTGCAGCAGGAACAGGCCCAGCGGTGACGCCAGATGCTGCGCCCAGCTGCCTTCGGCAGCAACCGTGGCACGGGCGACCATCTCGGGCGCCGTCGGCCCGGCATACCGCGCCAGCAGCACGCCGGCCAGCAACGGCACCCCGGCCCACGCCAGATAACGCCATCCCCATTTCGTGGGCGGCGCGTTGCCGCCTGCCTGTACGTCCATGAACATTCCCCAATGCGCAGGGGGCGATCATACAAAAAGGGGACGGAGGGGATTAAGTCGTTTGTGCCACTTACGACTTAATCCCCTCCGTCCCCATTTTGGGGCTTAGGCCAGTGCCTGCTCGTGCACGCCGGCGATCGCGCGTCCCGAAGGGTCGGCAGCGGCGGCGAAGCTGGCGTCCCAGGCGATCGCCGCCGGCGACGAACAGGCGATCGACTTGCCGCCCGGCACGGTCTCGGCGGCCGCGCGGCTCGGGAAGAACTGCTCGAACAGGTGGCGGTAGTAGTACGCCTCCTTGGTCTGCGGCGGGTTGTGCGGGAAGCGCTTGTCGGCCGCCGCCAGTACACGGTCGCTCACCTGCGCCTCGGCATGCGCCTTCAGCCCGTCGATCCAGCCGTAGCCGACACCATCGCTGAACTGTTCCTTCTGCCGCCACAGGATGCTGTCCGGCAGGTAGCCATCGAACGCCTCGCGCAGCACCGCCTTCTCGATGCGGCGGCCGCCAAAGCCGGCACCGACCATCTTGTGCGCGGCATCGAAGCGCATCGCCACATCAAGGAACTCACGATCGAGGAACGGCACACGCGGCTCCACGCCCCAGGCCATCATCGACTTGTTGGCACGCAGGCAGTCGTAGTTGTGCAGCGCGTCGAGCTTGCGCACCAGCTCCTCGTGGAATTCACGCGCATCCGGTGCCTTGTGGAAATACAGGTAGCCACCAAAGATCTCATCGCTGCCCTCGCCGGAGAGCACCATCTTCACCCCCATCGCCTTGATCCGCCGCGCCAGCAGGAACATCGGCGTCGAGGCGCGGATGGTGGTGACGTCGTAGGTTTCGATGTGGCGGATCACTTCCGGCAGCGCATCGAGGCCTTCCTCGAAGGTGTACTCGAAGCCGTGATGCACGGTACCCAGCGCTTCGGCAGCAATGGCAGCGGCGGCCAGATCGGGCGAGCCCTTCAAGCCGATCGCGAACGAGTGCAGGCGCGGCCACCAGGCTTCGGTCTGCCCGCCATCCTCGATGCGGCGACGTGCGTAGCGCGCGGCTACCGCCGCCACCAGCGACGAGTCCAGGCCACCGGACAGCAGCACGCCGTACGGCACGTCGCTCATCAACTGGCGTTCCACTGCATGCTCGAAGGCCTGGCGCAGTTCGGCCAGATCGGCCTGGCGACCCTGCACGTCGGCATAGTCACGCCACGGTTGCTGGTAGTAGCGCACCAGTTCACCGCTGGCACTGTCGAAATAGTGGCCCGGCGGGAACTGCGCGACATCGGCACAGGTATCGACCAGCGCCTTCATTTCCGAGGCCACGCGCAAGCGCCCCTGGGCGTCGTGGCCCCAGTACAGCGGCACCACACCGACCGGGTCGCGCGCCACCAGCACGCGTCCACTGTCACGGTCCCACAGCGCGAAGGCGAAGATGCCGTTGAGCTGTTCCAGCCACTGCGCCGGCGCGCCGCCCTGGCGGTACAGCGCGTTGATCACCTCGCAGTCCGAGCCGGTCTGGAAGTCGTAGGGGGTGGTCAGCGCCGCCTTCAACGCCTGGTGGTTGTAGATCTCGCCGTTCACCGCCAGCGCCAGCTGGCCATCGGCCGACAGCAGCGGCTGCGAACCACCGGCCGGATCGACGATGGCCAGCCGTTCATGGACCAGCAGCGCACCTTCGTCGAGGTACACGCCGCTCCAGTCCGGGCCACGGTGGCGCTGGCGTTGCGACAGTTCCAGCGCGTGGCGGCGCAGGGTGGGAAGATCGTCACCGGCCTGCAGGCCGAAGATTCCGAAGATCGAACACATGGGGGAGCTCCTGTTGGGGAATTTCACGGGTGGGAAGGTGTTCGACCGGCCATCCAGGCCCGGGCAGGCTGCGCCCGGGCACAAAAAAACCCGCATCGGCTGATGCGGGTTTTCTGGTGTCCGGGCGTGTGTTGCTGTCTATCTACCCAGGGCGCAGTCCCGCATCGGCCGCGCACGATTATTCGCGCGCAGATTATTGCGGTTGTTGTTGTTGACGGCGGTGGCCAGACGGATCGACATGGCATCGACCCTACCCCGGTTTCCAGCGCGGCGCAACAGTTGCGTCGGCAACCGAGGCACCGGGGCACTGGTTGCCCTGCCCTGCCTGGGCCTGGCGGCCTACCAGACCCTCACCCGCCTTCGGCCCTGCCAGCGGCGGCCGGCTTGTTCGCCCGGCCCCCAGGCGCAGCGTTTCTACATGGCCGCGCCAAGCTACTGGGAAAAGGCGATCATGCCGCCGTTATTCATCTTTTCGGACCAGGGCCCGGCTGCAGTCCTGCGCGGAAGGTGTGCCGACCCACGGTCGGCATCCACCATCCTCACACCACCATCGTCACACCAGCAGCCGTTCCACCAGCCGCTGGTACAGCCCCGGCAACGCTTCCAGATCGTCCACGCGCACGTTCTCGTCCACCTGGTGGATGCTGGCATTGACCGGGCCTACTTCGATGCACTGCGCGCCCAATGGCGCGATGAAGCGTGCATCGGAGGTGCCGCCGCCGGTGCTTTCTTCTGGCGCGCGGCCGATGTGCTCGGCCAGCACCGCACGCGCGGCGGCGCGCAGCGTGCCTTCCGGGGTGTAGAACGGCTCGCCGCTGCGATGCCACTTCAGCGTGTACTGCAGGCCATGCCGGTCCAGCAGTGCGGTGATCTCCGCCTCCAGCTTCGGCGCATCCCAGTGCGGGTTGTAGCGGATGTTGAAATCCACGTCGAGCTCACCGGGAATCACGTTGTTGGCACCGGTGCCGGCGTGGATGTTGGAGATCTGCAGGCTGGTCGGCGGGAAACTCTCGTAGCCGTCGTCCCAGCGCCGCGCGCATAGTTCGGCCAGGGCCGGAGCCGCCTGGTGAATCGGATTGCGTGCCTTTTCCGGATACGCCACGTGACCCTGCACGCCTTGGATGCGCAGTTTGGCCGACAGGCTGCCGCGACGCCCCACGCGCAGCAGGTCACCCAGCGTCGCGGTCGACGACGGTTCACCGGTAATGCACCAGTCGATGCGCTGGCCGCGTGCGGCGAACAGGCGTGCGACATGGCGCACGCCGTCGATGGCATCGCCCTCCTCGTCGCTGGTCAGCAGTACCGCCAGCGTGCCGGGATGGTCGGGATGGTCGGCGACGAACTGCTCGGCGGCCACCACGAACGCCGCCACGCTGCCTTTCATGTCGGCGGCACCGCGCCCATACAGCACGCCATCGCGGATCTGTGGGGTGAACGGGTCGCTGGTCCAGGTCTCGCGCGGGCCGGTGGGCACCACGTCAGTGTGGCCCAGCAGAACCAGCACCGGCGCGCCCTGGCCATGGGTCGCCCACAGATTGTCAACGTCGCCCAGGCGCAGATGGTCGCACTGGAATCCGGCCTGCTTCAGCCGCGCCGCCAACAGCGCCTGGCAACCAGCATCGTCCGGCGTTACCGAAGGTCGCGCAATCAGCTCGCAGGTCAGGTCGAGGACCGCGCTCATGCGTCGCCCACGCCGAAGCGTGCCTTGAAGCCATTGTCACTGAAACCCTGGCTGGCCTTGCCATCGGCGGTGACCACCAGCGGGCGCTTGATCAGCTGCGGATACTCGCGCAGCAGCAGCTTCCATTCGGCCTCGGAGTCCGCGGCCTTGCGGTTGTCCGGCAACTGCCGCCAGGTGGTGGAGGACTTGTTGACCATCGCCGCCAGCCCCCCCAGCTGCGCGGCCCATTCCAGCAGCATTTCCGGACTGGGCTTGTTGTCGCGGTAGTCGACGAAGGTGTACGGCACGCCGAAGCGGTCCAGCCACTTGGTCGCCTTCTTGCAGGTATCGCAGTTCTTCAAACCGTAGACAGTGGTGCTCATGGCCATCTGTGATGCTGGAAAACAGAGGGCCAGAATCTCACAACAGGCGCTCGGACACGACCCGGAACGGCACTCTCGGCAAGCGGAAGGCCAGGCCCGATGCAAGCGCCACGCCCATCGCCTGCAGGCGCGGGCACCGCAGCTCGCGTTCCAGGCGCAGCGGCTGCAGGTTGTCGAGGTCTACCGGCAGCGCGATGCGGGTGCTGGCCCAGCGACAGTCGCAGGTGCGGGCGATGGCCTCGTCCTGGCAGGTGAGGAAACGCAGGGGGGCCTGATGGCCACCGAAGGCGGCGCCGGCATCGGCCAGCGCCGCGACAGTGCGCGGCGCAGTCGGGTCCAGCGCATGGCGTGCAGCAGGCGCGGCAGCATCCGCCCCAACAGGGTGTCGGACGGATGCCGGTAGCCGGTAGATCGCGGACTGCGCCAGATCCTCCGGCGCAGCCACCTTCAGTCGGCCAGGCCGCGCAGCAGGTCGTTGACGCTGGTCTTGCTGCGGGTCCTGGCATCAACCTGCTTGACGATCACCGCGCAGTACAGCGAATGCGTACCGTCCTTGCTCGGCAGCGAGCCGGACACCACCACGCTGTACGGCGGGATGTAGCCGTAGGTGATCTCGCCGGTGGCACGGTTGTAGATGCGGGTGCTCTGGCTGAGGAACACGCCCATGCCGATCACGCTGTGGTGACCGACCACCACGCCTTCCACCACTTCCGAACGCGCACCGATGAAGCAGTGGTCTTCAATGATGGTCGGGCTGGCCTGCAGGGGTTCCAGCACGCCGCCAATGCCGGCACCGCCGGACAGGTGGCAGTGCTGGCCGATCTGCGCGCACGAACCCACGGTGGCCCAGGTATCGACCATGGTGCCTTCACCAACATAGGCACCGATGTTGGTGAAGCTCGGCATCAGCACCACGTCCTTGCCGAAGTACGTACCGCGGCGGGCAATCGCGCCCGGCACCACGCGCACGCCACCACGGCGGAACTTCGCTTCGTCATAACCGGCAAAACGCGATTCGACCTTGTCCCAGAACGGCGCCGGACGTGCGTCGACCACGGCCATGTCGTTGACGCGGAAGTACAACAGCACGGCCTTCTTCAGCCACTCGTTGACCTTCCAGCCACCGTGGCCGTCCGGTTCGGCAACGCGGAATTCGCCGCTTTCCAGGCCATCGATCACACGGTTGACCAGCGGCCTGGTCGAGCCTTCCAGTTCGTGAAGGGTCAGCGTGGCGCGGCGTTCGAAGGCACTTTCGATGCCGAACTTCAGTTCTTCCACGCCCGGCGCGGCCGGCTTGCGCAGCGACTTGCGGGCGATGGTTTCGGCGCGTGCGGCTTCTGCGCTCTTGGCCGGGGCCTTCTTCGGTGCTGCCACCTTCTTCGCCGGCGCCTTCACCACCGCGGCTTTCTTCGGCGCGGCAGCCTTCTTCGCGGCCGGCACGGCGGCAGTTTTCTTGGCCGCTGCGCTCTTGGCGGTGGCAGCAGTCTTCTTAACAGGCTTGGTGGCCATCAGGCGGGGTCTCCGGCGTTTCGATCAGGGTCCAGGCAGGCCAGCATCGCGTCATGCAGCTGCTGCCGGGCAGGTTCAGTCAGGGGGAGGTCGTGTTCGTCACTGATCACGAAGGTGTCTTCGGCGCGTTCGCCGAACGTGGCAATGCGTGCATCATGCACGCGCAGGCCCTGGTTGCGCAGCACGAACGCCACGTCGGCCAGCAGGCCGGGGCGGTCGGGTGCGACCAGGGCAAAACGGGTTGCGCCCGGTTCATCGCGGAACTCGATGCGCGGCGCGAAGCGGAAATGGCGCAGCTGGCGTGGCACCACCCGACGCGACGGGCGCAGGCGCGACAGGTCACCACTGAGTGCCTCGCGCAGCGCGGCCTCAAGGTTGGCGCTGCTGCCATCGGCGAAGCTGTCGGCCGGGTTCACTTCGAAGGTATCGAAAATGGTGTCGGCCGGACCATCCAGCACGCGCGCGCGATGGATCCCGTAGCCCTTGCGGTCCAGGGTCATCACGATGGCGGCGAACAGGCCGTCGCGGTCCGGCGAATGCACGAACACTTCCAGTGCCGGGTCGTCGACACTGATGCGGCGCACCTTCACCAGCGTCTGGCCCTGTTTCACCGGTACCAGCGCCGCGGCCTGCCAGGCCAGCTGCTCAGGGCGCAGGCGAATGAAGCCCTCATCCGGCATCACGGCGAACTGGCGGTCGATGGTGGCGTCGTCGTAACCCTGCTCGCGCACCAGTGCGCGCACGCTGTCACGCGCCTCGGCCACGCGCTCGGCCGCCGGTACCGGGTGCTCGAGCCCTTCGCGCAGCGCGCGCCGGGTGGCGAAATACAGATCGGCCAGCAGGCGGTCCTTCCACGCGTTCCACAGTTTCGGGCTGGTGCCGGCGATATCAGCGCAGGTCAGCAGGTACAGATAGTCGAGGCGGTCGCGGCTGCCCACCAGGGTGGCGAAGCGATGGATCACCACCGGGTCGGCGATGTCCTGCTTCTGCGCGGTCACCGACATGCGCAGGTGCTGTTCGACCAGCCACGCCACCAGTTCGGTATCGGACGTGCTCAGCGCATGCGCCTGGCAGAACGCGCGCGCATCGACCGCGCCCAGTTCGGAATGGTCGCCGCCGCGGCCCTTGGCGATGTCATGGAACAGGCCGGCCAGCAGCAGCAGTTCCGGCTTGCGCAGGCGCGGCCAGACTTCATGGGCGATCGAGAAGCGTTCGTCGGCACGGCTGCTGGCGAACAGGCCGATGTTGCGCAGGACCATCAGCGTGTGCTGGTCGACGGTATAGACATGGAACAGGTCGAACTGCATGCGCCCGCTGACCTGGGCGAACGCGGGAATCCACTGGCCGAGCACGCCCAGCCGCGCCATGCGCGAAAGCGTATCGACCGGGCGTTGGCCACGCAGCAGGGTCATGAACTGCTCGCGCGCGTCGGTATCGGCCTGGTCGTAGGCCGGCAGCAGCGGCAGCGCTTCGGCCAGCGCGCGCGCGGTCAGCGAATGCAGGCCGCGTACCTGCGGATTGTTGGCCCAGCTGGAGAACAGCGCAAACACCTGGCCGATATCGCCACGCGGCCAGTCGGCCTCGTTGGCGGCCAGGTAGCCGCGGCGCAGGGAGAAGCCCACGGTCAGCGGTTCCGGCTGCGCCTCGCCATCGAACTGTTCCTCGAAGCGCTGCAGCAGGCGGTCGCTGATCCGCCGCACCACCAGCGCGGCGCGGTAGAAGCCCTGCATCATCTTCTCGACACCGAGGTTCTCGGCGTCGTCTTCGAAGCCCAGGCGCGCGGCCAGGGTCTTCTGGTAATCGAAACGCAGGCGCTCTTCCGGGCGACGTGCTACCAGGTGCAGGCCGAAGCGCAACCGCGCCAGCACCGCACGTTCGCGCTTGAGCGCCGCGGCTTCGTCGGCACCCAGATGGCCGAGCCCGACCAGGGCTTCCAGGTCGCGCACGCCAAAGGCACGCAGAGCCATCCAGCCCAGCGTATTGAGATCGCGCAGGCCACCGGGGCCATCCTTCAGGTCCGGCTCCAGGTTGTCGGCGGTATCGCCGAAACGCTGGTGCCGGTTGCGCAGCTCTTCCAGCTTGGCCAGGAAGAACGCGCGTGCCGGCCACAGTTCGCGGTCGTCGATGGCCTCGCGCAGCGCGCGGCGCGCCGCATCATCAGCCAGGATCGGGCGCGCCTCGATCAGCGCGGTCAGCACGGTCTGGTCCGTCGCCGCCTCGTGGCACTGGGATGCAGAACGCACCGCATGGCTGACCGCCAGCCCGCAATCCCACAGCAGCGCAAACAGGCGCGCCAGTGCCGCTTCGTGCGCCAGCTGTGCCGGCGGGCCGCCGAACACCAGCAGGTCGATGTCCGAGCGCGGGAACAGCTCACCGCGCCCATAGCCGCCCACCGCGAACAGCGACAGGCCACTCTCGACTGGCAGGCAGCGCTGCCACGCCAGGCGGATCAGATGGTCGGCGGCACGCGCGCGCAGCGCCAGCAGGCGCTCGATGTTGTCGCCCTGGTCGAAGCGGCGGTACAGGCGCGCGTCGGCCTGCTGCAGCGCCTGGCGCGCGGCAGCAGCCCAGTCCGGGTCGTTGAGCGACGCGGCCGGCGTGTCCAGCAGCGAACTCGCCGGCAGCATCCTCAGGAGACCTGCGACTCGCCCGGCGACAGCGTCAGCACGTCGACGCCGGTCTCGGTGACCGCGATCATGTGCTCCCACTGCGCCGACAGCTTGCGGTCCTTGGTCACCACGGTCCAGCCATCCGGCAGCACCTTGTTGTAACGGGTGCCCTCGTTGATCATCGGTTCGATGGTGAAGGTCATGCCCGGCTGCAGCACCAGGCCCTGGCCCGGGCGGCCGTAATGCACCACCTGCGGCTCGTCGTGGTAGACCTTGCCGATGCCGTGGCCGCAGTACTCGCGCACCACGCTGAAACGCTCGCCTTCGGCATAGCTCTGGATGGCATGGCCGATGTCGCCCAGGGTTGCGCCCGGACGCACCGCACGGATGCCGCGCCACATCGCTTCGTAGGTGGTTTCCACCAGGCGGCGGGCCATCACCGACGGCGTGCCGACGAAGTACATGCGGCTGGTGTCGCCGTGCCAGCCGTCCTTGATGACGGTGACGTCGATATTGATGATGTCGCCATCCTTCAGCACCTTCCCTTCGCTGGGAATACCGTGGCAGATGACGTTGTTGACCGAGGTGCACACGGTCTTCGGGAAGCCGCGGTAGCCGACGTTGGCCGGAATCGCGCCCTGCACGTTCACGATGTGGTCGTGGCAGATGCGGTCCAGCTCCTCGGTGGTGACACCGGGCTTGACGTGGGGGGTGACGATGTCGAGCACTTCGCTGGCCAGGCGGCCGGCGATGCGCATCATCTCGATTTCCTGCGGGGTTTTCAGATTCACGCTCATGGCGCCCATTATCGCCGATCCCGCTGCAATCTGAACGAACGCCACCCAACTGGCGATCCGGGGCATGCACGGTTCCGGCAAGGAAAGTGAAAGCGTGACGATCTCCACCCTTTCGCACGCCTGTTTATCACGGATTACAGACACTTACCCGCAGAAGCTGGCTACGACCGTTGTCAAAGCGGCCCCGAACCTGCCGCCTTCGCCTTGTTCAACAGACCTTCGGGTCAGGGAGGTTGTCCATGCGATCCACATTCCGCTCACCGCTCGCCTGGGTCCTGACCGGACTGTTGCTGGCCGGCCCCGCACTGGCCGCCGACACCACGACCTTCAACGTGACCCTGGTGGTCACCAAGGCCTGCACCATCACGGCGGCGGCGGCCACCAACGTTGACTTCGGCACGGCGGCCTCGACCACGGCGACCCCCACCCTGGGCCAGGGCACGGTGACCGCCCAGTGCTCGGCCCTGACCCCTTACACGATTTCGCTGAACGCGGGCGCCAATGCCAGCACCGCCAACGACGTCACCACCCGCCGGATGAAGAACACCAACGCCGCGGTGACCGCCAACAACTTCGTTGGCTACCAGCTCTACCAGGACGCCGCTCATACCCTGGTCTGGGGTGCGACCTCGGGCACCAACACCCAGGCCGGCATCGGCACTGGCCTGGCCGTGCCCTACATCGTCTACGGCCAGATCCTGAACCTGAGCACCAACAACCCGGCCACCGGCAACTACCTGGATACGGTCACCGCCACGATCACCTATTGATGGAGCACGCCCGCATGGCCGGACCCCGCCCGTGGCGCGCCACCGGCGTGGCGCTGCTCGCCCTCTCCCTGCTGGCCGCAGCCCCTGCCGGTGCCACCAGCCTCCAGGTCGCCCCCACCAGCCTGCAGCTTGAGGCCCGCCAGCGCGCCGGCGAACTGTGGCTGACCAACAGTGGCACCTCGCCGGTCAGGCTGCAGGTGCGGGTCTTCCGCTGGGTACAGCAGGATGGCCAGGAACAACTGCTGCCCACCGAGGAACTGCTGGCCACCCCTCCGATGCAGGAACTGGGCGCGGGCCAGCAGCAGCTGGTACGGGTCATGCGCCCGAACCACGAACCGCCTGCGGCACAGCAGCACTACCGGCTGATCGTCGACGAGGTGCCTGATCTGGCGACCCGCGCCAACGGCATGCAGTTCGTGCTGCGCTATTCGATTCCGGTGTTCGTGCAACCCTCGGGCGGCAAGCTGGCGCCGCGCCTGCAGGCCAGCCTGGTGCGGCTGCAGGACGGACGCAACGGCGTGGAGGTGGCCAACACCGGCAACAGCTATGCACAGATCGCCGACCTGGCGCTGGGCAGCGTCCAGCGCCCGCGCATCGTGCACCCCGGTCTGCTGGGCTATGTACTGCCCGGGCAGGTGATGCGCTGGCCGATCGAGCGCACGGCCATCGACCGCGACAACGACCAGATCACGGCCAAGCTCAATGGCGAGTCGGAACAGACGCCGCTGTCGCCACCACCGGCTCGCTGAGGCGTTGATGGGCGCGCTGTTTGCTGCCCTGGCTCCTGCGGCGACCGAAGCCGCCGATGTGTCCGGCGTGGCTGCCGCCGGGGCTGCGGACGTCTCCGGGGTGTCGGCCGACGCGATCCTGCCCGCCCCCACGCCCCTGACCGCCAGCCAGACCCTGTACCTGGACGTCTCGCTCAACAGCACGCCCCGCGGCCTGCTGCCGTTCACTGAAACCCGTGGCCGGCTGCAGGCCAGTCCGGAAGTGCTGCGCCAGCTCGGCTTCAGCGCCCGCGGCGATGCGCCGGTCTATCTGGACCAGATCAGCGGGGCCGTTGTGCGCTACGACGCGCATATGCAGACCCTGGCCCTGGACGTGCCGCTGGACCAGCTGACCCTGCCAACCACCGTGCTCAGCCAGCCGCAGACCCGGGCACCGGCCAGCACCGCCTCGCCCGGCCTGCTGCTGAACTACGACGTGTATGGCAGCCGGGTCGACATGCTCGGCAACCTCAGCCTCAGCTCGGAGCTGCGCCTGTTCGGGATCGGCAACGGCACCGTCGAGAACACAGCGATCAGCCGGCGCTACCAGCAGCCCGGCGACCGTCGCTGGCGCGGTGAGAGCGTGCGCCTGGATACGCGCTGGAGCCTGGATTTTCCCGACAAGGCGATGACGCTGGAGGTCGGCGATTTCTACAGCGGCTTCGTCGACTGGACCCGTCCGGTGCGCCTGGGCGGCCTGCAGATCGGCCGCAACTACGGCCTGCAGCCGTATCGCGTACTCACCCCCACGCCCAGCTTCCTCGGCCAGGCGGTGGTGCCGTCCACGGTAGAGCTGTACGTCGATGGCCTGCGCCAGTACAGCGGGCAGGTGCCGGTCGGTCCGTTCCAGCTGGCCGCGCAACCCGGCATCAGCGGCACCGGCAGCGCACAGGTGGTGGTGACCGATGCATTCGGGCGCATGCAGACGCTGGATTTCAGTTTCTATGGCACCCAGCAGCTGCTGGCCAAGGGCCTGTCGGACTGGTCGGCCGGCGTTGGCCGCCTGCGTGAGGATTTCGGCCAGCGTTCCTTCGCCTACGACGATCGCACCGTGGCCAGTGCCAGCTGGCGAGGCGGTATCAGCGACACCTTTACCGGCGAAGCACATGCCGAAGCCGGCGGCGGCCTGGCCCAGGCCGGCATCGGCGGCTGGTGGCTGCTCGGCGGCGCGGGCGTGTTCAACGCCGCCTATGCGCACAGTGACTATCACGACCTGCGGGGCGGGCAATGGGCACTGGGCTACAGCTGGAACAACCGCCGACTCAACTTCAATCTGCGCAGCGTGCGCAGCCATGGCGATTACCGCGACCTGGGCGCACTGCAGGGCAACCTGCCGCCGAGCATCAGTGAACAGGCCACGGTCGGCGCCGATCTGCTGCGGCTGGGCACGCTCAGCGCCAGCTACCTGCGCCTGCGCTATCCCGACGGAGACGACAACCGCTACGCCAGCCTGTTCTGGTCGCGCACCTGGAGCCAGCGGTGGTCGGCCTACCTGTCGGTGAACCAGAACCTGGACAAGAGCGATGACCGCAGCATCTACCTGTCGGTCACCGCCAGCCTGGGCAACAACCGCCAGGCCAGCCTCTCCAGCCAGCGCAACGGCGACAGCCAGAGCTGGGTAGCGGACGTGACCCAGCCGGTACCCGGCGATGGCAGCGCCGGCGGCGTCGGTTGGCGCGCGCAGGTGCGCCATGGCGAGGACGGCAATGGCGGCCTGGCCGAAGTCGGCATCCTCAATGACGTCGGTCGCTACTCATTCGGCGCCTCGCGCCAGGGCGGCCTGAACTATGCCTACGCCAGCGCCAGTGGCAGCCTGGTGTGGATGGACGGGCATGCCTTCGCCACCCGCGAAGTCTCCGACGCGTTCGCAGTCATCAGCACCAACGGCGTGGGCGGCGTGCCGGTGCGGCTGGAAAACCGGCTGATCGGCGTGACCGATGATCGCGGCCTGCTGCTGGTCAGCCCACTGCTGTCCTGGCAGCGCAATCGCGTCTCCATCGACACCCTGGACCTGCCCGAGGACATGCGCGCCGATCGCATCGAAGACTGGGTGACACCCCGCCAACGCGCCGGCACCCGCGTGACCTTCGCGCTGCGTTCGCGGCCGTCGTTGAACCTGACCCTGCACGGCATGGACGGGCAACCGCTGGAGGTCGGCAGCGAGGTGCAGCTGCCGGACGGGCGACAGGCGCTGGTGGGCTATGACGGGCTGCTGTACCTGGAAGACGTGTCCGCCGGCAGCGTGCTGTACATCACCACCAGCCGCGGGCAATGCAGGGTGAAGGTACCGGACGTGCCCAAGGTGGTGGCTTCCGGCGCGCGGCCGAAGCCGGCACCGCTGGCGTGCATCCCGGAGGTAGCGCCATGAGGACGTTGCTGCTCGGCCTGCTGCTGGTCGCCGGCCTGCTGGCGGCGGGACCGGCCCGCGCCGTCGCGGTGTGCG
>OJST01000143.1_pt1 | contig 19925 bp, 19 predicted proteins | sample 1599491 | NCBI WGS metagenome assembly OJST01 (sample SAMN04436635, study PRJEB24849) | human gut metagenome | biome: human gut; feature: NICU; material: stool | host: Homo sapiens | place: USA: Saint Louis, MO | collected 2010-02-10
GTCCTTGTCCTTGCCCGGTACCACCGGCGCCGGCTGCTGGCGCAGGCGGGCCAGCAGGGCTTCACCGTCGCGCGGGGCCTGCAGCACCACCATCACGCCGGCGCCTTCGGCATCGATCGCGCGCAGGGCATCGGTGGCGGCCACGCCGAAGTCATCGCGGCGCCAGTGCAGCAGGTCGGCCAGCGGGTTTTCCACCTGAACGCGCACCAGGGTCGGGGTGTCCGCATCCGGCGTGCCACGTACCAGCGCGAAATGCAGGTCATGGGCAATGCGGTCGCGGTAGGTCACCAGCTTGAACGGGCCGAATTCGGTGTCGATCTCACGTTCATCGACGCGTTCAACGGTCTTTTCGGTGGCCAGGCGGTAGGCAATCAGGTCGGCGATGGAGCCCATCTTCAGGCCGTGCTCGCGGGCGAACACTTCCAGCTCCGGGCGGCGCGCCATGCTGCCATCCGGGTTCAGGATCTCCACCAGCACGCCGGCCGGTTCCAGCCCGGCCAGCATGGCCATGTCCACGGCCGCTTCGGTGTGGCCGGCGCGGGTCAGCACGCCACCCGGCTGGGCGATCAGCGGGAAGATGTGGCCCGGCTGGTGCAGGTCCGACGGCTTGGCGTTGGGCTTCACCGCGGTGCGGATGGTGTGGGCGCGGTCATGCGCCGAAATGCCAGTGGTGACGCCCTCGGCGGCCTCGATGCTGACCGTGAAGTTGGTCTGGAACTGGGCGGTATTGGCCTGCACCATCGGCGCCAGGCCGAGATCGGCGGCGCGGGTACGGTTCAGCGGCAGGCACACCAGGCCACGGCCGTGGGTGACCATGAAGTTGATGTCGCTGGCCTTGACCAGCTCGGCGGCCATGATCAGGTCGCCTTCGTTCTCCCGGTCTTCGTCATCGACGATGACGACCATGCGGCCCAGGCGGATGTCTTCCAGGATGTCCGGAATCGGGGCGAAATTCATGCGACATCTCCCTGTGGGTGCTGACCGTTGGTCGGCACACTGATCAGCCGCTCCACATAACGGGCGACCAGATCGATTTCAAGATTGACCGCGCTGCCCACGCCTGCGGCGGAGAAGGCAGTGTTGGCGACCGTGTGCGGGATCAGGGCGACCTCAAAACCTTCATCGTCCACTTCGTTGACGGTGAGGCTGACGCCGTCCACGCAGATCGAGCCCTTCTTGGCGATGTAGCGGCGCAGCGCCGCCGGCGCGGCGAAACGCCAGCGCTGGGCACGCGCGTCTTCGTGGATGGACAGCACCTGGCCCAAGCCGTCGACGTGGCCGCTGACCAGATGGCCGCCCAGGCGGTCGGTCGGGCGCATGGCACGCTCCAGGTTGATGACCGCCCCTTCGCCCAGCTGACCCAGCGTGGTCAGGCCCAGGGTCTCGGTGGAGGCATCGGCCTGGAAGCTGCTGGCGTCGAATGCGATGACGGTGAGGCAGACGCCGTTGATGGCAATGCTCTCGCCCATCTGCACGTTGTCGAACGGCAGATTCCCGACATTGAAGGTGAAGCGGACATCGCCGCCGATGGGTTCGCGAGCGGCCAGACGGCCGACGCCTTCGATGATTCCAGTAAACACGTAACGTTCTCCGCGGAATGTGAGCGAAAAACGCCGCAAGGCAAACAGGCGCACGCAGGGCATGAGCCCTGTGGCACCGTCTTCTTTCATCCGGACTATGACCGTCGGCTCCGGCATTGGACCGGATCTGCTGACCCCCGGCCGTGGGCCGGAGCGCTCGCGGGCTCGTGCTTGTGCACCTACCGCCGGTGGGGAATTGCACCCCGCCCTGAAGACGTTTGTGTACCGGCGAACCGGCGTGGCTAGTGTACCAGCCCGGGCTGAACGGGGTCGGATGCCACAGCTGTGACGGCCGTCGCTCGCAATTTGTAAAACTTTCATTAAAATTCTGCCCCGGACGACATGAGGTCGCCACGGGCAGCCCGCAGGGCAGGCCCGCCAATGGACTGAAATTCACAGGAATTCCCATGCGCAAGATCCTGATCGTGGCCGCCCTGCTGGCCGCCGCCCCGTTCTCGGCTTCGGCCGACGCCCTGAGCTACACCTACGTTGAAGGCGGCTGGACGCAGGTCAAGGTTGACGACAACGCACTGGACGACCCGAAGGTCGACGGCGGCTACCTGCGTGGCTCGGTAGCCATCGCCGAACAGGTCTACGTGTTCGGTGGCTGGTCGCGTACCAGCAAGACCAATCACTACGGCAATGATTCGCTGAAGCTGGAACTGAACCAGCCGGAGCTCGGCATCGGCTACCACATGCCGTGGACCGACCGCCTGGACTTCACCGCCGATGCCGCGTGGGTGCGCCAGAACGCCGAAGCCACCGTCCGCTACGACGGCCTGCGTTTCAGCCAGAAGGATCACACCAACCTGGGCCGCGTCACCGTGGGCCTGCGTGGCAAGCCGTCGCGCATGACCGAAGCCTGGGTCAAGACCGGCTACATGGACGGTGGCAACAACTTCAAGGGCACCTGGGTCGGCACCCTGGGTGGCCAGATCAACTTCACCAAGACCTGGGGTCTGGTGGGCGAGATCTCCGGCTACCGCGATGTCACCCAGTACTCGGCCGGCGTCCGCGCCAGCTTCTGATCCAACGATCGCTCCTCGTCGTGCGATCGAACGGGCCCCGCAAGGGGCCCGTTTTTTTTGTCCACTGCACACCGTCACCTGGCTGCATCGCGCCATCGAAAGTGTGGGCAGATGCGCTAGGCTTGCGCGCCTCTGGAACAGGAAAACACCGTCATGAAGACCCCCACCCGTACCCTTCTGGCCAGCGTGCTGCTGTGCGCCCCGCTGATTGCCAGCGCGGCACCGGCCCAACTGACGCCCGAGCAGGCCTTCGACCTGTATGCACGCGTGCTGCTGGAAGACGACGCGGCCGCCACGCGCACGCTCAACGACGCACTGAAGCCGGCGTTCGAGGGCCAGGATGCCGTGACCCCCAACCCGGGTGCGCTGGCCAAGGCCTTGGCCGAACCCTGGCAGACCGTACTGGCCAGCACCGGCGCCAAGGTCGACGCTGCGGGCACCGAAGCGCTGTATGCCAAGGCGCTGCGTGATTCGAAGTGCCGCGCGACCAAGAGCGTGATCGAAGACAACGAATACGTTGAAGACCAGAAGCTGGCGCGGATCACCTACAGCTGCCAGCTGCCCGACCTGGGCAAGGTGCGCCCGCTGTTCGCTGCCAGCCTGGCCGACAATGCCAGCCCGGCCGCGCGCAAGCAGTTCACCGATGCCTATACCCAGGCACTGCAGAGTGGCGCGCGCGTGCCGGTCAGCAGCACCTTCACCCTGTACCCGGCCAAGGACAACGGCTACTGGTACAGCGGCAACTTCGATGACCTGGTGGGCACCGTAGCCGGTGCACTGGCACCGTTCGAGGACTGGATGCAGGACGCGCAGGCAGCCAACGCGCCGAAAGTGACCGGCGTACCAGGCTGCGACCTGCTGCTGCAGCAGCACCGCGCCTGCGTGGCGAAGATCGCACCCGACCAGATCAGCGGCGTGGACGCGATGGCCGAGGAACTGAAGGCCAAGGCGCAGGTGAAGTCGACCGATGAGATGACGCAGGAGTGCAAGGCACTGCGCCCGATCGCCGAGATGATGTGGACCGACGAATGCGCGTGAGCCGGTAAGCGGTAGCGCCGGGTCATGCCCGGCGACACCAGGCTGCCGTCATCCTTCGTCATCATCGTCCGGATGTTCACCGAACTCCGGACGATTCTGCTGGTACTCGCAGCCGTGCAGGGTCTTGCCGGGCGCCCACGCACGCACGATGCGCGCGCGATCTTCCAGCCAGCCATCGGCCGCCGTGCCGGTATCGTAGAAGCCTACGAAAGCAGCGTCGCTCCAGCCATCGTAGGGTGGCAGAAGCCATTCTTCGGCCAGCGTTTCGGCGATATCCCCGTCCAGCTCTGCGTACAAGGTCTGACCCACCTTGACCAAGCGCGAGACGGGCCTGCCGGCGATCATGATCGGTGCCGGCGGCACCCACCAGCGATTGCCCTCTTCATCTTCTCCATCCTTCCAGCCTTTGAAACGCGTATCAGTGGTGTGCGCCGACATGGTCACCGCCCAATCGGCCGTGTAATTGCGCAGTGCGTCGGCGTTGCAGCTCAGCACGTCATCGAGCTCAGTGGCGATATCCACACCCGGCGCGAACACCACGTCAGGTTCCTTGCCGCGCCTGAGCAACTGCTCCATCCGCGTGTCGTAGCGCTCCTCGCACCCCACCAGCACAGAGTCGGGGTGGGTAGAGACGCGCGACGCCGTAAGTGAACGAACCGAAAAGCCGATTTCGCTGACATTGCGCAAGGACAGGTTCCGCACATGGATGTGAGGGGCGGCGGTTGCATGTAGCGGATTCATTTCCAGCTGCTTGGATATCGTCTCAAAGGAGACATCATCAAGGATGGCCATCGTCCCTTCCGACAGCACTGCGATGCGCTGGGTCGGGTAGCCGAATACAGTGATCGGACTAGGCAGCTCGACCTCATGCAGATACGAATTGGGCTGTTTGACAACGATCCACGCATCGAATGGCGGCTTTGCACGCTTGCCATCACCCAGCACGACATCCCACACATTTCGCGACAGCGGCTCGCGTACCGAGGTGGGAGCCCGGCACTCGATGACGGCGGCCAGGTCCTGCAACGCCTGCGCGCTTGTGATGGCACGCACGGCAGCGGGATCATCGCCATCTGCGAAGGCGCCAGGCGAAACAACCATCCCAAGCGCAAGGAGCGCTGGAAGCATACGGATCCGGAAGGACTGCGCCACGATGATCACCGCTCTGGGAAACCCAGCACTGTGCATTCGCGTCACGAAGGCGGCTATGAAGAAAGTTTCAACTTTCTCCGAGGTTGTTGCCACGAGAGCAATGCGTAATTTTCAGACAAGTTGCATGGACCAATGCATGGAGCGCCCCTGATCCTCAGGGACTTCCGCCGCTTCCGTCCACGTCATGTTGAGACTTCTTTTCGCCCTGCTCCTGTGCGCGCCGCTGGGCGCAGATGCTGCAGCGCTTTCAATGGAAGACACCTTCGCTGCCTATGCGCGCGTCATCACCCAGAATGACGAGGACGCCAGAACTGCGCTGCGAAACAGCCTGCGCACTGCAGACCCGGACAACTATCCCGACATCGGAGACGTCGTTGACGCACTCTACGCATTCGAGAATCTTGCCACTGGTTTCGAAGAGCCCGCGGCCAGTGCGATCAACGCGCGCCGGAAGACCATTCACTGCCGTTCGGTCAGAACCGAGGAGGACAGCTCCTCCCATCGCGGTGTTGTGGACTACCAGTGCACGCTTCCCGATGTTTCTGGCGCCTTTGACGCCTATCGGGAGAATCTGGCGCGCTCACGTGCCGGGGACCCTGATGGCGATGCTTTCAGAACGTTCCTTCGCATCTATGCGGCAACCCTGCGCGACGCGCCTGACACCACGTACGTCGCCGCCTCCCGGGTTCGCCCCCGCCCCCAACTTCTCCGGGTTTGTCAGTGATGACGGCCGTGCCAGCATCCTGGTCGCCGAGCTGCCCTCCGAGGCCAGCAGCACAGTCAGCGGACTGTTCGTGGATGAGCCCGCTGCGCGTCGCCGCTTCGCCAGCCAGGGCGTGCAGGTCGATCATCTGGAGTCGCTCAGCGTCGAGCGGCGGACGATCCCGGTGGTCATCGGGCAGCCAGGTCGCGCACGGTTACACCTTCGAAAAGTGGATGGCGCTTTTCAGCGGCTCCCCCACCGTCATGATTACGGTTCAAGCCCCGCGTGACCATGCACTGACGCACAGGCAGGCGATGCAGGCCTTGGCGACCGTAACACTGCGTCCGCAGGCCACGCTTGAGCAGAGGATCGCCGCGATGCCTTTCAGCGTTGAGCCGGCGTCCCCTTTCCGCCTGCTGGACACCCTGTCCGGATCAGCCGTGGCACTTACGGCCGGTGAACTGGATACTGATCCCGATGGTCTGCAGCCCCTGGTAATTGTCGCGTCGCAGCTTTCTCTCCCCTTTGCCTCTGACGATCCAGAGAAGGTGTCCGATCAGTTGATTGCAGGGACCGTCAGCATTCAGGGCGGAACGATCACCTCAAGGGAGAACGTGCCGTTCGGCGGTATCGCCGGGCACCGGGTTGATGGGGTGACACCCGACGGACGCCACTACCGCAACTATCTCGCCCTGTGGCCGGATGAGCGTTTCGTCCGTTTGGTTGCCATCCTGCCGGCAGACAGTTCCAAAGAAGTGGAAGACGCGGTTGACGCCATGGCCTCCTCGGTCCGGTTCCGCGGGCCATGACACCGACGATGCGGACCGACAGATTCGCGTGAGCCTATGCCACCGGTTCAGGCGCGCGCCTTCCCCAACGCCACACATTTTCAGACAAGTTGCATGGACCCCTGCATGAGGTGCCCCTGATCCTCAGGGCCCTCCCGGACTGCCCCTGTGCCGCCATGCTGAAATCCATCGCCATCCTGCTGCTGGGAGCGCCGCTCACCGCTACCGCCGCGCACCCTGCAGCGCTCTCGCTGGAAGAGACCTTCGAGACCTATGTGCAGGTCATCGTTCACGGCGATACGCCGTCGAAGGAAAAGCTGCGCCACCATCTGCGTGCATTTGCGAACAGCGACAGCGTTGAGGTGACCGTCAACGCCATCGATGCGCTTCAGCTGCCCAAGGTCGCCTTCAACGGTACAGCAATGGAACCGGTTGCCAGTGCTCTGGAGATGCGGCAGAAGGCCATGTCCTGCACCATCACCGACATCACCCGGGAGACGGTGCATTCAACGCCACAGGCGACCGTGGCGTATCGGTGCGCTTTCCCCGACCTCTCGGGCTTCTTTCCGACCTACCGGGACGCGCAGAAGCGACGCGCCGACGTCGGCGATGATCCCGAACACGCCAGGGCGCTCTTCGCGGCATTCGCCAATGCCCTGCGCGACGCGCCGGATCATTCACATGAGGGCAGCACTGTGTTCCTGCAGTCCGCAGGCAGCGGCCACTGGATGGCTCTCGACCTGCCGTTGCTCGGTACGGCACTGCTGCAACGGATACTGCCCTTCGACGCATGGAATACGCGGATCGAAGCGGAAGCCGTACCTGTGGTTACCGGCATACCCACCTGCGACCTGATGATGGCCGCCCAGCTGGGGTTCTTTGCCCGGCATCATCCCCAGAGCCCCTTCCTGAGCAACGGCGTACTGCAACGCAATCTGCTCAAGCGTGTGGAGGGAATGAGCGACGCGGAGGCAACGCGCGACTGCCAGATCGTCCATGAGCGCAACCGGGAGCTGTGGAACAGGGAGAAGACCGAATGATGTCGGGATCCTTCATGATCCGGCATCTGGTGGCCCTGCTGCTGGGCTCGCCGCTCTGGGCGGCAGCCGCTGAACCTGCCGCGCTTTCGCTGGAAGCAACCTTCGATGCATATGCTCAGGCCAGGTTCCAGGACGATACGCCCGCCAAGGACCGGCTCCGCCGCAGCCTGCAGACCGCCGCCACGCCGGTGCCGGCCGACATCGAACTGAAGGTAGAGGGCCGCGCCTTCCAGAACCTAGCGGAGGTACACGGCGAGGCGATTGCCGACGCCCTGCAGGTACGCCGGAAGCGCATTCACTGCCGGGCAACCGGCAGCGATGTTGAAGAGATTGGAACACTCAGCGTTGGCACCGTGACCTATCGGTGCGTGCTGCCAGACATGTCCAGGCACTTCGAGGCCTATCGTGGGAGCCGAGAACGGATGAAGGATGGAAAGGGCGACCCGATGGATGATGCGTCCTTCCGTACGGCGTACGCAACGGCGCTGCGTAGTGCACCCGATGCGCTGCATGAAGGAAGCATGCGCTTCATCAGGAACGGCGACGGACCGTGGGACAGCATTGAGATGCTGTATTTCGACGCCGACATCCGCAGGCTGTTGATGCCGATGCAGGCATGGGACGAGCGCATCGAAGGCGAAGGCGTGCCTGCCGATCTCCCGCCGCAGGCCGAGTACACGCTGCAGGCGCGGGTGCTGCTGCAGAACGATGCCGAAGCGCGGCAGTTGCTGCGGGCACTGGGCGAGAACCTCGACCCTGGCGAAGCCATGGACTGGCGCCCCATCATCGAAGACGTTCCGGCGTGGTTGTCGCGCCAGGACTTCGCAGCGCCCTCGCCCGACGTCACTGCAGCCTTTGCCGAGGCACTGGCGTTGCGGCTGCCGAGGGTCAACTGTGCTGCTCGGGAATTCGTGCCATTGGGCTCGCCGGAGATCGGCATGTACACGCTGGTGTGCCAGCATCCGGACGTAGAGCCGCTGCGTCAGGCCTATCTGGCGATGCGCGCCGCGCCGGAAATCGAGCGCCAAGCGCGTATCGATGCCTTGTTCCAGCGTTGGGCCACACTACTGCGCGAGGCGCCGGCCGTACCGCATTGCACGCCGGTAGTCGGCGGATACCAGGCACGCCATGCGTTCGCGCATGCCGAGCGCATGCAGCAGTTGTACCAGGCCATTCTGTGGCGGCTGCTACCCTTCGACGTCTGGCTGGAAGAACCGGTAGTGCCAGGTCCGGATGAGCTGTGCGATCTCACATAGCATCCTCCCAGTGTGACGGCGCTGGCCGGATGGCGGGCGAAACGTGCAGGTCATCCGTGCTCGGCCCATCTTCGACGACGACAGAGGTGATCGCACTTTCAGAACCGTTGCATGGCCCTGCGCAGCCTGCATGGTCAATGCTGTTGCCCTCTTCCACCGGGGCAACCGCATGAAACACCGTATGACATCGATCGCGATCATGGTGCTGGCGCTGATGGTGTGCTGGCAGGCCGAAGCATCCAGGTTCAAAGCCACCAAGATTTTCGTCGTCCAACCCTCGGTCGCCTTCGAGTCGACCCAGCTGAGCGACAGGCAGCTGGATGCGTGGATGAGCGAAGACGATGACTGCCACGCGTTCCTGATGTATCACGACCAGTGTGCCGTGCTGGTACTGCCCCATGAGTACGACGACGGTTTCACGCGGCACCAGCTGCGGTTGAAGGCCAGGCAACTGCCGGGCGAGGCGCTGGGCGCGTACTGCCGCAACCTGCATGTGCTGTGGAAACAGCAGTGGAAGGGCCAGTGCCCGGTCGGCGAAGAAGACGACGAAGCAACCTGACGCCGAGGGCGTAGCCCTTGCTCCACGTTAGTCCTTCATGGGCGCAGCAGCAGCCTGATGTCCTCGCCCACCTGGCGCTGGTCAACCACACGCAGGCGACGCTGCTGGTCCATGGCGTCGATGCCGAGACCGGCCAGCAACGGGCGTCCGTTGTCGCCCAGCAACGTGGGGGCCTGGTACAGCAGCAGTTCGTCCACCCAGCCGCCGCGCAGCAGCGCACCCGCCAGCGTCGCGCCGGCTTCGGTGTGCACTTCATTGATGCCGCGCTCGGCCAGCAGCGCCAGCACCGCGCCCAGATCCAACCGTCCCTTTGCGCTGGGCACGCTGGCAAATTCTGCGTCCGCCGCATCCGGCGCACTCACCGCCGCATCGTGCAGGTACAGCGTCGGTGCCCCGCCCTCGCGCACGCGCCTGCATTCGAGCGAACGCAGGCGCGAGTCGAGCACCACGCGCAGTGGCGGCATCACCTCGGTGCCGGCCAAGCGCACGGTCAGCATCGGGTCGTCGGCGAGTACGGTATCGGCACCGGTCAGGATCGCGCCAGCGCGTGCCCGCCAGTGCTGCACGTCTTCGCGCGCAGCCGGGCCGGTAATCCACTTGGAGCTGCCATCGGCCATCGCGGTGCGGCCATCAAGGCTGGCGGCCAGTTTCACCCGCAGCCATGGGCGGTTGCGCTCCACGCGCGACAGGTAACCTTTGTTGAGCTCGCGCGCCTGCGCCGCCATCAGCCCTTCGACAACTTCGATGCCGGCATTGCGCAGCAGATCGAAGCCACCGCCATCGACCTTGGGGAACGGATCGCGCATCGCCGCGACCACGCGCGACACGCCTGCTTCGATCAGCGCCAGCGCACACGGCGGCGTGCGCCCGTAGTGCGCACAGGGCTCCAGGGTGACGTAGGCAGTGGCACCGCGGGCTTCGCTGCCGGCCTCGCGCAGCGCGAACACTTCGGCGTGCGGTCCACCGGCGCGCTGGTGCCAGCCCTGCCCGACCACGCGTTCGCCATGGGCGATCACGCAGCCGACCATCGGGTTGGGGCGGGTGGTGTAGGCGGCACGCCCGGCCAGGCGAAGTGCGTTGGCCATGTGCAGGTGGTCGAGGATGGAGAACGAAGTGGTCATGCGGCCATGGTAACGCCGCCGGTGTGGATCCATGCCATCAGTGCCAACCAAGGTTGGCACCCACCAGAGCAAAGGAGATCCACGCCATCAGTGCCAACCAAGGTTGAGACCCGCCAGGACAAAGTAGATCCACGCCATGCGTGGATGGGCGCCATCAGCGCCAACCAAGGTTGGCACCCACCAAGGCAGAGGCGGTCAGCCCTTCTTCTTCTTGGTCAGGGCGATCACGTCGCCCAGCAGCTGCAGCTGTTCGGTACTGGACGGCAGGTCGCGTTCAAGCTTTTCGATCTCCTCGCGGAAATCGGCCACGTCCTCGAAGCTGCGGTAGACCGAAGCGAAGCGCACATAGCCGACATGGTCGAGCTTGCGCAGTTCGTTCATGACGAACTCGCCGACCTTGATCGAGGGCACTTCGCGCTCACCGCTGATGCGCAGCTGGTGGACCACAGCGCGTACTGCCGCTTCGATCTTGTCTTCGGCCACCGCACGCTTCTGCAGCGCGCGGTCGAAGCCAGCGCGGACCTTGCGCTGGTCGAACGCTTCGCGGGTGCCATCGCTCTTGACGATGGCCGGCAGCTTCAGCTCGACTGTTTCCATGGTGCTGAAGCGCTCGCCGCAGGCTTCGCATTCACGCCGACGGCGGATCGTCGCGCCGTCTTCAGAGACGCGCGAGTCGATGACCCGGGTATCGGCATGTTGGCAGAAGGGGCAATGCATGGAACGCCTGGCTCAGGGAAATACCTATTGCCACGGTCATGGCAGCGTCGCAAAGGTACCTGAGAAGGGGCCCGGCAGCAAATGCTGTCTGCGCGGAAGTGCCTGCATTTCGGTCGAACCGAGCCTTCAGCGCGGTCAGCGCTGCGCGTTCAAGCGGGTGCCGGCGGCGCCGAGGCCGCGCGCGCCCAACGCAACCACACCAGGTGCCCTGCCATCACCAGCAGCGGTGGGCCAAAGCCGAGGAAGGCAAATGTCGAGATCTCCCCATGCTTGAAGGTGAAGTACAGCGTGGCCGCAACGACGCCCAATGCGGCCAGGGCCCCCACCCCCAGCCCTACCCAGGCGACAACCGGGGAGTGGCGCAGGCCGGTGACACCTCGCCACAGGTACAGGCCGCTCAGCCACAACCACGACAGCAGGCCGATGATTCCGGCCGACGACCACAGCAGCAACAGCCAGTGCTCGTCGCCCGTCAGATACTTGCCGTCCCATACGACCATCAACCCCAGCACGGCACCCGTGCCGCCTGCCGCCACGGCGGGCAGGCCCACCAGCAGGCCGGCGATCGCCATCCAGCGTTTGTGCAGACGCTCATCCATGCGTTCGATCTCCTTCCATGGGCCACGTCATCCGCGGCTTTTGATCCACAGCAGCATCGCAGCCGGCACCAGCATCGACGGGCCCAACAGTAACAAACCGATGCCTTCGGCATGCACGGCGATGCCCCACCACAGCGCCAGCCCCAGCGGGGGCAAGGCGGCGAGACCGCCTGCCAGCAGCATCCACCACCAGAGGCGGTGCACGTGCAGCCCGGCACGCCCCTGCATCAGAAAACCCGCGCTGAGCCACAACCAGGCCAGGCAGCCGGCAATGCCGGTCAGGCCCCACAGCGGCATCAGGGTCACCGCGGCCAGCGTGCCATGGCCGAACTGGCCCAGCCCCGTCAGCAGCAGCATCGTCGCCGCGGCACCACCCGCCACCAGGCTGGGCAGGCCAAACAGCACCGCCAGCCCGGTGTACAGGTACTTGAGGCGGCGCTCATCCACGCGGGCCTACTCCTCTGATCGCGCCGGGCCGGATGGCTCGCCCAGGGCGTCAGCACGCAGCCGCAGGAGGATCAACGTACCGGTGGGCACCAACAGGGACGGCCCGGCGAACAGCCCGCTGAGCACGGACGAACCCAGCTCGGCGAAGTAATACAGCGCCATCGCCACCAAGGGCAGGCCTGCCAGCACGCCCAGGCCCAGCAGCAGCCACCAGCGGCGTGATGCCATGTACAGCCCGCGTGCACCATCGCGCAGCCAGACGATGCTGAGTGCGACCCAGGCCACGAGGCCGGCGATCGCGCACGATCCCCACGCGAACATGCCGGCGGCAAACCACAGTTTGTCCGCGTCCAGCGAGACGAGCCCGATCACGCCCATGACCACGGCGATGCAGGCGCCGGCACCGCCGAAGAACAGGCTGGGCAGGCCGAACAGCACCGCCAGCGCGGTGTACAGGTACTTGAGGCGGCGCTCATCCATGCGCGGGATTCCTGGTGACGGGGTCAGAGCCCTTCCCTGCGGGAAGGGATCCGACCCCTGCGTCGATCCGGAAGGCGGGGGCGGATCCCTTTCCGCCAGGAAAGGGCTCTGACCCCGGCCCTGATCAGCCGTAGACCGGGTACTTGCGGCACTGCGCGCTGACGGCATCGCGCACGCGGGCAATGACGGCGTCATCGTTCGGCGCGTCGAGCACGTCGGCGATCCAGTTGGCCAGGTCCACGCAGTCCTGTTCGACGTAGCCACGGGTGGTCACCGCCGGGGTGCCCAGGCGCAGGCCCGAGGTCACGAACGGCGAACGCGGGTCGTTCGGCACCGAGTTCTTGTTGACGGTGATGTGGGCCTTGCCCAGCGCCGCTTCCGCGTCCTTGCCGGACACGTCCTTGCCGATCATGTCGACCAGCATCAGGTGGTTCTGGGTGCCGCCGGAGACGATCTTGTAGCCACGCTCGATCAGCGTATTGGCCATCGCCTGGGCGTTCTTCACCACCTGCTGCTGGTAGGCCTTGAAGCCCGGTTCCAGCGCTTCCTTGAAGGCCACGGCCTTGCCGGCGATGACGTGCATCAGCGGACCGCCCTGGATGCCCGGGAACACGATCGACTGCAGCTTCTTGACCAGGTCTTCGTCGGCGCCCTTGGCGATGATGATGCCGCCACGCGGGCCGCGCAGGGTCTTGTGGGTGGTGGAGGTGACCACGTGGGCGTGTTCCAGCGGGCTCGGGTAGACGCCTGCAGCCACCAGACCGGCAACGTGGGCCATGTCGACGAACAGGTAGGCACCGACCTTGTCGGCGATGGCGCGGAAGCGCGCCCAGTCGATCACCTGCGAGTAGGCGGAGAAGCCGGCCACGACCATCTTCGGCTTGTGCTCCAGGGCCAGGCGCTCGACTTCGTCGTAATCGATCAGGCCCTGGTCGTTCACACCGTACTGCACGGCGTTGAACAGCTTGCCCGAGGCGTTCACCTTGGCGCCGTGGGTGAGGTGGCCGCCGTGGGCCAGGCTCATGCCGAGGATGGTGTCACCCGGCTGCAGCAGGGCGAAGTACACGGCCTGGTTGGCCTGCGAGCCGCTGTGCGGCTGCACGTTGGCGTAGTCGGCGCCGAACAGCTGCTTCAGGCGATCGATCGCCAGCTGCTCGGCGATGTCCACGTACTCGCAGCCACCGTAGTAGCGCTTGCCCGGGTAGCCTTCGGCGTACTTGTTGGTCAGCTGGCTGCCCTGGGCTTCCATCACCGCCGGGCTGGTGTAGTTCTCGCTGGCGATCAGCTCGACGTGGTCTTCCTGGCGCTGGGTTTCAGCGGCGATGGCCTTGGCCAGTTCGGGATCGTAGGATTCGATGCGGACGTCACGCGGGAACATCGGGTACTCCAGCAGGCAGGGAAAAGGGGTACGGCTCAGCCCCCGATTGTAGCCCCGCACCGGCCCGCTGGGGCCGAAACGGACGGGGCCGGCATTCCCGAAGGAATCCGGCCCCGTATGGTTTCGAGGGATGTTGTGGGGTCAGACCCCTTTCCGATGGAAAGGGGTCCGACCCCGGCCGCGATCCTCAGCGGCTGCTGAGCACGTACTGGGCGATCACACCGGTGGCGATGGCCACCAGCAGCATGTTGCCGCGGTCATCGCGGATCCACTGGTGCCCGTAGGGCGGGCGACGCAGGTTGTAGCGCGGGTAGTCGTTCACCACGTAGATCGGGCCGCGGTAGTAGTCGCGATAGCGGTGGCCGACCTTCCAGCCATAGCCCGGGCCGTAGGCCGGACGATAGACCACGCGCGGCGGTGCCGGGCGGTAGTAGCGGTCATGGTCGCGATGCCAGTCGCGGCGGTCGCGTTCCCAGTCGCGACGGGCCTCGCGGCGGTCGCGCTCCCAGTCGCGGCGGTCCTGGCGCCACTCACGGCGATCCTCGCGCCATTCACGGCGGTCGTGGTCGCGGCGATGGTCGTTGTCGGCGAATGCCGGGGCCACGGCGCCCAGTGCCAGCACAGAGGCCACGGCACTGGCCATTACTCGATTGATGCGCATGTCAGACCTCTGCTTGGTGGGTGGTGAGCCCATATTGCGCAACCGATCTGAACCGTTTCCGGCTGGAAACGCTTCCCGCTGCAGGACTGTGACCGGGTATTCAGGCGATAGCCAGCCCGGCGGCGCCTCCCGGGAGCGGCCCGGAACCGGTTCCGGCTATAATTGGCGGTATTCCATTTCAGTCTGTGCCCGCTGCCGCAACGGGATCTATCCGTGACGGGTCGGGCGCAGGGCCGCGCCTACGGAGACCGCATGTCCTCGCAATACATCTACACCATGAACCGCGTGTCCAAGGTGGTCCCGCCCAAGCGGCAGATCATCAAGGACATCTCGCTGTCCTTCTTCCCGGGCGCGAAGATCGGCCTGCTGGGCCTGAACGGCGCCGGCAAGTCCACCGTGCTGAAGATCATGGCCGGCGTGGACACCGATTTCGAGGGCGAGGCCCGCCCGCAGCCGGGCATCAAGGTCGGTTACCTGGCGCAGGAACCGGAACTGGACCCGACCAAGACCGTGCGTGAAGCGGTCGAGGAAGGCGTGGGCGAAGTGCTGCAGGCCCAGGCCGCGCTGGAAGCGGTGTACGCCGCCTACGCCGAGGAAGGCGCCGACTTCGACGCGCTGGCCAAGGAACAGGAGCGCCTGGAGGCGATCCTGGCCGCTGGCGACGCACACACGCTGGAAAACCAGCTGGACGTGGCCGCCGACGCGCTGCGCCTGCCGCCGTGGGATGCCATCGTCGGCAAGCTGTCAGGTGGTGAAAAGCGCCGCGTGGCCCTGTGCCGCCTGCTGCTGCAGAAGCCGGACATGCTGCTGCTCGACGAACCGACCAACCACCTCGACGCCGAGTCGGTGGAATGGCTGGAACAGTTCCTGGCGCGCTACACCGGCACCGTGGTGGCCGTCACCCACGATCGCTACTTCCTGGACAACGCCGCCGAGTGGATCCTGGAACTGGACCGCGGCCGCGGCATTCCGTGGAAGGGCAACTACACCGACTGGCTGACCCAGAAGGACGAGCGCCTGAAGCAGGAAGACAATCAGGAAAAGGCCCGCCAAAAGGCGATCCAGAAGGAACTGGAGTGGTCGCGCCAGAACGCCAAGGGCGGCCGCACCAAGGGCAAGGCCCGTCTGGCCCGCCTGGAAGAGCTGCAGTCGGTCGATTACCAGAAGCGCAACGAGACCAACGAAATCTTCATCCCGCCGGGCGAGCGCCTGGGCAATGCGGTGATGGAGTTCAAGAACGTCTCCAAGAAGTTCGGCGACCGCCTGCTGTTCGACAACCTGAGCTTCCTGGTGCCGGCCGGTGCCATCGTCGGCATCATCGGCCCGAACGGTGCCGGTAAGTCGACCCTGTTCAAGATGATCACCGGCCAGGAAAAGCCGGATACGGGCGAGATCGTGGTCGGCCCGACCGTGAAGCTGTCCTACGTGGACCAGAGCCGCGACGCGCTGGAAGGCAACCACAACGTCTTCCAGGAAATCGCGGGCGGCCTGGACATCCTCAACATCAACGGCATCGAGATCCAGTCGCGCGCCTACATCGGCCGCTTCAACTTCAAGGGCCAGGACCAGCAGAAGATGGTCGGTTCGCTGTCCGGTGGTGAGCGTGGCCGCCTGCACATGGCCAAGACCCTGCTGCAGGGTGGCAACGTGCTGCTGCTCGACGAACCGTCCAACGACCTGGACATCGAAACCCTGCGTGCGCTGGAAGATGCGCTGCTGGAGTTCCCGGGCAACACCTTCGTCATCTCGCATGACCGCTGGTTCCTGGATCGCATCGCGACCCACATCCTGGCGTTCGAAGGCGACTCGCACGTGGAGTTCTTCCAGGGCAACTACCGCGAGTACGAAGAAGACAAGCGCCGCCGCATGGGTGACGACGCTGCGCCGAAGCGCCTGCGCTTCAAGGCGCTGAAGTAAGCCATACCGCAGAAAACGAAAGGCCGCGCTCGCGCGGCCTTTCGTCTTTCAGGCGTTCCTGTCGCCATGGATGCCCGCTTTCCGGGTGTTTTCGCCGGCCGGGATTCAACCGTTGATGAACGCAGACGCCTCAAGCGGGCTTGAATCCTTGTCGTAATCGGACTTTGCAATTCGTTGTATGTTTTCACTCGCCTGCATCGGTTTTCCTACGTTCCCGCTTCATCCCCCAACGTAGGAAACCGCAATGAAAGCACTGATCATCACCACGGCAGCCCTGCTGCTGTCGGGCACCGCCACGGCCGCGACCACCGACTGGGACGGCTTCTACCTGGGTGCCCAGGCCTCGCATGGCGAGGGGCACAGCAAGGACCGCAGCAATGCCAACGCCTCGGAAAAGAGCGTGCGCGGCTTCACCGGCGGCGTGCAGGGTGGCCGTCGCTGGCAGTTCGACAACAACATCGTGGTCGGCGTTGAAGGCGCGCTGTCGTTCGGCAACGTCAGCCGTGACTGGAAGGATCGCGAGCAGCACCGGTACAGCCCGTACTACGGCAAGGACGCGGTGACCCGTTCGGGCACCTTCGATGTGACGCTGGGCCGTGCGATGGGCCGCTGGCTGCCCTACGTCGGCGCGGGCGTGACCGTGGCCCAGCAGGAATTCACCCTGGGCTGCGACAAGTCGCTGGTGGAAGCCACCAACGGCTGCCGCGTGGCCGAATTCGAGACCCGCGCCTCGCACCTGTCCACCGGCGCCCATGCCACCGCAGGCGTGCTGTACCGCTTCAACGACCGCCTCTCGGCCGGTGCCGAATACCGCTACACCCACCTGGGTTCCAGCCCGGTGACCCTGGAAGACCCCAACTACCCTGCTGCGGCCCGTCGCAGCTTCCATACCGACTACAGCAGCGTTACGCTGAAGTTGAACTACCACTTCTAACCGCCTGGCGACGCACCCGCAGGTCCCCCAGGGCGGCAGGGCGCGCAGGCACGAGAGATCTGCGATGTCCCTGTTCGAGCGCCTGTTCCAGCTGCAGCAGCACGGCACCACCGTGCGCACCGAGCTGCTGGCCGGTGTCACCACCTTCCTGACGATGTCCTACATCGTCTTCGTGAACCCCGAAATCCTCGGCACCACCGGCATGGACGCCGGTGCAGTGTTCGTGGCCACCTGCCTGGCCGCTGCGCTGGGTTCGGCGGTGATGGCGCTGGCCGCCAACTTCCCGGTCGGCATGGCGCCCGGCATGGGCCTGAACGCGTTCTTCGCCTTCACCGTGGTCGGTGCCGCTGGCCTGCCGTGGCAGCAGGCGCTGGGTGCGGTGTTCATCTCCGGCCTGGTGTTCCTGGTGCTGTCGCTGACCGGTGTACGCGCGTGGCTGGTGTCGGGCATTCCGTCGTCGCTACGCTCGGCCATCGTGGCCGGCATCGGCCTGTTCCTGGCGATCATCGCGCTGCAGAAGTCGGGCGTGATCGTCGGCAATGAAGACACGCTGGTGGCACTGGGCCCGTTGAACACAGCGCCGCCGCTGCTGGCACTGGCCGGCTTCCTGCTGATCGCGGTGCTGGAAGCGCGCCGCATCCGCGGTGCGATCCTGATCGGCATCCTGGCCGTGACCGGCGCTGGCTGGGCATTGGGCGACGTGCAGTACCAGGGTCTGGTCTCGCTGCCGCCGAGCCTTGCACCCACCTTCCTGCAGCTGGACCTGCCGGGCCTGCTGCACCATGACGGCGGCGCACCCATCGCAGTACTTCTGCAGGTGGTGCTGGTGTTCGTGCTGGTGGAGGTGTTCGATGCCACCGGCACGCTGTACGGCGTGGTCGGCCGTGCCGGCCTGCTGAAGCTGCCGGGCGCGCAGAAGCGTTTCGGCCGCGCGCTGCTGGCCGACAGCACCGCGATCGTGGCGGGCTCGATGCTCGGCACCAGCAGCACCACGGCCTTTGCCGAAAGCGCCTCTGGCGTGCAGGTGGGCGGCCGTACCGGCCTGACCGCACTGGTGGTGTCGGCGCTGTTTCTGGCGGCGCTGCTGTTCTCGCCGTTGGCGGCGATGGTGCCCAGCTATGCCACCGCGCCGGCCCTGTTGTTCGTGGCCGGCCTGATGCTGCGTGAGCTGGTGGAAGTGGACTGGAGCGACCTGACCGAATCGGTGCCAGCCGCGCTGTGTGCGCTGGCGATGCCGTTCACCTACTCGATTGCCAACGGCCTGGCGTTCGGCTTCATCGCCTATGCCGCGCTGAAGGCCGGTACCGGGCGCTGGCGCGAAGTGCATCCGGCGGTGTGGCTGGTGGCGGTGCTGTTTACCCTGCGCTACGCGTTGGAGTGATGCCTGGCTGAGGGTCAGAGCCCATTGCTGCGCAATGGGATCCGATCCCATCGGTAGTGCCGGGCCATGCCCGGCGGATAGCACGCTCAGCGCTTGGGCTGCAGGCGGCCGTCGGCGGCGAAACGCCATCGTCCTTCGGCCCAGCCACGACCGAACAGCGCCAGCATCTGCGAGTAATAGGCCGGTGCGTCAGCACGCTGCTGCTCCGTACTGGGGAGACTGGCCAACAATATATCGGCACGCTCCGCTTCGCCCTGCGCGATCAGATACGGCAGCAGTGCAGCGCGGAATCCGTAGTTGCCTTCACCCTGCCCCTGGCCACTGCGGGTGTCGATCTTCTCCCACATCGGTGCACCACTGCGCAGGCGCTGCAGCGGCCCGGACAGGGCCGCCAGCTGCGCACGGAACAACGGATCGCGCGGTGCGGTCATGCCTGCCCAGGTGTAGCAGCGGATGGCATCGTAGCTGCCGACCGCGCCACGCACCGGATCGACGACGAAGCGATCGCCTTTCCACGCCGCCCAGTCCGGTGCGAACCCGTGTGGGCTGGTCTGCTGCAACAGCTGCACGCTGTTGCGCGCCAGCGCCTGCCACGGCCCGCTACGATCCTCCACTGCAAAGCGGCGCAGCAGCGGCAGTGGCAGATAGCTGGGGTTGACCCGCGTGGCGTCCCCTTCGGTGAATCCCTGTGGGCCCGGCAGCAACATCGGGCCGAGCCCGGGCAGGTCCACGATCTCGCGTGCCCGCACCTGCGCGAGCATGCCCTCGGCGATGGCCTTCAACGCGGGACGCCGCCACAGCCGCGCGCCTTCCAGCAGCGCGTAGGCCAGCCAGAGATCGGAGTCCGAGGCCGGGTTGCCGTCCAGTACCCGCCAGCTTCCCTTGTCATCCCGCCCCCACAACCAGGCGGGCAGATGCTGGCGCATGTCGCCACCGGCGAGGTTGTCCTGGGTCCAGCCCAGGATGCGGTCGAACAGCGCCTGGTCGTTGTCGGCCAGGGCGAAGAACAACGCATAGGACTGGCCTTCGGAAGTGCTGCGCTGATCGTCCTGGCTGCGATCGATCATGCGTCCGTCGCGGCTCAGGCTGCTTTCGACCAGTACCTGCCAGGCCGGCCAGCGCGCTGCGGGCGCGGCCTGCGCATGG
>OJST01000147.1_pt1 | contig 19564 bp, 14 predicted proteins | sample 1599491 | NCBI WGS metagenome assembly OJST01 (sample SAMN04436635, study PRJEB24849) | human gut metagenome | biome: human gut; feature: NICU; material: stool | host: Homo sapiens | place: USA: Saint Louis, MO | collected 2010-02-10
GCTTGAACGCCTGAAAATGCAGGACAAGCTGAAAATCGAAGGCAATAAAATCCTCAACCTGCAGCTGTCGAAAGGGCAGAGCAAGCGGCTCGCGCTGCTGCTGGCGGCGGCCCACCTGCGGCACGCACGTCGGCAGGCGCAGCCCCTGCTGCGCTGGTCGCTGCTGTCCCATCGCGGGCTGCGCCTGGCAATGCTGGTGTATCTGGCAGTGCCGGGTGTGTTCATCGGCAGCCAGCTGGTCAGTACCCTGCAGCTGCACCAGGCCGGTTACAGCGCGGCACGCATCGGCGCGTTGATGCTGCCCTGGGCGCTGGCCTCGGCCATTGCGATCACGGCCAGCAAGCGCCTGCTGGCGCGCTTCGGCCCGGCCACGGCACTGCGTATGGGCATGCTCCTGCAGGCCAGCGGCCTGCTGTTGATGGCGATGCTGCCGCAGCCGGCCTTCGCGTTGGCCGGGCTGCTGTTCGCGCTGATGGGCGCCGGCGGCAGCCTGTGCAGCAGCACCGCGCAGACGCTGGCCTTCCATGGGGTCGAGGGCGAAGCATTGGGCGATGCCAGTGCCCTCTGGAACCTCAACCGCCAGCTCAGCTTCTGCCTCGGCACCGCGGCCATCGCGATGGTGCTGGCACTGGCCATGCAATGGCTGCCGGCCCATGCCACCGGCATGGCACTGGGTCTGGCCGCCGTACTTACCCTGCTGCCCCTGGCGCTGTTGCGTCGGCCGCAGAGGATCACCCTTTCGCAACCGGAGAACACTTGATGGCTACCACCGCAGAACATGAAATCCACCACCTGCACGACAAACTGCAGGCCTGGTTCCGTGCCGACGTCGGCACCGACGCGCTGGACGATCTGATGGCGCATTTCTGCGCGGACTTCAGCATGGTCGGCATCGCGGGTCGCAGGCTGGACCGGAATGCCGTGCAGGCACTGTTCGCGGGTGCCCATGGCGCGCGTCCAGGGCTGCAGATTTCCATCGAAGCCGTGCAGGCGGTGGATGCGCTGTCACCGCTGGCGGTGCTGCGCTATCGCGAAGGGCATTCGCTCGATGGCGGCCAGCCCACATGGCGAGAGTCGCTGGCGGTGCTGCGCCAGGAGCAGGGGCGTTGGCGTTGGCTTGCGTTGCACGAAGTGCCGATGGCCTGACCGGTAGTGCCGGCCGCTGGCCGGCAACCGCGTAACGCGCCCCAGGATCATGAAGTTGCCGACCAGCGGCCGGCACTACCGGTCGTTGGCGAGCGCGGCGGCACCGCGGGCACATGTGCCATCAGTCCTGCCTGCATCCGCCGCAGAATGCAAAGCCCGCCCACACCTCACGGCTCGGGGCAGGAGTAGGCTTGAGGCTTTCCTGCCGGGAGGGGTTGTCCATGCGTGTGCGTGCCGTCGCTGTAGCCATTGCCCTTTGCCTGTCCAGCACCGTGCTGGCCGCCGATACCCCGCCGATGACCCCGGACATCAGCGGCAAGCCCTTCGTTGCTCCCGATGTCGGTCGTGACTACGACAAGCGCGTGGTGATGGTGCCGATGCGTGATGGCACCAAGCTGTATACGGTGATCGTGGTGCCCAAGGGCGCCCGCAATGCCCCGATCCTGCTGACCCGCACCCCCTACGATGCCGCTGGCCGCGCCAGCCGCAGTGATTCGCCGCGCATGCGCGACCTGCTGCCGCAGGGCGACGAGGTGTTCGTCGACGGCGGTTACATCCGCGTGTTCCAGGACATCCGTGGCAAGTACGGCTCCGAAGGCGATTACGTGATGACCCGGCCGTTGCGCGGGCCGTTGAACAACACCAAAGTCGACCACTCCACCGACGCCTGGGACACCATCGACTGGCTGGTGAAGAACGTGCCGGAGAGCAATGGCAAGGTCGGCATGCTCGGCTCGTCGTACGAGGGCTTCACCGTGGTGATGGCGCTGACCGACCCGCATCCGGCGCTGAAGGTGGCCGCACCGCAGAGCCCGATGGTCGATGGCTGGATGGGCGACGACTGGCTCAACTACGGTGCGTTCCGCCAGGTCAACTTCAACTATTTCGCGATGCAGACCGAGAAGCGCGGCAAGGGTACGCCGCTGCCCAGCCTCGGCTATGACGACTACAGCACTTTCCTGCGGATCGGTTCGGCTGGCGACTACGCGCGCTTCACCGGCGTGGACCAGCTGACCTGGTGGAAGAAGCTGGTCGAGCACCCGGCCTATGACGGCTTCTGGCAGGGTCAGGCGCTGGACGCGGTGATGGCGAAAACACCGTTGAAGGTGCCGACCATGTGGCTGCAGGGCCTGTGGGACCAGGAGGACATGTGGGGCGCCAACCACGCCTATCAGGCAATGGAAGGGCGCGACAGCGGCAACAACCGCAATTACCTTGTGATGGGGCCGTGGCGGCACAGCCAGGTGAACTACAGCGGCAGTGAGCTGGGCGCGCTGAAGTTCGATGGCGATACCGCGCTGCAGTTCCGCCGTGATGTACTCAAGCCGTTCTTCGACCAGTATTTGGTGGACGGTGCGCCGAAGGCGGACACGCCGCCGGTGCTGGTCTACAACACTGGCGAAAACCACTGGGATCGCCTGAAGGGTTGGCCGCGCAGCTGCGACAAGGGCTGTGCTGCCAGCAGCAAGCCGTTGTACCTGCGGGCCGGCGGCAAGCTGGCATTCCAGGCGCCGGCGGCGGGCGAGGGCGACTTCGAGGAGTACGTGTCCGACCCGGCCAAGCCGGTGCCGTTCGTGCCGCGTCCGGTCCGCTTCGGTGACCGCGACATGTGGACCACCTGGCTGGTCAAGGACCAGCGCTTTGTCGATGGTCGCCCGGACGTGCTGACCTTCATCACCGAACCGCTGACCGCGCCGCTGCGCATCGGCGGCGCGCCGGTAGTGCACCTGCAGGCCTCGACCAGTGGCACCGACAGTGACTGGGTGGTGAAGCTGATCGACGTGTATCCGGACCAGGAAGCGTCGACGCCGGAGATGGGTGGCTACGAGCTGCCGGTGTCGCTGGCGATCTTCCGTGGCCGCTACCGCGAGAGCTTCAGCGATCCGAAGCCGCTGGCGGCGAACCAAGTGCTGCCGTACCGTTTCGACCTGCCCAACGCCAACCACACGTTCCAGAAGGGCCACCGGGTGATGGTGCAGGTGCAGTCCAGCCTGTTCCCGCTGTACGACCGCAACCCGCAGACCTACGTGCCGAACATCTACCTGGCCAAGCCAGGCGATTACCAGAAGGCCACGCAGCGGGTCTGGCACAGCGCGGCGCAGGCGAGCTACATCGATCTGCCGGTGTATTGAGGTTAGTGAGATCCGCCGGGTGTGCGATACCCGGCGGCTGGGGTGGTGCCGGCCGCCGGCCGGCATCCGCAATGGCGCAGGAGCGTGTCGACCAAGGTCGACACCTACCAAGGCTGGGCCATGGCACGTCGATTCAGGCGGCTGCGGTAGTGCCGGCCGCTGGCCGGCATCCGCGATGGCGCGGGAGCGTGTCGACCAAGGTCGGCACCTACCAAGGCACCTCACCCCACCTTCGAGGGGCCCGTGCGCCAGCGGCTGGGGACCAGGCCGAAACGCTTGCGGAATGCCGCGGCGAAGTTGCTGGGATGACGGTAGCCGCTGGCGGCGGCGGCCTGCTCGACCGTCCAGCCGTCCTCGCGCAGGCCCTGTTCGGCGTGGCGCATGCGCTGCTCGTGCAGGTAGTCGAACACCGAGCAGCCGTACTGCTGGGCGAAATGACGGCGCAGCGAGCTGGGGCTCATGCAGGCCAGCTGGGCCAGCTCGACCAGGCTGTGGGCGTGGCTGGGGTCGTCATGCAGGTAGGCACGCACGCGCTCCAGGCGCTCGCGCTGGCCGGCCCGCAGCGTTCGTACAGGGTCGGTCTGCAGATCCTCGGCCTTCAGGCCAACGGCCAGCAGCTGCAGAGCAACGCCCTCGCGCCACAAGGCGTCGATGCCATCTTCCCATGGGCTGTCGAACAACTGGCCGAGTACCGGCAGCAGGGTATGCGGAATGGCCCAGTGGCGGCATTCCAGGTGGCTGTTGAGCGCGGTCTCCAGCTGCGGCAGATGGAACAGATCCGGATCGATCTGGCCGGGCACCATGACGCTGACGCCGCGCATGCGCGTTTCGCCGGGGTGCGCACCGGTCATCTCGACCTGCTCGCGGTGGTGCGCGGTCATCGCCGTGCCGGCGCGCAGGGTGAAACCACCGCGTCGCGGAATGCGCACATCGACCTGGCCCTGCAGCATCACGCGGATGGCCAGGCCGGGACTCTGCTGGGCGGTCGCTACATAAGGAAAGCGATTATGGACGTCGGAGGCGATCAGGCTCATGCCGCCGCGCAGGAACTGCTCGTTGACCTCGCCATGGCCGGCCCACTGGTCGTCGCGCAGGTGTTCCGGGTCAGCGCGGTAATCAAAGCCATGACGGTGGCCGAAGCGGCGGTAATCGGCAAAAGTGAAGTATCGGGACATCGCTCGGCACGTACTTTGGAGGTGGACGCTGGCATGACCTCGCCCACGCGCTCTGCAACGCAGATGCAGATCCGGTCGTTACCCGCGCAGGCATGCTGGGAAGCAGTGGCGTGGGCACTCTGGATGGCTGGGGAAACGCCAGGTTGAATGGAGTGTGTCGAAGAAACTGGAAACGTTTCCCATTGTCGCCTCGATTCGCGCGCTTTTGATTCCAATAGGGTCAAAACGATTGACGATTACGGCCAAAGTGAAAATGCCGCCGAGCATACGCCGGCGTTTTGCATGCATATCCGTAAGTAATTCCATACATCAACTTGAGTTGAGGTTTCATGGCTGGAACGATCGCCCGTAGACGCGGTGTCAGCCAGGCCATCACAGGAATGCGCGTAGGGTGGGGTGGTTGGCTGCTGCAGGCCACTTCGATACCCCCACTGATGGAGAACGCAGATGATTGATTACCAACTCACCGGCAAGACCGCGATCGTGACCGGCGGCGTGTCCGGCATTGGTCTGGCCGTGGCGCAGACCCTGGCGGCGTCCGGCGCGCGGATCTCGGTCTGGGACCTGAAGCAGGATGCGGTGGATGCCACCGTGGCGCAGTTGCGCAATGCCGGAGCACAGGCGATTGGCATCGCGCTGGACGTCACCGACGACGCAGCGGTGGAGGCGGCGGTGCAGCGCACGATCAAGGAACTCGACGGCCTGCATGTGGCGGTCAACAACGCCGGTATCGGCGGGCCGGCCGCCAGCAGCGGTGACTATCCGATCGATGGCTGGCAGCGGGTCATCGACGTCAACCTGACCAGCGTGTTCCTGTGCCAGCGTGCGCAGATCCGGGCAATGCGAGCCGCTGGAAGCGGCGGCAGCATCATCAACATGGCCTCGATCCTGGGCCAGGTGGGGTATGCCGGTTCCACCGCTTATGCGGCGGCCAAGCACGGCGTGGTCGGGCTGACCCAGACCGCCGCGTGGGAACATGCCGCCGACGGCATTCGTGTCAACGCGGTCGGCCCGGGCTTCATCAGCACACCGCTGCTGGAGAAGATGGACCCGAAGGTGCGCGCCACGCTGGAAGGCCGTCACGCCTTGAAGCGGCTGGGTACGGCCGAGGAAGTGGCGGCGCTGGTGGCCTGGCTGGCCAGCGACGATGCCTCGTTCGCGACCGGCGCGTACTACGCCATCGATGGTGGCTACCTGGCGCAGTGAGCGAATGCGGTCAGTAGATCCACGCCATGCGTGGAGGAATGCGTGCGGTGAAGAAGGCGTGCCATCGCCTTCACCGCCGTCCCACGATCGCCGCGCGACGCTCCGGGAAAATTCCGGAGCTTTCCCATGGAACTTACCCAGGATGTCTCGATCCTGCTGCGCGTTGCCGCAGCGATGCTGTTCGGCGGCGTGCTCGGCGTCGAGCGCGAGATGGGCAAGCACGCCGCTGGCCTGCGTACGCACATGCTGATCGCAGGGGCCGCCGCGTTGATCGTCGGCCTTGGCGACTCGGTGGCCGAGCATTTCCAGCAGGAGCGCTACCGCGACCTGCTGCAGGTTGATCCGGTACGCCTGATCGAAGCGGTGGTGGCCTGTGTCGGCTTCGTTGCCGCTGGCACCATCCTGCGTGGGTCACGCGAGGACCAGGTCAGCGGCCTGACCACGGCCAGCTCGTTGATCATGGCGGCGGCCATCGGGATTGCGGTGGGGATCAGCAAGTACGTGATTGCCATCGGCGTGAGCGTGCTGTGCGTGCTGGTGCTGGCAGTGATGCGGCGGCTGGAGAAACGGATCTCGTAGGGAATCTCGAATTGCCGGCCAGCGGCCGGCACTACCTTGCGGACTAAATGGTCGGACCAATATGGCATCTAGCCCTATGGTCTAATAGGTTCCTCGCCGGAGTGGCGGTTAAATCCGCTGCAAGTGGTCTGATCGAAATCATTATTGGTACGACCAATAATCGACAGCCACGGCGATCCACCGCCTGCGGTGGGGCACCTTCCGCATCCAGTCGAGAGTCTTCATGCAGCCCTGGCAACACCTGTACGACCCCGCCGGCAACCTGTGGTTGTCGAGCCTGATCGCGCTGCTGCCGATCGCGTTCTTCTTCGTTGCCCTGGCCGTGCTGCGCATGAAGGGCTGGCTGGCCGGCACGATCACCGTGGCCATCGCGCTTGGCGTGGCCCTGCTGTTCTACCGCATGCCGCTGAGCCAGGCGCTGGGTGCGGCCGGCTTCGGCTTCGTCTACGGCCTTTGGCCTATTGCCTGGATCATCATCGGCGCGGTGTTCCTCTACAAGGTCTCGGTCAAGACCGGTCAGTTCGACATCATCCGCGCTTCGATCCTGTCGGTGACCGAAGACCAGCGCCTGCAGATGCTGATGGTCGGCTTCGCCTTCGGTGCCTTCCTGGAAGGCGCGGCCGGTTTCGGTGCGCCAGTGGCGATCACCGCGGCATTGCTGGTCGGGTTGGGCTTCAAGCCGCTGTATGCCGCCGGCCTGTGCCTGATCGTCAACACCGCGCCGGTGGCGTTCGGTGCAATGGGCATTCCGATCATCGTGGCCGGGCAGGTCACCGGCCTGGATGCCTTCGAGATCGGCCAGATGGCCGGCCGCCAGCTGCCGTTCCTGACCGTCATCGTGCTGTTCTGGATCATGGCGATCATGGATGGCTGGCGTGGCATCAAGGAAACCTGGCCGGCGGTGCTGGTGGCCGGTGGCTCCTTCGCCATCGCGCAGTACCTAACCTCCAACTTCATCGGTCCGGAACTGCCGGACATCACCGCCTCGCTGGCGTCGCTGGTCTGCCTGACCCTGTTCCTGCGCCGCTGGAAGCCGGTACGGATCTTCCGCTTCGATACCGAAACCAGCGCCGAGGCGACCGCACAGGCACTGGAGGCGCCGCGCTACAGCGTCGGCCAGATCGCCAAGGCGTGGTCGCCGTTCCTGATCCTCACCGCGATGGTCACGCTGTGGAGCATCAAGCCGTTCAAGTCGCTGTTCGCGGCAGGCGGCCCGCTGGAAGGCTGGGTGCTGAAGCTCCCGGTGCCGGGCCTCGACCAGAGGGTGCAGAAGATGCCACCGATCGTGGACGCGCCGCTCAGCTATGAGGCGGTCTACAAATTCGACTGGTTCTCGGCCACCGGCACCTCGATCATCCTCGCGGCGGTGATCGCGATCATCGCGCTGCGCATGCCGGCCCGGTCGGCGCTGCAGACCTTCGGCGAAACCGTGCGTGAGCTGCGCATGCCGATCTATTCGATCGGCATGGTGCTGGCCTTCGCGTTCATCGCCAACTATTCGGGCCTGTCGGCAACGCTGGCGCTGGCATTGGCGCACACCGGAGACGCGTTCCCGTTCTTCTCGCCGTTCTTGGGCTGGCTGGGCGTGTTCCTGACCGGCTCGGACACCTCGTCCAATGCGCTGTTCTCGGCGCTGCAGGCGACCACCGCACAGCAGATCGGCGTGTCCGACGTGCTGCTGGTGGCGGCCAACACCACCGGCGGCGTCACCGGCAAGATGATCTCGCCGCAGTCGATCGCCATTGCCTGCGCGGCGGTTGGCCTGGCCGGCAAGGAATCGGACCTGTTCCGTTTCACGGTCAAGCACAGCCTGGTCTTCACCACCATGGTCGGCCTGATCACCCTGGCCCAGGCCTACTGGCTGACCTGGATGATTCCCTGAGCCATGCCGCGCGGCCTGACCCCCTGTTACGCGCTTCGGGCCACAATGGCGCCATGAGCACGCAACGTATCTCGGACAAGGTGGCCGCGCAGCTGCGCGGCCTGGTGCAGGACCAGCGGCTGCAGCCGGGCGACCGGCTGCCGGCCGAACGCACCCTGGCGGTGCAGCTGGGGGTCTCGCGAACGGCGTTGCGCGAGGCCATCGCGCAGCTGGCCAGCCAAGGCCTGCTGACCGCACGGGTCGGTGGCGGCACCTACGTGGCCGAACCGGCGGCGCGCGCGCGGCAGGCGCTGGATGAACCGCTGGCGCCGTATCTGCCGCTGTTCCAGGGCGACCCGGAATACCGCTTCGACGTACTGGAGATCCGCCATGCGCTGGAAGGCGCCACCGCCTGGCATGCGGCCCTGCGTGCCACCGACGAGGACCGCACGCGCATCGCGCAGGCCTTCCAGACCATGATGGACGCGCACGGCAAGGACGACCCCACCGGTGAAGCGGAGGCTGACGCGGCCTTCCACCTGTCCATCGCCGAGGCCTCGCACAACCTGGTGCTGCTGCAGGTGATGCGCGGCCTGTTCGAACTGCTGCAGACCAACATCTCGCAGAGCCGCGAAAAGCTCTACACCTCGGCGAGGACCTTCTCGCCGCTGTCCGACCAGCACCGCGAGATGATGGACGCGGTGCTGGCCGGCGACCCCGAACGCGCGCGCGCCGCCGCGCATGCCCACCTCGAGTTCGTGCACACCACGCTGCGCACGCTCGATGACAACGAAGCCCGGCGTGCGCGGGCCTCGCGTCTGCCTTCCCCACACGGTTGACCCCATGATCATCTCCGCCTCCACCGATTACCGTGCTGCAGCGCAACGCCGGCTGCCGCCGTTCCTGTTCCACTACATCGATGGCGGCGCGTATGCCGAGCACACGCTGAAGCGCAACGTTTCCGACCTGTCCGACATCGCGCTGCGCCAGCGCATCCTGCGCAACATGTCCGACCTGAGCCTGGAAACCGAGCTGTTCGGCGAAACGCTGGCAATGCCGGTGGCGCTGGCGCCGGTCGGCCTGACCGGCATGTATGCCCGGCGCGGTGAAGTGCAGGCGGCGCGCGCGGCCGACAGCCGCGGCATCCCGTTCACGCTGTCGACCGTATCGGTGTGCCCGATCGAGGAAGTGGCACCGGCGATCCAACGGCCGATGTGGTTCCAGCTGTACGTGCTGCGCGACCGTGGCTTCATGCGCAATGCGCTGGAGCGGGCACAGGCCGCGGGCGTGACCACGCTGGTGTTCACCGTGGACATGCCGGTGCCGGGTGCGCGCTACCGCGATGCCCACTCGGGCATGAGCGGCCCGAACGCCTCGCTGCGCCGTATCGGCCAGGCCATCACCCATCCGCACTGGGCGTGGGATGTCGGCCTGTTCGGCCGCCCGCATGACCTGGGCAACATCTCCACCTACCGTGGCAACCCGACCGGGCTGGAGGATTACATCGGCTGGCTGGGCAGCAACTTCGATCCCTCCATTTCGTGGAAGGACCTGGAGTGGATCCGCGAGTTCTGGAAGGGCCCGATGGTGATCAAGGGCATCCTCGACCCGGATGACGCGCGTGATGCGGTCAGGTTCGGTGCCGATGGCATCGTGGTCTCCAACCACGGTGGCCGCCAGCTGGACGGCGTGCTGTCCACCGCACGCGCACTGCCGGCGATTGCCGACGCGGTACAGGGTGATTTGAAGATTCTCGCCGATTCGGGCGTCCGTACCGGCCTGGACGTGGTGCGGATGCTGGCGCTCGGTGCCGATACCGTGCTGCTGGGGCGTGCCTTCGTCTATGCGCTGGCCGCGCAGGGCGAGGCCGGCGTGGCCAACCTGCTGGACCTGATCGCCAAGGAGATGCGCGTGGCGATGACACTGACCGGTGCGCGCCGCATCGCCGACATCGGCCGCGATTCGCTGGTCAGCCTGCCATGAGTGGCCACGATGCCGTGCTGGCACAGTTGCGCGACGCGGTCGGCAGCCGCCATGTGCTGACCGGCGACAAGGGCACGCGCCGCTTCCGTCGCGGCTACCGCTTCGGCGATGGCCCGGTACTGGCGGTGGTGCGCCCGGGTACCTTGCTGGAACTGTGGCGCGTGCTGCAGGCAGCGGTGCAGGGTGGGGCGGCGATCATCCTGCAGGCGGCCAATACCGGGCTGACCGGTGGCTCGACCCCGGACGGCGATGACTACGGCCGGCCGATCGTGCTGGTCAGTACGCTGCGCCTGACCGGCATCCAGCTGTTGAACGAAGGCCGCCAGGTGCTGTGCCTGCCCGGTGCCACGCTCGACCGCCTGGAGCAGACGCTGGCACCGCTGGGCCGTGAACCGCATTCGGTGATCGGCTCGTCCTGCATCGGCGCCTCGGTGCTGGGCGGCATCTGCAACAACTCCGGCGGCGCGCTGGTGCGCCGTGGCCCGGCCTACACCGAGCTGGCGCTGTACGCGCGGGTCGATGCGCAGGGCCAACTACAGCTGGTCAACCATCTCGGCATCGCGCTGGGCGATACGCCCGAGCAGATCCTGCAGCGCCTGCAGGCGGGCGACTACAGTGCGTCGGATGTGGGGGACGGGGACGGCCGCGCAGCCTCCGATCCGCGCTACGCCGACGAAGTGCGCAAGGTCGACGCCGATACCCCGGCGCGCTTCAATGCTGATCCCAGCCGCCACTACGAGGCTGCCGGTTCGGCCGGCAAGCTGGCGGTGTTCGCGGTGCGCCTGGATACCTTCGAAAAGGAGGCCGCCGAAGTCTTCTACATCGGCAGCAACCGCACCGACAGCCTCACGGCGATCCGGCGCCAGCTGCTGACCGGCTTCGAGCGCCTGCCGATTGCCGGTGAGTACATCCACCGCGATGCCTATGACATCGGCGAGCGCTACGGCAAGGACAGCTTCCTGCTGATCGATCGCCTCGGCACCGCACGTGTACCTGCCGCGTTCGCATTGAAGAGCCGCGTCGACGGCTGGTTCGAACGGCTGGGACTGCGTGGGGTGACTGACCGGGTGATGCAGGTTCTGACCGGCCTGCTGCCCTCGCACCTGCCCAAGCGCATGGGCGAGTTCCGCCAGCGCTACGAGCATCACCTGTTGCTGAAGGTCTCTGCCCAGGACGCTGCGGAAACCGAGGCCTGGTTGCGCGGCTTCTTCGCCGGGCACGAAGGCGGCTTTTTCCACTGCACGGCCGAGGAGGGGCGCAAGGCGTTCCTGCATCGCTTCGCCGTGGCCGGTGCCGCGGTGCGCTACCGCGAAGTGCATCGCGGGCAGGTGCAGGACATCGTGGCGCTGGACATTGCCCTGCGCCGAGATGACGGCGACTGGTTCGAGCAGTTGCCGGCCGATATCGACGGCCGCCTGCTGCACAAGCTGTATTACGGGCACTTCCTGTGCCACGTGTTCCACCAGGACTACATCGCCCGCAAGGGTGAAGACCCGATGGCGATCGAGCACGCAATGTGGGCATTGCTGGACCAGCGTGGTGCCGAGTACCCGGCCGAGCACAATGTCGGTCACCTGTACCCGGCCAAGCCGGCGCTGGCCGGGTTCTACAGGCAGCTGGACCCGAGCAACACGTTCAATCCCGGTATCGGCCAGACCTCGAAGGCCAAGGGCTGGGGTGGCTGCGATTGCGGATGATGTAGAGCCGACCCTATGCTCGGCTGCTCCTGCCGACATACAGCAGACGAGCATGGCTCGACGCCGCCCGGGCAACGGTTACCATCGGAAGCCCATCCGCAGGAGCCATCCATGCCCACCGCCGCCGTCCGCGCCACCCTGTGCACTGCATTGCTGGCGACCCCGCTGCTGGCGCTGGCCCAGAGCGCGATCCTGCCGCAGCAGCGCGATGCCGCCGGCAACGTGATGGAGCCGCTGGGACAGGTACTGATCGCGAGTGAGACTGGACCGTCGGGGCTTTATGACTGCACGCGGGACGGCAACTGGTGCGTACGCGTGCAGCCGGTTGCCGAGGAGGGTGACCGGCCGACCGTGTTGGAAGTGCTTGAGAAGGCACCGGGCCAGGGCAAGCCGCACACCTACCACGTCAGCATCGACGTGCCGCAGGAAAGCGAGCTGTCGCTGTGGCCATGGATCGTGCGGCTGGCCCCTGGCGTGGGCAGCGATGAACCGGTGACCGACCCGCAGCAGCGCGCCCGCCAGAATGTGCTGGTGGGTGGCATCGTCAAGTTCAGCACCATGTACTCCGGTGGAGGTGCCGACGCGTCCACGCTGCAGCTGGCACGCGTGCGTCACCTGCAGGACGACATCCAGGTGGACGACGACGTGCTGACCGTGCCATGGCTGGGCAATGCGATGATCCGCGCCTGTTTCAGCGAGCAGGACATCAGGCAGCGCGCCGGTGCCTGCCACGACGAATACGGGTTCTCGGCGAAGCTGGCGCTGGATACGGTTGCCGAGGGCATGCCAGTGCTGCGCTACCAGACCGTGGCGACCCGGTACCCGGCCGGTGTTTCGCGCTTCGAGGATTCGCTGGCCAGGGGGCCGCTGAAGAAGCAGGATCTGCGCATCGAACAGGACCCGGCGTGTACCTACACCCGGCTGTTCCGCTTCGGGGCGGGGATGTTCCACCCGGACCAGGCACTGCCGGACTGTGCCGGCTATACCGAACCCTGAAATGTAGCGTCGAGCGATGCTCGACGGGTCTTCGGACGGGCGGCGCGAAAAGCCAGTCGAGCATGGCTCGACCCTACAAAAGCGGTGGCGGCGCTAACTCGCAGCGCGTGGACGTGATGATGTTGTCCTTGTCCACGAACACGCGCAGGCGGTCCTGGCGGATGTCCTTGGTGGTGATGGTGCTGGGGCCGATCGGGTTGACCAGGCCGGCACCACTCTCGCGGGACAGGCGGCGGATGTTGGGCTCGTTGGCCGGCTGGCCGATCGCCCAGCCTAGCTGGCTGGCGTCGCAGCGGCCGCTGCCTTTGACTTCCGGGCCAGGGGTGCTGACGCAGGCCGACAGCAGCAGGGCAGAGGCCGGCAGCAACGGGGACAGACGGAATGCAGACATGCGAGCGCTCCTGCGCAGGGGAAGATGGCGGGAACGATAGCACCGAGCGTGCGAAAGGCGTCAGCACCCCGGTCATTGCCGGCACAGCGTGGTCATTGCATAGTGGGAGCAATGGCTGGCAATACGCCAGCGGGCAGGCCGGGCCTTTCCGGCGCAGGTGTTGGATACGGGATACGGTATGACGGCAGGCAGCTTCCGCGGCAAGGACAAGACGATGACGGCGCTGGTGTTGTCGTTGCTGGGCGTAGCGTTTGCCGCCTCCGCCTCCGCCTCCGCTGCCGATCCGGAACCCGCGCCGGTCGAAACCCCGGTATTCGGTGCCTGGCGCAACCTGCAGACCGAATCCGGCTACGCACCGGCCCAGCGTAACCTGGCCTTCGCCATGCTGCCGCAGGCGGCCACCCGCGGTGACCGTTTCGCCATTCTTGACCGCGAAGGCAAGCGCACGGTGTGCTGCCTGCAGGTGGCCAGCCCCTCGCTGGGCGTGGCCGCGCTGCGCGAGCAGTACCACCTGCCGCAGGCCTGGGTGACCGACCTGAGCAATGGCCGCAGCCCCGCACGTCCCTATGTGCCGCACGTCTATGCGATGCAGCGGGTGGACGAGCTGGCCGACTACAGCTTCGCCGATGTGCCTGGCGCCTACAGTGACCTGGGCGGGCTGCTGATTCCGGAAGGTGCCGCGCTGGAGGCCGACGGCAGCGCCGTGCGCCTGGGGGACACCCGCTACCCGCTGCATTTCCAGCGCCAGCCGCACGCCGATGACGATGGGGCGCTGGACCGCTACAGCCTGCAGGCCGGCGAGGGTGCCGCCCCGATCGTGGTTGAAGTGCCGTTCGGCACCTACTGATTGCAGCTTCGCACTGGCTAGAATGCAGCGCGGCGCTGTCTGCCGTGCCTGCTCCGTGAGTCGTTGCCGTGTCCCTGCGCCCCTTCCTGCTGTCGTCCCTGCTGCTGTTGTCCGCCTGTGCCAGTGCGCCGCCGCCGCCGGCCCATTCCGATGCATTGTGGCGATTGATCGAACGTGACTGCCGGGGCCCCGAAGGTCCACGCGGCGACTGCCTGCACGTGGAGACAGCCGCAGACCGCCGCGATGTGCTGGTCAAGGATGCGCACGGCGACTACCAGTTCCTGCTGATGCCGCTGGACAAGGTGAGCGGTATCGAGAGCCGCAGCCTGTACCAGCGTGGTGCACCGAACTACTTCGCTGCCGCCTGGCAGGCGCGCAGCCACACCGAACAGGCCTTGCGGCAACCGCTGCCGCGCAACGTCGCGAGCCTGGCATTGAACTCGCCGCACGGCCGGTCACAGCACCAGCTGCATATCCATGTGGATTGCCTGCGTGCCGACGTGCTGCAGGCGCTGGACACGCAGGCTGCCGCCCTCGGCAGCCGCTGGGCACCGTTGCCGGTGCTGCTGCGCGGCCATCAGTACCAGGCACGCCTGCTGCCGGGTGCGGAACTGACCGCCAATCCGCTCAATCTGCTGGCCTATGACCTCGCTGGCGTGGACGACGTGGGCCAGTGGAGCCTGGTCGTGGCCGGCCGGGACGCCGTGCAGGGCGCCCCGGGCTTCATCCTGCTGGCGACCCGGGTGGACGCCGGCACCGGCAACGAGGCCAGCGCCGAAGAACTGCAGGACCACGCCTGCTCGGTGCTGACCGGCGCAGGCGACTCCCTGGAGCGGGTCCGCTAACTCTGGGGCTGCTGGCGGCTGCGCCAGACCGGTGCGGTCAGCGCCAGCAGCTGGCGATCCTGCCAGCCATCCAGATCCAGATGATGGTCGCGCAGCAGGCCTTCCTGCTCGAAGCCGAAGGCGTGCAGCGTAGTGGCGAACGGGTCACTGCAGTCCGGCGGCAGCATCACGAACAGGCGGTGCAGGCCGACATCCTCGAACAGGAACGGGCACAGTGCCTGCAGCATCGCGTCGGTGTGCGCGTGCCAGTGCTGCAGTGACAGCAGCTCGGCGCAGCGCGAGTGCAGCGAATGCAGGCGGACGTGCAACTGGTCCAGCACGGTGCCGTGCTGGTCATCGAAAACACCCAGCAGCAGCTGGTCGTTGTCCTGCTCCAGCCGCGAGCGATGCATGTGGGCAAGGAAGCGGGCTTCTTCGTCGATACCGGCCGGATGGCGGCGCCCGCGCCGGCGGCGGTCGTCGAACAGGCGCCAGGCCGGCAGATCGGCCCGCTGGAACGGGCGCAGGGTGACCGGTGCCATCTGCAACTGCAGCAGATGGCGGCGCGACACAGGGCGCAGCGGGGGGAGGAGGGATGTGGGGTACGGGGTCATCATCCCCGGAACGATGGCAATGCCCGGTTCGCCAGACCATTCAAAAGATTGCAAAAACGCGACGATCACCGGGCGGAGCCTGATTCGGTTCAGGCATAAGTCCATCAGGGCTGGTCATTTCCGTTGAAACCATCCATTCAGGACACTTTCGTTACGGGATCGTTATGCGCCGCGCAGGCCTCCGGTCCCATACCACCCGTCCAACTCCCCCAGGAAGCCCATGTCTGCCTCCCACAAGGCGCTGCGCCCGCGTCCGCTGGTGCTCGCGCTGTCGTCCCTGATGCTGGTGTCGTCGCCGGCCTTCGCGCAGGAAAGCGCACCCACCTCATTGCAGGAAGTGAAGGTCACCGGCTCGCGCATTCCGCGCGCCAGTGTCGAAGGGCCGTCGCCGGTGACCGTGATCAGCCGCGAGCAGATCGACGCGCAGGGCTACCGCAACGCGTTCGACGCGCTGAGCGCCCTGACTGAAAACACCGGCAACGTGCAGGGGGAGGACTTCGGCAACACCTTCACCCCGGCCGCCAACACCATCAACCTACGCGGGCTGGGCCCGAACCGCACGCTGGTGCTGGTCAACGGCCGCCGCCAGGCCGACTACCCGCTGGCCTACGAGGGCTCGGTGAACGTGGTCAACCTGGCCAACATTCCCAGTGCGCTGATTGAGCGCATCGAGGTCTTGGCGGCCGGTGCGTCGGCGGTGTATGGCTCCGACGCCATCGCCGGCGTGGTCAACATCATCCTCAAGGACCGCTTTGAGGGTGTGGACGTGAACGTGCGGGCCGGCGGCACCCAGCAGGGCGGTGGCGACAACCAGCGCGCGCAGGTGGTTGGTGGCAGTTCCGGCGAGCGCTGGGATGCGCTGTTCGGCTTCGAGTTCGATGTGCGCAAGGCGATCCATGCGCGCCAGCGCGATTTCATGGACTCGCTGGATGATGACCCCGCCGGCAAGGCGCCGCAGGCGACCGCGATCGCGTATCGCCGCAACGCCGCTACCGGTCGCAACATCGATCCGGGCGCCAATGGCTGCGACGCGGCGTCGGATATCTATGGCGGCAGCGTGTTCCGTGCCTTCAACCCGCGCCAGGGCTGGTATTGCGGCAGCAACGAGGCCGCCGCCAGCTACTGGACGGTGCAGACCGAGAAGCGCAACCTCAACGGCTACGGCCTGCTGACCTTCCACGTCAACGAGACCACCGACCTGTTCGCCGATCTGGCCGTGGGCAGCGCACGCATCACCAACAACACCCGTGCGCCCACCTGGACCTCGGCCCGCAACTACTTCTACAACCAGACCACCGGCAACCTGGAAAGCTGGTACCGCCGCTTTGCGCCCGAGGAAATCGGTGGCCTGCCGCGCAATGCCAATCGTTTCCTGGAAAATTCGTGGTCATTCAACGTCGGCGCGCGCGGCCAGATCGGCGACAGTGGCTGGGACTATGAGGCGGTCTACAGCCGTTCGCGTTACGAGAACCGCACCCGCCGCCCGGTGCTGCTGGCCGGGATCAACGAATACCTGCTTGGCCCGAAGCTGGGCGTGCGCAATGGTGTAGAGGTCTATGCGCCGGATCCGGCGCGCCTGTTCCAGCCGCTGAGCCCGAACGAGTACCAGAGCCTGTCCGGCTACCAGGAGAGCCGCAACGCGGCGTGGCTGCAGACCTTCAGCGCCAGCGTCAACGGCCGGCTGTTCGCACTGCCCGGTGGCGACGCTGCGCTGGCCGCGGTGGTCGAGGCTGGCAGCCAGGGCTATCGCAATCGACCGGACCCCCGACTGGGCACCGGTGAATTCTGGAACACCAGCGCCGGTATTGGTGCCGGTGGCGAGCGCGACCGCTATGCTGCCGGCGTGGAGCTGCAGCTGCCGCTGCTGCAGTCGCTGACCACCACCCTGGCCGGGCGCTATGACCAGTACCGTGCCGGTGGTGAGCACATCGGCAAGGCGACCTGGAGCTTCGGCGTCGAGTTCCGGCCGATCGAGAGCCTGCTGATCCGTGGTACCGCTGCCACCAGCTTCCGGGCGCCGGACATGAACTACGTGTTCGCGACCGAGACGCGTGGTTACAACCCGGGCATGACCGACTACTGGCGCTGCCGCACCGCAGGCCAGTCGTATGACAACTGCGACTACAACGGCCTGTCGATCGATTACAGCAACCGTGCCAACCCGCAGCTGCAGCCGGAGTCGGCCAAGTCGTATGGCTTCGGCGTGGTCTGGTCGCCGCTGGCTGGCCTGGATTTCAGTGCCGATTACTACGACATCCGCATCGACAACGAGGTGACCAGCCTCGATACCAGCCGCATCCTGCGCGACGAGGCCGATTGCCGGTTGGGAAAGACGCTGGGCGGCGAAGCGCGTGACATCGGCTCACCGCTGTGCCGGGACGCGCTGTCGCGTGTGATCCGCAACCCGTCCAATGCAACCGTGCAGCCGGACCAGGTGACCCGTGTGCTGATCAACCCGATCAACGCCGCCTCTGAATCGGTTCGCGGCCTGGACCTGAAGGGCAACTGGCGTTTCGATGCCGGTCGCTATGGCCGCTTCACCACGCGCCTGGCCTACACCGTGGTGCTGGAGCACAAATACCGGCAGTTCTCCGATGATCCGGAGCGTGACATCCGCAATTCGCTGGATGACTACCAGTGGCGCAGCAAGGCCAACGGCAGCATCACCTGGAACCAGGGTGACTGGACCACCACGCTGTACGGCAACCGCTTCGGCTCGCTGCCGAAGACCGATGGCAGTGGCCGCATCGCGCCGTACATGACCTACAACGCCAGCGTGTTCCGCCAGTTCGGCGAGAACCTGTCGGTGGGCGTGATCGTCAACAACCTGCGTGACAGCCGCCCGCCGGCGGACAAGAACGGTGGCGGCTGGCCGTTCTACCCGGTCGGCAACTACGACCCGTATGGCCGCCAGTACTGGGTGCAGCTGGACTACCGGTTCCGCTGATCCGGCAGGCGAACGAAAGGCCCGGCATTGCCGGGCTTTTCTTTGTGCAGTGCATCCGTGCTGCCGTCGCGCACGTGGCATGCTGTGGCGATACACGGAGGAGGATGCGCATGGATGTCAGGGGGTGGAGCGTGATTGCCGTGCTGGCCATTGCAGGTTGCAGTGGCAGGCAGGCGGCCAGCGTGGAGGATGCCGCGGAGGTGGCCAATGCCGCGCCTGCGCCGTCCCGTTCCAACCCCGCGACCGATGCTGTATCAGCGCGCGTGCCAACGGCATCGAGTACCACGACGGCTGCCCCTGGGCTCGCGCAACCGGAAGGTCACTTCCTCGAGGGCGAGCGCATGCTGCTGAACGAGGGTGCGGTGTCCGCACAGAAGAGCGAGGCGGTGCTGGGTTCCGACAAGGCCTTCGCGCAGGTGATCAGCCAGTTCGAGCGCGATGCAGCCGGTCACCCGGAAGTGCAGGACCTGACCCGGCTCTACAGGACGGCCGCGACCCGGCGCATCGGCAACGACGGCACGCTGGTGTCTTTCGCCTGTGGCTACAGCCTGTGTGTTGGCGAGATCCGAAGCCGTACCGACGAGGATTTCAGTGCCTGGTCCGAGGCGATCGGCATGGACAAGGCGGCCCCGGTCTACAGCCTTACCATCGCGCCGATGACATGGGGCAGGGACCAGCGCGGTGGGCGTTTCGTGTTCTCGGTGGACCCGGCCGCCAACGGCATCGCGGGCCCGTAGCACCGGCGGATGACCGGCGCCACGGCGCGTTACGGAAGCGCCTGCAGCAGGTATGACTCGATGACGTAGCTGAAAGGCTGCTGCTGGCGATCGCGCAGCAGGGCACGCACCTCCAGGATCACGCCGCGGTCGCCTTCGCCCCGCGGCGGCCAGAACGTCTGGTCGGCCAAGGTCTGGCGCTGGAAACCGAGCGGGCCGACCACGCGACCGAACGGTTCATCGGTGCTGTCCAGCACCTGGTTCATGGCCGGGCTGAGGTGGCCAGGCAGGTACCAGTTGTCGGCCTCGGACAGTACGCGGCTGCCGCAGACCAGCTGCACACGGCGATAGCGCAGGTCGGCACCCGGCTTCACGCCCAGCGCCTGCAGCACGTCGGCGGGCGCGGGCTTGTCCTGGCCGTGTACGCGCACTGCGCGCACCCGCGCCTGT
>OJST01000149.1_pt1 | contig 19466 bp, 17 predicted proteins | sample 1599491 | NCBI WGS metagenome assembly OJST01 (sample SAMN04436635, study PRJEB24849) | human gut metagenome | biome: human gut; feature: NICU; material: stool | host: Homo sapiens | place: USA: Saint Louis, MO | collected 2010-02-10
TCATTTTTGCCCGCTCGACCAGGTGAGCCGTACGGTTGTATGCCCGTCCGTTTGGGTCACGCACGGCATGTGCGAGCTGGTGCTCGATGTAGTCCGGGCGGAAACCCAGCACCTCATCCAACACAGTGCGTGCCATCGCGCGGAAGCCATGGCCGGTCATAGAGCCAGATTCATAGCCCAGCCGACGCAGTGCGCCATTGACCGCGTTCTCACTCATTGGTCTTCCCTTGCCAATCATGCAAGGGAAAACGTACTTGGCTCGACAGGTCAACGGGTGCAGCTCCCGCAGAATGGCAACGGCCTGCGCTGCCAGAGGAACGATGTGCGGCTGGCCAGTCTTGGTTGCGGTGAAGCGCCACTGACCTGCATCAAGATCAATGTCATCCCACAGGGCATGGCGTAGTTCGCCAGGACGTACAAACACCAAAGGTGCCAATCGTAGTGCAGCCTGGACCACAGGCGAGCCCTGATAGCCGTACGTTGCACGCAGCAAACCGGCAATCAGGGAGGGGTCGGTAATGCTGGGGAAGTGCTGTACTTCCGAGGAAGCAAGCGCCCCTCTTAGATCATCTGCCGGATTGCGATCCGCACGGCCAGTGGCGATGGCGTAGCGGAACACCCTGCCTGCCACCCCTCGAGCACGGTGAGCAGATTTGACAGCTCCACGCGCTTCGATCCTCCGCAGTGCATCCAGCAGCTCCCGTGCAGATACTGCGCCTACAGGGCAACTGCCAACGTAAGGGTTGAGATTTCCTTCAACGAGGCGGCGCTCATGTTTGATCGATTCAGCGGAGAGCTTGCCAGCTCGCATGCAAAAGTACTCCGCTGCAATAGCCTCAAAGGTGGTGGAGCTGCTCTCAACGACAGCCCTCCTCTGTGCCTTGCGGTGCTCGCCAGGATCGATGCCACCGGCCAGCAATCTGCGGGCCGCCGCGTGACGCTCGCGTGCTACAGCCAGGCTTACGTCTGGATAAGTACCCAGCGAAAGCGTATTGCGCCTTCCAGTCACTGGACGGCGGTAGTCCCAGCGCCACCATCTGGCGCCATCAGGGCGTAGAAGCAGATACAGGCCGCCACCATCACGGAGCTTCTGGACGGTGGCGGAAGGCTTGGTCTTGCGAATAGAGGTATCGGTCAGAGGCATGGAGGCGGTAACTGGAAATGGATGGATAGAGATTACCGCCAAAGATACCGACATTGGGACGTGGATTTGAGCGGATCACATAGGACTGAAGTGGACTGAAATTAGCTACAACATGTTGATATTACGAAAATTATGGGACCTTACGAGATCACATAGGACAATCAAATGGCAGCTGTGGCGTCTGCCACACCGACCTGCACGCCGCCGAGGGCGACTGGCCGGTGAAACCGAACCCGCCATTCATCCCCGGCCACGAGGGCGTGGGGCACGTCGTGGCCGTGGGAGGCGGGGTAGGGCACGTCAAGGAAGGCGACAGGGTCGGCATCCCCTGGTTGTACTCGGCGTGTGGCCATTGCGAACACTGCCTGGGTGGCTGGGAAACGCTGTGCGAGACGCAGCGCAACACCGGTTACTCGGTCAACGGCGGCTTCGCCGAGTACGCACTGGCCGATGCCAACTATGTCGGCCTGCTTCCGAAGGAAGTGGGCTTCGTCGAGATCGCGCCGGTGCTGTGCGCCGGCGTGACCGTCTACAAGGGCCTGAAGGTGACCGACACCAAGCCCGGGGACTGGGTGGCGGTTTCCGGCATCGGTGGCCTGGGCCACATGGCGGTGCAGTACGCCCGTGCGATGGGCCTGAATGTGGCTGCGGTGGACGTGGACGACAACAAGCTGGCATTGGCCCGGCAGCTCGGCGCGCAGATCACCGTGAACGCGCGTACCACCGATCCGGCCGCATTCCTCAGGAAGGAGATCGGCGGCGCGCACGGCGCTCTGGTCACCGCAGTGTCGCCCAAGGCGTTCGAACAGGCTCTGGGCATGGTCCGCCGTGGCGGTACCGTTTCGCTCAACGGCCTGCCGCCCGGCAACTTCCCGCTGGACATCTTCGGCATGGTGCTCAACGGCATCACCGTGCGCGGCTCGATCGTCGGCACCCGGCTGGATCTGCAGGAGTCACTGCAGTTCGCCGCCGAAGGCAAGGTCGCAGCCACGGTCAGCACCGACCGCCTGGAAAACATCAACGACGTGTTCGCGCGCATGCACGCGGGCACCATCGAAGGCCGCGTGGTGCTCGACTTCGCCGCCTGACTGCCTGTGCATGGCCGCCGCTGCTCCGTACCCCTCTCCCACGGGCACGGCGGCCATGCCGATCCATCGGTAGTGCCGGCCGCTGGCCGGCAAAACCCCAGTCGGTTCGGTAGTGCCGGCCGCTGGCCGGCAACGCGGGCACTCTGTGGCAGCCGTACAATACGCGCATGCCTGGCCTGCTCAAGACCCTGTTCCTGTCCATCGTCGCCCTGATCGGCGGCGTGCTGTCGCTTGCGCTGGTCAGCAGCGTCGCCGGCTGGCTGCCGCCGTTGCTGGGCCTGTCGCCGGACAGCAACAGCGTGCAGCTGGGGTGGGACCTGGCCTTCAGCGTACTCGGTGGCGTCGCCGGCATTTCCTTCGCCACCTATTACGCACCGTGCTGGCCGCGTTCACATGGCTTCTCGATCTGGTCGCTGATCGCGCTGGGCTGTGGCTACGCGATGTGGACGGCGGGTGCGGACTTCCCGTTCTGGTTCGTCATTTCGCTGTTGGCATCGCTGCCGTTGCAGCTGCTGGTGGGCTGGTGGTTCGGCCGCCGCCCCTCGCGCGATCTGCGCTGAGCGCATGCAGGTCGTGCCGGCCGCGGGCCGGCAACCTCAGCCATCCTGCAGTTGCCGGCCAGCGGCCGGCACTACCGCTTCAGCGACGGCAGCGTCTGCTTCAGCCGCGCGATGCCCTGCCATGGGTCACCCTTCAGCCGCTTGGCGCGCGCCAGCGCCTTGGCCATCGGAAACGCGTCGGCCGCACTCACCCGGGCCAGTTCTTCCCAGCGCAGCGGCACCGCCACGCCGGCAGCATCGCGCGCGCGCAGCGACCACGAACACACGCTCGTGGCACCGCGTGTGTTGCGCAGCCAATCGATGAAGATCACGCCGCCGCGCTTGGCCTTGCTCATCGTCGCCACGTAGCGATCAGGCTGCTCCAGCGCCATTGCCTGCGCGAACGCCTCGCAGAACGCCTTGGCCTCGTCCCAGCCAGCCTTGGGCTGCAGCGGCACCACCACGTGCACGCCCTTGCCACCGGACAGCCGCACGAAGCTCTGCAGGCCCACCTCCTGCAGGCGGTCACGGACATCGCGCGCAGCGGCCTTCACCTGTGCCCAGCTCACCCCTTCGCCGGGGTCAAGATCGAACACCAGACGATCCGGGTGCTCGGGATCGGCCACGGTTGCGCCCCACGGATGCAGTTCCAGGGTGTTCATCTGCACCAGCTGCAGCAGGCCCCGCGCATCGTCGACGTAGACGTAATCCTCGCGGCCGCTCTTCTGCTGCAGGGGTACCGCATGTACCGCGTCCCCCAGGCCGGGGCCATGGTGCTTCTGGAAGAAGCAGGCCTTGCCCACGCCGTCCGGGCAGCGCAGCAGTGACAGCGGACGTCCGGCAATCTCGGGCAGGATCCAGCGCGCCATGCGCTGGTAGTAGTCGGCCACGTCACCCTTGCGCAGTTTCTGCCTTGGAAACACCACCCGCTCCGGATGAGTGATCTCGACCTCGCCTCCGGTTTCGGTATCTGCGGTGCTCATTCCCAGGTCCTCCTTCCGCTTGTCGCTGCGCAGTCGCTTGAAACTGGCCTGGCGCAGCAGGCCTTCCTTGCCCCAGCCACGGAAGGCCACCTCGGCCACCGCCACCGGCTTCACCCAGCGTACGCTGGCAGCGCGGAACGGCACATGCGCCGGCAGCTGCAGCACGGGCGTCTTCACCGCCAACGGCTGCAGTGCCTTGAGCAGCGCGCGCAGGCTTTGGTCGTCGAAACCGGTGCCAACGCGGCCCACATAGCGCAAGCCGCCCTTGTCCGGCGTCGCCAGCAGCAGCGAGCCGAACCCCACCCGTGAACCCTTGGGTGCCGTGTAGCCGACGATCAGGAACTCGTCGGTGTCTTCGTGCTTCACCTTCACCCAGCTGCGCGCGCGGGTATTCACGTACGGGGCATCCACCTGCTTGCTGACGATGCCTTCGAATCCGGCCTTGCCACTGGCAACGAACACCTGCGGGCCATGGTCGATCACGTGCTCGCTGAAGGCCAGGGTGCCAGGCGCGGGCCCAATGAGCTCTTTCAGGAGTGCTTTGCGCTCCAGCAACGGCGCACGACTGATATCCGCTCCAGCCACGCCCGGAAGATCGAACACGATGTAGCGCAGCGGTTGCTTCGAACTGCCGTCGATCACCCGCTGCAACGCTGCGAAGTCACTGCGTCCTTCCTTGTCCAGAACCACCAGTTCGCCGTCCAGGCGTGCATCGGGCACCGGCAGCGCCTGCACGGCCTGCACCACTTCGGGAAAATCATCGGTCCAATCCAGACCATTGCGGGAGCGCAGCCTGACCTCGCCATCGTGCAGATCAGCCAGCAGGCGATAGCCATCCCACTTGATTTCGTGAAGCCAGCGGTCGCCGTTCGGCGCACTGTCGCGATGATCGGTCAACTGCGGTTTGAATGCATGGGGGTAGGGTGCGTCACGTGCGCCGTGCAGTTGCAGCGCGCGTGCATGCCAGCGCACATCGGCCTTGCGTGTTGTCGTGCGTGCGACGGGTGCAGCTCGCGCCGTCTTGTCCGCGGAACGCTTCTTCGCCGCAGGTGTTCGTTTCGGCATCGGTGCCGTCAGCAGGTCATCCGCCTCCGCGTCACGCGCTTCCCCGTCACCGCGCTTGATCAACAGCCACTGCACCTGGCGTCCTTTCATCGCGGTCCGCACCAGCTTCCAGCCACCGGCCAGGCGTTGTCCATGCAGCACGAAGTCGATCTTGCCCGCCGCCAGTGCCTGCAGTGGATCGCCTTCACAGGCCCAGGTGCCGTGATCGAAGACTTCCACGTGGCCCGCACCATAGTGGCCTTCAGGAATGTCTCCCTCGAAACCGGCGTAGGACAGCGGATGGTCTTCCACTTCCACGGCCAGCCGCTTTTCACCGACGCGCAGGGAAGGCCCCTTGGGCACCGCCCAGCTCTTCAGTACGCCGTCCATTTCCAGGCGGAAGTCATAGTGACGCGAGCTGGCATGGTGCAGCTGGATGACAAAGGTCGGCCGCTGCTTCGGGTCGCCCGGTGTGGGCTTGTCGTCGGGCTCCGTTGTCTGCCCGGCGCCACCGCCAAGCCGGCGTTTGCGCCGATACTGGTGCAACGACATGGCTCACCCCGCCTTGCGTCGGGGTGCGGTCTTCTTTGCAGCCTTCTTCGTTGTCTTCTTTGCGGCCTTCTTCACTGGCGACTTGGCGGCTGCTTTGCGCGTTGCGGCCTTCTTCGCTGGCGTTCGCTTGTTCGCATCCAGGCTCTTCTGCAGCAGCGCCATGAAGTCGACCACATTGGTGCTGGCGTCCTCGCGCGGTGCCGGCTCATCGTCCACCCGCGTGGTGCCGCCCTTGGATTTGATGCGCTTGTTCAATACCTGCTGCAGGCGCTCGCGGAATTCATCGTGGTACTGCGACGGATCCCAGTCGCCGGCCATCGACTCGATCAACTGCTCGGCCATCGCCGTTTCCTTGCTGGTGATGCGATAGTCGGACAGTTTGCCGGTGGGCAGCTTGTAGTCCTCGGGATCCACCAGTTCCTGCGGATAGCGCAGGATCATCAGCACCAGCGCGTCCTCATGCGGCATCACCGCGCACAGGTATTCGCGCGTACGCACCACCACCCGCGCGATGCCCACCTTGCCGGTGCTGCGCAACGTTTCGCGCAGCAGCACATAGCCCTTCTCGGCCTTCTTGCCGGGCACCAGCAGATACGGTTTCTCGTAATAGCGCGGGTCGATCTGCGCCGCATCCACGAATGATTCCACCTCCACCGCTTCGTGGCTTTCAGGCGCGGCCGAGCGGATATCACCTTCCTCCAGCACGACATAACTGCCCTTGTCGTACTCATAGGCTTTGACGATGTCCTTCCAGGGCACCTCCTCGCCGGTGTCGGCGTTGACCCGTTCGAAACGGATCGGCTTGCGGTCGCGGGAATCGAGCATGCGGAACTGCAGGTCGACCTTGCGTTCGCCGGACATCAGCGACACCGGCACGTTGAGCAGGCCAAACGACAGCGTGCCGGTCCAGATCGGGCGGGCCATGGGCGTACCTTTGGCGGGGCAGGGCATCCAGCTTCGGATGGGCGGTGTAAACCACCCGTGTCGATACCGTGCACGTGGGTTCTACGCAGATGCGGTAGTGCCGGCCGCTGGCCGGCAGAGCTCGCGGCCTGAAGTTTCCTGGGGTTGCCGGCCAGCGGCCGGCACTACTGCAGCAACGGCCTCACCGCCGCCGCCGGAATATGGTCCAGCGCGCGCCAGGCGTCTTCCACCACCGGCCGCGCCTGCGACCAGCCCAACCGTGACTGCCCGCGCATCTGTTCCCAGTGCTCGGCCAGTTCCTCGCAGGTATCGGCGGCATCACCGCGTGGCCAATCCGCAGCATGCGTGGTCAACGCGAAGGCATACACCGGGCATAGTTCGCGCCAGTTCCGGTGGCTCTGCCCGCGGCGCTCCTCGTAGTCGTTGAGCATGTACTGCAGGTAGTCCTGCGCCACCGCCTGGGGGTCTTCATGGCGACGCGTACGGCGCTGCGCGCTGCGCTGACCGAGCGGATCGAGCAGGGCGTTGAACACGGACGGTGCGGGTCGTTCAAGACGGGGCATGGCCGGCTCCTGCAGCGGGGGCGGGTGGGCAGGAATACGCGCGGTGCCGTTACCGGGGGGTGAGCGAGATGTTCATGACGCCAGGTTCGCAACGGCTTTACCTGCGGGGCGGTGTAGTGGAATCCCCCCAAGGGCAGGTACCAGACCATGAGCCGAGAGACCTCGCGAGACCCGCTGCGGGAGAACCACCCGCCCATTCCCGGCGAGCAGCGCGGCAAGCGCGATGCCGACAACGCCGACTACCGCGGCACCGGCGCGCCGTTCTTCGATGCCGAGCACGACCACCTGCCGGTGAAGCACGAGGCTGAACAGGCGGCCCAGGACCGCAAGGATGGCGGCGACCGCCATCGCGGTGGCCAGGAGAGCCCGCTCAAGCGCCGTGAACGCAAGCAGCGCGCCAGCGACAACCAGGACGAGGCGCTGGAGGAGACCTTCCCGGCCAGCGACCCGACCTCGCCGTTCGTGCCAGCCAAGGCCCCCGACTGACCGGTAGTGCCGGCCGCTGGCCGGCAACCTCCTGACGTCGTGCACGGCGCGATGCCGGCCAGCGGCCGGCACTACCCCTTTCAGCGCCACGACCATTGCAGGCCGACGTTGGCTCGCCGTCCCGGTCCCGGCTCGTAGAAGCGACCATTGCCGTCATTGACGATCACCGAGCCGATGTAGGCCTGGTCCAGCACGTTCTCCAGTCGGGCGAAGGCGCGCAGCTCGCCGCCCGGCAGCGTCCATCGACGGCCGGCTTCCAGGTGCAGCAGGGCGTAGCCCGGCGCGCGCTCGGTGGCCACGTCATTGACCACGGTATCGCTGCTGGCCATTGCCTCCAGCGCCCACTGCCAATCGGCAGGGCTCCACTGCAGCCGGGCGAAGGCCTGCTGGCGCGGCACGCCGGGCAGACGGCTGCCTACAGCGACCAGGGTGTTCGAGGTCAGGTACGGCGAGCGCACCTGCGCCTGCAGCCAGGTCCACGCCAGCTGCAGTTCCAGGTGCTCGGCCAGCGGCTGTCGGTACTGCAGCTCCAGCCCCTGGCGGCGGGTGCGGCCAATGTTGCGGTAGGTGCTGCGTCCGCCGATATTGCTGGCAACGGCCAGCTCGTCGTCGGTATCTGCACGGAACAGGCTGATATCGAGTTGGTTGCCATCCTGTGCGTGCCACTTGCTGCCAACCTCGATGGAGCGGCTGCGCGCGGCGGCCAGATCCAGTGCCAGCCCGGCTTGGCCGTCGGCGCGATAGCCCAGTTCGTTGAAGGTGGGGGTCTCGAAACCACGCCCCACGGCCGCGTGCAGCCGCCACTGCGGGCTGGCCTCGAAGCTGACGCCTGCCACCGGCGTGGTCGCCTGGTAGCGGCGGTGGCCACTGTCGTCGGGGTTGGCGCCGACGATGTAGCGGTCATTCGATTCGAATCGCACGGCGCTGTGGCGCAGCCCGGCCAGCAGCGACCAACGCGGGCTCCATTGCCACCAGGCCTGGGTGAACTGATCCACGTTCTGCACGACGTCGATCTGGTCACGACGCAGCCGCCCACGCACGCCCAGGGCGCTGCCGATGAAGTTCTCGAAGCCGGTGCGGTGCTGGCGCTGGCGGTCGGCGCTGAGCCCGGCTACCAGGTCCAGCGGTCGCCCGGCCAGATCACCGTGCCAGCCCCAGCGCGCGTCCAGCCCGCCATAGCCGCCCTGCAGATCGATCACGCCGCCGGCATGCAGCGGGCTGTTGGTCTGGGGTGCCGGCGGAATCGGCAGGTACTGGCGTACCGCGCGCTGGCCGGCATAGCCCATCAATTGCCAGCGCTGCGCTCCCGTTTCACGGGTCCAGCGCAGGCCGGCCTGCTGCTGGCGCACGGTTTTGCGGGTGTTGTACTGGTGCGCGACTGCCGTGGCCTGGCGCGGATCAGCCGCCACCTGGGCACGGGTCAGGCCCAACGGATCCTGCGCATCGGGGGCGTCAAGCGCATTGAGCAGCAGCTCCAGCCGCCCACCGCCCAGCTCTCCACCGATGCGTGCGTTGAGCGATTCACGGCGCGCGCGGCTATGGTCCCGCCAGCCATCGGTGCGGAAGTGATTGGCGGCGATGTTGTAGTCCAGCACTTGACCGGCACCCTTCAGCTGCGCACCGACACTGAGCGTGTTGTCGGCGCCGGCATTCACGCGCAACCGCCACGGGTCGCCGGCCTGGCCCTGCGCGCTCCAGACCTGCAGCACGCCGCCGGAGGAATTGCCGTACAACGCCGAGAACGGCCCGCGCAGCACCTCGATGCGCTCGGCGCCCAACAGGCTGGCATGCGACAGCTGACCCTGGCCGTCAGGCATGGTCGCCGGCACCCCGTCGATCAGCACCCGCACCCCGCGCACGCCAAAGGTCGAGCGTGCGCCGAAGCCACGAATCGACAGCTGCGTGTCCTGGGCGAAGTTTTGCCGGTCACGTGCCAGCAGTCCGGGGACCCCGGCCAAGGCCTCAGACAGCTGCGCACCGGTGCCCGCGCGGCTGGCGTCGATCCAGACCGTGTCCTGGCTGGCCGGCAGCGCGAACGGATCGATGCCCGGCACCCGGGCGGCCTGTACCTGCACCGCAGGCAGGGCGGTGGGCGCAGGCTCGGCCACCGCCGTCCAGGGCGACAGCAGCAGGGCGGACAGCGGCAAGCAACGGCGTCGTGCGGCGGGATTCATGATTCAGGTTGATGGATCGGGCGGCAACGCACGCCATGGTACGGGGCCGCGGATGACGATGGCGGCGGCCAGCCCCGGCAGGCTTTGTTACGATGGGCTGTTTCCGGCCGAAAAGCCGCGGACCGCGTAGCGCACTTCCTCCCCCTTTCCGTCTACCGAACGAGTACCGCCGTGTCCTTCTTTGCAAACGTGGAACTGGTCCCAGGCGACCCGATCCTGGGCCTGACCGAGGCGTACAACGCCGACAGCCGCCCGACCAAGGTCAACCTGGGTGTGGGCATCTACTACGACGAGAGCGGCCGCATTCCGCTGCTGCGCGCCGTCAAGCAGATCGAGCAGCAGCTCGCCGCCGAGGCCAAACCGCGCGGCTACCTGCCGATCGATGGCCTGCCGGCGTACACGCAGGCCACGCGTGAGCTGGTGTTCGGCAAGGACTCGCCGCTGCTGGCCGCCGGCCGGGTCACTACCGCACAGACCGTCGGCGGCAGCGGTGCGCTGCGCGTCGGCGCCGACGTGCTGAAGAAGCTGCTGCCGCACGCCACCGTTGCGCTGAGCAACCCGAGCTGGGAAAACCACCGTGCGGTGTTCAGCGCCGCCGGTTTCGACGTGCTGGATTACACCTACTTCGACCCGGCCACCCATGGCGTCGATTTCAACGGCATGCTGGCCGACCTGGGCAAGCTGGAAGCCGGCACCGTGGTACTGCTGCATGCCTGCTGCCACAACCCCACCGGTGCCGACCTCACGGTCACCCAGTGGAAGCAGGTCGCACAGCTGCTGAAGGAAAAGCAGCTGTTCCCCTTCATCGACATGGCCTACCAGGGCTTCGACAAGGGCATCGAGCAGGACGGCGCCGCCGTGCGCATCATCGCCGAAGCCGGCATCGACAGCTTCATCGTCGCCAACTCGTACTCCAAGTCGTTCTCGCTGTACGGCGAACGCGTGGGTGCGCTGTCGATGGTGGCACCGACCGCCGCTGACGCCAAGGCGGTGCAGTCGCAGGTCAAGCGCGTGATCCGCACCATCTACTCGAGCCCGTCCACCCACGGTGCCGCGCTGGTGGCCGGCGTGCTGACCAACCCGGAACTGCGTGCGATGTGGGAGCAGGAGCTGACCGAGATGCGCGAGCGCATCCACGCCCTGCGCCAGGGCCTGGTCGAGAAGCTGGCTGCCGCTGGCGCGCCGCAGTTCGGTTTCATCAACGAACAGGCCGGCATGTTCTCCTACTCCGGCCTGAGCCGCGAGCAGGTCGAGCGTCTGCGCGACGAGTTCGGCATCTACGCCGTCGGCACCGGCCGCATCTGCGTGGCCGCGCTGAACCAGAACAACCTGGAATACGTCGCCAAGGCCGTGGCCACCGTCGCCAAGGGCTGAAACAACGCTCCAGTAGCTTGAAGACAAAGGCGCCGAAAGGCGCCTTTGTTTTATTGCTTTTGCTCTTGCCTTTGCCATCCCCACCGCGCTCGCGGCGAACCCTGAAGCGCGTGGGAGGGGGAGGCGCCACGAGTGCAACGCATCTGGAAACGATTACGCCTTCCCGCGCTCACGCACGGCCCCGCCATACGGGCGACAATAGGCGTTTTCCCGCTGCCGAGACCTGCCCGCTCATGTCCCGTACTTCGTTGACCCGCTTCCTGATCCAGGAACAGCACGCCGGCCGCATCAACGCCGACCTGCGCCAGCTGATCGCGGTCGTCGCCCGCGCCTGCACCAGCATCTCCATCGCCGTCAGCAAGGGCGCCCTCGGTGGCGTGCTGGGCGATGCCGGTACCGGTAACGTGCAGGGCGAGGCGCAGAAGAAGCTGGACGTCATCAGCAACGAGATCCTGCTTGAAGCGAACGCCTGGGGTGGCCACCTCGCCGCGTGCGCCTCGGAGGAAATGGACCACAGCCAGCCGGTGCCGGACATCTACCCGCGCGGTGATTTCCTGCTGCTGTTCGATCCCCTCGACGGCAGCTCCAACATCGACGTCAACGTCTCCGTCGGCACCATCTTCTCGGTGCTGCGCTGCCCGACCAATGTCGAACTGCCGGGCGACGACGCCTTCCTGCAGCCGGGCAGCAAGCAGATCGCCGCCGGCTACTGCATCTACGGGCCCAGCACCCAGCTGGTGCTGACCGTCGGCCATGGCACCCACGCCTTCACCCTGGACCGTGAGAAGGGCGAGTTCGTGCTGACCACCGAGAACATGCAGATTCCGGCGGCTACCCAGGAGTTCGCGATCAACATGTCCAACCAGCGCCACTGGGAAGCACCGATGCAGGCCTATGTCGGCGATCTGCTGGCGGGCAAGGAAGGCACGCGCGGCAAGAACTTCAACATGCGCTGGATCGCCAGCATGGTCGCCGACGTGCACCGCATCCTGACCCGCGGCGGCATCTTCATCTACCCGTGGGACAAGAAGGATCCGTCCAAGGCCGGCAAGCTGCGCCTGATGTACGAGGCCAACCCGATGGGCCTGCTGGTCGAACAGGCCGGCGGCGCCGCCTGGACCGGCCGCGAGCGCATCCTCGACATCCAGCCCGACCAGCTGCACCAGCGCGTGCCGGTGTTCCTGGGTTCGCGCGAGGAAGTGGCCGAAGCCGTGCGCTACCACCACGCACACGACAACGCACAGGGCTGACGGCCTATCGCCTGACAGCGGTCATGGCAGAACGAGGACATGACCGTGGGGTGACACCGAGGGCGGCAAACGGCACCATCAAGCCGTTGCCGCCTAAGGAATGCACGCATGCACGAGCAGGGCCCGGTCGATTTCATCGAGGTCATCCACAACGCGGTCCCCAGCGAGGTCTGCGCGGCGATCGTCGAGCGCATGCGGGCGGCGCGTGGCCTGCAGCCCGGTGCCGTGGGCAGTGGCGTGTTCCCGGAACTCAAGCACAGCAAGGATCTGCGCATCAGCGGCCTTGATGGCTGGCAGGATGTGGACCATCAGCTGCAGCACGCGGTGTTCAACGGCCTGCTGACTTATCTACGCCGTTATCCACAGGCGTTGATCGCCCCGCTGATGTTGCAGATCCAGGACAGCAACGGCCAACCGCGACGCCTGTCTGCCGAGGACTTTCCTGACATGCCGCAGCAGCAGCTGGCCGACCTGGCCCGCACCTGCCTGCGCCCGGGCGCCATCAACCTGCAGTGGTATGCGGCGGGCGAGGGCGGTTATCCGTACTGGCACTGCGAGCTGTACCCCAAGGATGCGCAGGCCGAGACCCTGCACCGGCACGTGCTGTGGACGCTGTACCTCAACGACGAATTCGAAGAGGGCGAAACCGAGTTCCTGTTCCAGGGGCGGAAGATCGCACCACGCACCGGCAGCCTGCTGATTGCGCCGACGGCGTTTACGCATACCCATCGTGGCAACAGGCCGCAGGGTGGGGACAAGTTCATCGCGACGAGTTGGATTCTGTTCCAGAGCGCGCAGAAGTTGTTTGGGGGAGGGTGAGAGGCCCTTGAGGTATGCGCGTTCCTACATGAAAAAAATCGCGTTCTCACCTCAGTCGACGTGACCCTCTAAACTGAGAATTGGAAATCTCATATGTCCCTGAGGAATTCCATGCTCGTTGAACGTCCTATTAGAATATCTAGATCTAAGCCATGAATTCAGCTCGTCCGCATGAAGGACGTGCTTCAACTCATACACAAAAGACCCATTGCGTTCCCTCCATTCCCGTGAATGGACCTGTAGTGTTGGATCGCAAAAGAAGGATCTGTGTTCGAGATCGCAGATCAACCACGCATGTGGAACTCGCTCACCTCGATCTGCAAGTAAGAATCCAAGCGCATATCTTATGCGTTTGATGTCACCCATCGCTCTTGAAAAATCGTTCTCACATTCAGAGAGAATCGTCGCAACTCCGCTATTGAATAGCACTGTCGCTTTTCTATCGGGTAAATGTCGCTCAATGCCCAAAGAAATGTATCGCCAACTCTGGTTGAAAGCACGCCCTTACCTACTCTGCCAAGCAAGTCGGTAATATTAGCTCTTCCAACGACATGCTTTGTAACCGCGCCGAAAGCACCTTAGAACAACGACCTCTGCGGCGATTCTTTGCGCGGCGGCAACGGCTTCACGAACCGGCTGCAATCCAGCTTCGGCCAATGGCTGTTCTGCGCATTGAAGCCGAGACGCTTTCGCGCCAGCTTGAAGCGGTTGTTCAACAGATCGGCATACACGCCCTGGCCACGCATGCGGGTGCCGAACTGGCTGTCGTAATCCTTGCCGCCGCGCAGCTGCTGGATGGTGCTCATCACGTGCGCAGCGCGATCGGGATGATGGGTGTCCAACCAATCGCGGAACAGCGGGGCCACTTCCAGCGGCAGGCGCAGCAGCACGTAGCCTGCGGTGCTGGCGCCAGCATCGTGCGCGGCCTCCAGCACGGCTTCCAGTTCGCTGTCGTTGATCCACGGGATCACCGGCGCCACCATCACACCCACCGGAATGCCCGCTTCATGCAGGCGCTTCATCGCACGCAGCCGTGCATGCGGCGCCGACGCGCGTGGCTCCAGCTTTGCGGAGAGATGCGGGTCCAGCGAGGTCACCGAGAAATGCACGCTGACCAGGTTCTCCGCCGCCAGCGGTGCGAGCAGATCGATGTCACGTTCGACCAGTGCGTTCTTGGTGATCAGCGAGAACGGATGCTTGGTTTCCAGCATCACTTCGATCAGCTGGCGGGTGAGCTTGAACTTGCGTTCGATCGGCTGGTACGCATCGGTGTTGATGCCCAGCGCGATCGGTTGCGGAACGTAGCCCGGCTTCGACAACTCCTTGCGCAGCACCTGCGGCGCATTGGTCTTGGCGAACAGCTTGGTCTCGAAGTCCAGGCCTGGCGACAGGTTCAGATAGGCGTGCGAGGGGCGCGCGAAGCAGTAGGAGCAGCCATGCTCACAACCGCGGTACGGATTCACCGATTGGCTGAAGCCGACGTCCGGTGAGGTGTTGCGGCTGATGATGCTGCGTGCGGTCTCGGCACGTACTTCAGTGCGCAGACGTGGGGCGAGGAATTCCTCGCTCTCATCGACTGCCCAGCCGTCGTCCACCGCCTCGCTGACGGTGCTTTCAAAGCGCCCGGCAAGGTGGGACGTGGAACCTCGGCCCTTGATCGCGATACCCATTGCGGCAGGTTACGCCGCAGCCGTCTCAATGGCTGCGACGGCTGCCTGAAGGGTTCAGCGCGGTGCTGCGTCGAGCATGGCTCAACGCTACAGGGGAGCGGTCAGAGCAACGCCAGGTACCCGCGCACGGTGGCATCCAGCCCGTCATACAGCGCCTCACCGATCAGCGCGTGACCGATCGACACCTCCAGCACGTCCGGCACGTGGGCCAGGAAATCGCGCAGGTTGTCCTGTGACAGGTCGTGCCCGGCGTTGACGCCCAGGCCCACCGCCTGCGCCCGCCGCGCCGCAGTGGCGAACAGTTCCAGCATCGCCGCAGCGTCTCCGGCCGCGTGTGCTTCGGCGTAGGGGCCGGTATACAGCTCGACACGATCTGCACCAACGTCGGCCGCCTGCTCCAGCAGTGGGTTGCCAGCATCGACGAACAGGCTGACCCGGCAGCCCATCGCCTTCAGTTCGGCGATCAGTGGTCGCAGCCGCTCGGCATCCCGCTCGAAGTCGAAGCCATGGTCGGAGGTGATCTGTCCATCGCCATCCGGCACCAGCGTCGCCTGCGCCGGGCGGGTCTGCGCGCACAGCGGCAGCAGGCCTGGGTAGCCCTCGCGCGGCGGCGCGAATGGATTGCCTTCGATGTTGAATTCCACGCCACGCGCGCGGGTCAGCGTGGACAGCGCCAGCACGTCCTCGGCGGTGATATGGCGGCGGTCCGGCCGCGGGTGCACGGTGATGCCATGTGCACCGGCATCCAGGCAGGCCTGGGCGGCGCGCACCACGTCCGGTTCGGCGCCGCCGCGCGAATTGCGCAGGACGGCGATCTTGTTGACGTTGACGCTGAGCTGGGTCATGGAACGGAACTACTTGGAAAGAGGGGACGGATCGTGGTCGTTGGCGTCGACATTGCGGCGGGCCTGGGCCTGCTCGCGCAGGCGGCGCAGCTCCTCGGCATCGACAAGGGTGGCAGGGTCCCGCTGAAGGTCGCCGAAGCGGGCTACATAGCGACCGCGCACCCAGGCCAGCAGGAAGGCGAGGGCGGCCAGCAGGCACAGGGTCATCAATGCAGCGCTGGGGGTCTTCAGGGCGAAGACGAAACAGCCCAGCGCCAGCAGCAGGTACAACCAGTACATAGTCGGGCTCCCCGGATGATCGCCGCAGTGTAGCGCTGCGTCAGAGCAGCGGCGAGGCCAGCCGGGCGAAGGCCTCGGGCAGGCGGTGCAGCCACAGCGAACGGCCAGCCTGGTCGTGCACGCGGGTGGCGCGGTCGAACTCGCCCTGCAGCAGCCCGGCCAGAGCGGCGACGCGGTCACGGTCGCTGATCATCATCGACAGCTCGAAGTTCAGGCGGAAGCTGCGGTGGTCGAAGTTGGCGCTGCCAACGATGCAGACATCGTCGTCGGCGATGAAAGCCTTGGTATGCAGCATGCGCGGGCCGTACTCGTAGATCTTCACCCCGGCGTGCAGCAGTTCGTCGAAATAGGAGCGCGCGGCCTGGGTGACAAACCAGGAGTCGCTCATCTTCGGCACCAGCAGGCGCACGTCCAGTCCACCCAGTGCCGCCGAAGTCAGCGCCATCCGCGCCGCTTCGCCCGGCACGAAGTAGGGCGTTACCAGCCACACGCGCTCGTGTGCTTCCTGGATGGCCGCCACGTGCAGGCGGTGGATCGTTTCCCAGCCCGAGTCCGGGCCGGAGACCAGCACCTGGGCGTTGATCGCACCATCGCCGCGCAGCGGCATGTCGGCCGGCCACAGACGGGCAATGTCCATGCGCGAGGGATCCTGGCCACTGGCATAGAGCCAGTCCTCGGCGAACACCAGCTGCAGGCTGCGCACGACGTGGCCGCGGATGCGCATGTGCAGGTCGCGGTAGGCGTTCGGCTTGCGGCTCTCGTCTTCATCGTCGGTGATATTGATGCCACCGGTGAAGGCCAGCCGGCCATCGACGATCACCAGCTTGCGGTGCGTACGCAGGTTCAACCACGGCCGCTTGAACGGCTTCAGCAGCTGCCGCGGATGGAACCAGACCGCCTCGCCACCGGCATCGATCAGCGGCTGCAGGAAGCGGCGAGGCAGGGCGGAAGAACCCACTGCATCCAGCAGCAGGCGCACCTGCACGCCGGCACGGGCGCGCTCGACCAGGGCGTCGCGCAGGGCGGTGCCGGCATGGTCCGGATTGAAGATGTAGTACTCCAGGTGCACGTGATCGCGAGCCTGCGCCACCGCTTCCAACAGAGCGGCGTAGGTAGCGGCACCATCCACCAGCCAGTTCACTTCGGTCGCGCTGCTCGGCGCCAGGCCGGTGGTGGCCTGCGCGATCTTGGCCAGCTCGGTGCAGTCGGCATCCGGTGGGCAGACATCGCTGTAGTGCTCCATGCCCGAACGTGCGCGTCCGCGGCGCAGCCGTTGCCGCTTCACCTTCTGCGGGCCCAGCAGGTAGTAGATGAACAAGCCGAGGTAGGGCAGCAGCGCCAACGACAGGATCCAGCTCAGCGTGGCGACCGGCTCACGCTTCTGCAGCATGATCCAGCCCGCCAGCGCGAACAGATACAGCAGGTAGGCCACCGCCAGGATCGAGCCAAGGTGGGCGATGCCGTCGAGCCAATGACGCAGGGAGTCGAAGAGGGCGAGCATCCGCCGATCATAGCGGTCCAGGCCGGCAGGCATAAAAAAAAACGCCCCTGTCTCCAGGGGCGTCTGCAGTCGCGTCATGACTGTTGTGTTGCGGTGTAGCGATTACTGCTGCACAAAACCGATCTTCTTCATCTGAGCATTCTTCGCGGCGGCCAGAACCTTGGCCATCACGTCGTACTCGGAATCCGGGCTGGCGTCGATGCGCAGTTCCGGCTGGTTGGTCGGGTCACGCTGGACCTCCTGCTCCATCCGCTGCTGCAGCTCGCTGGTATTGATCGGGCTGTTGTTCCACGAGACCTGGTTGCTGGCGTCGATCTTCAATTCGATCGGCGGCGGCGGTTCGACCAGCTGCGGCGGTGGGTTGAGCACGCGCTGCGGCAGGTCGACGGCGATCGGGTACGTCATGATCGGCGCGGTCACGATGAAGATGATCAGCAGAACCAGCATCACGTCCACGAGGGGCGTGACGTTGATGTCTGCCATGGGGCCCTTGCCACCACCACTACTGAATGCCATGGCTTATTGCCCCTTTTCTTTGGTCGCGACGAAGCCGACGTCCAGCATGCCCTGCTCCTGCGCGACCTTGGTCAGGTCGTTGATGACGCGCATCTTGGTGGTGCGGTCACCACGCAGGTTCAGCGGCGGCTGCGGGGTCTGCTGGGCGGCGGTCGCCAAGCGCGACTCGAGAGTCTGCTTGTTGATTTCTTCGTCGTTCCAGTAGATCGAGCCGTCTTCCTTGACTGCCAGGGTGATCGGTCCGGAACGCTTTTCAGCGTCTTCCGGCTTCTGGATCAGGTTGGCTTCCGGCAGATCCACCTTGACCTTGTGGGACATCAGGGGCGCCGTGATGATGAAGATGATCAGCAGCACCAGCATCACGTCCACGAGGGGCGTAACGTTGATGTCGGCCATGGGGCCGCCGCTGTTACCACTACTGAAAGCCATAACGGGCTCCGTCTAGATCTTGGTGACTACTTACGTTCGTCGCTGGGTGACGCGCGCCGCAATTAGCGGACGCGCGAGCCGGTGGCGAAGAAGTCGTGCAGGTCGTGCGCGAAGGTATCGAACTTGCTGATGGTCGCGCTGTTGATCTTGCTGAAGAAGTTGAAGGCGAACACGGCCGGGATCGCGACGAACAGACCGATCGCGGTCATGATCAGCGCTTCACCCACCGGGCCGGCAACGGCGTCGATCGAAGCGGAGCCGGTGGCACCGATCTTGATCAGGGCGCCGTAGATGCCCCACACGGTACCCAGCAGACCGACGAACGGAGCGGTCGCGCCGACGGTGGCCAGCAGGGTCATGCCCGACTGCAGCTTGTTGCTTTCGCGGGTGACGGCCTGACGCAGGGCGCGGTCGACGAACTCCGAACGGCTCAGGTTCTCACCCACGCCGCCGGTGGCGCCGCCTTCAGCGCGCTGGTGGTGCGCAGCAGCCTGGGCAGCGTCCAGAGCGATCTTCGAGAACGGCTCCGAAGCCGGCTGCTCTTCCATGGCACGGATGGCGTCCTGCGCGTTCGGGGTATCCCAGAACAGGCTGACGACGCGATCAGCAGCGCTCTTCAGGCGGGTCGCACGGAAGATGTTGATGACGGTCCAGTACCAGGACATGGCCGACATGGCGATCAGGGTCAGCAGCACGACCCAGGAAACCGCGAAATCACCCGGCTTGGTGGTCATTTCGTGGATCAGGTGCTCGAAGCCCATCTGCGACAGGGCGTTGGACGGATTGCCCCCGGCAGCAGCGGCGATGAAAATTTCCTGCAGCATGACGCTTACCTTTGTTGTGTGTGGTGATAAAGGGTGTAGCTAAGCTAAACAATCGAACCGGGAGCGGGGGTGGCCATGCGGCCACCCGGGCGCATCAGTTCAGCGCAAAGTTGACCGGGACGCGAACGCGACCTGCCGCCTTCTTACCGCCAGATTCAGCGGCGTTGAAGCGCCACTTGCGAGCCGCTTCCATCGCGGCACGGTCCAGGTCGCGGTTACGGCTGGACTTTTCCACCGTGACATTGGTGACGTTGCCGTTGGCATCGACATCAATGATCAGGATCACTTCGCCCTGGATACCCGCGCGGAAGGCGGCCGGCGGGTAGCGCGGCGGATTCATGGCCTTCGACGAGATGTCCACGCTGGCCTCGATCGAGGTCGCAGGTGCCGGCGGCGCGGGGGGCGACGGCGGGGTGACGATATCGCTCGGGCGCGGCTCCGGCACGTCCACGACCGGCGCCT
>OJST01000150.1_pt1 | contig 19309 bp, 15 predicted proteins | sample 1599491 | NCBI WGS metagenome assembly OJST01 (sample SAMN04436635, study PRJEB24849) | human gut metagenome | biome: human gut; feature: NICU; material: stool | host: Homo sapiens | place: USA: Saint Louis, MO | collected 2010-02-10
CATGGACGCGCTCGGCCATATCATCGACGGCGTCGCCTGCGCGCGCCATACCTGCGGCCATGACGGCCACTCTTCCGTGGTGCTGACCGCCGCGCCGGCCGACTGGCGTGCACTGGATGGCCAGCGCGTGCGCATCGCCGCACCGCTGACCCTGGCCGGTACCGACGGCCTGGAGCGCTTCGGCCAGCTCACCGTGGCCTTCGATGGCCGCCTCTGGCAGCCGACCGAAGTGGCCACGCCGGGCACTGCCGGCTATGAGCAGGTGATGGCCGACAACCAGCGCCGCCGCCTGGTGCTGGAAGATGGCGGCGATGCCCGCGACCCGGCCAGCGTGGCTTACCTGCCGGGCAACCCGGTGCTGCGCACCGGCATGCAGCTGCGCGATGTGCAGGGCATCGTGCGCATGGACGCGCAGGGCCATCCGCGCCTGCAGGTCGAAGGCGCGCTGAAGCTGCCGGAGCTGAAGCGCCCGGCGGTGCCGACCGTGCCGGGCAGCCTGCATGTGGCGGCCTTCAACCTGGAGAACTTCTTCAACGGCGACGGCCAGGGCGGTGGCTTCCCGACCCTGCGCGGCGCACGCACGCTGGAGGAACACAAGGCGCAGGTGGCCAAGCTGGTCACCACGGTCAACGCGCTGGGCGCCGATGTCGCCGCGCTGATGGAACTGGAGAACGACGGCTACGGCCCGCAGTCGGCCATCGCCGAACTGGTCGATGCGCTCAACCGCGACCGTGGCGCGCAGGGCGACTGGCGCTTTGTCGACGCGGGCAACGGCCCCGGTGACAACCCGATCCGGGTCGGCATCATCTACCGCAGCGCGCGCCTGCAGCCGGTGGGCAAGCCGGCCACGCTGACCGGTGGCCCGTTCGTCGAGCACAGCCGCGTGCCGCTGGCGCAGGCCTTCCAGGGCAAGCAGGGCGCGCCGTTCGTGGTGGTGGCCAACCACTTCAAGTCGAAGGGCTGCCGCGACGCCGCCGGTGCCGACGCCGACCACAACGACAACCAGGGCTGCTGGAACGCCACCCGCGTGACCTCGGCGCAGCAGCTGCACGCCTGGCTGCAGACCGACCCGACCGGTACCGGTGCAAAGGACGCGGTGCTGCTCGGCGATTTCAATGCCTACGCGATGGAAGACCCGATCCGCACCCTGCATGACCTGGGCTGGCAGGACGCGTTCAAGGTCGCCAAGATCGAGCATCCCTACAGCTACGTCTACAACGGCTATACCGGCCGCCTCGACCACGCGCTGCTGAGCCCGGGCATGGCCAAGCGCCTGCGCGGTGCCGCCGAGTGGCACAGCAATGCCGACGAACAGGACGCCAGTGGCTACCAGGGCCGCAACGTGCAGGGCCCGTGGCGCAGCTCCGACCACGACCCGCTGTTGTTGGGTTTCGACAGATAAGGTTCGGCGGGGATCTGCTCTGGGAGGGACCTTGATCGGCACGGATCCTGCCGTTGCTTTTGATCTTCCAGTCCGTCTTCAAGCGAGCCGAGCATCGCAGGTGAATCAGGGGCGAAGAGGCGCCGATGTTTGAGCGCAGCGAGTTCGGCGCCGTCCCCTGGTTCATCGAGAAGCGCAGGGTACCGGTGCACAGCACCGGCTCGCGGCTGGCGGCGCGTTTCTTTTGGTTACTTTTCTTTTCGCGCGAAAAGAAAAGTGACATCCCACCGCGGGCGCGGAAATGGCCCGCCGCAACCAACGCTCACCCCCAGGCGATCAACCCGATCGCCAGCACCGCCAGCGCCAGGCCGGCGCGGTTCCACTTCGTGGTCGCCTCGCCGAAGGCGAACACGCCCACCAGCGCACCCACCACCACCACGCCGATGTTCATGCCGGCGAACACGGTGGCCGGGCTCTGCGGCATTGCCTGGTGCGCATGCACATAGAAAAGAATGTTGCCGCCATTGAGCAGGCCCAGCAGCGCGCCGGCGCCGAGGTTGCGCCAGGCCAACCGGCTGCGGTCACTGAAATGCCGCCACAGCTGCAGCGCCAGCATCAGCCCGAAGGCCACGCTGAAACTGGCCAGTACCGCCGCCATCGACGGCGTGCCGGACAGCGCCACCTGCTTGAGCAGCACGTCCACCACCGCGAAGCCGCCCCATACGCCCAGCAGCCAGCCCCAGCCACCGGGTGAGGACGCCACCGCCGGTCCGCGCGGGCGCAGGCTGATCGCCACCATCGCCAGCAGGCCCAGGCCGAGTCCGGCCAGCTTCCACGGCGTTGCGGTCTGGCCGAAGAACAGGAAGGCCGCCGCCAGTGACAGCAGCAGCGACAAGCGCTGCGCCACATCGCTGCGGACGATGCCGGCCACCGCGACCGCGCGGCCCAGCACCAGGAAGATCGAGGGCAGCACCACCGCCAGTGCCAGCAAGGACAGCCACGGCGCATGCGGTGCGCGCAGTGCATCCAGCGGCGGCTGCAGCACCACCGCCGTCATTGTCGCGGCCACCAGATAGTTCCAGGTGACCATCTGCGCGACATCCACCTGGCGGCGTCCGGCCACCTTCAGCAACACCGAAACCAGCACACTGCAGATCACGGCCAAAGACAGGTAGAGCATGGGGCGGGCACAGGGCAGGGGCAGGGGACGGTATCATGGTGCCATGCACAAGCCTTCGTTCCCCGTCGCCCCCGGCGAAACCGCCTGCCTCGAACTGGACGGCCCGGCCGGCCCGCTGGAAGTGGTCGTCGACCTGCCCAAGGCCGATGTGCCGGTGCAGCCGATCGTGGCCATCGTCTGCCATCCGCTGTCCACCGAGGGCGGCACCCTGCACAACAAGGTGGTCACCATGACCGCCACCACCCTGCGCGAGCTGGGTATCGCCACGGTGCGCTTCAACTTCCGCAGCGTTGGCGCGTCGGCCGGTGAGTTCGACCACGGCGTGGGCGAGCAGGATGACTTGAAGGCCGTGGCTGCCTGGGTGCAGAGCCAGCGCCCCGACGACCGCCTGTGGCTGGCCGGTTTCAGCTTCGGCTCGTTCGTTTCGCTGAAGGCTGCGGGCGAGCTGCAGCCGGAAGCGCTGATCTCGATCGCGCCGCCGGCCGGCCGCTGGGACTTCGATGGCATCGCACCGCCGGCCCGCTGGCTGGTGATCCAGGGCGAGCAGGACGAGATCGTCGACCCGCAGGCTGTCTACCAGTGGCTGGACACGCTGGATTTCCCGCATGAGCTGGTGCGCATGCCCGAGACCAGCCATTTCTTCCACCGCAAGCTGATCGACCTGCGCGGCGCGCTGACCCACGGCGTCAAGCACTGGCTGGGCGCGGCGGCATGAGTGCAACCGAGCTGACCCCGTCGCAGCGGTACGCGGAAGGGGTTGCCCGTGGTGACTGGCAGAACGACCCGGCCCAGCATGCGGCGCTGGCCGAGCTGGACCGCATCCACCTGGGCCTGCTGGACAGCGCCGAGCACGGCTGGCTGGACCGCCTGTCCTCGTTCTGGAAGAAGCCCGAGCCGGTCAAGGGCCTGTACTTCTGGGGCGGCGTCGGCCGCGGCAAGACCTTCCTGGTCGACCTGTTCTACGACGGGCTGCCGATCAAGCAGAAGTACCGCACCCATTTCCACCGCTTCATGCGCAGCGTCCACGAGCGCCTGCGCGAGCACCAGGGCCAGAGCGACCCGCTGGCGAAGATCGCCCAGGAATGGCGCAGCAACCTGCGCGTGCTGGCGCTGGACGAGTTCTTCGTCACCGACATCGGCGACGCGATGCTGCTGGCGCGGCTGCTGGAGCGCCTGTTTGCCGAAGGCGTGACCCTGGTCACCACCTCCAACACCGCGGTGGAGAACCTGTACCTCAACGGCCTGCAGCGCGAGAGCTTCCTGCCGGCCATCGGCCTGCTGCAGCGCTTCTGCGTCGAGCTGTACGCCGAGGGCACCGAGGATTACCGGATGCGCGCGCTGACCCGCTCGCCGGTGTACCGCGCGCCGCTGGCTGCCGACAGCGATGAATGGCTGGCCACGCGCTGGAACGAGCTGAGCGGCGGCCAGCCGGCCAAGACCGGCAACATCGAGATCGAGGGCCGCAAGATCCCGGTCCGCGGCCGTGGCAAGAGCATCGCCTGGTTCGATTTCGCCGCGTTGTGCGAGGGCCCGCGCGGCCCCTCGGATTACATCGAGATCGCGCACGAGTTCAACACGGTGCTGCTGGGCGGCATTCCGGCGTTCGATCGCCTCAACGAAGATGCCGCGCGCCGCTTCGTCAACCTGATCGACGAGCTGTACGACCGCCACGTCAACCTGGTCTGCACCGCCAGCACCTCGCCGGTGGAGCTGTACACCGGCCAGCGCCTGCAGGGCGCGTTCGAGCGTACCGCCTCGCGCCTGATCGAGATGCAGAGCGCCGAGTACCTGGGCACCCCGCACCGGGCGTGAGGGGCCTGCGGGCGTGCGTTGCCGGCCAGCGGCCGGCACGACCCCCTGGGATTCCGGTAGTGCCGGCCGCTGGCCGGCAATGATCGGGAGAAGGGCGCAACGGCGTTTCCCTGCGGCCGCCGCTCCGGCCTGGCCGACACATGCAGCCTCGGGTCGCTGCCCGGCGGGCGGTCCCGGCATCCACCGGATTCCCACCGGCTGCCCACCACCTATCCACAGGGTTGTCCCTAGCCAGTTTCATCACTGTCATGTGAAGCTGTCATTGTTCCGTTTTCGCGGTGCGTTGTACCACCGCAATGACGCCTTTCGGGCTTGACTGCGCAGCCCGTTCCGGCAGGTCTGAAGCGTCTGATCCGGACGCCGGCGGCACGATCCTTGCGGCGCAAGGGATTGCCGAATTTCACTACATTTGGCGTTGACGGGCCCCATCACCCCCACTATCTTGTGGCCGTCGGTCGCAGCAACCCCAATTCCAGGGATGCCCGGGTACCCATCCGCGATCGTCAACGGCAGTGGCAGGCGCAGGGTCTCATCCGCTGCGACGCCGTCCTGCCATCCTGGGCTGTCATGTCCCGGGCTGCGTCACCCGATGCATCGAGCACCCACCAATCACGCCAAGAGGACACACGCCGTGACCACCGAATCCAGCGCCACCATCGAGAAGGAAAGCGAATTCCTGTTGACGTCGCCGCCGACGGCCAACGCGATGAGTGTGACCAAGCGCAATGGCACGACCGAACTGGTGGACCTGAACAAGATCGTGCGCGCGGTGCAGCGTTCCTCCGAAGGCCTGCACGCCGTCGATCCGATGCGCGTGGCCACCCGCACCATTTCCGGCCTGTACAACGGCGCCACCACCCGCGAGCTGGACGAACTGTCCATCCGCACCGCCGCCCTGCTGATCGGTGAAGAGCCCGAGTACGGCCGCCTGGCTGCGCGCCTGCTGGCCAACTACATCGCCAAGGAAGTCTCGGGCCAGGAAATCTACGCCTTCTCGCAGTCGGTCAGCCGTGGCCATGAAGTCGGCCTGATCAACGACCGCCTGCTGAACTTCGTGCAGACCAACGCGCGCAAGCTCAACGACGCCATCGACATCTCGCTGGACCTGAACTTCGATTACTTCGGCCTGCGTACCCTGTACGACCGTTACCTGCTGCGCCACCCGCACACCCGCAAGGTGATCGAGACCCCGCAACAGTTCTTCCTGCGCATCGCCAGCGCGCTGAGCGAGGACGTGTCCGAGACCCTGGCGCTGTACAAGCGCATGGGCAACCTGGACTACCTGCCGTCCAGCCCGACCCTGTTCAATTCCGGCACCACCCACGAGCAGCTGTCCTCGTGCTTCCTGCTGGACTCGCCGCAGGACTCGCTGGAGTCGATCTACTCCAAGTACGGCGACATCGCCCAGCTGTCGAAGTTCTCCGGCGGCATCGGCGTCAGCTACACCCGCGTGCGTTCGCGTGGTTCGCTCATCAAGTCGACCAACGGCCACTCCAACGGCATCGTGCCGTGGCTGAAGACCATGGATTCGTCCGTGGCCGCAGTGAACCAGGGTGGCAAGCGCAAGGGCGCGGCCTGCGTGTACCTGGAAACCTGGCACGCCGACATCGAGGACTTCCTCGAGCTGCGTGACAACACCGGTGACGAAGCCCGCCGCGCGCACAACCTGAACCTGGCCAACTGGGTGCCGGACCTGTTCATGAAGCGCGTCGAAGCCGACCAGGAATGGTCGCTGTTCGATCCGCGCGTCGTGCCGGAGTTCACCGACCTGTTCGGCGAAGCCTTCGAGGCCGCCTACCTGCAGGCCGAAGCCCAGGGCAAGGCCAACCGCACCATCTCCGCCCGCAAGCTGTACGCCCGCATGATGCGTACGCTGGCCGAGACCGGCAACGGCTGGATGACCTTCAAGGACAAGTGCAACCGCGCCAGCAACCAGACCCTGCGTCCGGGCAACGTGATCCACCTGTCCAACCTGTGCACGGAAATCCTGGAAGTCACCTCCAACGATGAAACCGCGGTGTGCAACCTGGGTTCGATCAACCTGGGCAACCACTTCGACGAGCACAACGAGTTCGATTTCGAGAAGCTGGCCGAGACCGTGCGCCTGGCCGTGCGCCAGCTCGACCGCGTCATCGACCTGAACTTCTACCCGATCGAAACCGCCCGCCGCGCCAACCTGCGCTGGCGTCCGGTCGGCCTGGGCTGCATGGGCCTGCAGGACGTGTTCTTCCGCAAGCGCCTGCCGTTCGACAGCGCCGAAGCCCGCGCCCTGTCGAAGAAGATTGCCGAAGCGATCTACTTCCACGCGCTGGAAACCTCCTGCGAGCTGGCCCAGGAACGTGGCAAGCACCCGTCGTTCAACGACACCCGCGCCGCCAGTGGCGAACTGCAGTTCGACGCCTGGAACGTGGTGCCGGAAGACACCGCACGCTGGGACGCCCTGCGCGCCCGCATCAAGGAACACGGCCTGCGCAATTCGCTGATGATCGCGATCGCACCGACCGCGACCATCGCCTCGATCGCCGGCTGCTACGAGTGCGTCGAGCCGCAGGTGTCCAACCTGTTCAAGCGCGAAACCCTGTCCGGTGACTTCCTGCAGGTCAACCGTTACCTGGTGAACGAGCTGAAGAAGCTGGGCCTGTGGACGCCGGAAATGCGCGATGCCATCAAGCTGGCCGAAGGTTCCATCGCCGGCGTGGCGCAGATTCCGGAAACGCTGCGCGAGGTCTACCGCACCGCGTGGGAACTGCCGATGCGTTCGCTGATCGACATGGCCGCCGAGCGTGGCGCCTTCATCGACCAGTCGGCCTCGCTCAACCTGTTCATGGAAAGCCCGAACATCGGCGCGATGTCCTCCATGTACATGTACGCCTGGAAGCAGGGCATCAAGACCACCTACTACCTGCGTTCGCGCCCGGCCACCAAGATCGCCAAGACCACGGTGAGCGCTGCGGCCCCGGCCAAGGTATTCAGCCCGGACGAAGCCATCGCCTGCTCGCTGGAAAACCCGGAAGCCTGCGAGGCCTGCCAGTAACACACCGCGCGGTGGGTGCCGACCGTTGGTCGGCACTCGAACACCTCGCACCTGTAGAGCCGAGCGATGCTCGGCTGCGGAAAAACACCCACGGTAGCGCCGGGCCACGCCCGGCGGCTCACCCAGGAATTCAAGGAAACACCCATGGCCGACAAGCCCAAGCAGATGCTGCTCGATCCCGGTTTTGAACTGACCCTGCGCCCGATGCGCTACCCGCAGTTCTATGACATGTACCGGAACGCGATCAAGAACACCTGGACGGTGGAAGAGATCAACTTCCAGATCGACATCACCGACCTGCACAGCAAGATGTCGCCGGGCGAGCGCCACCTGATCCACCGCCTGGTCGCGTTCTTCGCCACCGGCGACTCGATCGTCTCCAACAACCTGGTGCTGAACCTGTACCAGCATCTCAATGCGCCGGAAGCGCGCATGTACCTGTCGCGCCAGCTGTATGAAGAAGCGCTGCACGTGCAGTTCTACCTGACCCTGCTCGACAACTACCTGCCGGATCCGGAAGAGCGCGCCAAGGCGTTCTCGGCGGTGGAGAACATCGACTCGATCAAGAAGAAGGCCGATTTCTGCTTCAAGTGGATCGACTCGATCCAGAACCTGACCCGCATCGAGACCCGCGAACAGCGCCGCCAGTTCCTGCTCAACCAGATCTGCTTCGCCGCCTGCATCGAAGGCCTGTTCTTCTTCGCGGCCTTCGCCTACGTGTACTACTTCCGTTCGCGCGGCCTGCTGCCGGGCCTGGCCTCGGGCACCAACTGGGTGTTCCGCGACGAGAGCGCACATATGGAGTTCGCGTTCGAGTCGGTGCGCGTGGTGCGTGAGGAAGAACCGGACCTGTTCGACGAAGAGATGAAGCAGCAGGTCTACGACATGCTGGCCGAAGCCATCGAATGCGAAGTGCAGTTCGCCGAGGACGTGCTGTCCGGCGGCGTGGCCGGCATCTCCACCCGCGACATGCGCCAGTACCTGCAGCACTGTGCCGACCAGCACTTCGCCAAGCTGGGCATGGAAAAGAAGTACAACGTGCGCAACCCGCTGCCGTTCATGGAACTGCAGGACGTGCAGGAGCTGACCAACTTCTTCGAACGCCGCGTCTCGGCCTACCAGGTCGGCGTGCAGGGCGAAGTCGCCTTCGACATGAACTTCTGATCGAACCGGCCCGGCCTGTCGCAACGAAGAACCCCGGCCAATGCCGGGGTTTTTCGTTGCGCATCAGAAGGATGAGCTATTCTCGCTGGACGCCAGTGGTGGCGGTGCTTCGCATCCATGCCGGGCCTGGGGAGGAAGAGGGGATGCCACTGCAGGAATGACGCGTGGACAATCCCAGCGCCGGGTTCCCGTGCGCGTGGTCCTGCCATGGTGGCGCAACTGAATGGACCCTGGAGGTCGCAATGGAGACTGCAGTGCCTGGAACAGCAACCCGCAGGACCGTGTTTCGTGGGTGGACGGGAGGATTGTTCGCCGTCCTGGTCGCCTGTCCGCCCCTCGCCCATGGCACGAACTGCGATTCCAAGGTGACCAACGTTTCCATCGATGCCAGCGGCAAGGTGTTCGTGGCGACCACCGTCTCGCCCATCCACGCGGTCTGCAACATCGTCAGCAAAGGCGACTTCAGCATGCCGCCCGAGGTCTGCAAGGCAACCTACGCCATGCTGATGAGTGCGAAGGTCTCCGCCATACCCATCCGCCTGTACTACACCAGCGTGCCGCAATGTGGCGATATCAAGGCCTGGTCGGCACAACCGAGCTTCTACCACGCTGAACTGTTCTGATTACGGGGCCGGGCGTATCGCCTGGAGGGCACGCCGCGATCAGCGCCGCCCTTCCACCGCCATGCGCACCGCCAGTCCGGCCAACACCGTGCCCATCAGCCAGCGCTGCACCATCTGCCAGGTGGGGCGTGCGGCCAGGAAGCCGGCGATGCTGCCGGCGGTCAGCGCGATCATGCCGTTCACGCTGACGCTGACCAGGATCTGGGTGGAGCCCAGCACGATCGACTGCATCAGCACGCTGCCTTCGCTGTCCGGGTGCAGGAACTGCGGCAGCAGCGACAGGTACATCACCGCCACTTTCGGGTTCAGCAGATTGGTCAGGAATCCCATCGTGAACAGCTTGCGCGGGCTGTCCTGCGGCAGTTCGCGCACCGCGAACGGCGAACGGCCACCGGGCTTGAGCGCCTGCCAGGCCAGGTACAGCAGGTACAGCGCGCCACCGATGCGCAGCGCGTCGTAGGCGAACGGCACGGTCATCAGCAGGGCGGTGATGCCCAGTGCCGCGCACAGCATGTAGAACACGAAGCCCAGCGCCACCCCGCCCAGCGAGATCAGTCCCGCCATCGGCCCCTGGCAGATTGAGCGCGAGATGACGTAGATCATGTTCGGCCCGGGCGTGAGCACCATGGCCAGCGAAACCAGCGCAAAGGCCAGCAGGTCGGAAGTGGCGGGCATGGGAGGTCCTGGCAGTGGGCGTGAAGCAGTGTAACGCCTGCTGCAGGCGCGGCCTGCGCAGGCACCGCTGCCGGGTGACCGTTGCACGTGCATTCCGATGGCCGTCACGCCGGTCGCTTAGAATCCGCAGCACCCCACACCGAAGCTCCCCCATGACCCCGATCCCCGAGACCGTGCCGCCCATCGAAGTGCGCATGGCCGAAATCGTCTTCCCCAACCACACCAACCACCTCGGCACCCTGTTCGGTGGCCAGGCACTGGCGTGGATGGACAAGGCCGCGTTCCTGGCCGCCGCCCGCTACTCGCGCCGTACCGTGGTGACCGCGCGCAGCGACCAGGTCGACTTCAAACTGCCGATCCGCATCGGCCAGATGGTGGAAACCATCGGCCGCATCGTCGAAGTCGGCCGCAGCTCGATGAAGGTGGAGGTGGAACTGGTCGCCGAAGACCTGCACAGCGGCGAGCGCAAGCTGTGCACCCGCGGCCACTTCGTGATGATCGCGCTGGACGAGGAAGGCCACCCGATCGCGGTGCCGCCGCTGCCGGCGGCCTGACCCGGCCAACCGACCGGCGCTTGCAGGGGCGCCGCAGCGCCCCCATCTGGCAGCCATGAGCCTGCCACTGACCGACTTCATCGACCGCGCCCAGCGCCTGTTCGTGCTGACCGGCGCCGGCTGCAGCACCGCCTCGGGCATTCCCGATTACCGCGATAGCGACGGCCAGTGGAAACGCACGCCACCGGTGACCTACCAGGCCTTCATGGGCGAGACGGCTACCCGCCAGCGCTACTGGGCGCGCAGCCTGCTGGGCTGGCCGCGCTTCGGCCTGGCCCGGCCCAATGGTACCCACCAGGCCCTGGCCGCACTGGAAAGCCGTGGCAAGCTGCAGGTGCTCCTGACCCAGAACGTGGACGGCCTGCACCAGCGCGCCGGCAGCCGTAACGTGATCGACCTGCATGGCCGCCTGGACCTGGTGCGCTGCATGGGCTGCGAGCGCCGCAGTGGCCGCGAGGACTTCCAGCAGCGCCTGCTGGACGCCAACCCCGGCTGGGATGCGCTGGAGGCCGGCGTCGCGCCTGATGGCGACGCCGACCTGGAGACCGATTTCTCCAGCTTCGTGGTACCCGGGTGCCCGCACTGCGGCGGGGTGTTGAAGCCGGACGTGGTGTTTTTCGGCGAAAACGTGCCCCGCGAGCGGGTGGAGGCGGTGCACGAGCACCTGCAGCAGGCCGACGCCGTGCTGGTGGTGGGCTCGTCGCTGATGGTCTATTCCGGCTTCCGCTTCGTGCAGGCGGCGGCCAAAGCAGGACTGCCGGTGGCGGCGTTGAACCGTGGCCGCACCCGTGCAGACGACCTGCTGCAGTTCAAGGATGAACGCGATTGTGCTGAGGCGCTGGCGTCGGTTATCGAACCATCGGCTGGGTAGAGTCGACTGTCAGTCGACTCTACAGGCCACCCGCCGCCGCGAAACAGCGATCCATCCAGATGGTTGATCCCGGAGCCGTGCGGCGGTGCAATACGCATCCCCTACGTCGTCCATCACTGTCTTGAGCCAGCTGTTTTCGCCGATCTCGTTCGGCCCCCTGACCCTGTCCAACCGCATCGTCGTCGCGCCGATGTGCCAGTACTCCGCCGAAGACGGCCGCGCCAGCGACTGGCATGCCATGCACCTGGGCAACCTCGCGCAATCCGGCGCCGGCCTGCTGATCCTGGAAGCCACCGCGGTCGAGCCGCGTGGCCGCATCAGCTGGGCCGACCTGGGCCTTTGGGATGACGGCACCGAGGCCGCGTTGGCACAGGTACTGGCCAGCGTTCGCCGCTGGTCGCCGATGCCGCTGGGCATCCAGCTCGGCCATGCCGGTCGCAAGGCCTCGGTGAACCGCCCTTGGGACGGCGGTGGCCAGCTGCCGGCCGACGATGCGCGTGGCTGGGCCACCGTGGCGCCGTCGCCGCTGCCGTTCCACGCCGCCGATCCGGCACCGCAGGAACTGGACGAGGCCGGCATCGCCGAGGTCATCGCCGCCTTCGCCGCCAGTGCGGTGCGTGCCGAGCGCCTCGGCTTCGAGCTGATCGAGCTGCATGCCGCCCACGGCTACCTGCTGCACCAGTTCCTGTCGCCGCTGAGCAACCGTCGCACTGATGGCTACGGTGGCTCATTGCCGAACCGCCTGCGCCTGCTGGTGGAAGTGTTCGACGCCGTGCGTGCGGCGGTATCGGACAAGATCGCCGTGGGCGTGCGCATCTCCGCCAGCGACTGGGTCGATGGCGGCTGGGATCTGGTGCAGAGCGAAGCGCTGGCCCAGGTGCTGGACGCGCGCGGCTGCAATTTCCTGCATGTCTCCAGCGGTGGCCTGGACGAACGCCAGAAGATCACCGTCGGTCCGGGCTACCAGGTGCCGTTCGCGGCAGCGATCAAGGCCAAGGTGCGCATGCCGGTCATCGCCGTGGGCATGATCACCGAGCCCGAGCAGGCCGAATCGATCCTGCGCCATCGCCACGCCGATGCCGTGGCCCTGGCGCGCGGCATCCTCTACGACCCGCGCTGGCCGTGGCATGCCGCTGCCGCATTGCGCGACAGCGTGGAACCGGCGCCACAGTACCTGCGCTGCGAGCCGCGCGATGCGCGCGGCGTGTTCAAGACGCGCTGAGGCTCACACCCGCCAGGCCGGCGCGATGCCGGCCTGAAGGTGTTCGAACAGCGCGCGGATCTTGGCGGTGAAATCGCGGCGGTCGCTGACGCAGAAGTAGACCTCCATCGGTTCCGGCCGCCACGCGGTGTCGGCGTCGAACACCGCCTGCAGGCGGCCCTCGCGCAGGTACGGCTCGGCCACGAATGCGGCCAGCCGGGTGATGCCGGCACCGGCCGCCGCCAGCGTCGCCAGCGCATCGATGTCATCGCAGACCATGCTCGGTGGCAGCGCGGCGTCCACGCGCTGGCCGTCCTTCAGCAGGCCCCAGCGCAATGGCCGGCCATCGGTGGGGAAGCGGTGCAGCAACCCGCGATGACCGCCCAGATCGGAAGGCTGTTGCGGGGTGCCGTGCGCCTTCAGGTAGGCCGGCGAGGCACAGAACACGAACGGAACACGCGCCAGCTGCCGCGCGACCACCCCATCCTCCAGCTGCGCCCCGATGCGGATGCTGGCATCCACCGCTTCCGGCCCATGCTGCACGGCGCGGTCGGTCAGGCGCAGCTCCAGCTGCAGTTGTGGGTAGAGCTGCTGCAGTGAAGGCAACAAGGGGGCAAGCACGTGGCGACCGAAGGCGCTGCTGCTGGCGATGCGCAGCGGCCCGGCCGGTTCGATGTCACCGGCGGTGACCATCGCCTGCGCGCGCGCCAGGTCGGCTTCGATGTGGCGCACCTGCGCCAGGTACAGCGCGCCGGCCTCGCTGAGCGCCAGCTGCCGCGTACTCCGGTTCAGCAACCGTACGCCCAGATGGGCCTCCAGCCGGTTGATGTTCTGGCCGACCGCGGTGGCGCTGATGCCAAGGATGCGGGCCGCGGCGGCAATGCTGCCGGTCTCTGCGGTGCGGGTGAAGCTGCGGATCAGTTGCAACAGGTTCATGACCGACCAGCTTGCCACGGGAAGGTCCAAGTATCGCTTGGTACTGAACCAAGCAGGCCGGTTGCACCCGTGATCATCCGGCCGCTGGGCAGGGCGCTGCCCTACACTGTAGCGATGCGCCCCGATTCCATTCTTACCCTGTCCTGCCCCGACCGCACCGGCATCGTCTACCGCGTGTCCGGCCTGCTGTTCGACCACGGCTGCAACATCCTCGACGCCCAGCAGTTCGGCGATGAGGAGAGTGGCCGCTTCTTCCTGCGCGTGCACTTCGACCGCGATGCCGGCCTGCCGCTGGAAACCGTGCACGCGGCCATGGCCACGCTTGCCGAGGGCTTCGGCATGGACTGGCAGCTGCACGATGGCCGACGCCGCGCGCGGCTGCTGGTGCTGGTCAGCAAACAGGGGCATTGCCTCAACGACCTGCTGTTCCGCGCCCACAGCGGCCAGCTGAAGGTGGACATCGCAGCAGTGGCGTCCAACCACGCCGACTTCGCGCCGCTGGCGGCGTCCTACCAGGTGCCGTTCCACCACCTGCCGGTGACCGCCGATACACGCGCGGTGCAGGAGCAGCAGATCATCGACCTGGTCGAGCGCGAGCGCATCGACCTGGTGGTGCTGGCGCGCTACATGCAGATCCTGTCACCCACGCTGTGCCGCGCGCTGGCCGGCCGTGCGATCAACATCCACCACAGCTTCCTGCCCAGCTTCAAGGGCGCGCAGCCGTACCACCAGGCACACGCGCGTGGGGTCAAGATCATCGGCGCCACCGCGCACTATGTCACCGAGGACCTGGACGAAGGCCCGATCATCGAACAGGACGTGGCCCGCGTGGACCATGCGATGGCACCGCGTGAACTGGTGCGGCTGGGAAGTGATACCGAATCGCTGGTGCTGGCACGCGCGGTTCGCCGCCATGTGGAGCACCGCATCCTGCTCAATGGGCATCGCACGGTGGTATTCCGGTAATCGCCCATCCCGCGTCCGCCGGGCATGGCGCGGCACTACCGAATCCTGATTTCATCCAATGAAAAGCCCCCGGTTCGGCCGTCCCGCGATCTGTAGGGGGGCGTAGTTAGGGGGCTGGATGAATCGATTGTGTTGTTGTGGGCAGGAGCGCGCAAGCGGCATAAGCGACGTGCGCGGTAGCGCCGGGCCATGCCCGGCGGTCACGCCTCAGACGATCGCGATCCCCGCCTTGCCCAGCGCCTCGCGCACCATCGCGTCATTGGCTTCGGTCACCGGCCGGGTCAGCTCCCACAGGAACTTCACCCGGAAGCCGGACTTCACCGCGTCCTGCGCGCTCCACAGCACGCAGTAGTCACGGGCCAGGCCGCATACGTGCACTTCGCGGATGCGGCGTTCATGCAGCCAGCCGGCCAGGCCGGTGGCCGGGCGCTCGCCATCGGGGCCGTGGTTCTCGCGGAAGGCGCTGTACGAATCCACCTGTTGGCGCATGCCCTTGCGCAGGATCAGGTCGGCCACGGTCCAGTCCACGCCCGGATGCAGGGCGGCACCGGCGCTGCCCTGCACGCAGTGGTCGGGCCACAGGGTCTGCGGCTGCGCATGCAGCAGGATGGTCTCGAACGGACGCTGGCCGGGGTGCTGGCTGGCGAACGAGGCATGGTCGGCCGGGTGCCAGTCCTGTGTTGCCACCACGGTGCGGTAGCGGCGCTGCGCCAGCAGATCGGCAATGGGTGCCACCAGCGCATCGCCCTGGTCGCAGGCCAGGGCGCCACCGGGCATGAAGTCCGGCTGCAGGTCGATCACCAGCAGGGCGACATCGGCGGGCAGGGCGGTCATGGCAGTTCCGGTACAACAGAAGGGGCGACCAGCGTGGCCGCCCCATGCCTGCACGTCAATCGTCCTGCGGCGTCCCAGCGTCCTGCCCGTAGTACAACAGGCCGATCTTGATCCGCTCGCGGCCATTCTCGCGGCGATGGTGGTTGGCATCGCGCAGCGAGTACACGCAGCCGCAGTATTCCTGCTGGTAGAACTGCTCGCGCTTGCTGATCTCGATCATGCGGCTGGCACCGCCGCCCTTGCGCCAGTTGTAGTCCCAGTACTGCAGGCCTTCATAGCGCGAGGCGGCGCGGATGCCGCAGTCGTTGATCTGCGCCATGTTCTTCCAGCGCGAGATGCCCAGCGAAGAACTGATGGTGTCGTAACCGTGCTCGTGCGCGTACAGCGCAGTGCGCTCGAAGCGCATGTCGAAGCACATCGTGCAGCGGATGCCGCGCTCGGGCTCGTTTTCCATGCCGCGTGCACGGCTGAACCAGTTGTCGGTGTCGTAGTCGCAGTCGATGAAGGGAATGCCGTGCTGCTCGGCGAAGCGGATGTTCTCCTGCTTGCGCAGCTCGTACTCCTTCACCGGGTGGATGTTGGGGTTGTAGAAGAAGATCGCGTAGTCGATCCCGGAGGCGGTGATCGCCTCCATCACTTCGCCGGAACAGGGCGCGCAGCACGAATGCAGCAGCAGGCGCTTGCCGTCGGCGGGCAGGGTCAGGGTGGGGCGTTGGAGCTCGGTCATCGTCAGGTACCGCATGGACCGCCGGCAACGGCGGTGGCCCATGCATCAGCGCGTGGGTGAACGGGTCTGGCCGGATACCGTGAACAGGACGCGCGCGGCCACACCGCCTGCACGCGCAGGACGACGACGGCCCCGGCAACCTCCCCGCGGAGATTCCAGGTCGAGTCAGGGGACGGTCGTGTCCCCCGGCCGGGGCCGGTATTCGGGCTGATGGACACGGGCCGCAGCCCACCTACTACCCGCCGCTTCCCAGGCGCGAGCCCAGTGCTGTTGGCAGGATTCGTTTCCATTCACCGCTGCGGGGCAGCTCCGGAATGGACGCGCGAGGCGCCTTCACCGGATTCCCGTTTAAATCCCTCCCCGCGCCGCAGCGATGGGAGGGATACCTTCGGCGTGTGCAAGGTGGACCTGTTGGTGGCGCCGGTCAAGAGCGCAGGGGGCAGAGCCCGATGCGCTGCAACGGGATCCGACCCCGGTCGGGATGCACCTTCAATGCCCCACGGCCGCCCGCGTGCGGATGTCGTCCAGCCGCTGGTCGTGCAGCAGGCGGCCGTTCTCCCACACGGTCACCATTGCGTCCTCGAAGCCGTCCGGCAGGGTGTCGTCGCCATTGGCCGGCAGTGGCGCCGTATGCAGGCTGCCATCGTCCAGGCGGCGCAGCAGGCGCATGCGGCCACGCTTGCTGGCCTTGCCGGCGTCGGTGACCGGATCCTTGTAGACGTCGATCCACTCGCCCTCGACCCGTGCGGCCGAGCACTTCAGCGCGAACTTCTGCGTATCGCGGTCCAGCCGCTGCAGCAGCGCACCGCCCATGCCGAAGGCCACGTTGTCGGCGGCGTAGCCGTTGTCGGTGATGCGCTGCAGGATCGCGCGGATGGTGTCCGGATTGATGCCATCGCCCTGGATCACCCGCACGTGGTTGAGCACGCGATAGCCCTTGCCGTTGATCGCGTGGCCGAAGGCTTCATCCAGCCGGCGCAGGCTTTCGGCCACCACCTCCACCGGGTCACCCGAGTCGGGACGGATGACCAGGGTGGCGCCCGACGCGATCACGTCATCGCGCAGGGTGGTGCCCCAGTGTTCGCTGATCGCGCGGTAGATGTCATAGCTGTCCGACACCACCGCCACGATCGAACCGGGCTTGCCGAACTGGCGCAGCATGTTGCGATAGGCGTCCACCTCGCGTTCGCGGCCCCAACTGGTGATGGTGCTGTGCTCGGCGGCCGGAATCGAATAGCCGGCCATCGGCGCGTGGTAGTGCGCGCGTGCCAGGCACAGCGCCGACACGGTATCGGTGCCGAGGAAGTTGACCAGGTGCGCGGCACCGCCCAACGCGGCCGATTCCAGGCTCGATACACCGCGCGCGCCGAAGTCGTGCAGCTTGAACGGCAGCTGCCCCTGCGGGTCGTCGCTGGTCTGCTGCAGGAACGCGGCGATGGTCTGCCGTGCGTGCCAGCTGATGGTGGCCACGGTGACCGGATACCACACGCGCAGCAGCAGCGTTTCCAGGTACGACGGCACCCAGAACGCAGCCGGATCGGTCGACTCGATGGTCATCAGTGCCTGGTGGGTGGGCACCACGCTGCCCTCGGGAACGGCGCGGATGCGCACCGGCAGGTGGCCGCCAAGCCGGTCGACGATATCGCGCCAGCCGGCCTCGTTGAACGGTTCGCCGTGCGCGGCGAATACCGCAGCAGCGTCGTCGATGTCGGCGTGGGTGACCGGTCGTGCCAACGCGTCCTTGAGGATCGCCTGCAGGCCGAAGAACACCGTGCGATCGTGCAGGCCGCCACGTGATTCGACGTAGAAGAACGTGGCATCGGTACCCGGCGGGTACTGCAGCCAATGGCTGGCCTTGTAGCTGTCGGTGTTGAGGAGAAGATTATCGAGGTAGTGCATGACGGAAGCTCCTTCGCGTCGAGTGACACCAGCGGTCTATCCGCCAGTGGGGAGGCCGGGCCTGTCAGCCGCGGCCGAGGAAATACTCCAGGATGTGCAGGTGGTCTTCGAACAGCTGCGGGCCCATGTCCAGGGCTTCGCTCACCGGGATCCAGCGCGCCTTGTCAGCGTCATCGCCGCCGCGCACCGGCGGCAGGTCACCGGCCGGAAACTCGAAGTGGAAGCCGTGGGTGATGGTGCGGCCGCGCTGGCTGCGGTCGGGGTGGTCGAAGACCTGCTGGCCCTTCAGCGATCCCTTCAGCACCGGCAGCGGAATCTTCAGCCGGGTTTCCTCGCGCAGTTCGCGCAGGCAGCTGTCGAGCAGGCTCTGCTCCTGGCCGACGAAGCCGCCAGGCAGCGCCCACAGCCCCTTGCCGGGTTCCGAACGGCGACGCACCAGCAGCACGTGGCCTGAATGCACCACCACCGCATCGGTGGTGACGAAGGTGGGCGCGTAGGGCGCATCCTTCCAGCCGGCCTTGTACTGTTCGATGAAGCGGTACTCGGCCACCAGCTGGCCATAGGCAGGCGCGCTTTTGCGGAACGCTTCAAGCATGTCGTACACCGGCCCCGGCACATTGCCACGCAGCATCAGCAGCGCACCGTGGAAGTCGACGTCGCCGGCTTCGAACAGGTAGCGCCGCAGCTCGGTGGCCGACAGGGTGGCGGTGTGCTGCACGTCCACCAGCGGCCACTGCGGGAACTCGCGCAGGTAGTAGCTGGACGCGTCCTTGTCCATGCCGATCAGGCCCACCTTCGCATCGGCGGCGGCGCCGTCGTTGCGCAGGGCTTCAGCCACCTGGCGCTGCACGTTGGCGATCCACTGCGCTTCGTTGTACAGGTGGTCACGCAGCGGGCGGATCAGCAGACGGTCGGTGTGGCCATCGAGGGCGGCCTGGATCATCACGGCGCGTTCGGCCACGGTCCAGGGATTGCGCAGGCTGCGGGGGGTATCGGCAGAGCCGACCAGGAAGATCAGCTTGCGGGCCCGGCTCAGGGCCAGGCGGGCAACGGCGGCGTGGCCGTTGTGGAAGGGCTCGAATCGCCCGATGAAGACGAGATAGTCGAATTCCATGAGAATCCCTCATGTCGTTGTGGCAGCCGCGGGTCTGTCCCTTGGCTTGCTGCAGATGCTACGCCGATGGCGGGGCGGGTCAAGCCTGCAGCCGTGCTTTCTGCTGAACGGCACATTGCGTGCGCGGACTGCGCCGTTGTTCTCAGGCCCTGAGAAGCCCCTGCGCCATACTGGCACCCACGCGGCGGACGGCATGCTCGGGGGCAAGACAGTGGCGGATAAGTACTGCGATCTGGTCATGAAAGGCGGCATCACCAGCGGCATCGTGTACCCCAATGCGGTATTAAAACAGTGGCTTGGTCCTTGCTCGGCACTAAAGACTGGCAGACGAGTGCGGA